>OMBL01000063.1_pt1 | contig 60907 bp, 48 predicted proteins | sample 1644871 | NCBI WGS metagenome assembly OMBL01 (sample SAMEA103958115, study PRJEB25191) | human gut metagenome | biome: human-associated habitat [ENVO:00009003]; feature: intestine environment [ENVO:2100002]; material: feces | place: Germany | collected 2013/2015
CATCCGGGCAGGGGACGGTTTTTAGCAAAATTTATCATCTCAGAAACGAACCTTACAAAGCCATAATGCCTTATAAAATCTCTTTAGTTTTTACAGTCGTCAAAGTATAATTGCAGTATAGTTAGTAACTAGTAGACGGAAGAGTAAGAGTTAAGGAGGTTTTTGGATTATGGTATATTTTGAAGGCGAAGATTTAGACTATAGCGATGAATTATTTTGTAGAAAGTGCAATAACGAGATTGGGTATGATGAAGATAACAAATTGTTCAAATGTCAATTCTGTGGAAACGTAGAAACTGAAGATGATATGTGGGATGATGGTGGTTGCTTGGATTGGTGTGACAAAAATATGCGCTGTCCGATATGCCATGAGGAACTGGGATATTCGCATAGACAAGAGCGATGGATATGCTTGGATTGTGGAATACCTTATGATGAGGGTGACCTAGCAGTGTTAAGTCAAGCGGCACCAGACATAAAACCTATCGGTTGTGAGACCTGCGGTAATCCAGGATATCCGGATTGTAAAATGGGATGTGATGCATTCGACGATTAATAATTTTATACAATATTTTAGAAGGACTCAGTGCTTAGTGCATTGGGTCTTTTTGTGTTTAGGAGGAGCAAAATATGAATGAAGTAACAAGAAAATGGCATGTGTGTATATGCCAAAAAGATGACCAAAATATGAATAAATACTATTATGGATTGCTTTTAGGGGTAATATCTGGCTCTTGCGATATAGATGCAGAGATATGGTATAACCCGATAATACCAATTAGTGTGGTTAAAATATACACACCCAAGTTGTTACAGTCACCATTATATTTATATCATCGCGAGTTAGTAGACAAAATGTTAAGGGATGAAATATACAGAAAACATGATACTCCTATAGTATTTCAGTGTACTGATGATCAGTTTGATGAGATAAAGACAAAGACAGAAAAATACATGACAAAGGCACTCACGTTTTTACCAGTGTTTATCTGGGAGTAATACAAGATTAAGAACCCGGTACAGCTTTTTGTACTGGGTCCATGAGGGATAAAAACTTAATCAATTTAATTACTAACTCCACAATTTTTAGATATGGGGCTTGGTTTGCGGTAACACTCCAAGTTCTGAAAAAGAAAAGAATAAGGATATGCATTACTCGTCATCGGAAGTAGATTCAGATTCTTCACAGTCAACATCAACTGTATCAGTTTCTGGGGCGGGTAATTGTTTATTCTGTCCGGCGACTGCCTGAAGCTGTTTTTGTGCTTTGTGTTGCTTGTGCTCTATCATTTTAGGTTTAATAAAACTTTGATATGCACCGTATATACCTCCGACTACACCACCCAAAATGGTAAATGCTACTAAAGTATTACGAACACCGTCCTCGAAAGCTTCATCGTATCCATCTTCCATATCTTTAGGAATATTATGAAGGTCTTCGTCGCTAGCATTATACATTTTTGTCATAATTTCAGACCCAGAATCGTCAGGTTCTATTACGGTATATCTTTTTAAAGGGTTATCATCAGGTATATTATGTTTACTCATATTGTTTCACCTCCTCTCTGTTAAGTTTATGTATTAATTATACAAAAGTACTTAATAGCAATACAGAGGAGTTGTGAGACAATATGACACATATCGGTTAGTATTTGCACAATTCGCGTCGAATACATTGTATATAACGAGATAGAAACTTTTTAATGATTCAAAAGGAGGATTTTATTATGAGTGATTTTAAAGAGAAAGCTAAGGAAAAGTATGAGACAGCGAAGGAGTATGTTAAGGAGCATACAGAAGAAATTATCGTTGGTATCTACGGCGGTGTGTGCATAGGCATATCAATGCTTATAGGATGCAACATTGGACGTAAAGGGGGACTCAAAGACGGATTCTATATGGGATGCACTTTACAGAATGAATATGACAAAGCTGTTATAGATAACGCTTTGGAGATGAACAAATACATTAATAATTATGACAACGAAGAAGACAAGTAAAAAATGATCTATCTCAATTAGGAGAGTCGTTAAATTTACAACGGCTCTTCTTTTTTCGCAACAGACACAATCCCTATTATTTTTTGCTCGCGGCAAATACATCCCCTTTTATAGAGAGAGAGGTAAGAAGCGCCATATTTATGTGTGCTTCTATTTTTCTTTCTGAAAATGAAAGGAGGAATGTTTTAGTGACACCTGAAGGAAAATTCAAGGCGGATCTAAAAAAAGAAATTGAACATCGGTTTCCAGGAAGTATGGTGATACATCTGGATGCCACAGAAAAACAGGGAATACCAGACCTGCTTATTTTGTATAGGGACAAATGGGCAGCACTGGAAGGTAAAGAGAGCAAAAGAGCAAGCCATCGCCCAAATCAGGATTACTATGTAAACCTTATGGATAAGATGTCGTATGCTGCTTTTATTTACCCAGAGAACAAGGAGGAAATTTTAGATGAACTTCAATCAGCATTTGAAACTGGAAGGCCTTCACGCGCCTTTCTCGGCGAGTAAAAGCTCGTGGCTCAGGTATGACGATACCAAAGCAATTGAGGTGTATCGAAACCTGAAAATGGCACAGCTTGGAACAAGACTCCATGCATGGGCTAAAGAAACAATAGACCTTGGAATTAAACAACCCCGTACAAAGAAGACTCTGAATGCGTATGTAAATGATGCAATCGGATTCAAGATGAGTACAGAGGTTGTTTTATTTTATTCTGAGAGATTTTTTGGCACAGCAGATGCCATATCTTTCAAGAATAATGTATTACGAATTCATGATTTAAAGACTGGTAAGTCTGGAAAGATCGAAGACCATATAGAGCAGCTGGAGGTTTATGCTGCTTTATTTTGTCTTGAGTATCATGTTGCTCCTGGCGACATTGAGATGGAACTCCGACTATACAAGCAGGATGAAGTGTTGGTTCATAATCCGACAGCAGAGGAGATTGCTCCGATCATGGACAAGATAATTCACCTCGACAAACTTCTTGAAAAGTTAGAAAAGGAGGCTGCTTAAATCATGAGTTCAATTTCAGATGAAATAAAATCAAATTTGGGATGCGGTTCAGAACCTGTAGATGCTGAGGTTCTTGAGCATTACGGAATGCCGAGGCGTTCTGGCAGATATCCTTGGGGGTCCGGAGAAAACCCATATCAGCATGGCGATGATTTTTTGAGTAGAGTTGAATCACTCAAGAAAGACGGCTGGGAAGAAACTCCGGATAATATAAGAAATACCTTTGGTATGACAACAACCCAGTATAGAACTGAGAAGTCTCTTTGTAAGGATGAGAGAAGAATGCTCGATGTGGCAAGAGCCAAGTCGCTCAAAGAAGATGGTCTTGGCGCTACAGAGATTGGAAGACAGATGGGTATATCTGAATCCACAGTCAGATCACTACTCAATGCAGATTCTGAGAGTCGAATGAAACAGGCTAGGAATGCTGCTGATTTCATGAGAGAGCAGGTTGATAAGAAAGGTATGGTTGATGTTGGTAAGGGTGTTGAGCGAGAACTTCATATTTCTGAAGAGAAGATGAATCAGGCATTAACTATTTTGGAAAGAGAAGGATACCATATATACAATGGCAGATTTCCACAGGCAACCAACCCAAATCAGATGACAACACAGAAAGTCCTTACCAAACCGGATATACCGCATTCTGAAATATATGATTTGGATAAAGTTAAACCTTTGACGGACTATTTTTCAACAGATGATGGCGAAACATTCCATCGTAAATTTACATATCCAGAAAGTCTCGATTCAAAGAGACTTATGATTCGGTATAACGAAGATGGTGGCATCGAGAAAGATGGTGTTATAGAACTTCGTAGAGGATGTCAGGATCTTAGCCTTGGCGATTCCAAATATGCACAGGTTCGTATCATGGTAGATGGTAAGAAGTATCTCAAAGGTATGGCAGTATATTCTGACGATATGCCAGATGGCGTTGATGTTATATTTAATACAAATAAAACAAAGGACGTTCCGAAGATGGAAGTTCTTAAAGACATCAAGAGTGATCCAGACAATCCTTTTGGATCTCTTATAAAAGATGCTGACCAGGGGGGACAGTATTGGTACAAAGATGCTAAGACCGGAGAAGAAAAACTGGGGCTTATAAATAAAAGAGCTGATCAGGGTGACTGGACTGAATGGAAAAATGCGCTTCCATCACAGTTTCTTGGTAAGCAGTCTGTAACGATGGCAAAGAAACAGTTGGATCTTGCAAAGGCTGACAAAGCAGCAGAATATGACGAGATTATGTCCCTTACGAATCCTGTCATAAAAAAACACTATCTTCAGAAGTTTGCAGAGGGTTGTGATTCAGCAGCAGTTAATCTTCAGGCGGCAGCACTTCCGGGACAGAGATATCATGTTATTATCCCATTTCCAACAATGAAGGACACGGAAGTGTATGCCCCCAACTATGGAACAGGAACCAAGCTAGCACTCATCAGATATCCGCATGGCGGAACATTTGAGATACCTATACTTACTGTAAACAACAATCATAAAGAGGCAAAGAAACTTCTTGGCGGTGATGTTCAGGATGCCATAGGCATTAACAGCAAAGTAGCAGAAAGATTGTCTGGAGCAGACTTTGATGGCGATACTGCTATGTGCATTCCAACACATGATGCTGGCGGAAAAGTTAAGATCACATCCACAAAGCCTTTGAAGGGACTTGAGGGATTTGATCCTAAGGTTGCTTATGGCGGCGAGTGCAAAGTAGATAGTAATGGAGAGAAGCACTACTATCGTAATGGTCGTGAGTACAGGATCATGAAGAACACTCAGACCGAGATGGGAATGATTTCAAATCTGATTACAGATATGACACTTGCAGGAGCTGGAGAAGATCAGCTTGCAGCAGCAGTTAGACATTCAATGGTAGTTATTGATGCTGAGAAACATAAGCTGGACTATAAACAGAGCGAGCATGACAATAACATTTCAGCTCTTAGAAAAGAGTATCAGCCTAAATACGATGAGAATGGGAATTTTGTAAGAGCTGGTGGCGCTGCTACAATCCTTTCGAGAAGCAAGGGTGAAACGTCGGTACCAAAGCGACAAGGTACACCAAAGATCAATCAAAAAGGCAAAGATTGGTATGACCCAAGCAAGCCTGAAGGTGCACTCATATACAAGACCACTGAGGACCTGTACTATCCTAAGCGATCCACGAGTAAGTCAGGCGTGGTTAGTATCAAGACCACATCCGGTGAAACCATCAAGTATAAGAAGGACGACCCAGTAGCAGCAGAGAAGTATACCCCTGTTAAGCATATAGACCCCGTGACCAAGGAAGTAACCTATACCGATAAGACGGGTACCATAGAGTATGCAAAGGACTATAAGAAACAGCCGAGTACTAAGATGGCTGAGACAGACGATGCTAATACATTAGTGTCCAAGGCTAGGCATCCTATGGAGCTACTGTATGCAGATTATGCTAATAGTATGAAGGCTATGGCCAATCAGGCTCGACTGGACTATGCAAATATAGAAAATATAGCTATGTCAAAAGAGGCTAAGAAGAAGTATGCATCAGAGGTAAAGAGTCTGGAAGAGAAACTTAATACTGCCGAACTCAATGCACCGAGGGAGCGTGCAGCACAGAGAAAGGCCAGTGTTATTGTTGGCGAAAAGAAAGCAAACAATAAGGATCTCAAGGTTAGCGATATAAAGAAGGCATCTCAGCAGGCTATAGTTGCCAGTCGTATAGATGTTGGTGCATCTTCAAGAAGAGACAGAGAAATTAACATCACAGACAAAGAATGGGAAGCTATTCAGGCTGGTGCCATAACTAATAACATGCTTGTTCGTATTCTCAATAATGCAAATGCTGATAAGCTTAGAGAAAGAGCAATGCCAAAACAGACTTCTGAACTAAGTACAGCGAAAGTTAGCAGAATCAAAGCACTCGCAGCGTCTAACTATACATTGCAGGAAATTGCAAACAAACTTGGCGTTTCAACATCAACAGTTTCAAAGTATTTGAAAGGAGTGAAGTAAATGGCAGGCATCAATGCGAATACAAACAAGCGAGTTGCTATTACAACTTTTGACAATCCTTTCAATCCAATTACTGAATTCAATGATTGGAATAACTTTGACACAGAAAAAGGTTATTATACATGCAACTATCTCGGAAGAATTACCCACATTTCTGATGGAATGTCTCAGGTTGAATATGATAGAGAAGTTGAACGTGCAATAGACAGTATAATCACTTCAGATCCATTCAATCTCTATAAAAAAGTGGAAATGGAAGATAATGCAGCATAAATAACGCAACATAGAGGGCGAAAAGACATAGGGGGGGTCTGTAAAAATGCACCCCCTCCCGTCATCGCCGGCCTCCTCAAAAATTCCCCGGGGGAATATTTGAAAAAACAGCTTAGATGATATTTGCAAGGGTTTATGGGATAACCTGTGGTGGGACGTAGATACTCCTCCGTCTATATACAAATCCCTATAGTAAAACTCCTTTCAAGTTTGCATATTTTTTGTTCGCCAACCATCCGTGAACAGGCCCCCATAAGTCCTTACAAATGCCATCTAAGTGTATAACAACATATTTGAAAGCAGGTGATAGCATGGCAAAGGTCAAGAAAACTACCTCAGAAGATCCTAAAAGTTTCAGACCTGCACTTACACCCGAGGCGAGGGAAAACCAGATCATATCTTTAGCCATGAATACTGCTGAACAAAGAATACGTGATAATACGGCTTCCGATACATTGATATGTCATTTTCTCAAACTTGGCACATCAAAGTATCAGTTGGAACTTGAAAAGTTACGATCAGAAGGAAAACTGAACCAGGCGAAGATAGATAGTATTAAGAGTTCAGAAGAACAGGATGAACTTTATAAACAGGCTATCGCAGCTATGATGGATTATTCTGGTTCTGGAGAAGTGGGTGACGACTACGATGAAGATTAGAACATATTCAGAGCTAATCACCATACCGACATTTGAGGAACGATTTGAATATTTAAAGCTATCTGGTATTGTTGGGGAAGACACATTCGGATTCGATAGATATTTGAATCAGGATTTCTATAAATCAAAAGAATGGCGCAGTGTTAGAGATAAAGTAATTATTCGAGATAATGCGTGCGATTTATCTATGCCAGGTCATGAGATTGATAAATATATTCTTATACATCATATGAATCCAATTTCTAAGATAGACATTCTGGAAGCAACTGATATTTTGCTTGATCCAGAGTATCTCATTTCAGTAACAAGAAACACACATAACGCGATACATTACGGAGACAGGAGTCTACTTGTATCTGAACCAATTACCAGATCAAGATATGACACTTGCCCGTGGAAGAGATAGGAGGTATATATGGACGATAGTATCTTAACATCCGTCAAGAAGCTCCTTGGTATACCAGAGGACTACGATCCGTTCGATAAGGATGTAGTAATGCACATAAACACTGTATTCTTCTCACTCAACCAGATAGGTGTTGGACCGCCAAATGGTTTTACCATAAGCGATAAGACAACAACATGGAATGAGTATCTAACAGATTCTACAAATCTTGAAGCTGTAAAAAGCTACATCTATTTAAAGGTGCGTCTACTTTTTGATCCACCTACCAGTTCCATAATAACCGAATCCATCAATAGACAAATAACAGAACTTGAATGGCGACTTAACGTCGCTGTCGAATAAAGGAGGTAACCAGATGAGACAATATTATATAGTATACCCATCTGAACTTTATCATTCCGGAAGAGTTGGGATGAAATGGTATCAACATATATTTGGAAAAAAAAGAGCTGCAAAGGAACGTAATACATTTATACATGACGATTATAGACGTGCACATACGAGTAAATCTGTAAAGAGTATGAGTGATTCGGAACTTAAATCCCGACTGAATAGGTATCAGATGGAATCCAATTACGCAAAGTATTCAAACGAAGGTAAAAGGCAAGTGGATAAATTTATGAAAACTTTAGCAACAGCGACAACAGTAACAGGAGCAGTCCTTACCATTGCTCAGAATGCAGACAAGATAGGTAAGCTAACTACTCATATAATAGATAAAGCTGGAAAAGTCAAGTTCGCTACTATATAAGTAGGTGATGTCATGAGTTTATCGAACACCGCGACGCCTATTTATTATGGTCAGTTCCGAGATGATGTCATAGCCGGTAAAATTCCTGTCTGCAAAGAGATAGAGATGGAAATGAACCGAATCGACGCACTCATAGCTAATCCTGGAGTTTATTATGACGACCAGGCCATAAACGGTTTCGTACATTACTGCGAGAACGAATTGACACTCACCAATGGTGAGGATCTACACTTGCTGTTCACGTTTAAGCTTTGGGCGGAACAGATATTCGGTTGGTACTACTTTGTTGAACGTAGCATATATGTCCCTGGTAAAGATAATCATGGTGGCAGATATGTGAAGAAACGTATTAAGAAACGACTTGTCCGAAAGCAGTATCTCATAGTTGCCAGAGGCGCAGCTAAATCTATGTATGCATCATGCATCCAGAATTACTTCCTCAATGTAGATAAATCGACAACACATCAGGTTACAGTCGCGCCAAGAATGGCACAGGCTGAAGAGGTCATGTCGCCTTTCAGGACAGCAATAGCTAGGGCTAGAGGACCATTGTATAAATTCCTTACAGAGGGATCATTACAGAATACGACAGGTTCAAAAGCACGTAGAGTTAAATTGGCAAGCACAAAGAAAGGCATACAGAATTTCTTGACTGGATCGATCCTTGAGATTCGACCAATGAGTATCGATGCTCTTCAGGGAATGCGAATCAAAGTAGCAACTATAGATGAGTGGTTGTCTGGTGATGTACGTGAGGACGTTATCGGATCCATTGAACAGGGAGCTGCCAAGGAGCAAGGCGATGCGAGCACGAGCAACAATGATTATCTTATAGTAGCGATCAGTTCAGAGGGAACAGTACGTAACGGCAGTGGTGATACAATCAAAATGGAATTGATGTCCATTCTTAAAGGCGAGTATAGTGCACCACACACATCAATCTGGTGGTATAAACTCGACTCCATCGAAGAAGTGGCTAAGCCAGAGATGTGGCTCAAAGCCAATCCAAATCTGGGTAAGACTGTTACCTATGAAACATATCAGGATGATGTTGAGAGAGCAGAGAAAGCCCCGGCAACACGTAATGATATTTTGGCAAAACGTTTTGGCATCCCTATGGAAGGATACACATATTACTTTACCTATGATGAGACACTTCCACATCGTAAAAGAGATTTCTGGGAGATGCCTTGTTCTATGGGTGCAGATCTATCACAAGGTGACGATTTCTGCGCTTTCACATTTTTATTCCCATTATCAACAGGAGCTTTTGGTATAAAAACCAGAAACTATATAACTGAAAAGACATTATTCAAACTCCCTGCGGCTATGCGCCAGAAATATGAAACTTTTATAAAGGAAGGCAGTCTAATGGTAATGCCAGGCACGGTACTAGACATGATGCAAGTATACGATGACTTGGACGGTTACATTTGTCAGTGTTCCTACGATGTAAGAGCGTTCGGTTTTGACCCATATAATGCAAGGGATTTTGTAGAAAGATGGGAACGTGAAAATGGCCCGTTCGGAATAGAAAAAGTAATACAGGGAGCAAAGACTGAGTCTGTACCTCTTGGCGAGTTGAAGAAATTGGCTGAGGACAGGCTTCTTTTGTTTGATGAGGAACTTATGACATTTGCCATGGGTAATTGCATAACCCTCGAGGATACAAATGGTAATAGAAAATTATTGAAGAAACGATATGAGCAGAAGATAGATGCAGTTGCGGCCATGATGGATGCCTATGTTGCATACAAGCTTAATCGTGAAGCTTTTGATTAAGGAGGGCATGAATGGCAACATACAGATTACCCGAAAGGGTGAAAAATGGTTGGAATGCCTTTATGAATAAGGATCCAACATTAGGATACTCAGCGGGAGCCAGTTATTCGTCACGACCCGATCGTGTGCGATTAACTCGAGGGAATGAACGATCAATAATAACTTCGATATTCAACCGGATTGCAATAGACGTTGAACAGATAGGCTTCAAACATTGTCAGTTGGATGATAATGGCCGGTTCAAATCTGAAAAGAATACTGGGCTAAATACATGCCTTACCCTTGAGGCAAATATCGATCAGACAAGTCGTTCTTTTATAAGAGATACGGTTCTCACGATGTTTGATGAAGGGGTTGCAGCGGTCGTTCCTGTGGACACACTCTATGATCCGACTGATACCGATTCATACGATATCACATCAATGAGAGTCGGTAAGATCACAGAATGGTTTCCATATAAGGTTAAGATTCGACTCTATAATGAACGAACCGGTAGAAAAGAGGATATTATCCTTCCTAAGCGTAACGTTGCGATTATAGAAAATCCGATGTACGCGGTAATCAACGAGTATAACTCAGTCTATCAGCGTCTTGCTCGTAAGTTAAGCCTTTTGGACATAACTGATGAACAGACGGCATCTGGAAAACTCGATCTTATAATCCAGTTACCATATATCATAAAAACTGAACAGAAGAGGAAAGAAGCGAATCAGAGACGTCAGGAAATCGAGGATCAGCTGTCTGGATCTAAGTATGGAATTGCCTATGCAGACGGCACCGAAAAGATAACGCAGCTTAATAGATCTCTTGAGAATAATCTTTTGAAGCAGATAGAGACTCTTCAGGAACAGCTTTATGCACAGCTAGGTATTACTCAGAGTATTCTCGATGGTACAGCAGACGAGAAGACCATGCTGAACTACAACAGCAGAACTATAGAACCAATCGCATCAGCAATCGCAGATGAGTTCAAACGAAAGTTCTTAACAAAGACTGCCATAACACAGGGGCAGTCGATCACGTATTTCAAAGACCCATTCAAGTTAGTCCCAGTCAGCAATATTGCAGAAATAGCGGACAAGTTCACAAGAAACGAAATAATGACGTCAAATGAGATACGTCAGATCATCGGCATGATGCCTTCTCCAGATCCAAAGGCTGATCAGCTTATCAATAGCAATATCGCACAGCCAAACGAGAGTACCCCACAGGATTATACAGATAAAACAACACAGGAAGGAGAAAATCAAAATGGGTAAATACGATTTTGGTGGTTGGGCTACACGAAATGATCTTGTGTGTAGTGATGGTCGAACCATAAAGAAAGACGCGTTTAAAGATCAGGATGGTGTGACAGTTCCTATTGTCTGGAACCATGATCATGATTCGGTGAATTCTGTATTAGGACATGCCGTACTCGAAAACCGAGAAGATGGTGTGTATGCGTACGGTGTCTTCAATAACACCGAGGAAGGACAGCACGCAAAGGAATTAGTTAAGCATGGGGATATAAGGTCTCTGTCTATATACGCGAACAAGTTGAAACATGCAGGATCTAATGTGGTTCACGGAATCATCAGGGAATTGAGCCTGGTATTAGCAGGGGGTAATCCGGGGGCAACTATCGATTGGGCAATAGCACATGGTGATGGAGAAGACGATGCGTTCGTTGCAAATTACGATGTTGCAGGTTTAGTGCTCTATCACTCAGACGACAAGACAGAAAAGGAGAAAACAGTGGAGGATAACAAGGACACAAAGACGCCAGAGCAGTCAGAAGGTAAGTCTGATGACGACAAGACTGTAGAGGATGTTTATAACACATTAAATGAAGAGCAGAAGAAAGTTGTTGATTTCTTAGTTGGAACAGCAGTTTCTCAGGCAAAAAAAGATAATAAAGAAGGAGATGGAGAAATGGGAACAATCAAGCATAACGTATTCGATCAGGCAGAGATGTCTGAGGGAACAGCGCTTACTCATTCAGACGAGGTAGCAATTATCAAGGCTGCAAAGCAGAGTAATGTTGGATCATTCAGACAGGCACTTAAAGACTATGTTGCAGAGCACAAGGATACTCTTGCACATGGAGCTTTCGCAGATGAGGATGTCGAGCAGCTCTTTCCAGAGTTTGAACTTATTAAGAAGGGTGAGCCAGATACTCTTGAGAGAGATCAGACATGGATTGGCGCTGTAATGAGCAAGATTCATAAGGCGCCTTTTACCAGAATCAGGACAAGAAACGCTGATGCAAGACAGAAGGCCCTTTCACAGGGTTATCAGAAGAAGGGTGACTACAAGACAGATGGTAATCAGATTAAGTTGCTTAGCAGAACAACAGATCCACAGACAGTGTACATCAAGGACGAGCTTCAGAGAGATGACATAGTTGACATCACAGATTTCGATGTAGTTTCGTATCAGTGGAATCTTATGAGACATTCTCTTGACGAGACTCTTGCTCTGGCAGCACTTGTCGGTGACGGCAGAGATGACGGTGATCCTGATAAGATCCATGAAGATCATATCAGATCGATTTGGCATGATGACGAGCTGTACTGTATCAAGAAGGATGTTGATTTTGCAGCCGCTAAGACTAAGCTCCAGGGTACAAACACAGGTGCTAACTTCAGTGAGAATTATATTTACGCTGAGGCACTTATCGAGGCTGCCCTGTACTCAAGAGAGCAGTTCAAGGGATCCGGTACACCAGATTACTACTGCACACCACATGCACTCAACGTAATGCTCCTTGCAAGAGATCTGAATGGTAGAAGAATCTACAGTTCAAAGGCCGATCTTGCAGCAGCACTCAACGTAAACGAGATCCATACCGTAGAGCAGTTTGAGGGACTCACTAGAGTTGATGATAAGTCTAAGAAGCATAAGCTCCTTGGCATCTTTGTAAATCTTACAGATTACACATTTGGTGCTACAAAGGGCGGCGAGGTTACAAAGTTTGATGATTTCGATATTGACTTCAACAGATACAAGTACCTGCTTGAGACACGTATATCAGGAGCCCTCACAAAGCCATACTCAGCTATCGCTCTCGAGGAGCCAGTAGCCTAAGTCGATGAAAGGAGAATACAGAAATGGATAAGATTTTCATGAATTCCACAGATACAAATGTAGCCGCACGAAAGGTTTATACAAAGGCGGCTGACACATTTGCATATGCAGATGCAGACTGTACTGAGAAGATCAACGCAACAGATCTTCAGGACGCATTCATCAAGGGAATGGTTATTGTTGATGCCACAGGCATTCAGTATCTCCCTGTATCATGCGAGGTTAAGAAAAATGTTGCTACAGTTACGTATGTAACTACAGATTCAACTACATCTACCACAGCTAAGCTGGCAACAGTTAAGTCTGAGTAGATCAGATAAGGAGAAATTCAAAATGGCTAAATGGTATGGTGAAATAGGGTATTCTAAAACTATTGAGACTCGAGCTGGGTACTGGGAAGAAAAGATATATGCCCGTAATTATTATGGCGACGCCATGAATAATTATTATCGAAGACAGTCATCTGGAGAGAGTGTTAATCGGAACATCAAGTACGATGTTACCCTGTCTATACTGGCAGATCCACGCCTCATTGAGAATTGCTCAAACATCATATATGCAGAGTATATGGGTACTAAGTGGCAGGTCGATAAGATTGATGCTTCTCAGTACCCTAGACTTCTTTTGACAATCGGGGAGGTGTATACAGAAGATGAGCAGACTTGAACTGCACGCCCTACTCGTTGAGTTATTGGGCAGTACGAACGTGTATTACGAACCCCCTGAGACGTTAAAAATGTCATATCCTGCAATTAGATATCAAAGAACAAAGATACGGAGTAAAAGAGCTGACAACTCAAATTACTCCGTTTTTTATTGCTATGAAATAGTTGTGATTTCAAAAGATCCAGATATTCCGGTAATAGAAAAACTGCTTGAGGTGCCTTACTGCACCCATGACAGGCATTACCGGGCATCTAACCTTCATCACAACGTATTCACACTATATTGTTAGAAAAGGAGATAAAAAACTATGGCAAGTAAAGCAATGGTTTGGGATGCAACCGGACAGAAGTTCTACGAGACAGGTGTATCTAAGGGCGGATTATACCTTCAGGATGAAACTGGTGCATACTCAAAGGGAGTAGCATGGAATGGACTTTCCTCTGTAGCTGAGAATCCATCAGGTGGAGAAGAGACTAAGATCTATGCAGATAATCAGAAGTATCTCTCACTGTATTCAGCAGAGGACTTTGGAGCTACAGTCGAATGTTACACAACACCTGATGAGTTTGATGCCTGCGATGGTAAGAAGACAATTGCAAAGGGTGTAACAATCCGTCAGCAGGATAGGAAGACATTTGGTATGACTTACCAGACAATCCTGGGGAACGATACCAAGAAGGATGAGTATGGATACAAGATCCATATTATCTATGGAGCAGTGGCAAAGCCATCATCCAAGACTCACTCATCAACAAATGAGAGTCCAGAGGCATCAACCATGTCATACGAGCTTTCGACAACTCCTGTTGCTGTAACTGGCGGTAAGCCTACGGCATACCTTGAGATCTCAAGTGTTGATGTCGGAGAGGCAGCTATGACAGCTATCAAGAAGGTTCTCTATGGTGATGAGACCACAGATCCAAGACTTCCACTTCCAGATGAGATCGCGCAGATCATCACAGAGGCACAGGCAGCGTAGTATTCTGTCTGAAATAATGACTATTTGTAGCCCCCAGCATGTCTAATTAGATGTGTTGGGGACTTTTTATTAAGGAGGAAAACAATATGTTAAAGAAAACATTTGAATATGACGATTACAACGGAAACAAGATTAAAGAGGACGTATACTTCCATCTTAGTGAAGCTGAGCTTACAGAGATGACACTTTCTGAGGCAGGTGGACTGGATAAAATGCTTCAGAAGATCGTAGACGCAAAGGATACAACAGAGATAATCAAGGTGCTTAAAGAGGTTATCTGTAAGTCATACGGAGAGCTTGCACCAGATGGTAAGTCATTCCGTAAGACAGACGAGAAGGGTAATCCGCTCTATCTCAATTTTATAGCAACACCAATGTACGATAAGCTTTACATGGAGCTGGCTACAAATGATGAAGCAGGCGCCGACTTTGTAAACGGAATCTTGCCTAAGAGTGTAACAGAGAAGATGAAAGAAACAGCTATGGCTAATAGCGGAAACGCATTGGCAAGCGTGTAATAGAGAGGTGATCCAGAGTGCTTCAGATTACTGTACCGAAAACTGAAATATTCAATGAGAATACGAATCAGTTTTTGTGGATTCCAGAAACCACGATACAGATGGAGCACTCCTTGGTGTCACTTTCAAAATGGGAAGAGAAGTATCACAAAGCGTATCTCGACCCGAAACTTCAACATTCAGCAACAGAAATACTCGACTATTTTAAATGTATGACAATCACAAAAAATGTGAAAGATTCAGTGTTTCTCGCTTTATCTCAGCGAAATATAGAAGAGATCTCTTCTTATATTAATGATCCCATGACTGCAACAACATTCAATGAAATGGCTACGACCAAAAAACACAGCAGCAAGTTCATAACATCAGAGTATTTATATTTCTGCATGTTTAGCCTTGGTGTTCCTATTGAATGTGAGAAGTGGCACCTCAATCGACTGATGACATTGCTCAAGATATTTGAGGAAGAGAATAAACCACAGAAAAAACGATCGGAAGCAGAGACTCTGAATTATTATGCAAAGCTGAATGCAGAAAGAAAAAGAAAATGGCACACGAAGGGGTGACCGGATAGGGGGATTGTATGAGCGCTATTCAGTTTAAGCAGAAAGGCGACTTCTCAAAACTTACGAGTTTTCTTGAACGAGCCAAAGAAGGAATACATCTTGGAAAACTCAATAAGTATGGCAGAGTTGGGGTAGAAGCATTGGCTTCAGCAACACCTGTGGACTCAGGAGAAACCGCCAACTCATGGTATTACAAGATAGAAAACCAGAACGGAACAGCTACAATCTCTTTTTTAAATTCAAACGTGAATGAAGGGGTTCCGATAGCTGTGATACTACAATACGGACACGGAACCGGTACTGGGGGCTGGGTAGAAGGAAGGGATTATATCAATCCTGCTATCCGGCCTATTTTTGACCAAATAGCAAATGATGCATGGAAGGATGTGATAAGTGGATGAGCAACACAATCGATGAAAAAGTTGTCGAGATGAAATTTGACAACAAAAACTTTGAAACAAATGTCAAAACAACCATGACATCATTGGATAGATTGAAAGAAAAACTTCAGCTTAGGGGTTCTGAGAAAAGCTTTCAAGCTATAGACAGCGCAGCCAAGAGTGTATCATTTGACAGTCTTATATCGAATGTTGAATATCTCAGAAAACGATTTTCAGTTATGGGTATAGCCGGAATGCAGGTTGTACAGAACCTTACAAATACGGTCATGACATCCGTAACAAAAGCGAAAAACTTTGTCGAGCAGGCTGTATCAGGTGGCGGTCTCAGCAGAGCCATGAAACTTGACCAGGCAAACTTCAAGCTTATGGGATTGTTGGATAATGATGCAAAACAGGTAGCATCAATAATGGAAGATGTCGACTATGGCGTATCGGGAACTGCGTACAGTCTTGATGCAGCGGCAGGTGTAGCAGCTCAGCTTGCGGCTTCTGGTATGCGGGCTGGTGACGGCATGAAACATGCATTATTAGGTATATCTGGCCTGGCGGCAATGACTGGAAGTAGCTACGAAGACATAGGTCGTATATATACCCAGATTTCTGGTCAGGGAAGGATGATGGGCGATCAGTTACTTCAGCTTTCTGGTCGTGGTATGAATGCCGCAGCAACATTGGCTAAAGCGCTTAATACTACCGAAGCGGATATTCGAGACAAAGTATCAAAAGGTGAGATTGATTTTAATACTTTCTCAGAAGTAATGTTCAAAGAGTATGGTCAGCATGCCAAGAAAGCTAATGAAACTGTAGAGGGCGCCTTTGCTAATGTTAAATCAGCACTGGCAAAAATAGGAGCAAACTTCTATGAACCACTTATAAAGCAGAATGGTCCATTAGTTGAATTACTCAATACAATAAGATTAAAAATCAACGATATTAAGGAAATAACATTACCATTTGTAGAGAGTGCCTCTAAAGGCGTAGCCAGGCTTATCAATTACGCAAATACTTTGGTAAACAAGATCAATCCAAAAACACTGTTCAGCGGATTAACTTCAAAATGGGATAATCTCATGAATAAGATAAGTGAAGCTGGCGTATCCGAAGATACCTTTACAGCAAAACTTAAAGAGGTTGCTAAAGAACAAGGCATAAACATAGATTCGTTGCTGAAGAAGTATGGCTCACTGGCAAATATCTTTGCCAAGGGTAAATTATCTGGCAGTTTGATAATAGATACTCTGAAAAGGCTCACAAATGTCACATCCAAAGCATCTGAGTCTACACAGGACATAACTAACAAGGTTGAATACTTCAATGATGTTGTCTCGAAAACTATTCGCGGAGATTTTGGTAATGGTGAGGAAAGAATAAAGGCGCTCACCGCAGCCAACTACGATTATGCTCAGGTACAGGCTTTGGTTAATAAAGTCTGGGAGCGTAATGGGCATAACTGGTCTGATTGCACGTTGAGTGCAGATGAGCTCACAGAGGCCATGGCAAGTCTGTCAGATAAAGAAGCGGAAACTTTGGGACTTACCGAAGACCAGATAAAGACACTTCGAGATCTTGCAACACAGGCGGAAAAGACAGGTACTCCGATTAGCGAGCTGATAGCGAGTCTGAACAAACCAAGCGGTAAAGAGTTACTTATAGAGTCTTTCCAGAATGCAGTAAAAGGTGCAACGCAGGTTGCTAAGGCATTCAAACAGGCTTTTTCAGAAATGTTTGTGTCGACTGGTAGCGGCACAGAAAGTGTCGTGTATAAGTTAATAGAACGTATTCGCGATTTATCAGAATATTTGGTAATTAACGATGAAAAATTTGATAAATTGAAGAGAACTATAAAAGGTTTTATTGCACTTATTCAGATAGTAAGCGATATAACAAGTGGCGGATTAAAAATCGCATTCAAGTTGATCAGCGGAGTATTAAAATATTTTGACATAGATATATTATCCGTTACTGCGACAATCGGTGATTTTTTGGTAAAATTCCATGAAACTGTAAATGTCAGCGATGCAGTTGGAAAAGCACTAGACGCAGTATTACCACACATAGCGAAAATTATAACTAATGTGAAAAAACTGGGCAATGGAATAAAAGAAATTGCTAAATTACCATCTTTTGAAGTGATAAAGGACAAGGTAGTTCAGATAGGAAATATATTCGGCGGATTTATAAAAAAAATTACTACTAAAATGCATTTTCCAACAATTGAAGATTTTCTGAAACTTCTCGAAAATGTCTGGGATATTGGATCAAAAATAGGTGAAAAAGTAGTATCGATTGGTAAAAAAATCGGAACTGCATTAGCGGATGCCTTCGGATTTGTTGATGCTGATTCGTCTTTTGAGCATTTTTTAGATATATTCGATAGTAGTGTTATATCCGGAATATTAGTTGGTATTTTGCTTTTTGTTAATAATGTTAAGAAGGCTGTATCAGATATGTCTGGTATGACAAATTCCGCAAAAGGAATGTTCGGATCATTAGGTAAGATGTTTAATGGAATAACGTCGGTTTTAGACTCTGTGCGTGCATGTTTTGAGGAGTATCAGAAAACCTTAAAAGCTAAGACGTTGCTTACAATAGCGTCTGCAATAGCAATTCTTACAGCATCGATAGTTGTTTTGTCATTGATAAATCCTAAAAAACTCGCTGTAGCATTAGGTGCCATAACTACTATGGCTACGGAATTAATGGCAGCAATGTGGACATTCAACAAAATAGATGGTGACTATACAGGTGCCGGAAAAGCAGCGATCCTGATGGTTGGAATGTCCGCAGCGATATTAATTTTGTCATCTGCGGTGAAAAAAATGTCATCTTTGTCGTGGGTAGAACTAAGTAAAGGGTTGAGTGGAGTAACCATTCTTCTTGGCGAGTTAGTCGCAGTTTCTGTTATTCTCGGAAACAACGATACAAAGATGGTAAAAGGGTCCGTTGGTATAGTGCTTTTAGCAGAAGCAATCAAGGTACTTTCGACAGCATGTGTAAATATCAGTGGTTTAAGCTGGGATGAATTAGCTAGAGGGCTTACTGGAATAACCGTTATATTAGGTGGACTTATTGCCGCGTCGATGGTTTTAAGCGAAAATGAGACAAAGATGATAAAAGGCTCTGTAGGTATAATATTACTTTCAGCGGCCTTGAAAATTCTTACATCAGTATGTAGCGATTTTGGTGCGATGAGTTGGGAAGAAATTGCTAAAGGACTTGTCAGTGTATCAGCACTACTTGCTGTTTTGGTTGGATTATCAATAGAATTATCAAACAATGGTGCAAAAATGACTGCTGGTGCATTAGGGGTAGTAGTATTAGCTGGCGGCTTGGAAATAGTTGCCGATGTATGTAAGCAGTTTTCCAATATGGAATGGGAGCAGATCGGCAAAGGACTTGCGGGTGTTGCTGGAATGCTTGCAGCACTTACAATAGCACTAAAAAATATGCCCAAAAATATATTGGGAATAGGCGTTGGCCTATTAGCGGTTGCTGGGGCACTAACAATAGTGAGTAATGCGGTTATCACTTTGGGCGATGAAACCGACGATAATCTATCAAAAGGGATTATCAGTATTACTGTATTATTAGCAGCAGTAGCAACTGCACTTAATTGTATGAATGGTACATTAAGCGGCTCAGCAGCATTATTGGTGGCATCAGCAGCTCTAGCCATTTTATGCCCAGTGGTCAAGGCTTTTGGTGATATGAAACTCACAGAAATAGGAAAAAGTCTTCTGATGTTAGCTGGTGTGTTTACGGTACTTGGGGTTACTGGGTTACTTATAGCACCAGTAGTACCAGGATTACTATTATTAGGTGCGTCATTGACATTGATCGGGGTTGGTGCTATAGCGTGCGCCGCAGGATTACTGTTAGTGGCAACATCGATTAGTACATTGGCAGTTACAGGGGCAACCCAAGCAACTGCTGCGATAGGGGCTATTTCTGTGTTTGTTTCGGGTTTAACATCGCTGATTCCTGATATACTGGCCGGAATAGGTGATTGTGCCGTAGCAATAGCGGAATGTTTTTACAAATTAATAGTCGCTGGATTGAATACGTTGATAGAATATGCGCCGCAAATAGTTTCATTAGTGATATCACTTCTTGTAAAAATCCTTGATACACTATCTGAGCATATTCCTGAATTGGTTACATCAGTTGTAAATTTCTTTGCATCATTATTCCAGAGTGTTATTGATGCGTTGAAAACAATAGACACAGAAACCCTTATCAATGGTATTGCCGGCATTGGCTTATTAACTGCTTTGATGGTGGCATTGGCGGCTTGTGCATTATTAGCTCCGGCAGCAATGGTTGGAGTTGTAGCAGTAGGGGTGGTTATTGCTGAACTTACATTAGTAATATCTGCAATAGGAGCATTGGCACAATTACCAGGGCTTAAATGGCTGCTATCAGAAGGTGCTGAAATATTGCCGATGGTAGGGAATGCTATAGGCGGGTTCCTTGGGGCATTAATTGGCACTTTTGCTGAGTATGCTACCGATCATTTACCAAACATAGCTACAAATCTGTCTGATTTTATAACGAATCTTGCCCCATTCATAGACGGACTTTCAACTATAGAGCCAACAGCCATGGAAGGTGCTAAGGCGCTGGCAGAGACACTTCTGTTGCTCACAGCAGCCAGTTTGTTGGATAGTCTTACAAAGTTCCTTGGTGGAGGAGTTGACTACGATCAGCTTGCCATAGACTTAGCTGCTTATGGTAAGGCCGTAGTAGCATTCTCAAACGCGACAAAGGGGAAAGTGGATGGCGATTCGGTGACCGTAGCAGCAAATGCCGGAAAGGTGCTGGCAGAACTCCAGAAGTCTATACCGCGTTCTGGTGGATGGGCGCAGAAAATCATGGGTGAAAAGGACATGAGCGCATTCTCTGATGGTATCACAGCTTTTGGAAATGCTATAGTCGCATTCTCAAACACCATAGTTCAAAATGGTGGAATAGACAAAGATGCCGTAGACAATGCTGCAAAGTGTGGCGAAATCATGGCTGCATTGAACGATAAGATCCCGGCGCAAGATGGAGTATGGCAGTGCTTTACTGGTGAGAAAAAACTCAGTACATTTGGCGCCAATCTCAAGGACTTCGGCGGTGCTCTTGTTGAGTTCAGCAACATAGTAGCGGGCAAGACTGATAAGGGGTCGCTGGATCCAGATGCGATTAACAAAGCAAAAGATATGGGCGAGTTGATGGTGACATTGAATGAAGCTGTTCCAACGACTGGTGGTATTATAGCATACTTCAAAGGTGATAACAGCTTAGGTTCATTTGGTGAAAACATTGTATCATTTGGCAATGCGTTGGTTGGTTTCTCTAATAGTGTAAGCGGAAAAATCAGTGACGATGCAGTAAATGCCGCTGACAATGCTGGCCAGATGATGGTAAATCTTCAGAAACAGATTTCTGGATTGAATGACGATTCATTTGATTGTCTGGATTCTCTTGGAAGTGCTCTCGAAACATGGGGTTCACATCTCAACAATTATTCAGCTAATATTTCAGGTGTAGATACTGACCAGCTAGGAACAGTGACAGATGAAATAAGTACTCTATATTCCTTCGTAGAAAAGATGACAACGTTTGATGCGGATGGACTTTCTCAGTTCACAGCAAGTCTCAACGATATAGGTACGATCAGTCTGGATAACTTTGTGAACGCTTTCGGTGATGCAGGAGATAAGGCTTCCTCTGTCATAACCACATTTATTGACAATATGATAAACAAAGTAAATGGCAGAAAGCAGAAGTGGGAGAATGCTGGTAGTTCGGCAATGATCGTGTTCAAGAAAGGAATCAGTAATAAATCTGGGGAAGTAGCATCAGCAGCAGGAACAGTTGCAGACGACAGTGTCAATAAAGTCGCCGATTACAAAGACAACTTTTATAAAGTTGGTGGTTATCTTATGGAAGGTATGGCACTGGGAATCGATGACAATGCCGATAAAGCAGTTAAGGCTGTTCGTAGAATGGCTAACCGATTACCACAGATTGCAAGAATTGTATTACAGATTCACTCACCTTCAAAGGTGTTTGACAGGCTTGGACAGTATCTTCCAGAAGGTATGGCAAATGGTGTTATACGAGGTGGACAGTCTGTGTATAGTGCTATAAGTAATATATCCAATACTGTCATAGACAAGGCCGGAACGGTAATGTCAATGATTTCAGATGCGCTGAATCTCGACCTTGATTACGAGCCAACAATAACACCAGTGGTTGATATGGGTAATGTGACAAGCAGTATGGATGCTATCAACAGTATGCTCAACAGAAACCCACTGATGTTTACAGGTGTCGGTTCAGGAACAATAGATATGATAGCCAATCGAAGAAATAATCAAAATGGAAATTCTGATGTTATAGACGCTATTGACCGATTGGCAAAGAACATAAATCAGACTCCAGGAAATACATATAACGTGAACGGAATAACTTATGACGACGGAAGCAATATCGCGTCTGTTGTCGAACAGTTAGTACGAGCAGCTGTAGTGGAGAGGAGGGCATAAGCATGGGTAAGAAAGTCACAAACCTCAAGGTTACCAAACAGACTGGAACCGATAATACATATTTTGCTACATGGGAGTTTGCAGAGCCTAAGGTTTATACCAAGTCCAAATATGTTCTCGTGGGTTCTGTTGTATCTTTTGATTATCTCGAGTCGGAGATCGTGCAGTTCACCAATGGTGTTAAGGTCGGTTCAGATGTGAAGAATGATACGTGGAAGGTTGCCGATATAAAAGGTAACAATGCGAGGTTAGGCAAGAATAAATCAGGTACAAAGAACCTGAATAGTACGGTGTCAATGAAACACCTCAAGAATGCTGATAATGGAAAGAAAGCACTGATACCCATTGCAAATACTGACCATTACAGTGTGCATTGGTATTACAGTAGTGGAGATGGTGTGTGGTTTGATGGCGGTGCATCGGATGTCAAAGTCAAGAATGCTACATACACCCCTCCAAGTAATGCCATAAGAATGAAATGTGTGGTCAAACCGGTGTCTAAAACGTATAAGGAAAATGTAAAATCTGGAAAGACCACAAAACAGGTAACTAAGAGTTACTGGACTGGGGATGCTGTATCGGTTATACGAAGCGTCGAGGGAGTAAACAACCCGGAGACTCTAGGAGCACCTACGGTATCCATAGACCAGTACAAGCTCACAGTAAGCATCGACAACATCACAGATTCTAAGTGTGATAAGGTGTCATTCTATATACTCAAAGATAAGAAAAAGGCAAAGATAGTTACAGCAGAGGTAAAAGCATCCAAGGCATCAATAACGATCACTGTGGATGCTGGCTGTAGCTACGATGTAAGATGTAGAGCTATCAATGTAGTGAGCTCGAAGACACGTATAACTGGCGAATGGGGCGAATGGACATATGATACAAAGTCTGCACCAGGTAAGATAAAAAGGATCACGAGTGTAAAAGCTCTTACAGAAACATCAGCATACATAAGCTGGGACAAGGTCGCACAGGCCGAGAAATATGAAATAGAATACACTGAAAAGAAAGAGTACTTTGACAGTTCTAATGCGGTAAGTTCTACATCCGTTGATGCAAATGTAAATCATGCCGAGATAACAGGGCTTACAACAGGAACAAGGTATTATTTCAGAGTCAGAGTAACTAATAGTGCCGGCTCATCAAATTGGACGACGGGAACATATACAGTTGCTCTAGGAACCAAACCATCTGCCCCAACAACATGGTCAAATAAGACTGTGTTAGGTATAGGCGAGAAGATCTTACTTTATTGGGTTCAGAATTCAGAGGATGGGTCAGACCAGTCACATGCGCAGCTTAATTTGAGTATCGATGGTGTATCACAGCCGACAATAAACCTGGACAAATATATTGGCAAGGACGATACAAACAGTGTTTATACTATAGATACAAAGAACTATACGAAAGACACAGTGATAAAATGGTCAATCCGAACAGCAGGTGTTACCGGAGAATACGGCGACTGGTCAATAACCAGAGAAGTGAAAGTGTATGCACAGCCAACAGTACAGCTTACGTTAAGTAATAAGAATAATGAACCAATCACTGAGATCACATCATTCCCAATAGTACTTGAATGTACAACTCAGCCTGATACACAGAAACTCATAAGTGCGAGCGTGACAATATCATCAAATGATACATACCAGACAATGGACAACTTGGGTAACTTCAAAATGGTATATGCAGGGGATGTGATATTCAATAAGTATTACAGTGGAACTCCGCAGACATCCAAGGACGGTGTAGAATATGACGACAACAGAACTGCCATTACACTGAGCGCTAACAACATAGATTTTGAAAGTGGTCATACTTATACGATCAACTGTGTTGTAGCATTAGATTCTGGGCTTACTGCGACAGATACCATAGAAATGACTGTGGAATGGGAAGAAAACAAGTTATCCCCAGATGCGTCAATAGTAATCGACCCAGAAACACTCACGGCAATTATCAGTCCATGGTGCGTTGATGAGAATGAAGAACTTGCAGTCGATGTATTGTTATCAGTGTACAGAAGAGAGTTTGACGGCACCTTTACGGAAATAGAAACAGGCGTAGCAAATACAATGGGTATTTCAGTGCCAGACCAGCATCCGGCTCTTGACACGGCAAGTTATAGGATAATTGCAATAGATCAGAACACGGGGGTAGTCAGTTATGCAGATGTAGCAGAAGATGTCGGAGAAACTGCTGTAATAATCCAGTGGGATGAACAGTGGGGATCATATGATGCTTCGGGTGGAGATGGGGATGCTTTGGAGGAACCTGCATGGACATGCAAGATGCTCAGACTTCCTTATAATATTGACATCTCAGATAGCTTTAATCCAGATACAGAGTTACTTGAATATGCTGGTAGAGAGCATCCTGTCAGCTATTACGGAACACAGATAGGACATACATCGAACTGGAATGTAGTCATACCGCACAATGATAAAGATACGCTTTCAATGATCCGGGAGCTTACAAGATGGCTTAACGACGTATATGTAAGAGAACCGTCCGGTACAGGTTACTGGGCAAGCATTTCTGTATCCTACAGCCAGACACATTGCGAGTTAACTACACCGGTACAGTTCAGTGTAACACGAGTCGAAGGGGGTAAGTGATATGCCTGATTGGACAAAACCAATGCAGCAGACATACGAATACTACATTGTTGATCCTGCGACATGGCGGGATACCGAACGGCTTATGAACGTGAAGATGGGTGCGACAATATCGAGGGACGCTGATGCTGATACACTTGGCTCAGCGTCTTTTGATTTATCAGAGAGTATTGGGGAATGTTACATAAGGACATACCTCGTCACAATTCAAAATGGGATACGTGAACGGTTTCCATTGGGGACGCATATGGTTCAGACGCCATCAGAAGAGTTTGATGGTAAGGCAAAAAGCGTATCTGTAGATGCATATACACCGCTTATCGAGTTGAAAGAAAACCCGCCTCCACTTGGCTTTTCCATACGGAAGGGTGAACCGATAATGGACAATGTGTGCTCACTAACCAAGTCACATGCGAGGGCGCCGGTGATAGAGTGCACAGACAATAAGAAATTGGAAGTGGATTTTGTTTCTAATACGGACGACAACTGGCTAACGTTCCTGAAAGATCTGAGCAGTAATGCGAAGTATGAGTACGAACTTGACGATCTGGGACAGATATGTTTTAGACCAGTGCAGGAGGTTACGGCATTACAACCGGTTGTTATTTTCGACGATAGCAACAGTTCTATACTTTTACCAAGTATAACCATCAGCAGGGACCTTTATGGGATACCAAATGTTGTGGAGATACTGTATTCCGGAAACAATCTCACATATCAGACAAGAGTGGTCAACAACGACCCGAATAGCCCGATATCTACAGTGAATCGTGGGCGGGAAATAATTCGCAGAGTGACGAATCCGTCGCTTACAGGTAATCCAACAAAAGCACAGATTGACGAATATGCAAGGCAGTTGTTAAAGACACTGTCTACACTAGAATATACTGTGAGTTATTCCCATGGGTATTATCCAGTTCGGGTTGGGGATTGTGTTCTGCTTAATTATGAAAGGGCAGGGATACTCAATCAGAAAGCAAAAATCATAAGTCAGTCTATCAAGTGTACAACAGGATGCGTTGTCACAGAAAAGGCAATATATACAAATAGTTTATGGGGGTGATGAGCCATGCAATTATCGGCGGATCTTGTATCTAAATTTGTTAAGGCAACCAAGGATACAAAAACACAGGATGGTACAACTATGTACGGCACAGTGGTGATGCAGAACGGTACCCCATATGTACGACTTGATGGTTCTGAGATACTCACCCCGGTTACATCTATGGCGGATGTGCACAGTCTTGAGCGGGTAATGGTTCTTGTTAAGGATCATACGGCAACAATAATGGGCAATATATCTTCGCCATCAGCTCGAAGCGATGATGTTAAAGCACTTACTGAAGTTGTTGCTGATAAGGCGAGTATTGGCGATCTCAAGGCAATAAATGCAGATATAGAGAATCTCAAGGCTGATAACGTAGAGATATCCGATAAGTTGACGGCTACAGAAGCCGATATAAAAGATCTCGAAGCAGATAATGTCACTATAAATGAAAAACTTACAGCTAATAATGCCAGCATCAAGGAACTTGAAGTGGACAATGTCAGCATACATGAGAAACTCACTGCTAATGATGCAACTATAGAAGAACTTCAAACCGGGAAGCTTGATGCAAAACTGGCTGATATAAAGTATGCACAGATAGATTTTGCCAATATAGGCAAGGCAGCACTGGAGCAGTTCTTTGCGAAAAGCGGTTTGATAGAAAATGTCGTTGTTGGTGATCAGCAGATAACTGGTACGTTGGTTGGTGTAACTATCTTGGGTGACAGCATCAAGGGTGGCACAGTCATAGCAGATAAGCTGGTTATCAAAGGAGAAGATGGCCTGTATTACAAGCTGAATACCGATGGCAACACAGTAGAGAAAGAGCAGACGGATTACAATAGCCTTGATGGCGGTGTGATCAGAGCTAAGTCTATCACAGCAACTAAGATAGCCGTTGACGATCTTGTGGCATTTGGAGCAACAATAGGCGGCTGGCACATAGTGGATGGTGGTTTATACTCCGGCACAAAGGAGAGTATGAGTAATATCTCCCGGGGAACATATCTCGGAAGCGATGGTCAGATAAACGTTGGTGATTCTGACAATTTCATAATGTTCTATGTGGATAATAAGGGGGAATCCCATCTTGCTATATCGGCAGATAAATTCACCCTTGGCAAGCAGAATATAGAAAACGTTATAAGCGACATAAAACAGGATGTTGATAATGTCAGAGATGAGATAACCACACTCCTGAGAATAGAATCATCAAGAGGAACGGTATTCAAGAATAATGCAGTATCAACAGTCTTGTCTGTGGTGATATATCATGGAAAAGATAGGATAACAGACATAGATAAATTACACAAGGTTTATGGAAGCTCTGCATATATTCAGTGGAAATGGCAGAGGCTTGAAGAAGAAACATACGGAATTATATTATCCACCGACTCTCGAATAGAAAATGGTGGTTTTTCTTTTGTACTCACACCGGATGATGTAGATACAAAGGTGACTTTCATGTGTGAATTAATAACAGATTAATGAGGAGGAAAATAATCTATGGCAACAATAAAAGCAGCAGATCAGATTACAGTGCTTGATGTGTCAGACGCATATAACGTTGTGCTGTCAAGCGAGGCGTATACGTTTCTTGGGGACACGCAGGGAGCTGCGGCCGGTTCTAAATGCACAACAGATGCAGCAGCATATTGTGGTAATAACATGTGTTCTGTTGTTACAGTAGATCCCAAGGCAATCATATGCCCAACAGGAGTGACAGCTGAGGTAAGCAACAGCGGAACTCCAAAAGTTACAATCACGTTTACTCTGACAGCAAAGTTGACAACCGCATGCGAAGCGACTGTCCCAGTTGTTGTTGACGGTGTAACTATCAACAAGAAGTTCTCATTTGCAGTAGCAAAGACAGGAGCTACAGGTGCTAAGGGCGATAAAGGAGCTACAGGCCCAACCGGACCACAGGGTCCTCAGGGGGTATCCCCAACTGTATCAGTTACCAAAGCTAATGGTGTGACAACCATAACCATCACCGATAAAGACGGCACACATACCCAGACAGTAAAAGATGGTACAAATGGTACTCCTGGTGCAGCGGGGGCAAACGGTAAGACCCCATACTTCCATGTAAAGTACTCAAATGATGGCGGCAAGACATTCACATCAAACTCAGGTGAAGATGTTGGAATGTATATCGGTACATGTACTGATTATAACCAGGCAGACCCAGCAACCGTCAGTTCATATACATGGGCGAGAATTAAAGGTGAAACAGGTGCTAAGGGCGATAAAGGAGCTACAGGTCCAACAGGTCCAACAGGACCACAGGGGGATACTGGAGCAACAGGACCACGGGGACCTCAAGGTAATGCAGGAGCAGACGCAATAACTGTAACAATCACATCAAGCAATGGCATTATCTTTAAAAATAATACCGGTTCTACCGTGCTTACAGCACATGTATTTAAAGGAAGCACCGAACAGACAATAGCTGATAATGGAACTGTATCTGGACTTGGAACAATAAAATGGTATAAAGGGGCAACACTTGTATCTACATCAAAGACGTATACGGTTACTGCTGGGGCTGTGGACAACTCTCAGGCTTACACATGTCAGCTTGAAGCGTAAGGGGGTGTTTCTATGGCTACTATCAAAGCCAAGGCAGAAATAACCATATTTAATGTCAAGGATGTCAAGAGTGTAACAAGGTATTATCTACTTCAATCATCCACAGCTACAGCACCGGCTAAACCTACAACTATCAATCCTGGGGGTAATTGGAAGACGACAGAGCCGTCTTATACGGATGGCTCTACAAATACCTTATATTTTGTTGATCTGACTATTATGAGCGATGGCAAGACATTCAGTTACTCAGATGTATCGAAGTCGAGCAGCTACGAAGCGGCTAAGTCAGCATGGAATAAAGCAAACAATGCTCAGAATGCGGCAAAGGCCATATCTGACAATATCTATACTGCTAACACTACAACCATCGATGGCGCAAAGATTACTACCGGAAGTATTAAGGCTGCTCAGATAGATGTTAGTGACTTATTTGCACAGACCATCAAGGCTACTGGATCTATAGAGGGAGCGGCAATCAAAGCAAAACGCGGTTGTATAGGTAATTGGGATATTTCTGATGAAGGGTTGGTACAAGGAGTCGGTGTTGTAAAAACGATATACGATGGTGCATTGAAGAAAGATATTAGTGAGTATAGTGAATTATACATAGGTTCCAATCTTGCATTGATGCAAAAAGGTTTGGCATTTTTTCTTGTTAAATCTAGGGACCCATTTGTGATGGGTGAAGAATCAGCAACACCAATTCGGGAGCGATACGGTATAACACCGACCGGTGAGCAGTATACATATGGGGAATGGGATTCTGTTGAAATAAACGGAACAACTGTAGATTATCCTGTGACCTATATAGCTCTCGCCAAAAGAGGAATATCAGCATATAGCAGTACAGTTGACAATAACGGTAAGGTTCAGTCAGAAGAAAAAGTAAACATTAACGCTGATGGGGCTAAGTTCGATGTGATCACAAATATCGGCGATTGGGTAATAAATGCAAGTCGAATAATCAGCAAAATTGGACTAAGTATGGGTGCTGGTGGAGCAGGGTTAATACTCTGTAATGAAGATGGCAAACCAGTTATTTGGATACAGGACAAGAACAGCAAGCAGACATTTCGAGTTGATCAAGATGGCACAATGTACCACAATGCTAATGCTTTAGGTGAAGTAATAACAAAAAACGTTGGTGCAAAATCCATGAGCTCAGGTACTTGGACAGACACAGGCGCATCAGTTACGTTGCCAGCAGGAAAATACGTTGTTAATGGTACGGTACTGTTTAATAGTGCCGCTAATGGACAGAGGGGCGCCCGATTTGCCACATCACCTACTGACTACTTCAGAGAGAGCCAGCAGATGAATATAGCCGGAACAACAAAAGGAGTAACAAGTGTACAGTGCTCATATATTGCGAACTTGAAAACATCAACAAAACTCAACCTTCAGGGAATACAGTCAAGTGGTGCGGCATTGAGCACTATTAACAGTTACATCCAGGCAATCAGAATAGCATAAGTCGGAAAGGATAGAAAGATATGAGCATATTGATACATATAATAGTGCCTGTCATCGTTGCGGTACTGGCGTCATCTGGATTATGGGCGTTTTTGCTTAAAAAATCAGATAAAAAAGACGCTCAGTCAGAAATGCTGATGGGCTTGGCGCATGACCGGATATTGTACTTAGGAAAAAGTTATCTTGCACGTTCGCCTACATATATAACGATGGACGAGTATGACAATCTCAAGAATTATTTATATGAGCCCTATAAAAAACTTGGCGGTAATGGTACTGCCGAGCGGGTTATGGATGAGATTGACAAACTCCCCATTACGCCAAATGATCACGGAAAGGAGTAGATTAAAATGGAGAAAATTTCATTATTACTTATCGCAGTTGCGATTATATGCACTGTGATCACAGTCATCACACAGTTTACAAAGGAATTAGGATTCCTTAAAAAGATACCAACCTCACTACAGGTACTCATCACGAGCATCATTGTATGTGAGGTCTTTTTATTTGGGGTTCTTTCATATTATAATATCGCACTCATGTGGTATTACCCGGTAGCTATTCTGTTTGCATCTTTTCTTATTGCTTATATTTGCATGTTTGGTTGGGAAAAGCTCATAGAAATGTTCAAGCGCTTTTGGAAAAAGGAGAGTGAATTTTGATGAATGGAATAGATATATCAGCGCATCAGGATGGCATTAACCTCTCTAAGGTGGCTTGTGACTTTATAATAGTCAAGGCTACCGAGGGATCAGACTACTTCAATAGGTGTTTCAATGACCATGCTAACAAGACGCTCAAACTTGGACGCTTACTGGGTATGTATCACTATGCAAATGGAGGGGACGTCAAGAAGGAGGCAGATTTCTTCTTAGGTAAGATAAAGAAGTTCATAGGTAAGGGGATCATAGCCCTTGATTGGGAAGCCGACAACAATCCTAGATTTGGCAGAGATGATACAGAGTGGTGCGAGGCATGGTGCTCATACGTTTATAAGCGGACGGGGATCAAACCTTTCATATATATTCAGAAGTCATCGATGGATAGAGTTAAGTCTGCTGGATACCCACTCTGGATAGCTCAGTATGCAGATGATAACGATACTGGATTCCAGAAGACTCCTTGGAATGAAGGCTCTTATAACTGCATTATCAGGCAGTACTCTTCCCATGGACGACTCAACGGATATAATGGTAATCTTGATCTCAATAAGGCGTACATATCCAAGGCAACTTGGCAGAAGTATGCTGGGGTTAAGACTGCAACATCTTCAACGGCTAAGCCTACCATAAAGAAGAAGTCCATTGCAACGATAGCAAAGGAAGTCCTCGCAGGCAAATGGGGGAACGGCGACGTTAGAAAGTCGAAGTTGACTAAGGCTGGATACGACTACAATAAGGTGCAGAATGAAGTCAACAAGCAGGTGAAAGCTTCTCATGTAAAGTCTACCGACGAAATTGCACGAGAGGTAATTGCCGGTAAATGGGGGAACGGCGAAGAGCGCAAGACCAAGCTCAAGAAAGCTGGATACGACCCGGAAAAGATCCAGAAGCGAGTCAATGAATTGATGGCTAGATAGTCAACGATAGCATCAAAATGGGGTAAAAAGTGGTGTATTATTACAATATACATACTATTAACGCCTACAATCGTTGAAAATAAAGGACTTACAGCATCCGTAGAGGAAGCTGCTAACGCTGGCAAATTCTAAGTAAAATCAAGGCTTTGGGGAATTGTGAGATAATTCAGAATTTTCTAAAAACTTGTTCACATTCAGTATAAAATGTGTTTTTGTCCACATTTTGTCCACGTAAATATACGTGGGCAGGATGTGGATTTTTTTATGTGAACGATTGGCAAAATACTATGCTTATACGAGAACTGGACGACAGTTGATATGCCAATGGACCGCGCGAAAATGCGCGTATTTAGCGCAAATTCGCTTTATTAGCGCATTTACGAAAATCTATAGACTTGCGTCTGATTTCGGTCTAAAGTGTGTCTACCGATCGGAAGAAATGCAGGAGGTAGAAATAGCGATTGACACATAAAATATTTGACAGCACATTTAAAAAGATACTTACATTGTCATCAGAAGCTGTTGTGAATATGATAAACGGGTTGTTCCATACGGCATATGATCCGGACACGGCAGAGGTATTTTATCATTGGACAGAGAGTGCGAAGGATGATACTTACTTATGAATCCCGCACTCCTGAGAATATAGCGTCGTTGAAAAGCCTCATAAAAACAGATATAATGGGTAGCATAGATAAGAACATTGAACTTGGAAATATAACGCTTGAAGATGGGGCATATCGGAATAGCACTGACGACCTGCCGCTGAGCGTAGCGAGGGGGCGACACAACAAGGAGGTTACAGATATGGTAGATCAATCTATTGTTACATTTGTCGATGAATTTCAGGAACAGAAGGCTAAGTTGGAGTAGGAGATAGCAGATAGGGATAAGAAGCTTGCAGACAAGGATAAAGAGCTTGCGGAACGGAATTATGAGTTGGCAGACAAAGAGAAGAAACTGGCAGCTCAGAAAGCGGAGGGGGACGCGATTATAGCAAGACTTCAGGCTGAGATAGAAGAGCTAAAGAAGAAACGGTAATAGCTAGCAAGGAAGATGTTTATGAGATACACAGAGTACTCAAGTTTTAGAGATGCATGTATTAAAGCTTATGCTATGTTAAAGAAGGATAATTTTGTCGGGTTTTACCTTGTTGTTGATATTGGTGATATGTGGGTGTTCTTTGGAGGTAATCCTGACGAAACGTATTACGGAGTCAGGACTGTCAGTGTAGAAAAAACCACAGGAAAATGTGAGTGGTTCATGGCACAGTATGAAGAGAATAATGATAAGATTGAAAATGGAATGAAGGTTGAATTCCCGCATAGATTCAGCTATAAAAGTAACCACATACCACCTTCCGGAATACATTAAACTATATCATGGACAAGGAGGTGAATAAGTATGGACAGATTCGCAGTATATCTTGTAGTTGTTGCGGTTCTTTGCACTTTGATATCGATAATAACGGAATTTACGAAAGAGGTAGGAGTGCTGAAGAAGATCCCTACCTCTTTTCAGGTTCTGATCACCAGTGTCATTGTGTGTGAGGTGGGACTTTTTGTTGGACTATCATTTTATCACATAGCATTTGTGTGGTATTATCCTGTGGCTGCGTTTTTCGGGGCATTTGTCATTGCGATTATATGTACCCGGGGATGGGACTACCTGATATCGATATTCAAGCGGTTTTACAAGGGCGGAGATAAGGAAAAGTGGCATGAATAAAGGCATCATGACAGTGACACATGTAATACGAGACAGATAAGTATAAGTTCGGAATAATGATCCTAAGATTGTCTCCTGATTCAATGTCTGGAATATTATATACAGACAAAAGAATTCAGGAGGCAATTTTATGGCTTCTAATAAGGTTCCATTAAAGGGCTACATGGATGGTATAGATATATCAGCGTGGCAGGATACTATAGATATAACCAAGGTGCCTTGTGACTTTGTGATAGTGAAAGCTACGGAGGGCACGGACTACAAGAACAGGTATTTTGCAAAGCACTGTGACCAGGCGATGAAAGCGGAAAAACTCCTGGGGGCATTCCATTATGCAAATGGTGGCGATCCCCACAGTGAGGCTGAGTATTTCATAGCATACAGTAAGAAATATGTGGGCAAGGCGATACTTGTCCTTGACTGGGAGGGGCAGAATAATCCGCAGTTTGGCAGAAGTGACAGAGCGTGGTGCAAAGAGTGGTGTGATCATGTATACAGAAAAACTGGTGTTAAGCCCCTGATCTATATCCAGAAGAGCGCCATGGACAATGTAAAGGGCCTGGGATACAGGCTGTGGGTTGCACAGTATCCTGATTACGAGCGGACGGGATATCAGGAGCATCCATGGAATGAAGGTCAATACGAATGTGATATCAGACAGTACACATCCGTTGGAAGACTTCCGGGTTACGATGGCAATCTCGATCTTAACAAGTCATATATAGATAAGACGACATGGAAAAAATATGCTGCAAAAAAGACTGACGGTACACAGGGAAAAGACGCGGGCAGTAACAGCGGAAAAAGTAATAATAAAAAGAAAAGCATAGAAGTGATAGCAAAGGAAGTCATAGCCGGAAAATGGGGGAACGGCGATGACAGGAAGAGCAGACTGAAAAAGGCAGGATATGATTACAATAAGGTTCAGGCGAAGGTAAATGCAGTGGTCAAGGCTTCGCAGAAGAAATCGATAGATGTGATAGCCAGAGAGGTCATAGCCGGCGACTGGGGAAATGGCGATGACAGAAAGAACAGGCTGAAGAAGGCAGGGTATGATCATGTCAAGGTGCAGAATAAGGTAAATGAGATGCTTGGCAGATAGCTGCAGGTAAATGACATAAGAAAAATGGCAGGAAAACGAAGTATAAAATTAGTTCCGGCAAAAATGAAATTTATATGAAGTATCATCCACACCTGTTGACGAAGCGCAATATATACTATAGGATAGTGGAAAACAAAAGCCCCCGTCAGGGATACATGAAAGGAAAAGGTGATATATATGCCATATTATGGATTTTATTTTGACCCAACATATCTGTTGGTTCTCATAGGCGTGGTTCTCTGCATGATAGCGTCGGCAAGAGTCAAGACCACATACAAGAAGTATGAGAAGGTGGGATCGCGGTCAGGCTACACAGCGGATCAGGTCGCATACATGATACTCAGGAATGCGGGGATAACGGATGTTTCCATACATCATATCTCAGGAGACCTCACAGACAATTACAATCCTAAGGAGCATACGCTCAATCTGTCGGACAGCGTGTATGGTTCCAGATCCATCGCAGCGATAGGCGTGGCAGCCCATGAGTGCGGACATGCCATACAGCATGCAAATGCATATGCACCGCTCACCATCAGGTCAGCCATCATTCCAGCGGCAAATATAGGCTCAGCCATATCATGGCCGCTCATACTTATAGGACTTCTCATTCCGAGGGTTGATTACCTTATAACACTCGGAATCATACTGTTCTCACTGGTTGTTGTCCTACAGTTTGTGACACTTCCGGTGGAGTTCAATGCATCGAGAAGAGCCATGGCGATACTGGAGGGCAGCGGATATCTCTATCCGGATGAACTCAAGGGTGCAAGAAGTGTACTCACAGCGGCAGCTATGACATATGTGGCAGCCATGGTATCAGCATCACTTCAGTTGCTCAGACTTGTATTATTGTTTGGCAACAGGAGAAGATAGCGGAATTATAACAGAAAATATAAAAATGCATAAAAAAGTCTTGTGAATTTGTTGATAGTATTTGCAACTTTGCTATGGTAAAATGGTTAAAGTGGCAAAAATCTACATATTTGCAAGACTTTTTCTGTTATTGTGCACAATTATAACAGGAAAGTCTGCATAACAATTAATTAAGGGAGGGTAATTGATGAGGAAGAGAAGGCTACGAGGAGGTATAACGGCCTTGTCGGTGCTTGCTGCTATTGGCATGGCATCGGGAATAACGGCATTTGCGGCGGATGACACACAGTCTGAAGCTGTGGATACGGGAAAGGGACTGGAGTATGTATATGAGTCGTCAGGCTCTACACCATCAGGTGTCACGCTCAACGGCAATTCGGTAATCATAAAGCAGTCGCCGAATTCCACTGACAGCGAGCAGTTATTCAATATTTACAATGACAAAGACAGGGATGGAATCCTTGATGAGGGCGAGGAAGCTTTCACATTGGATGGAAACACGGATATACACTACGGTAAGATATATGGACTTTACCAGGAGAAGAGCAGCTCGCCGATCTCCATAACCATAGACGGTGCCGAACTGCCCGCCGTATATGGAGCTTTTGAGAGCACTGTTGAGACCCCGGAGAACATGACTGCGGTAACTATCAGTGTGAAGGGCGACGCAGCAGTTGAAAGTCTGTATGGACTTTTTAAGACATATTGTACTGGTGGTGTACTGATAGACACGGAGAAGTCAGTTACGATAAAGACGCTCTACGGTCTCAGCACATCGACCATAGATGGAGACATCACGGAGAATATCAATTATAGCTGTGATGGCAACACATTTGTCGCACTGGCTACAGATGGATATTACACAGGAAAAGCATACACGATAAATGGCGATGCAGTGTTCAATATGAAAGGAGCCAGCGTCAATTCAGTGTATCTCGTGCAGAATGGAGCTGTGCTCAGCAAGACACTGACGGCCAAGGTGACTGATTCCAAGGTAGACAGCCTGAACGGAGTTTCCCAGGGGGCAAAGGTTGATGGTGACGTGAGCCTTACATTTGACGGAATATCAGCCGTAAAGGATGGAAGCAGTGCCAGTGTATATGGTGCGTCAAGTGCGACTATCCTTGGAAATCTGGACCTTAAGCTGAAAAGCCAGTCTGGATCAGAGATGTCTGTGTATGGCACCAATAATACAAATATAAAGGGAAATGTAAATGTCAGCGTTGACGGCTCAGGAGCAAAGTTCAACACCATATATGGAATGTATGGCGGTATGCTGGGCGGAAGGGCTGATATAGATATAAAGAACTGCGCTGCCGGTTACACAACATGTGGCATGAATTCGGTTTCGTTCAGTCAGACTCAGCCGGAGGAAGAAGGAACATATACGTATACTGTGAACATGGAGAATATCACTGGCGCCAGCGGCAGGGTATATGGAATTTCAAATTGTTCCGGTATCACTTCTGCCAGCGTTGTAATGAAGGCTGTGGCAACAACAGATACATTAAATGGCATGTATCTGAGCACAGGTGTAAAAGGTGATATAAAGGCAGAACTTTACAACTGTAATGCAGCCTATGTAAATGCTCTGGAGCTGTCAAATGTGACGGTAAATGGTTCTGTAGATGCCATAGTTTCGGGCTGCAGCATCACGAGATCTCTGAATGTAGAGCAGGGCGGAAGCATCAGTAAGGATCTTAACATAAGCGTCAGCAACGTTATCAGCAGTTCAGCACGGTTTGTATACGGCGGTAGCTGTCTGGGGAATATGACGGTCAATGTGGATGGCATGAATGATGAATCCATAGTAGACGAAAATGGTGATCCGCTTGTGAACTCGTATGAATACGCGGGCAGCGACATGTTTACCATGATGGGCAACTTTGCACTGGCAGGGGAACTCAAGGCGGATATAGCAAAGATACATTTTGCAAAATGTGGACTCGCCGGAGGTGATTACAGTTGCGGAAATATCGGAACAAAGGTTGACATAACGTTGTCAGACAGTAGTATAAATGGACTGGCGGGAAATAATATTTTCTATCTGGCAAATGAGAGCTATTCCGGTTCAACCGAGAATACAGTTCCTGTTGATATAAAGATCAACAACACAGATTTTACAAATGCAGACGGAATAAGCTTCCAGATGTATATAGGTAATAACAAGGATGCAAAAGTTACATTTGATGACAAGTGCAGTATGCCGGAGAAGTATTATATGGCTCCAAGCATGAATACCACCGGCTCATCTGTCATAACCTATGGACAGAATATATATTATGGCGGACAGAATCTTGTGATAGATAAGGATGTAACTGCTGACAATATTTACTTTGGTAACTTCACAGAGAACGGAAGCCAGGGCAATGCTGTGATCGTTATCAACAAGGGGGTAACGTTAACTGCAAAAGAGGGTATATATGCAGCAGGCGGTTCAAATATACTCCACAGTGGAATCCTCAAGGGAACATTTAAGGCGACTGATGGGTATCTGCCAAATATATTTTCAAAGGGGGGCGTAATAGAGGACTCGGCTGTAGGGGATGTTGCAAATGTAAATTATTCATTAGATGTTGTGTCCAACGAGAAGGCCGCAACGTACACCATGACAGGCAAGACGTCACAGTATATTGATCCTGATGGTACATATGTCAAGGGCGGCGCAGATGTCAAGATAACACCGACCGTGAACAAGGGATATATTCTTGACAAGGTGACCTTCAGAGGTCAGAGCGACACAGCGGAAAATTCAGCGGTTGAATCAAATGGCGTGTACACGTTCAGCATGCCGAACGAGCCTTGTACAGTGACGATCGCAACGACAGGAAAGCAGATCGTGGTATCCAAGACAACTGTTGATCCATCGGCACTGCTTGGAAAAGAATACACAGCAGCTTCACCTCTCTATGACATGGCAGATCTTGTCATATCAAACGACGCAAGAGAGGGCGAGGTCACATACGAGATCGACGAGACAAATGTACTTCCTGAGGGACTCTCATTGATCGATGGCAAGGTTGTCGGAACGGCAAGCAAGCTTTATGAAGATGGAAAGAATGTCATAGTACATGTGACAGGAAGAAATGGTTCAAAGGCACAGCTCTCACTGAATGTGATCGTCTCAAATGAGGAGAAGAAGCAGGACAACCAGGATGGCCGAATCGTAGTTGACGAGGATGAGAAGACTATATGTCTCAACGGAACATCAGTGGTCATCCAGGCAAAGGACGACACAGAGACAGAGATATACGTGGACGACAATCAGGATGGACAGGCAGATGGCAAGACACCTCTGTACACCGGAGATCTGTCGGAGTACACGATAACAGGTGTCGAGGACAACGCCATAAGACGAAACATCAGGATCACCATGACGGGGGGAAATGTAAAAGCAATATACGGTGCAAAGGATTCAGAGCTTTCATATGAAGGCGGCGATGCGGTGAGTATAAATATCCGTGGTGGTAAGGCAGCAACTATGTATGTTCTGTCGAATTCAACCGTGGATGGAACCATCGCATATGAGATCGCAGAGAACACTGTAGATAAGGGCGGATTTGCAGCGGATACAACATCAAAATATACCGGTGCATTCATGAGAAACAGCAAGGATATCGTAACTATCAGAGGAACCTATGTTGTGAATAAGAAGCTCACGGCAACGGCTCTGATAATCTATGACAGTGCGGCAGTTGATGTAAATGCTCCGGTTGAGGTAACGGATTATGTGTCACTGAATGAGAGATCATCCGCAGTATTTAACGATACGCTGACCGCTGACCGGCTTGGTTATTCAAAGTATGCCAAGGCAGTTGTGAATGGAGATACGAAGCTTGCGGCTCTCAATATGACACAGTATGACACGACACTCACAATAGGCGAGGATGCGCTGTTTGATGTGGGCAAGGTCAACATGACATCAGGCTGGGCAAGAGTATATCAGAAGGGTACGCTCAAGTGTCCTTCAGACCAGTTCAGCAACACAGGTGTGTGGGTGGCAGCAGGAAAATTTGCAGATGATATAGATGCCAGCGGCTGGACAGGAGTGTATTACAGCTATGCAGGCGCCTCAACAAACATGGACAACACATCAGCAAAATTGGCTGCACAGTCATATGTAGTTGAATATGAGAATGTTAAATATGTTGCCTGCAAACAGGCGATCACAGTTAGCTATACCGATGTGCCGGGTTACACAGCCTATGTGTCGGCAAATGGCGGCGAGCCGGTACAGGGAAGCAACGGAAGTGCAAAGGTGACAGGCCCGGATTCATCTATGTCTATTGTAGTGGATTATGTGGCAGACCAGATAGACATCAGTAAGGAATACGCAGATCCGATTCTGGCGGCGGAGACCAAGTACACGGCGGATTCACCAGCGTACGATCTCACGATCCTCAAGGTTACAGGAGATACCACAAAGGATTATGGAACTGACATGCAGTACAGACTGAAGAGCGGTTCGACACTTCCATCAGGACTTGTGCTTGAGTCGGGTAAGATAATAGGAACAGCCAAGAATGCAGGTGAAAGCACAGTAACATTTGTCATAACAGGACGAAATGGAACATCGGTTGATTTCCCAGTGGTATTCAAGGTACTGCCGGCAGGCACGGAGATACCTGATATCAACAAGCTTGGTGTATCTGTGAACACAGAGGATAAGACCATTGATCTCGGTGGAAATTCGGCAGTGATAATAGTTGATCCATCGGACAGCAGCAAGAGCTCAGTATATCTGGATGCTGATCACAACGGAGTGGCAGACGACAACAGACCACTCAGAATAGACGGAGAGGTTACATATGATCTGTCAGGCTACAGCATATCAGGCTATACGGACACAGCAAATAAATACACTGGTGACATATCGGTGACACTCAGAAGCGGAAATGTCGGCAATATATGTGCTGCGGGTTCAACTGACAGCAAGGCAGACCGAGTGACGATAGATGGAAATGTAACCATGACGATCATGAGCGGTTATGTGTCAGGCACTGTAGCTGCGGCAGGAAACGCTGATGTCAAGACAGTGACCTTCACGGCAGAGGACGGAAGAGCAGGAAGCGTGGTATACGGTGCGTACAATACAAATGCGGAGAAGGTAGACTTCACATTTGCAAAGTCTGCACAGATGTACACACCGGAATCAACAAAGTCTGAGAATATGTATGTTACATCAGGTGGATCAGTATCAGGTGATGTGGATGTAAGAGTTGGTATAACTGATCATTACAATACATTTATATACGGTGCGGATTATATGAACAAGCGCTCATACTTCAATGGAGTGTCGGGAACAGTCGTATCCGGAAATGTGAACTGTGTGGTTGATGGAAGATGGTGCGCTGAGAAGTGCAACAACTTTGTCCAGCAGTCAGATGTGAAGGGAGATCTGTATGCCGAGATAAAGTCAGGAGAACTCAGAAAAAATGACGTCAACAATGAGCATAGCAAGGCATTGGTATTTAACTATGGTCACAGCATTGGAAATATATACGTCAAGGCAGGAACAGAGGGCGCTGTCACAGGTGACTTTGTACTTGCGGCAGGCGGTAAGGTTGGCAAGGTAGAGTATGTAGACGAGAATGCAAAGTCCACAGCGACTGTAAAGGGCACCGCTGACAATTACCAGGTTGAGAGTCTGGGTTCACTGTATATGTCTCTCGCTGGCAAATTAACTATAGGCGGAGACTACACCCTTGACAGAGAGGTGGAGGTAAAACAGCTTGAGATCCTCAAGGATTCAAAGCTGACCATCGCCGAGGGCGCAGCTCTTACAAATACATCGACAGCGACAGTTACCGGTGATGTTGAGAACCTTGGCACATGGAATGTGGACGGCGCTCTGACTATGACAGGATCACTGGTCAACAGAGGTGCATGGAATCTGAAAGGAAATGTTCAGGCTTCAGCAACAGTAGATAACTACGGAGAGATCACAGCCACAAATAGTGAGAGACTCACGCTGAATACAAGTGCAAAGCTCATCAACAGAGCAGATGCACAGTTTACATTTGGCAACCTCACAAACAGTGCAATGATCGTAAACTATGGTAATATGAAGCAGCTAGCAAATACGTCAAGCCTTGGAAGCGGAAGCATACTTACCACAGTGATCCCGGATATGGTGTACGCACTGAAAAATTACAGCGTCATTTTCTACAAGCTTGATGTGGATTATCCTGCATATTGCTTCAAGGATGGCGATGCAAAGATAGAGAAGAGTTCATCGGCAACAAGATGTCAGAAGAAGTCAGGTGTTGACGGTGACGATGCACTCTATATACAGGGTGGCAAGTCGTTCTACATCACAATAGACGGTGAGCCGATAGATGGAATGGCGGTGGATTCAGTTGTATTTGGACCGGATGACACAGCCATGACTACAAGTAACAACCGTCTCTGGAGCGGCGTCATGACATATGAGCCGGCAACAGTTACGGTAAATATGGCAAAGCAGGAGGCCGTAAATATAACTCTCGCAAAGACAGAGGATACAGTTAAGGCGCAGGTTGGAAAGACAACCACAAAGGATGAGCCATTATATGATCTGACAGCCATAGAGATCCAGAATGATGAAGCGGTGGACAACGGATATGTGTCATACTCCCTTGCAAAGGGACAGACACTTCCGGCAGGACTTGTGATATACGATGGAAAGGTATATGGAACACCAAAGACTGCAAGTGCTGAGGCACAGACAGTCAAGTTCACGGTGAGAGGACAGAATCAGACAGTGGCTGAGTTCACACTGATCATATCCAGCGTGGAGAAGGGAATACCTTCATTTACTGCCGGAAAGGCGGGCGACGCATATGCCGGCAAGACCCTTGCGGATGTGGAGCTTCCAACATCGGCAGCAGGAAAGTACATGTGGGCAGATGGAACACAGCAGGTAGGCAAGGCCGGAACAAGCGAGACCTACGATGCATACTTTGTTCCAGACGACACAGCAAACTATGACTGGAGCAAGATCGATGCAGCAGAGGGAACATATGAGGAACTGGAAGACGGAAGTGTGAGAATTGCAGTGAAGCTTTCAGTGTATGTGAGAAAGCAGGATCCTGTATTTACAGTTCCGGAGAATGTCACAGCTACATACGGAGATACTGTTGGCAAGATACTCCTGCCTGAGACAGCAGGTGGAATGTTCATCTGGGAGAATGCAGATGAATCTGTGGGAGAGGTTGGAACAAAGACTTTCCTTGCAACATTTGTACCTGAAGATGAGGATGTATACGAGAGAGCAGAGCATGTGGAGATAACTGTTCAGATTCTTCCTGCAAATGCAGTATTTACTCAGGCGATAGATTCACTGAGTGCTAAGGAGAATATGACTCTTGCAGACATAGAGCTTCCAGAGCGCGAGGATGGAGTATACACATGGTATACAGACAGAACGACAAAGGTTGAGGATGGCAATACATACAAGCTTTGCTTCAAGCCTGCAGATACAGCAAATTATGACTGGACATCAGTTACAGGATGGAACAGGGCTTACAATGGAGTTGTATTCAATGTAAAGATCACCATCGAGAAAGAGCCGGAGCAGCATGTACACGATTACGGCAATAAGTACAAGAGCGACAGCAGATCTCACTGGTATCAGTGCTCATGTGGAGAGAAGTCAGGCCTGGCAAATCACACATGGGACAAGGGAGCGATAACGACCAAGCCTACAGACACAGTGGCAGGTAAGAAGACATTTACCTGTACCAAGTGTGGGTACAAGCGTTATGAGTCAGTAGCTGCCCTTGGAATAGACATAGGAAATTCCAAGAACAATGTGGTCGTAAGCGGTATAGAAAAGAATGGATATACATACACAGGATCACCTATCACTGTTAAATCGCTTGCGCTGAGGAGAGGCAAAACAACACTGAAGAATGGTGTGGATTACACCGTACAGTACAAGAACAACAAGAATATCGGTACAGCGACAGTAAAGATCACTGGTAAGGGTAATTACAGAGGCTCCGTCAGCAAGACATTTGCTATCAAGGCTGGCAAGGGCAAGATATATAAAGTTGCGCAGAAGGGCGTGCCTGGCTATCTGAAATATAAGGTGACAAATGCCGCTTCAAATGGCAAGGGAACAGTGACACTTGTTGGAAGTACAAGCAAGAAGAGCGACAAGAAGTTCAAGTCACTCACGGTTGCATCCAGTGTCAAGATCGGTGGAGTGAACTTCAATGTTACGGCTGTAGGAGCGAAAGCATTTACAGGACGCAAATATCTCACCACGGTTGTGATCGGAGGAAACGTTAAGACCATAGGCGGTGCAGCATTCAGTAAGTGTGGAAAGCTTGGAAAAGTTACCATAAAGTCTACAAGGATAACGACTATCGGTAAGAATGCTTTCCAGGGTGTCAAGAGCAATGTGAAGATATATCTTCCTAAGAGGAAATATGACGCATATGCAAAGAAGCTCAAGGTGAAGGGAATGAACACTCCTAAGAAAGCGGTTTACAAAAAGTCAAAATAAATGAAATGCGTTGATGTGTTGGCGGGACAGTCACAGATGATGTGGCTGTCCTGTTTTTTATGTGAAGATCGTTCTGGTGTAAAACCATGAGTGTAGTGACAGGAAAGATATAATCTGCTATACTGAACATATGTTTGTGAATATATGGAGGACTGTATGGATAATTTTATAGATGAACTGAATGAACAGCAAAAGGAGGCGGTGACCACCACAGAAGGGTATGTGCGCATAATTGCGGGAGCGGGAACCGGCAAGACAAAGGCGCTCACATACAGATATGCGTATCTGGTGGATGAGCTTGGAATATCCACATCGAATATACTGTGTGTCACATTTACAAATAAAGCGGCGAGGGAGATGAGCAAACGTATCAGACAGATGATCGGGGACAGTGATACGGGATACATCTGCACATTTCACGGCTTCTGTGTGAAGCTTCTGAGGGAGGATATCCATGCCATCAATTATCCCCAGAACTTTGTGGTGATGGACAGCGAGGACACGGAGGATATACTCAAAACGGTGTACGAGAATGCCCATATACAGTCGAGAACATATACATTTGACATGGCCAGGGATCACATATCGGCGATGAAGAACGAGATGCAGCACATTGCATATTTGGCGGACATAAGCAACGACAGACTGCTGGCGGATTATGAGAAGGCTTCAGACATACCTGAAAAAGTATTTCTGGGATACCTGTACGAACAGAAGAAGGTGTATGGACTTGACTATGATGATCTCATAACCATTGCGCTCCACATCCTCAGAACCGATGTGGAGAAATGCCGCAAATGGCAGGAACGCATGATGTATGTCATGGTGGACGAGTTTCAGGATGTCAGCGGTAACCAGTATGCGCTGGCGGAGATACTCAGCGGTTATCACAGGAATCTGTTCATCGTGGGCGATCCGGATCAGACTATATATACGTGGCGCGGGGCAAGGATAGAGTACATACTGGAATTCGACAAGAACCATGAGAATACACAGACCATATTCCTCGACACGAATTATCGTTCAACTCCTGACATACTGGCGGTGTCCAACTCACTGATCGAGAAGAACAGGAACAGACTGCCCCACAGGCTTGTGGCTGTGAAGCCGTCTGAGGCACGCCCTCTGTACGTACATTCCAGAACCACCGGGGATGAAGCCCAGTGGGTGACAAACGAGATAAAAAGACTGGTTGAGGCGGGCACAAAGTACAGTGACATAGCCGTTTTGTACAGGTCACATTTCGTGTCGAGAAGCATAGAGGAAGCATTTATCAAGACAAAGATCCCGTATATCCTCTACAGCGGAACGGAGTTCTACAAACGCAAGGAGATAAAGGATGTGCTGGCATATCTCAGGATGGTGGCATACGCGGATGATCTGTCATTCCGCAGGGTGATAAATGAACCAAAGCGGAACTTTGGCAAAAAGAGAATGTCGATGCTGAAGTCGTACTGTGAGACTCACAGATGCTCACTGTACAGCGGTCTTCAGGATCTTCTGGAGGAGAAGACTGTTAAGTCGACAGGGGCTTCAGCCTTTGTCGAGATCATAGAAAATTTCAGGAAGACATACAAGGAGAAAAGTCTGTCAGACCTTGTGACAGAGCTCATGGCAGCCACGGGCTACGAGGCGATGCTCAGACAGGCAGGCGAACAGGAAAGGCTGGACAACCTGGCAGAGCTGAAGCAGTCGATAGACGAATATGAGAAGACCTCCGGTGAGGAGAATACGCTGGAGGAATATCTGCAGAGCATAGCTCTCTACACGAACAATGACAGGGAGAAGGACAAGGATTCTGTGACGATGATGACCATACACACCGCAAAGGGCCTGGAGTTCCCATATGTGTTCGTGTGCGGTGTAAATGAAGGCATATTCCCAAGCAAGCACGTGGACACTGAGGCGATGCTCGAGGAGGAACGACGCATGGCATACGTGGCATGTACCAGAGCGGAGCGAGGTCTGTACATCAGCGATGCAGAAGGCCTGAACTATGATGATTCATTTAGATATCCTTCTAGATTCATATTCAACATAGACCGGGAAGCCATCGGTTACGTGAACGAGCTCCCGCAGCGCCTTGTCGACGACACCAAGAACTACATAGCCGCAAATGAAAGCCGCTATATGCCGCTGGACACCGAGCTAAAGCCCGGCGACCGGGTGAGACATAAGGTGTTCGGCGAGGGCACTATAACCGGTATCAGGGGAGATATAGGGTGCTATGTGGTTAAGTTTGATAGGGTGGAGACGGAGAGGAACTTGAAGATTGGGGTGGGGCTGGATAAAATAGGATAATGAAAAAGACAAGGGCAGATCACCAGAATGGTGGCTGTCCTTTTTGCTTTGCCTGGTGAGAAAAAAATAGTACAGCAAATGGAGTAGAATTGTATAAAAGTGGATTTTAGAAGTTGGTATGGTAAAGGGAGGGTTAAGATTGTTGCTTATGTGGGAAAAATGGCGTAAGTAGCCGGAAAAAGAGGAAGAGCAGTTTTACATATAGAAAGATATATTATATAATGTAAAAAGGCGTATGCAAATTAAAAAACATTTTTAATATGCTTTTGGGTAAACTAAAGCACGAGCTATAATAAAAGCTTGTAGTAAAAATAGATCATAGTAGAGGAGGTGAATTGTAGAAATGTTTCAGTTGAAAGTTCTTTTTAAGTTGGAGAATAATCATTTGCCAAAAGAAATGGATCGGCTTATGCTTAGTTTCTTCAAGGCGGCAACAGAACGATATTCCAAGGATATGTTTAATGCGTTATATGATAAAAGTAGATCGATAATAAAAACATACACATATTCGTTTAATCTTCCTGGTGCCGCATTTGTTAAAGATGGCATAGAGTTACAGAAGAACGAATTTACAATGTTTTTTTCTGATGCTGATCAGGGAGAACTTATGATGTTCTTTAATGCATTTCAGGGAATGAAGTATCAGAAGTATCCAATGGCGGGAAATTCCATGCAGTTGGTGTCGATGTATATTCAGAATATGAATGAGATCAAAGATGACGAGATAATAATCAGAATGTCTAGTCCTTTGATCGTCAGAAGACACAATTCGGATGATAATTCAGATAAGTATTATGTATACAATACGGATGGATTTGAGCAGGCGCTGAGGGAGAATACAGATATTTTTATCGATAGGATGAACATACCTGTGAAATCTGACAGTTTTGGGATTGAACCGATCAAGGCAAAAAAGGTTGTGATTCCTGTGTTTGGTAGGAATACAGATGCTTCGTTGGGGATATTTAAACTCAAGGGTGACAGGGATCTGTTGAATCTATTGTATATGGCAGGAATTGGGGCAAGGAGATCTGAGGGAAAAGGTAAATTTGATATACTCGCGTAGAAAGGAGGGAGAAGAGTGGACAGGATAGTTATAAATTTAGGAGATTTCCTAAAGAACGCAGGAATAGTTGGGCTCAATTACATACTTGAGGATGTTATCTGCGCAGAGAAGGATAAAGACTACGGATATACTCCAGATAGACAGGCAATATGGCTCTCAAGAGACTTTGCTTTGAACTGCGACTGGACAGATATATATTTTAAAGCGTTTACGAAATATTATAGAGATTATTCAGTGTATCAGGCGGTTATAGATGAGATAAACAGTATTCTTGCAGTAATTGAGAATGACAACTTTAAGCTTAAAGATATGAAAGATAAGTTGAAATTTATCAATGATAAGTTACTTTCTAATAGCTACAAATCAGGATTTGCCAGTGTAAAAGACAAGCTTGGTGTGACGCATCCATATGAGAACCTACAGGTACAAAAGTTAAAAGATACAATGGATGTTCAGGAAGTAAAACGAAAACTAGAAGAGCTTTTGCACTTTTTGAAACAGCCAATATGTGAAGAGACATTTGTCATGAAAAGTGCACTGTACAATTATATAAATCGTTTCTGGGATGGCAAATGCTTTTTGCTTAGAGCAAATGCAGCAAAAAACATGAGGGAAGTGTTTGAGACTGACTTTGCTGTGCCATTAAGGGAATATATAAAGAAATCACATGATAAGGAAAAGGATATATGTATAGACTGCGGAAATCTTATATCCGGAAAAGAGAAAGTTTCTATAGCTTTCATGAAAGATATGGCAGATGACTTGAGTAGAAAGAGATCTGCATTCTGGAACTGTAAAGTTGATGCCTTTCTGTGTCCGATTTGTGCATATATATATGCTTTAGCGCCTCTTGGATTTTTGATAATTGGCAGACGATATGTATTTGTGAATGTAGGCAGTGACATTGATAATTTGTTAGCTGCAAATAACAAGTATAGCCACGAAAGTATAAAATCACAGAAAGACACAGAGAAAGAAGAACGATATAGTTCATGGATAGCAAGAACCATAAATATTTTGCTGGGAATAAAGACAAAAGGTCTTAGTAATGTACAGGTTATAACAAGGGGAATAAATGATACGGATACCTATACATTTGATGTTATTAGCAAGAATGTGCTGTCTATATTGAATGATAAAGGGATAAAAAACAGTATAGATTTACTTAGTAAGCATCCATATGTCAAGAATGGAACGGATTATATAAATGTTCATGAAAGTGTGATATTGAATATTCTCAGGTATAGAAGTCAGTATGATTTGCTAAACACATTACTGAAAATAGCTATTGAAACAAATGGGGTAGTTTACACTGCAGCAAATGTTTATGATGTGCAACTTAGAACAAATGTCCATAATATTGATACAGATAAGAAAAAAGGAGGAATAATAATGGGTCGATACAGTGTGAGGAATCGTGGTTACGAATTGCGTAAAGCGTTGCTTTTGGCAAAAGGTGCTACGGATGATTCATGTATAAGAGGAACTGTGTATCAGTTGTTAAATGCATTGTCTGTAGGGAATGCAAATAAATTTATGGAAATTGTATTAAGAGTATATTGTTCCACAAAGTTACAGGTACCTAATGAGTTTGTAGAGTGCCTTGGAGATCAGAGCAGGTTTAAAGAATATGGCTACGCGTTTTTATTAGGACTGCAGGGTAGTCACTATGAGAAGAAGGAGGAGATTACTAATGAGTAGAAATGGATTAACATTTACAGTTATATTTCTTGCTGAGAGTGCAAATTATGGTGAGGGTGTAGGAAACATCAGTACATTAAAAAAGATGACAAGGGGAAATTATGAGCAGTATTCATATATTTCAAGGCAGGCACTTCGATACAACATGATACAGCAGCTTGGATGGGATACAACTCCGGTTGATGGAAAAAGTGGGGTTGTACAGTTTGCTTCATCAGCAAGTATAGTGGATTATCCTGAAATAGATCTTTTTGGTTATATGAAGACCAGTTCAAAGGAGGATGATAAAAAGGGAGGTGCCATGACAAGAAGTGCAGTTGTAAGGCTTAGTAATGCCGTTGCACTTGAACCGTATAAAAGTGATCTTGAGTTCCTTACTAATATGGGACTTGCAAGAAGACAGAATCTTGAAAACGGTATAGCACAGAGTGAAATCCACAGGTCTTTGTATACATATACAATAACAATAGATCTGGATAGGATTGGTGTTGATGGAGATATAAATATTCCTTCTGAGGAGAAAGCTGATAGAGTTAAGAAATTCCTGGACACAGTGATGTTTCTCTATAGAGATATAAAGGGAAGAAGAGAAAATTTGAGCCCTGTTTTTGTTGTTGGTGGTAGATATTCAAGAAAAAACCCATTCTTTGAAAACAGGATTGTTGTAGAAGATTCTCGCCTGAATGTTGGGCTGATATCTGAAGTAATCAATAGCAATGATGATATAAAAGACAACACGATGACAGGCGTGATGAGTGGTATATTCACAAATGATAAAGAGATAAAAGATACGATCAATGCAGTTACGGTAGCGGAAGTATTTACTCATTTAAAGAAGGAAGTTGATGAATATTATGGAGAGAGCAATTAGGATTGAATGTTATCAGAGTACGGCCAATTACAGGAAACCTAGTAGTTTTATCATCAAAGAGTCGTATCCTATGCCTCCATATTCAACGGTTATTGGAATGGTACATGCTGTATGTGGTTTCAAAGAGTATCATCCAATGAAAGTAAGTATTCAGGGAACGAACTCTGGATCTGTGTCGGAACTATATACAAGATATTCATTTTCTATGGACTCAAAGTATGAGGCAGGACGCCATAATGTCTGTATTGATGAAGGTGATAAAAAATACGGAGCATTTAAAGGCATAGCTCATGTAGAGCTGATATGTAATAGCAGAATGATCATTCATATAGTTCCTGAGGAGAAAGACTATGATAGGGTGTTAGAAGGACTAAATAATCCAGTCGTATATCCTTCTCTTGGTAGATATGAAGACCTGTTGGATATACAGTCGGTCAGGGAAGTTACGTTGAGTGAAGACGAACAGGTTGAAACTCTTAATGATATCTATATGCCGGTAAGTAGTGAGATTGATGACTTGGGAACTATTTATACACTTACTAAGGAATATGAGATTACTAAGCAAGGACTTCGCCGCTGGAAGAAGGAAGGTGGCAAGATTAAGGTATATCACATGGCAAAGGGAACGGTATTTGAAGATGTGTGTGTCGATGAGTTGGGAGCAGTTGTAGCGTTGGCATAATTGGAATCTATTAATAGTTACATTTTGGAATTTATGGGGAGGGAGACCGGCATGGAGTATTATGCAAAGTCAGTTGGAAAGTGTCTGTCGAAAGATAGAGTAGATAGAATTGTAGAAAACACTATTTCATTGATAAATGAATATGATGAAAACGGATACTATGAATTGATATGTAAATTAAAAACCTACTTGAAAAATATAGATATAAAGCTATCTGATAAAGAGCAAAAAACACTGGCAGCACACACACAAGAAATCTTGGCATGTGCAGAAAAGTTTTTTGATATATATGGAACTTATTTTACAGACAAAGAAAAGTATCTGATCACGAAAGCCTGTGAATGGCATGATGTTGGTAAAGTGAATTTAGTGTTTCAGTCTATAGTTAATCCAAATATACATTTAGCTAGCGATGTGGCGCAGATTCCACATGGTTTTCTGAGTGCGTTAAGTGTTTCCAAGAAAAAAATATGTGCAGAAATGATGGGTAATAACTTGGAATTGCTCAAAGATGATTTTAGGATACTGGTTTCTGCAATATATTATCATCATGATAGAGATGATGTATACACTAATAATTATATAGAAAAATATGCTGAGAAATGGTATAAAAGCAAGGTTTCGGAATATTTGAGTGATGAAGAATTCAAATTTATGAGAACCAATAGGAATAAATTGCTATTTTCTGATGCACCTGATGTTAGACGATCCTCTTTAGAAATACCAGAGGATATATGGTGTGAATATATGCTTGTTAAAGGCATGTTGAACAAGTTCGATTGGACGGTTAGTTCCGGATATGAGGAAGCAGAGCTAGGTGTTGATATTTGTGAAAAGAAGTTATGCAAAAATATAGAGACGAAGATGCAGGGATCTCTTCGACCGGCCCAGGAATACATGAAAGCTAATTCTGACAAAAATGTCGTGATGATAGCACCTACAGGTTCAGGAAAGACAGAAGCGGCATTACTCTGGCTGAACGGCGATAAGGGGTTTTATACATTGCCACTTAGGGTATCGGCAAATGCGATATATGAGAGGATTAAATATAAATATGAATTTGAAAATACAGCTATACTTCATTCAAACAGTCTGAGTTATTACTCAAGCAGCAATTCAGATACTATTGGTGATCAGCAGAAACGGTATGAGAGAGCAAAACTACTTGCATATCCTCTTACAGTGTGTACTGTTGATCAGCTATTGAAATTTGTGTATAAATTCCCTGGCACAGAAGTATTTGCGGCAACATTGAAGTATTCAAAACTCATAATCGATGAGATACAGGCGTATTCACCCAAGATAGTTGCGGCACTGATATACGGACTTAAAGAGATAAACATGATGGGCGGAAAATTTGCAATTATAACGGCTACATTTCCACCGGTTATGTCGCATTTTATGAAAGAACATGGCTTATTGGAAGACAGGGATTATGTATATCAGGATTTCTCGGCATGTGCTAGGAATGACAGACATCGTATAAAGATGGTGAATGGAGATTTAGACATTGATAAGATCGTTGAAGAGGGGCCGCAGAAAAAGGTTCTTGTAATTTGTAATACAGTTACAAAAGCACAGAAATTATATATGGATATCATAGGAAGCGGAATGTGCTGTGATCTTCTCCATTCAAGATATATAAACAGACATAGAAGGATACTGGAAAATAAAATAATGGATTTCTCCAAAGATGAATCCGCAATAGGAATCTGGATAACAACACAGATAGTAGAGGCCAGTCTTGATATAGATTTTGATGTACTTTTCACTGAGATGGCAACTGCGGATAGTCTATTACAGAGAATGGGACGATGCAATAGAGCTGGGTATAAAAGTACGGATCAGCCTAATGTATATGTATATGTAAATAACTCAGGTGTAAGGAATGATAAGAAGAGAGGAATATATGATAGGGTTATATATGATCGATCAGTGGAGACTTTGCGAAGATATGATGGGAAGTTGATGTCAGAGACAGACAAAAGAAACTATATAAATGAGGTATATGATATTAATGCGATAGAAGGTTCATGGTATTTTGATACAATAAAGAAAAATCTAGATAAATTTGAAAACTTGAAACCGCTTGATTACAAGAGCAAGAAAGATGTGGATTATGATTTCAGAGAAATAAACAGTATCACACTTATTCCTGATGATGAATATTATAATAACTGCGATATTATAGAAAAAGAGATAGAGTTATTGCAAACGCCGCGAGTTGATAGAGAAATCAGGCAGTTGATAAGATCAGATATATTAGACAGGACACTAAGTCTTAATCTGTATTCGAGCAAATATGGTGTGGAAGGTATAGATACATGTATTGAAGGTACAAATATTCATAGAACATCGATGCGTTATGAATTTGATGAGGAAACGGGCACAGGAGTAGGTCTGGATCTGTTCAATAAAAATGACGAGGATAATTTCCTGTAGGAGGATGTGCATATGGAGGATCGTATCACAGGTGTTATGGTCTATTATTACTTTGTGTGTAAAAGAAAGTTATGGTATTTCAGTAATGAGATACAGATGGAAGGAGATAATGAGAATGTTCAACTAGGAAAACTGCTGGATGAGGAGAGCTATAAACGCGACGAGAAACATATAAATATAGACAATATTATTAATATTGATTTTATAAAAGACCATAATGAATTACACGAGATAAAAAAGAGCAGTGCGATTGAGGAAGCCGGAATATGGCAGATTAAATATTACTTATATTATTTAGAGAAAAGAGGGGTAAGTAATCTTAAGGCCAAAATTGATTATCCTTTGATAAAGAAAACTCTTGTTGTGGAGCTGAGCGATAGCGACAAAACTGAGTTGGACAGTATATTAAAAGATATTGACATAATAGCCAGAGGAGAATTTCCTCCTGCATTTGAGGAGAAAAAAATCTGTAATAAATGTGCATATCATGATCTCTGTTTTATTTAAAGGGGGATTTTATGGGACAAAGTTTTTATGTATATAACGATGGGGATCTTAAACGTAAAGACAATACATTAAGATTTACATCGTATGAGGGAGAAAAGCGGGATATTCCGATTGAGCGTATAGATGATATATACATAATGTCAGAAATGTCATTTAACACAACTTTCCTGACATACATATCTCAATATGGAATACCAATCCATTTTTTTAATTATTATAATTTCTACACAGGCAGTTTTTATCCGAGGGAGCAGTTGCTTGCAGGAAATATGCTTGTGAAACAGGTAGAACATTATACTGATTATACAAAGCGTATGGTTATAGCCCAGAAATTTATTGAGGCAGCGGCTGATAATATATACAGAAATCTGAGATATTATAATGGCCGTGGAAAAGCTGTTTCTCAACAAATGAGGGAAATTGATAGTTTGAGAAGAGAAATTGACAGATCTAATACAATCGAAGAGCTAATGGGAATAGAGGGTAATATAAGAAAAAGTTACTACTCGGCTTGGAATATTATAGTAGATCAGGAGATTAACTTTGATAAAAGAGTCATACATCCACCAGATAATATGATAAATTCGTTGATTTCGTTTGTAAACTCGCTTATATATTCAAAGGTATTGAGTGAGATATATAAAACCCAGTTAAATCCAACTATAAGTTATTTGCATGAACCGGGTGTAAGAAGATTCTCATTGTGCCTTGATATATCAGAGGTATTTAAGCCACTTATAGGTGATAGATTAATATTTTCATTATTGAACAGACGTCAGATCACAGAAGATAGTTTTACAAAGGAACTAAACTTTTTACATTTGAAAAAGGAGAGTTCAAGGCTCATTGCTCAAGAATTAGAAAAGAGTTTGAAGAAGACAATCATGCATAAAGAATTAGGCCGTCAGGTGTCGTATCAGTATTTGATGAGACTTGAGGCTTATAAATTGATCAAACATTTAATTGGAGAGAAACAGTATGAAGGATTTAAGATATGGTGGTGAGAAATGTACGTTGTACTGGTATACGATATTAGCTTAGACGATAATGGCCGGAAACGGTGGTCACATGTATTCAAGATATGTAAGAAATATCTGACACATATTCAAAATTCAGTATTTGAAGGTGAAATTTCAAAGGTGCAACTTGTAAAGTTGCAGAGAGAACTGGATGAATATATTGATAAGCAACAGGATTCGGTGATCATATTTAAAAGTCGTCAGGAAAGATGGCTAGATAAAGAATTCTGGGGAGTGAAAGATGACGCAACTAGCTTCTTTATCTAATACCTGCTGTGTTGTCGACCTGAAATGTTGTAAAAATACAGGGACATCGACAATGTAGTAGTTATGCGGTGAATAAAGAAAGTTTCTGATGTATACATATTTTGTTACCATGAATGATGGTAGGTCGACAAAAAAGCACAAAATAGGCTTGAGAAATGATAAGGTGTTGCGGTACGGGATTTAATAGATACATAGTGGAATGTAAATTTACTATACACATACTTTTTATCCGAGAAGTCGTCGATTTAATAGATACATAGTGGAATGTAAATAATGAAAACTACGTCACATCGAACTATGCGGCGGGTGATTTAATAGATACATAGTGGAATGTAAATTTCTTTATAAGGCACTTTTACCACATAATAACTAAGATTTAATAGATACATAGTGGAATGTAAATTAGTCCGATAATCCCATTTAAAACTCCTAACATCCGATTTAATAGATACATAGTGGAATGTAAATTTATTCAATCTTACCGGTTCAAGCATTATGTATATACCGATTTAATAGATACATAGTGGAATGTAAATGTGTTTTACCACTGCCGAATACCTTGTTGCGGTATGCGATTTAATAGATACATAGTGGAATGTAAATTAATTTCTCAGGATCTTCTCATCGACAAATTTCAAGGATTTAATAGATACATAGTGGAATGTAAATTCGATATAGTCCTCTGCATCATCTTCTGTGAGCCCAAGATTTAATAGATACATAGTGGAATGTAAATGACTGCTGGACATGGTTTTTAGTCAGTGCCGTATCAGATTTAATAGATACATAGTGGAATGTAAATACTGTCAGTGATATAGACGGTGTATATTCCGATGTAGATTTAATAGATACATAGTGGAATGTAAATCTGGTTGCTGTGTTTTTACTTGTGTCCTTGTCCGCAGATTTAATAGATACATAGTGGAATGTAAATAGTTAATGAGAAGGGGGTTAGCATTGACGTGCTAACGATTTAATAGATACATAGTGGAATGTAAATATATGAGGTAAATACAGTTGCGCTTGCTTAAATGGATTTAATAGATACATAGTGGAATGTAAATCAAAATACTCAGACGTCCACAAAGCAACGCCTATGGGATTTAATAGATACATAGTGGAATGTAAATACAGGTGACACCACTTGTTGTCCACCTAAAGCGTCAGATTTAATAGATACATAGTGGAATGTAAATTTTCAAAGAGATTGAGGGGGGGTATCAAGGCGGATCGATTTAATAGATACATAGTGGAATGTAAATTAATTCTAGCCGTGTTGTATTTTCCATCTGCTCCAGATTTAATAGATACATAGTGGAATGTAAATTCAGTTACAGGAACAACGGTTTCATTATCTACACGATTTAATAGATACATAGTGGAATGTAAATAAAAAACATTTGTTCTAAATAACCAGAACTACCATCGATTTAATAGATACATAGTGGAATGTAAATAAAGATAAACCGGGTGATACAATAATGACACTTTGGGATTTAATAGATACATAGTGGAATGTAAATCTCAAATTTTCAGCACACTTCACAAGCGGTATATTAGATTTAATAGATACATAGTGGAATGTAAATACGTTTGCTTTTAAAGTCCCTAAATCAAACGAACGTGATTTAATAGATACATAGTGGAATGTAAATTTGTTATTAACTTTTGACGTTTCAATATCAAATGGATTTAATAGATACATAGTGGAATGTAAATATACTGGTACAGACATAGAAACCGTTACACAAAACGGATTTAATAGATACATAGTGGAATGTAAATGAGACTAGTGTTAGACTTTTCGATGATCGCAAGGCTAGATTTAATAGATACATAGTGGAATGTAAATATGATGGTGTCGACCCAAATAGCATTGAGGAGGTGGATTTAATAGATACATAGTGGAATGTAAATATGCATCAGAGTCATTGACTGTTAACACAAGTTTAGATTTAATAGATACATAGTGGAATGTAAATAGGATTCAACGGAAATTAATTTATATTTTCCGCAGTGATTTAATAGATACATAGTGGAATGTAAATCGAAAAAGAAATTGTATTAAAGTGTGAAAAGACGGCGATTTAATAGATACATAGTGGAATGTAAATTCTTCAATAGATGTTGATTACATGGAATGGTGTCTGGATTTAATAGATACATAGTGGAATGTAAATACTTTACATAATAATACTTGTTGCGTTCTTTCCAGATTTAATAGATACATAGTGGAATGTAAATATCTTTAGATAGTTATAATCATCAAGCGTGAAGTCGGATTTAATAGATACATAGTGGAATGTAAATACATTCAGCCCGGACGGAGAACGACACATGGTTCTTGATTTAATAGATACATAGTGGAATGTAAATATAGTGCGTGTAGGAAATTACACATATGGGGCACGATTTAATAGATACATAGTGGAATGTAAATTTTCTCACGCTAACAATTCCTCCCTTATCTGCTCAGGATTTAATAGATACATAGTGGAATGTAAATTAACTGTTTTAACGCTGTGTAGTTTTGTGACAAAAAGATTTAATAGATACATAGTGGAATGTAAATATATATACTTTCTTTTCCATCTGCTATCTCCTTTCGATTTAATAGATACATAGTGGAATGTAAATGCATATGTGCGCAACACCGTTAAAACGTTGTACACGATTTAATAGATACATAGTGGAATGTAAATACGACAGCTTTTGAAATATCAAATGCACATACTCTTGATTTAATAGATACATAGTGGAATGTAAATTAGCTATGTGTATATACACTATATATACACTCAACAGATTTAATAGATACATAGTGGAATGTAAATAAGTGCGCCTAGATAGTAGATTAAAGGGTATTAAGATTTAATAGATACATAGTGGAATGTAAATATATTAGAAATCGTGTCACTAGTGCCAATTAGAGAGGATTTAATAGATACATAGTGGAATGTAAATACACCCGATGAAATCAAACAGTTAAACAAATTTTTAGATTTAATAGATACATAGTGGAATGTAAATTCTTCCTTTCCAATCTCTCCGTCTTGTTTGCCGAAGATTTAATAGATACATAGTGGAATGTAAATCAACTTGAGTGTGGAAACATCCTAGAGCAGATAACGATTTAATAGATACATAGTGGAATGTAAATATGCAAGCGGTATGTGGGTTATATCTTACAGATTGCGATTTAATAGATACATAGTGGAATGTAAATTTTTGAAAAACGGTCATTACCTTTACTATATACATGATTTAATAGATACATAGTGGAATGTAAATGTAATCTGCCTGAGAAGAGCGTCCACGAACTTAAAAGATTTAATAGATACATAGTGGAATGTAAATGAAACATCGTGAAGAAAGGAGTACATCATGACAGAGATTTAATAGATACATAGTGGAATGTAAATATTATTAACCACGTTGTGGTCTTTGCTCGGTTTCGCGATTTAATAGATACATAGTGGAATGTAAATTCCAGATGTACATAAACGACATAATCTCTCCATTAGATTTAATAGATACATAGTGGAATGTAAATACAATGAATTGAGTCTTATCTTTGAGTCTGTGAAAAGTTTTCTGTAAATAGGATTTAGAGGTCTTCTATGATAAAATATTAAATCATAGGAGGCCTTATTTTATGGCAAGAGAAAAGAAACCAGTACACAAAGTACAAATGACAGAAGGTAAAAGAAACATTATCCGTCAGCTTCTTGAAGAGTATGACATTGAATCCGCACAGGATATTCAAGATGCGCTGAAAGATCTGCTTGGTGGTACTATCAAAGAAATGATGGAAGCAGAAATGGACGATCATCTAGGATACTCCAAGTCTGAACGATCAGATAGCGATGATTATCGTAATGGCTATAAGACCAAGAGGGTTAATAGCAGTTATGGCAGCATGGAAATTGAAGTTCCACAGGATCGTAAGTCAACATTTGAACCACAAGTGGTAAAAAAACGTCAAAAGGATATTTCAGATATTGACCAGAAGATCATTTCAATGTATGCAAAAGGTATGACCACTCGTCAAATATCTGATACATTGGAAGATATTTATGGATTCGAAGCCTCAGAGGGCTTTATTTCGGATGTAACAGATAAGATAATGCCCAAGATTGAAGATTGGCAAAATCGTCCTCTTTCCGAGGTTTATCCAGTGATTTATATTGATGCGATACACTATTCTGTTCGTGATAATGGTGTCATCCGGAAACTTGCAGCCTATGTCATTCTTGGAATAAATCAGGATGGATACAAGGAGGTTTTGACAATCGAAATAGGTGAAAACGAAAGTGCAAAATACTGGCTGTCTGTTTTAAATGGACTGAAAAATCGTGGAGTAAAAGACATCCTGATCGTCTGTGCAGATGGACTGACCGGCATCAAAGAAGCCATTGCTGCAGCCTATCCTAAAACAGAGTATCAACGTTGTATCGTTCATCAGGTCAGAAATACAATGAAGAACGTCGCAGATAAAGATAGAAAACCGTTTTGTGCAGATTTAAAAACTATTTACCAGGCACCAACTGAAGAAAAAGCAATAGAGTCATTGGAGCGAGTCACTGCAAAATGGAGTGAGAAATATCCGAATTCCATGAAGAGCTGGAAGCAAAACTGGGATGCCATCTCACCAATCTTTAAGTTCTCTGCTGATGTCCGGAAAGTTATATATACCACAAATGCAATAGAAAGCCTAAATGCGACCTATAGAAAACTTAACCGACAGCGGAGTGTATTTCCTAGCGATACAGCACTGCTAAAGGCGCTTTACCTATCCACTTTTGAAGCAACTAAGAAATGGACGCTCCCGTTGCGAAACTGGGGACAGGTTTATGGGGAGTTGAGCATCATGTACGAAGGACGACTCCCAGAATAAAGTTCAAAGCTTGTTTTACAGGTGGATTTATTCACCTGCTCTTGACATGCTTAAAACAACACTGTTATATATAAAACAAGGGCTGAAGGCTCTGGACAGAGCCTTCAGCCCAGTTATTATCATAGGAGATCACATTTACAGACTTTTATTCACACTCTCTTATCTTTTTTTCTTCGTAGCCGATTTAATAGATACATAGTGGAATGTAAATTTTACTGCCCCATCAATCTTTAATTCCGGCAATTTGATTTAATAGATACATAGTGGAATGTAAATTGATGTAGTCGTATTCTTCTTGATACTGATTGAAATGATTTAATAGATACATAGTGGAATGTAAATATCGCTGTTGCTGTTGCAATAGCTGTAGCTCCTTGGATTTAATAGATACATAGTGGAATGTAAATAAAAGATTTCAACTGAAAGAAAAAATGGTCAGCATGGATTTAATAGATACATAGTGGAATGTAAATGAGATCTATAATGCAGACTCTACACCTGTTGCCAAAGATTTAATAGATACATAGTGGAATGTAAATTAGGATAAATAGCCGCCTGTCTTCAAGTGCGGCATAAGATTTAATAGATACATAGTGGAATGTAAATGATTTACAAACTGAATTGTAGTTGGGGCATCACAACGATTTAATAGATACATAGTGGAATGTAAATCTGCTCTTACGTGTGCGTGTGCGTGGTCGCCGTGATGATTTAATAGATACATAGTGGAATGTAAATGTGTGTCGCATATGCAAGGGCATCAGCAAAGCGTCCGATTTAATAGATACATAGTGGAATGTAAATTCTGTGGTCTTGATATACATTACATCCTCATTTGCGATTTAATAGATACATAGTGGAATGTAAATCAACAACTTTCCTGTTGCCGTATTTAGCTCGTGATGGATTTAATAGATACATAGTGATTTATAGATGATATATAGTTTTTTCAATAAAATATTATAGAGATTGAACTATAGCCACGGGAAATGTAAAATAATAACATAAT
>OMBL01000066.1_pt1 | contig 60084 bp, 62 predicted proteins | sample 1644871 | NCBI WGS metagenome assembly OMBL01 (sample SAMEA103958115, study PRJEB25191) | human gut metagenome | biome: human-associated habitat [ENVO:00009003]; feature: intestine environment [ENVO:2100002]; material: feces | place: Germany | collected 2013/2015
ATAAGGACTACTGGACGGAAGCTGTAGTGTTCACCACCTCCAACAACTCCTTCGGTCCGACCGAGATAAGCTATCTTGAGAACAAGTTCTGCAATCTTGCGATCGAAGCCAACAGGTATATCGTCAAGAACGGAAACGATCCGTCTCCCGGACATATCACGGAGGAGAAAGAAAGTGAGCTTGAGGAGTTTGTTGACTACGCCAAGCTCATCATGGGTACTCTCGGTCATAAGATATTCGTTCCGCTTAATAAGAACGCTCCTGTTACCGAAGATACCACAGATACTGCATCTGAGGAGATAGAGCTTTTCTTCACTCGCACTATCAAGAAGCTCAGCTTTACCGTTGAAGCATCTGCCAAGCAGACTGCTGAGGGTTTTGTCGTTCTGAAAGGCAGCAAGATCGCTCCCAGCAGCGGTACTGATGATACTATATCATCCGGTAATCGTAAAAAGCGTGAGGAGTGCAGGACCATAGACAATATCTTACAGGAAGATGTGCTGTTCACCAGTCCGTCCAGTGCTGCTGAATTTGTTACGGGGAAAAGCTGTAACGGCTGGGTGTCGTGGAAAACAAAGGACGGAAAGACATTGCATGATTTGGAGGATATATCAGAAATGCAAGAATATTAAATTTGATCGTAGATGAATATTAATATAACATCACATCATACTATTAAAAGTAGTTTATGGTGAGGTGAAATGAATGGAGTGTTGTAAAATGAAAATATTAGAATTGAAAATCACAAAATTACATGATTATATCGATTATAATATCATGTTTAATAAGGATGTAACATTCTTATATGGAGACAATGGATGCGGAAAAACAACTGTATTGAATATTATTACAAGTATAATAACTGGAAGAGTATACGAATTATTTAAATTTAGATTTAACTCAATTGCTTTAAAATATATTGAGCAACATTCTAACACACCAAAAAAAATTATAATTCATAAAAATAACGAAAACAGCACGCTCATAATTAATTATAACCAAAAAGACTATGCGATTGAACTGCAAAGAATTAGAATAATGGAAGAACGTATAGAAGATGAGATAGAAATTGAACATTTATATCTTAGCGAATATAGCGTTCTATCCGAAATAAAAAAAGAATTTAGTTATATTTATTTACCTTTAAATAGAAATGGAAGCATAAATGATAATGTAAGTATATATATGCGAAAAAATTTGCACCGTCTGTATACAAGGGCTTCAGCTTATTCTGATTTGACGATAAATGATGTAACCACGTTAATAAGGGAATCATATAATAGAATTAATTTTACACTGAGTAAGATTAACGAAAACTTTAGTGAAGAGCTTTTAAAATCATTCTTAGACATTGAGAATATCACTAATGCAAAACAACTTCTAATATATGCAAATAAGCTTAATCCTGATGATATTTCAAAAATACAAAATGATTATACTGTAGTGTTAAAAACAATCAAAAAGTGGGATGATAGCACAAATGAAAAAATTACAATTTTCTTTGAATCATTGCTTAATGACATAAAAAAATCTAAGAACGAAAATGGCTTAAATATTGAAATACTTTTCAAACTATCAGAATTAATAAAAATTAATAGTGTAATTGAAAAAGCTGAAAGATTAGAACAATCAAAGTCCAAAGTAACACAGCCTTTATCAAATTTTCTCAATGCTGTGAATAAATTTATAAAAGGAAAAAATAATAAAAAAGAGATATGTATTGACAAGGAAGGACAACTATTCCTTAAGACGTCGCATAAACCAAAAATAGATTTACAGCTATTATCTTCAGGCGAAAAACAAATAGTTACTTTCTTTGCGTATTTAGTATTTGGTCTAAATAATACAAATCAAAGCTTGTTTATTGTTGATGAACCTGAATTGTCCTTGCATTTAGAATGGCAGCTTGAATTTGTGGATACGTTGCTTGAACTAAACCCAGATATACAACTTATATTTGCAACTCATTCACCAGAGATTATAGGCAAGCGTAGAGATAAAGCATTTAAGCTTATTCCTAATTACTAATTAAAGGTGGTATTTAGGAATGAGTAAAAATTTTGATTTAGTGCACTCAGATGAAGCTTTATTATCCAGAGTGCTTTTCCTTGCTTCGTCTACAGAATTGAATGTTTTTGTAGAGGATGATGGAAAAGAATATGAGTATGAAGAAATATTAGAAAGATTACTCCCCGAGAGTATTAAAATAAATCTTATTTTTCCAACCGGCGGAAAACCAAGATTAGAAGAAGCATATGAATTATTTGGAAAATCAGAAGAGTATGGGAAGTGTTTTTTTATTGCAGATGGAGATTTTGATAAGGCTTTAGGTAGAACACAAATTAACGCTTCAAATTTTGTGTATCTTGAAAAATATAATATAGAGAGTTATTTAATTGATGAATCATGTATTGGAATTTTTATGCGTCCTATACTTCACGAACAATTAGATAAAACGAAACAAATTATAGATTTTCCTTCCTGGAAATCGGAAATATCTTCATATTTCAAGCAGATCTTTGCTTTGCATTTTATAGTTCAAAATAATAAATTGGACATTCCGAATGTTTCAAAAGGCGTAGGCTTTTTTATAGAGAACAATGGATTACCAAAGAAAGAAAATCTAGACAGATATATTGAAGATATTGAAAGGCGCTTACCTAATGTCAAAAATGAAATCTCTGCTAATGTCGGAAAATTGGAATCAATTTATGGAACGGATGTAACATGTTTTGTATGTGGAAAATATTTAATAGAGAGTTTAGCTCGTTATTTAGGGACTAAACTAAATAAAAAGAAGATAGGATATGAAGAATTAGAAAGATTCCTTATATCAAATTTTAATATATCGTCAATTGAATACATAAAAGATAGATTATTATCATATATTGCTGACATATAGCACTGATTATGTATCTTTTGAAGTATTTTATATACAATGTGAATTACAAATTATCCTAAATATAAACCATACACTCAAACACAGCTTCTCTTGCCATATAGACGAAGCAGTTCTCCAGACCGAGCATCTTCTCGGTATCACCGCTGATGACAGCTTTCTGATAGCAACTGTCGGTCTGCTTCCAAAGTTCTACCTGGCGAGTGATTGCTTCACTGACTTTTAGTTCCATATCATCAAGGTACAGCTCTATCTTACCCTCGTTGACGAGCCTGCGAAGCCTGTCCGGACAGTGGCTGTCAGAGAAATGAAAATGATACCTGATGAAGTCGGTGTTATAGGTCTTGATCTCCTCGGTCTGAGTATCGGCATTGAAATGTGTGACGGTCACAGTGTTGGTGTCCAGTCGCCACAGCGGAACGAATTTCTTTTTCAGTGGGCTGTATGCGGTCTGTTCACTTGTGTATCTGCTCATAAAAAATCCTCCTACTTATCGTTCAGATGTATCAGCGAGCGGTCATATAAATAGGCTAATTTTGTCCGCTGATATGATCTGCACATCGTTTAAAAACGAATAAGTACAAGGGTATGTCGAATGTTTTCTTGTCCGCTATTTGTCCGCTAAGGGTGCAAAAACTTAGCCAAAAACAGCGTAAACGAATTTTTGTGTATTATTCTAAAATGCCGTATTTTCGGGCTTTTCTGCACATCTCGACAAGTCACGAAAAGTGCGCCGAGATTTTCGATTTCTGAAAGGCATAGATAGAAAAGCAAGCCGCCGCAATGGAGATTTTGCTGCCTTGCTTTATTTCCACTGATAAGTCATCCTTTAGTGTTTTTGTTGTATTATTTATTTGATCCATTTTTCATACCCATCCTAATTTCCCGACAGTGCATTCACCTTATAGAATAATCAAATTGTTTTTACTGATGAAGGTTGGTTTTAATTACTCAACAGTAAAAATATAACTCACTATTTTAATTTATTATAGCACATTTCCGCTGTACTTTCAATCAGATATAATGGAAATAAAATAATAAATCTAAATTATGTCAAATGTTAAGTAGGATACGCTTATAACATACCAACAATCTCACCTGACTTCGATTTCTTTTTAGGCAATCCTGATAACATTTAAATTCACCTTTATTGTTTATATAGAATTCTACCACCACATCTGTCCAATAAACCGTATAACTGCGTCACCGTGTCGCACTTCCTAAAATATCAAAGAAAGAGCAGTGCGGTTACTCAGCAAATACACCTCTCATAATCTTCACCGAGCAGAGCAGAGCACTCCCGCAATCCCAGCAAAAGAAAACTGCGCCACAATGTCGCACCCAAACAAAAACACCTTGCCGCAGTATAATTCTGTAGCAAGGTGTAAGTTATTCGCAATTCAAAACTGCACGATATTAACTTATGTTGCACCATTTTGCACAATTCCGGGGCAAAAATTACTGTAATTTTCACCGATTGTTTTGCTGTTTCAAAAATTATCAGCGGATTATTATTCCGAACACGCTGACGCAATTTTTCTGTTTTTAGTACCCCTAATATTGACTAAGATGACAAAGAGCCGATTTTTAGAACATAAAAACACCCCACCGCAAATAAATGCAATGGGGCTTTCTTTCTGGAGCTAATACCCGGATTCGAACCGGGGACCTCATCCTTACCAAGGATGTGCTCTGCCGACTGAGCCATATTAGCAAACTCCTGACGGTTATTTATTATATCATAATAAATCTGTTTTGTCAAGGAAAAATTGAAATAAAACAGGTGATTTTAAATTGCGTTTTTGCAAACGGTCAGATTGCCTGCAGTTATAGCCGATACGCTCGTCTATATTGTTCATTCCGATATGGATGCTATAACGGCGCAACAACGGATGTTTATGAACACACCGCCGTTGAGATGCAGTTAAATCAGAACAAGGTGACAAATGCAGAGCAGATAGCAATGCTGTTTGGCTTATCTCCCGATGTGCTGTCGGGCAGAGCCGATGACAGAACGTATATCAACAGCATAAGAACAGCCGTACTGCCTGTTGTTTCTGCGTTTGAAATGGCGCTTAACAGGGCGCTGCTGCTTGAGGAAGAAAAGCACAGCAAGTATTTTATCATAGATACTTCCGAGCTTCTGAAAGCGGATATTCTGACACGCTATCAGGCGTATCAGATAGGTCTTGCAGCAAACTTCTTACAGCCGGATGAGATACGCTTCAAGGAAAACCTTGCGCCGCTCGGTCTTAACTTTATCAAGCTCGGACTTAACGACGTACTTTATGATCCGAAAACAAAGCAAATATATACGCCGAATACCGACAGCCACGCTAAAATTGATGATGCGGGCTTGCAAAACGGCGGTGAGGGTGATATAATAGCAGAAAAGAGATACAACGATAAGCACGATGAAAAAGGGCGGTTTGCAAGTAAGGGCGGCGGCAGTGCGACAGGCACAGGCTCGCTTAAGATGAGCAGAGCGGAAATCAAAAAAGTGTCGAGTGAGATAAGCACAAATTACAGCCGATACGCAGGAAAGAAAAAATGTGTACATTATTCTTTATGGCGTAATGAGTATTATCAGTATCGTTTTATAAACAACGGATTTGCTGATTATGTATTTTTCAAGAAGGTGAAATCTTAATTATGGAAGAACTAAAAGCACTTTTAGAGAATGTCAGCGATTCATACTATGACTTTGTTCGAGCTATGTTACAAAGTGCAAAAGAGCATTATGACAGGATAGATGAAATTATCGCATATATCAAGGATAATCCCGAAGCCAACACATCTGATATTTTAGGCTGGGACTCCGCAACTTTTGACGGAATTGATTTTGAAAACCCGGTAAGTATAGTCAATGAAGATGACGAGGAGGAAGAATGAAATTGAATATGACGACCGCTCTTTAAGGGCGGTTTTCTTATACCCGTGTGCAATCGATTGCACTTGACTTGAACACAAACTTTGCAAAACAGCCGTTTATTGTGAAGTTCGGTGCAGATCAGAAGCAAACTTAATAATTTTACCGCTCCACGAGGGCGGTATTTTTATACCCAAAAACAATTTATTCCGAACGTTGTGGGCAATGAACGCAGTGGGCGGAGAAAGGACAGAAACATGAACAACAGAAGAATTTTCATCGGCTTACAGCACTTTGCAGAGGGCGAGGGGGACGGCGGCTTTTCATAAAAGCCTATAATCAGATGATGGAGAAAAGAACGCAAATCATCGAGGACTGTGAACTGATGCGCAAAAAGCTGACTGACTTCAAGTCACTGGACGCCGATATTGAGCGGCAGTTTGAGGAAACACAGATTGTTGCCGAACTTGTCAAGGCGGCGGTTAAGGAAAATGCAGTCAACGCACAGTCGCAGAAAGCGTACTTTGAAAAGTATGAGGCACTTACCAAAAGGTATGAAACAGCGGTGGCGGAACTGGAACGTCTGCAAAACCTCCGTACTCTCAGCAGTCAGAAAGATAAAGCGATGGCGCTTTACATACGAACTCTGAAAAAAAGCCGACCGTATTGAGCGAGTGGAACGACACTTTATGGACTGTGATGGTAGAAAAAGCAATCGTCCACAAGAACGGCGAGATAACATTTGTGTTTTACAATGGCACTAAGGTTAGAGCGGAAAAATAAAAATTGGAGCATAACTTAATTTTTACTCTGCACTGTGGCAATGATTTCTGTAATATATCGGTGTAACGCCGTACAGCTTTTTGAATCTGCGGCAGAAATAGCCGATGTTCTCAAATCCCGTTTCCTGCGCTATGGCGCAAACGCTGTTTTCGGTATCAACAAGCAGTTTTGACGCACGTTTCAGTCTGTATTCCACAGCGTAATTTATCGGCGAAGTGTGCAGGTATGTCCTGAAAATATTGAGAACACTGCTTTTGCTTATATGAACTGTTCTGGCAATATCGTCAAGTGTTATCTGACCGCTGTAATTATCATGAATATACTGCATCATTATCTGAAGCTTAGCCTGCGTCTGTGCGGAATGTACGGACATAGAACCGCAATCTGTTATCAGTATGCTTTCATATAACAAACGCCATAGTTTCAGCAGCAGTTCTGCTGTTTTCATTTCAAACGCTGTGCCTGAACCCTGCACGGCAAATACCGACCTCATTGTTTCTATAATGCTGCGGTGCGCTGTTTCTTCGGCGGAAAAAATCACACATTCAGTAGTTGATTCAATTATCGGTCTGATGTATCTGCTGTATATCAGACTGCCCTGCGGCGCAAGCAGAACAGGCGAAAAAACAATGTTAGGAATGATGGCGCTGTCCGTGGCTTCAAACCTGTGTATCACCTGAGAGTTTATAAAGATCCCATCGCCGGAGCTAAGAACATACCTGTTTCCGCCCACCAGAAAATCAGCCTTGCCCTGTTGTACATAAACAAATTCGACCTCTGGGTGCCAGTGCCAGTCGATACAGTGAAAGTCGAAATCCCAGATGTCCTCGTAATAGTAGCAGAAGGGATATTCTTCGCTGCCATGACTTGCAGTTTCACGCAAGGTTTCATCCGTTAAGATCCTGTCCTTTTTGATTTCTTCGCTCATATTCTCACCTGATTTACGATATTGTGTAATAAAAATGTGATTTTGTGCATTGAAATGTTATGATGTTTGCTATATAATCTGATTATATCAATCGTCAAGGAGTTTGTCAATATGGCTGTGAATTACAGAAAAACACTTATATCCTGCTATCTTGGATTCATCACACAGGCAATAGCGGCTAATTTCGCCCCGCTTTTATTTCTCACATTTCACAATGGCTATGGTATCCCGCTTGGAAAAATCGCCCTTATCTCGTCGGTATTTTTTGTTACTCAGCTTATCATAGATGTGCTGTGCGCGCGTTTCGCCGACAAGATCGGCTATCGGAAATGCGTTATCGGTTCGCAGGCTTTTTCGGCACTGGGACTTATCGGACTTGCCTTTTTGCCTGAACTGCTTCCGGACCCGTTCACAGGAATAATCATAAGCACAATCATATATGCAATGGGAAGTGGTCTTACCGAGGTGCTTGTAAGTCCGATAGTTGAAGCCTGCCCGTTTGAGCACAAAGAAGCCGCAATGAGCCTGCTGCATTCATTCTACTGCTGGGGTTCGGTCGGAGTCATACTCATTTCAACACTGTTTTTTACTGTCTTCGGCATAGAAAACTGGAAGTGGCTCTCTTGTATCTGGGCGATAATTCCACTTGTGAACATATACAATTTTTCAGTATGTCCCATTGAACATCCTGTCGAGGACGGCAAGGGAATGCGTATCCGTGACCTGCTCAGAGTACCGCTGTTCTGGCTTGCGATACTTCTTATGGTTTGTGCGGGAGCCTCGGAACTTTCAATGGCGCAGTGGGCGTCGGCATTTGCAGAATCCGCTCTCGGACTGACTAAATCAGTCGGCGATATTGCAGGACCGTGTATGTTTGCGGTGACGATGGGCATAAGCCGTACACTCTACGGGAAGTACGGCGAAAAGCTCGATCTTATGAAATTCATGATAGGCTCGGCGCTGCTGTGTCTGATCTGTTATATCACCGCCTCCCTGTCGGGAATACCTGTAATCGGTCTTCTCGGCTGCATAATGTGCGGATTCTCGGTAGGTATCATGTGGCCCGGATCTATTAGCATCTGCTCAGGCAAAATATCCACCGGCGGAACTGCAATGTTTGCACTTCTCGCTATGGCTGGTGACCTTGGCGGAGCACTCGGTCCTGCTATTGTAGGAAATATCACCCAGAATGCAGGTAATGATATGCAGAAAGGTATGCTTTCAGGCTGTGCATTTCCACTGATACTTATGATAGCGCTCCTGCTGCTGAACAGAGCCGGACGCAGGAATAACTGATCGTATCCGGCAGGTTTATGCAAAGCTACAATAGAAAAAAGGCACCCTGTATCAAAACGTGATGCCTTTTTGTTTTTCATACGATGCCGGCGGTCAATTTACGGATTTCATAGAACCTGTTCTGCATTTCTGAACTGCGACGGAGTAATACTCTCGAACCTTTTAAAAATCTTGCAAAAATAACTGCTGTCACAGAAGCCTGTTTCTTCAGCTATCTGCTCGACAGTTTTCTGTGTTTCCGCCAGAAGTATTTTAGCCGCCTGTATCTTGCGTTTTGTGATATATTCCATCGGTCGGCAATTCAGGGTCTGCCTGAATAATCTGCACAAATGCTGCGAAGAAACGCCTGCTGCTTTACTTATGGATTCAAGACCGGGCTGTTTCATATAATTCTCGTCAATATAAGCGATTGCCTTCGTTACCGCAGGGGTGATTTGTACACTGCCTTTTTCTTTCGTTGCAAGACGGCTCAATTCAATAAAAAAGCTGTACAGATAGCCCGATGCTCTGAAATTTCCGTCAACCTTGTCAGAGAGAAGCGCCTCGTGCATACATCTGAAACAGTGGTCAAGATATGTAATTTCTTCCTTTGGAAGAGGGAAGATTTTCGGCTTGTCAAAGCCGAGTGCTTTAAGCATATCAGGGCAGGACTTTCCTGACGGTTTTATCCAATGCGTATCCCAGGATTCGTCCGTTGAATAATACTCATGCGGACAGCCGGCAGGGATAAAGAATGCGGTGTACGGATTTATTATATGTTTTTCTCCGTTCATTATAAGTACGCCGCTGCCTTTTGTACAATAAAGAGCCTTGGCATAATTGTCACCTTTGTCGCATTTAACATGATACTGCCATTCGTTCAGCCCTACGCTCACCAAAAAGACAGGAAGACTGCTTTCTTTGCTGATTATCGGATAATCGTAGAATTTCAAAATTAATTCACCGCCTGTGCTAAAATCGTTATATCTTAATAATATCATTCATTGACTTGTTTGTCAATAAGCGTTATAATCTGTTAAAATATGAAGGGGTGATTTTTTGAGAACAGTCAGGGAACTAAACGATTTCTGGAGATTCACAAAGCTTCCCGCAGGAATGAATATATCGAAAGACAACGTTATCTCTCCCGAATATGAAGATGCGTCACGGCAGCCTGTTGTACTGCCGCATACATATAATTCTGAAGACGGTGCAGGCAGAATGGCAGTTGCCGACGGAGAAAACTACTACCGTGGAACTGTATGCTACCGCAGAAACCTTGCGCTGAGTTTTGAAGAATGCAGCGGAAAAGAACTCTATCTGGAATTTGAAGGTGCTAATACTGTTGCGGAAGTCTATATAAATGGCAGATTTGCAGGAGAGCACAGCGGAGGGTATTCGGCTTTCAGATTTGATATTACGGACTATATATACCCGGACAAAGACAATCTGATAGCTGTTATCATATCGAATGCTCCCACCGATTATATTGCGCCGATAACCGATAATGGCGATTTCACGAAAATGGGCGGCTTGTACAGGGGTGTAAAGCTTATTGCAGTCGAGCCTGTTCATATTGCTCTGAAAGACAGCGGCTCCTGCGGAGTATATATAACCCCACGCAATATTTCAGAAACATCTACGGATATAGGCATACTTGTCAAGCTGGATAAAGCCGAAACCGCAGAGGCTAAGGCTGTGATATATGATCCGCAGGGAAAGCCTGTAACGGAGTTTTTCGGCAGAGCGGACAAAGACAGGATAACGCTTTCGGGAAAAATCAACCGCCCGAAACTCTGGGACGGAGTAAACTCTCCCGCTATTTATCGTGCGGAGATAACCTTATTCTGCAACGGGAAACCCGTCGATAGCATTGAACAGGAATTCGGAATACGCTCGTACCGCATAGATGCCGATAACGGCTTTTTCCTCAACGGCAAGCCATATCCGCTCCATGGGGTGAACTACCATCAGGACAGTTACGAATCCGGCTGGGCAATGACTGACGCTCAGCGTGAGCGGGATTATCATATCATTCGTGACATGGGCTGTACCGCTGTAAGAATGGCTCACTACCAGCATTGTGACCATGAGTATTCATTATGCGACAGGCTGGGTCTGTGCGTTTGGACGGAGATAGGCATAATCAATAAAATGTCTGCCGATGACAGCGACGCTCATGTTCTTTCAGACGGCTTTGGAGATAACGCAAAACAACAGCTTCGTGAGCTTATCAGGCAGAATTACAATCATCCGTCAGTTATTGTCTGGGGATTGTCCAACGAACTTCACCAGATGACCGATGAAATATTCGGGCTTTACAGCGAGCTTTATGAAATTGCCTGCAAAGAGGACGATACAAGGCTGAAAACCTTTGCAGACAATCAGTTTTACGGCAGATTTCTGGAGCTTCCTGCCGATGTGGTCGGGTATAACCGCTATTTTGGCTGGTATAAGGATGCCGGCAGTGCAGAGAATTTCGGCGAATGGCTAGACCTATACCATAACGAAAAGGAAAAGCGCCCTGTCTGCCTTTCCGAATACGGCGGCGGTGGGGCAATTTCGCAGCACAAGGACAATGTGAATTGGGAAAGCAGCGATATAGACCCTGTCGGAGTACGGCATTATGAGAACTATCAGTCGCAGCTGCACGAGATATTGTGGAAACAATTCTCGGTCAGAAAGTACCTATGGGCTGAATTTATATGGTGTATGTTCGATTTTGCGTCCTACGGGCGAACAGAGGGAGATACAAAGTCGCAGAACGACAAGGGACTTTGCACAAGGGAGCGTATTCCCAAGGACGTATATTTCTTTTACAAGTCCGTATGGAGCGGCGAAAAAACCGTTTATATAACTGAACGCAGGCATGAATTCAGGGCTTGTGATGTGCCTTTTGTAAAGGTTTATTCAAATGCGGATGCAGTGGAGCTATGTATAAATGATGTTTCGCACGGCAGGATATCACGGTGTGAACTTCCCGATGACGAGAGCACTGTTTTCGTGTGGGAAAATATAAAGATAAAACCCGGCATGAAAAACAAGATATGTGCTAAAGCATATTTCAGTGACGGAACATCAAGAACCGACTATGCATTCTGGACAGGTAAATAAACGTGTCAGTATGTTTTATTCATCATAATAGAGGTTGATTATGAACGTTATTATTCTGATGCTCGCTGTGACAGCCTGCTATACAATATGCTCGCTGAATGACAAATACGCCGCTGCCAAAGCTAACTTCTCCGGCGATGAATTTACATTCCTGATGTGCTCGTCGATGTCGGTGTTCCTTGCTGCAAGCCTGCCTTTCCAGAATCTGAGTTTCAGTTTTACATGGCAGTCGTTTTTAGCGGTATTGCTGGTTGCGGCGTGCAAAATGCTTGAATTCCAGATGAGCGCACGGGTGCTGAAACAGCTTTCTGCTTTTGAGCTGAAAGCATGGCTCGGGATAACCCTGTTTGCGTCTTATTTCACCGACATTTTTTTCAGGTCTGAACTCAGTGTTTTCAAACTGATTTGTATATTTGCAACAGCTGCAGGCCTTGTATTTATTGCAAAGTCGTCTAAATGTGGCAGTGTAAACTATAAACAGATAATTCTGCCGTTGGTGTTATATCTTGTTTCAAAATACGGGTACGGGCTTATTATAAGGAGTTTCTCTCCGTATGCTTCATCAACAATGCAGCTTCTTCCGGCTATGGTGATAATTTCGCTGATAATGCTGCCGAGAGTTCATATCAAGGAGCTTATTAAGAATAATCAAAGCGGCGTTGTTAAGGTAGTGCTTGCCAGAATTCCAAATACGCTCGGAATGCTGCTTGAAAATGCGGTTATATCTATAAGCCTTGCAAATTACTCGTTCATTCAGCCGATGATCCTTGTAACGCTTTTCGTAATAGGGCTGATTCGCAGAGAAAAGCGTTCACGGCTCAATCTGATCGGAAGTATGATCTGCATTGTGGGTATAGTGGCTTTTCAGTTGGCGTAAATCTTAAACATTCTGCATCAAACTTACTTCTGAAAAGCTTTGATACTTATCACCACAACTTTATATATTGTTAGTGGCTAAATTTCACAGTTCTGAACCACAGATTGAATTTTAATATATGCAGATGTTGCTGCAATGGGTTAAAAGTAGATGTTTATGGAAGCGGCACTAAGGTTAGTATCATAAAATAACAGAGCCATAGGACTGCTCAAATTTTAATGAGCAAGCCTTGCGACTTTTGGTTAATTTCAGGAATAATTAAAAAGTACACACCCCCTTGCCGAAAATGCACACCCTTACGACCTTTCGTTAAATAGTATAAAGGCAAAAAATAGAAAAGGCTCTGCTGTGACCGTTTTTCAGTCATCGCAGAGCCTGCTTTCGTTAAATTGTGTTGACAAATCCCATTAAACAAGGACTTTCGGATAAAGAAAACGGACACCAATCAAGATACGCATTGTATCAAAATCGGTGTCCGGTTATGAAAGAAGTGACCTACTTTGATACAAACTGCACACGGTTTTGACCTTTTGTTAAAAGGTTTATATATCGTTAAATAGTTTCCAGATTGTCGGTGGACATTTTATACGGCAATTTAAATCTCAATCCATAAGGAATAGCCCTGTTGTTTTCTTTTTTGCCATAAGCTATCTCCTATTATCGAATGTACCGCCTCAGCAAACCAACATCTTTGTTTATACTTCTCGGCTGGATGCTCGTGAGAACTTTATTTTCTACTTCCGGCGTCCAATAAATTCTTAATTTACTCTGTGCTCTTGTTATAGCCGTATAGAAAATATTATGCGTAATAAGCTCATCCACCTCGTCAGTGATGACAATTTTGACAGACCGGAACTCCAATCCCTGTGCTTTATGGATTGATAAAGCATATGCTACTTGGAACGGCACAACAGCTCTTGAACTGCCTTCATCATCTTCGTCTGTACTTCTTGTTTTGTACACTTTGAAGCGAATTACAGAATTTCCGCATTGCGAATTTTCCAACAAATCAAAATCCTGCATCTAAGCATCCATGCCATTTATAACTTTGTTGAGTTCTATATCAAATTGAATGTAGCCGGCAACATCATCAGGATTTACAACTTCTATGCCGACAATTTTCCCCTTCATATTATTGTAAATTACAGGTGCAAATCTGTCAGATTCATTGAATAAAATCGGGTCACCGATTTTGTACTGTTGAATTCCCCACTGAACTGCATCATTGGGATTGCTTTCTTGAAGAAAACGATTGATGTTGTTTATACCATACAGTCCATCATAATTCAGACATAGAATCACTTCATCGTCCTCTGCATTATCAAAAATTGATGCGTCTAGCGTAATAGAATACTCTTGCCGAGCAATAAGTTCCAGAATGGTATCATCCATGTTTCTGACCCGTTTCCAAAGCAATTTCAAATTATCGTCATTGCTCCTATATGGGATGGTCAATTTAAATACAGAAGTTTCTAGAATAAATTTTCTCGCAACACTAAACCAGTTGCCAAATCGTATCGAACTAATCTGATAAGTATCTCCAACCAAAAGCAGAAGTTGATAATTTGCTTTTCCCAGTACTTTACGCATATCGCTATTGCTCACAGTGCTGGATTCATCAATAACTAACAAGTCGTAATCTGTCTGAATAGCTTCTCGTCGTAAGAATTTAGAAATCGTCAGAAATGTGCAATTAGCTGCAGTAACCCTGCGTTTCAAGTTATCGACGGCAGGATTTGTCTGGCACAGAAATAGTTTTCTCTTGTTCGCCAAAAAGTGAGCGACATGATTAATCAAAGTCGATTTCCCAGTGCCAGCGGAGCCATATATAAGAGCAACCTTTGAATTCTCATACATTTGCCGTAGAGCAGCCTTTTTTTCATCACAGTCCACGCCAGAGTTTGAACTATCTAGCCATGCATCCACAGAATTTGAATAATTCTGAACACCAGATGATGATAGGCTCTTTAATTTATTTATAATCCAACAAGTATCATCCTTGTAGCCATTAATGAAAATCTGACCATTTTCGATGACCAGCTTACTATGTTCCAGGTGACCATACCATAATTTTTCATTATATTTCTGTGCCAGTTCTGCAACATTACCAAATCCATCTATGTCGCTAACAGTAGTAAACAATTGACCTTTTATTTCGGTATTATTTCGAACATATCGAGCAAGTAATTCATGCTTTCTGTCTTTGGCTGGTATGCAATTAAATAAATCGCTTAACCGTGGGTTGTGATCTATCGGAGAACTGATGAATGGCATTGTATCGAACGGTATACAGCCATTCTGTAAATAGAGTCCTGAGAGTTTATCGTTGGTGATTAACTGGCGTTGTGCCTTGATAATCTTATTGTTCATTTGGTAGAGGAAGTACCTGAGCAGATTTTCGCCGGGGCTGTGACTTTTAATAGCACGCCTACTCGATTCCAGCGCACGTATAAATATTGGATTCCGAACATCAGCACAAATAATATTCTTCACTTCATCAAATGCAGAGTCCGGGAAGTCCACCAAATCTGTAAGGCTGAAACCGGTCTCCGTAAGATATCGAGTAATATTTTGTTGTTCTCTATAGCTGACCGTTTTTTGTTCGCCGCAAAGAATAGAAATGAAGTTTTTATATTCACAGTTGCGTATTGCGACTTCCCACCCAACAATAATAAGTATAGGCATAGTCTTTCCGAGAATCTCAATGCTTTCATTTGCAAGTGAAAACCTTGCTGCATAATAATCTGTAATTTTAATTCTGGTAAAGGCAATTACTCTGTTGGATTTGCTAGCGTAATCATTTGCAGGTGTGAAGGTCACTTCATAATAAATATGATGATTAACAAAGAATGGTTTGATTTTCTGAATATAATACTTGTCTGAATCTACAGCGTTACGAATATCATACCTGCATATTTTTTGGGCTATCTTATCATAATATTCCTGCAGTGTCTCGTCGATATGGAGCGGGAAATCATCAAGATTTGCAAGAACATCCATACCGAATCTGTCGTGAAGAAGATTTTTAACATCAAGCAGATTCTGATAATACTTTAACATCAGCCTTTCAGAATTTTCCTCATCAAGTGTGTAGTGTGATGCTACAATCTGAAGATAATCATGAAATTTATACAGCACCTTCAAGTCGCCGCAGGTTTGAACAAACTTAAGCGCCTTGCAAATGTTATCATAAGTGTTGTTGATATCATTTCCATTGGCATAGAATTTCAGCATTATGTGCTCCAGAAAATTTCTAAGTTGTGAAAGTATGTCCTGTGCCACAGCACCGCGAGGAGAAAATTCTGCACTAGCAATATGTCGGCAGATTGCACTATCTATTGTTTTGATTTTGGTGTCAATATTTGTCATGCTTTGACCTCCTTGTTATTCTTCCCTTTAGCCAAATATAGGAAAATCATACGCTATCACTATTTCGTTAACAGCATATATGGAATTTGCACATAATCTTCTGTTTTCTTCGGATTAAGTTTGAAATCTGATCTTCTGCTTATTTGAGGGAGTTTTTGATTGTCAGATAACAAAGAACGTCAACCAGATTATTATTTTACTATTCGGTTCCAGTTATCATTGAAAAATCTTTTGACAATAGCATATCGTTGCATTCATGAATGGAGTGCGTATAGTAATGATTGAGATGAATGTGTTCCTTATTTTGTGCTAAACGTAAAGAAAACACAGATTTTTTCTATTAGAGCCTTGCTCAATTCCGGTGGTAAATGCATACCAGTGCAAATTGCAACAACACTGTCGATATTCTTGGGGTAAGATTAATCATTACACATACGCTGAACCATTTTAACAGATATCAAAGCATTTGCTGCAAGCGTTTCCACTGAAATCTCAGTCCATTCCATGAGGTAAATTAGTGCATCGCCAAATTTAGCCGGCATATTTTGCACGGTATTTTGAATTTCAGTTTCCCATGCAAGTATACATCGGCTTTTTCCGTTAGCTCAGATGATAATTTTCTTTGTTGATTTAAACTTGAAGCAGCAAATCCAACATTTTTGCAATTGTATAACTATTGATGTCTGTCAATTATTCCACCAGAGGAAAGTCATCCTTCGTGAAAATTTCTTCTATAGGCGTTTCAATGTTCAATCAGGATTCGTTCCATAATGTCCTCAATATTACAATCAAGTGCTTCGCAAATTCGCAGAAGAACATCTGTTGTGACATTTTCACAGCGCCCATTTTTGCGATCAAAGCGGCAGAAACATCACTAATTTTCTGTAGTGCTCCTTTTTATATTGCGCTCAATAAGCGTTTTCCAAAGTCGATTATTAGAAAATTCGTTTTTTAAACCTTTTTTTACTCTTGCTTTGATTCATCTTGTCTCTCCTTGTTCCATGCCCATCCGAAAAGCTCGTTTCCTCCCGGGGATAATTGCAATACGGCATTTTCTTCTACCAATTCACGAGTCTCTTTATCATAAGCGTCAAGGGTGTCGTATGCCATAAATACTTGTTTACCTTGTTGTCTTTGATTGTGATATACCTTAATAATAGAAGAAAATACAGCCCTTTCTATGTTTTTAAGCAAAACAGAGTCGTGAACAACAAACGGAATGGGGGTAACTGCCATGTTTGCAAGATCAAAAGTAATAAGTCCTCGGTACTGCGCCCCGGTACCTCCATCATTCGGTGTTTTGAATGTGTATTTGTTCAGCTTTTCAAGTTTGAGGACAGGTGGCATATGAGTAGCATCGCCTAAAATCTCCAGGGTTATGCTGTCCATCTCCCGATTAACAGTATTTTTAATGATGAGAAGTTCGTCGGCAATTATGGTATCTCTTGTTGCGGCGTAATCGGCGGCAACCTGCTTCAAGCGCTGAAGTTCGTCATAGTTTCTATTTGCCTTTCTTAAATTATTGAGTTCCGTGGTAATTTGCGCAAATTCCTTCAAGATTGCCTGCGAGACATTCGGGACATTTTTGATTTCAGTAATCTGTTCCTGAATTGCAGCTATTTCACGACTCAGCAACGCATAGGTAGTGGCAAGACTTCTCTCTGTTTCTGCAAATTCCTGCTCTAAAATCTTAGTCAGTTTCTGGTGAAAGTGTTCTATTTCTTCTAACGTGTGAAATTCCTCATTTGGAAAGAAACGCTCCAAGTCAGTAAATGTCCTCTTGAAGCTGCGCTTTTCGCCTGTCATATCACGACGCACGGAATTCAGTTGTGTTTGAACCAATGCTCTTTGCCTACGGAAATTTATAAGGGCTTCATTCAGTTCCGAAAGTCTCTGTGCGGTCATACTATCAAGGTCAAGAAGCCCGCTGTTGTTGTCATCAATCAGGCTCTGTTCCTGCTGTTCAAGTTCTGCAATCCGTGTGTCGTTAGCGGCTTTTTCCTTATCATTTTTGGCAGCACGGATATGATTGTATTCCTGCGTAGACTTACGAAATGTTTCTTTTTCGTCTTCTGCTTTTGCCGCTTGCTTTATCTGTGCTTCAACAGATGAATACCTGTCAAACAGACGCATATATCGTTGGATAGCGACAGTTGCACTCTCGTCCTTAGAAGATCGTAAAGGACGCTCCTCATCCAAAGTGTCTCTTTTATAAACTCGAATAAACCTTGCGATTGCTCCACGCCAAGTTATCCCCTCGGCTAACAGGGCATAATGTTCGCAAAGAAATTCCCCATACTTTTGCAGCGATAATGGCTCTTCTGGCAATGCTTGATATTCAGCATTGCATTTCACAACATTGTTATAGTCAACCGTGTTTCTAGAAAAGTAATACATCTGCCCGCCGAAATCGAAAGCAAAGCAAATAGTATGCTCCTTGACATTCTCCTGAACATCAACGCATTTTTGGATATAGTCGGTACCACCAAACACAAAGTCCAAAATCATAAGAAAAGTGGATTTACCTATGGAATTTGAACCATTGTCATCTCCGAGGACAACGTTAAGTCCGGCATGAAAACGAATCGGCTCTCTGACCTTGCCGTTGCTGATAAATTTATCGCACCTTACTTCAACCAACATAGCGAAGAACCTCCCCGTCGATTTCTATTTTATGCATGGCATAGAGACAATCTATAATCTCTACAAACTCGTCAATATTCTGTATTTTGTCCTTTTTCACTCTCGAAAACAGTTCCGATGGTGTCATATCTTCTTTTTCAAGAAACGCAAGAATCACCGGGAATTTTGCGATGCTACTTTCTTTGTAAGGCGTTACCTTATTCGGCATTTTCATTTGTGAAACACCTCGCAGTTCTGTATAAAAAAGGACACAACAATATTACACGCCAAGCGGCTCTTCGTTGCGAGTCCGGCTTTGTTTCGTATCCACTCTGATAACTGGCTGATGACATCTGATTGCGATAGCCCGGATTTTTCCAGTTTCATGGAGCTAACTTTAATTTCAGATGCTATCATGTCAAAATCAGCATTTGAATTTGAGAATACCTTCTCTATGTATCGATAATAAGTCACTACCTGCATCTGTGTCTCGTTTTTCAATATGAAGTTTTCGGCATCAAATTTCTCGTCTAATCGTAGAGCCTCATACTCAAGTTCAACAAGTTCTGACGCATCACTTATTGTATTTAAAGCATCAAGCACCGTTCGAATATCATCTTCAAGCTGCATACTGTTTACTGCCAATTTCGCCGCATAATTTTTCGCAAGTTGTATTTTGATTTCATAAAGTTTTCTGTATTCCTCTGCAGTAGGGTTCAGAAGGTATCGCTCTGCACATCCTTCATCAAGAACAATAAAATTATCCGGCGCATCGAGTTTATTCGGTGCAGGATAGATGGTAGCAAATTCTGCCGCTGTCTCATCGTTAAGTCCATCAGGGAAAATCTGTGTAATTCTATATTTCTTTACTGCCTGTCCCTTTATTGTGTCCACTAGCTTATTATGGCAAAGTGGACATTCGTAGTTTGCCTCAGCAAGCAATGGAGCATCCTGATATTCAACGGTATCGTTCTGATTTTTGTTTGGCTTGTTGAGAGCATATAAGAATACTTCTGCAAGAAACGTTGCATCATCGCCAGCCTCATGGAATACCATGAGGCTTTTCCTTTTGCTGTCAGGAATGGTTTTATCCGCACCTATCAGCTTTACGATTTTGTCAATCGTATCGTCCTTCAAATGCGGATTCAAATCCGGCATTATTTCTTTTTTAAAGTACGCAATAGTTTTATCAATTACTATTTGTTGCATTGATGCCTGCCGGAGCCCATCCGGGACGGGATCGTCCCTGCTTACGAGGCGGCTGATTTTTTTGGAACTAAGATTACTAGTCCAATACCCCTGATCGGCGACATAGTCTTGATCATTGATGGAGCTAAGAAGAAACACACCCGCAGATTCCTGTTTATCGTGTGTCCTAAATCCCGACTGCATGATTTGGATGTATGAAGATATATTCAATTCATTCATCTTCTGTCTTCTCCTTTCTCATGCCACGGAAAAATACTGGCAAAACACCGGCAAAACGGTGGCAAATACTTTTAGTCCGTGATTCGGTATAATTAAATTGCAGTTCAGAGAGTTCTGACAATGTACGAAAGTATCTTAATTTATATTATATAATACCACACTATCAAACAAAAATCAATGCTTTTAGATTGATATTTGTTATTTTGCTTATTTTTTCTCTGAATGCACCAACAGGCAAAAGTCGTCTGATTAGCGGCAACCCAGTGAGTCTAACGGAAAACCAAGGTTTCCTACTGGAAAGAAGCCGGACATAGGAGGCAAATCATGGCTAACATTAGTAATTATAACTACATTGCAAGCATCGAACAGTCTGTTTTGATAATAAACACAGAGCTAGGCAACAGAGTAGCCGAATCCGTGTTTGAAAGATATGGAGCTCATGGCATCGAAGACCTAAATCCGTCCTATCTGCCAGATGTATTTTCGGAACTTTATGCAATCGAAGCCAGCCTTTGATAACTAAACATCATTGCCTTGGGCATGGCATAAAACTGCTCACCGCCAGACACCGCATCACTTGATCACTGATGGCTCAACGGTATCTGACGGACAACTGAATACTGTAGCTGCCTTTTGAGCGGGTTTGCTGCAATCCGAAACGGAGAACTCCGTTAGGACTGCGGTCGGTTTCCTATGCTCATTTTTCGGCAGCACCCAGAGTCCTCCGTTTCGAGAAATCGAAAATCGGAGGATTTTTTATGTCAAGCGAAGCCAAACAGTATTTTATCCCTGCCAACGAAGAACTTGTAGAGGTAAGCGAGGAACTGTATCGTGAGTATTATCGTCCAATATGGAACACCCGCTATCATGTCCGGAAGAATGGCGAGTGTAGTTGCACCAAAGCTCAGCTGTGGAAATGCGATGGCGTATGCCCAGGTTGCCCGTTCTACACAGCTGGTAAAAAAGTATCTCTCGACACCGTTATCGGTGGTGAAAACGATGAACTCACCCTTGGCGACACTCTAGCAGACGATTCGCAGACCATCGAATCAATTATTATTCAGAAGGAACTGCTCGAAGCCTTGTATGAAGAACTCGACCGTCTTGATCCGAAAGGAAAGCGTATTTGCGAATTGATGATGTACCATTCCGAGAGAGAGTCCGCCGAAATTATGGGTATGGCGCGCTCTACTTTCAAACGGCACTGGGCAAAGATACGTGACGAACTGCGGGACAAGCTCAAGGATTACTATTTCTGACATTTTCAATTATCAATCCGGTTGCAGTTTTGCAGCCGGAGAAAAAATTTTTTCGGACTGCGGACCACTTTGGCATAATCCCTCCAGTGGATATTGAGGACAGAAAAAACAAATCACCTCGGAAAGGAGATTTCCCAATGAACAAGCCTAAAATCAACGAATCTGCAACTGATGAGGAACTTATCGGCGTGCTTACGGCAATCAGTGTTGTTTCAAAGCGCCTGGCAAGAAATTTGATTCAGCTTGAACAGCAGAAAAAATCTATGGAAGGAGCGACAAATCATGAGCAAAATACGCGAAGTGGAACAGGCAATCAGAGAGCTGCGAGATGCTGCATCATTGTTGAATGATACCGCAAATTGGCTGTACGAGCTCTTCTCTGCCGACAAGGTACAGGAGCATAATACCGATTCAGTAGAGACACAGAAGCAACTTACCCTTGAAGAAGTAAGAGCCGTCTGCGCCGAAAAATCCCGCGCCGGGTTCACAGCAGAGGTAAAGTCAATCATCACAAAGCACGGTGCGGACAAACTTTCCGCAATCAAGCTAGAGGAATATGAAGCAGTCCTCGCAGAGGTGGAGGTGCTTGGCAATGCCGACTAATCATGCGATTCTCTCGGCGTCATCAAGCCACCGATGGCTTGAATGTCCGCCGTCTGCTAAACTCTGCGCCGAACTACCGGATACATCAAGCGAGTATGCGCAGGAGGGCACGGACGCTCATACCCTCTGCGAACACAGGCTGAAAGCCTTGCTCGGCAGAGAAACCACCGACCCAACAGAAAACCTCACCTACTACAACGAGGAGATGGAGCGCTGTGCTGTCGAGTACGCTACATACGCTTATGAGCAGGTCGAGAAAGCAAAAGTAGCCTGCAATGACCCCATCGTCCTTATCGAACAGAAACTGGATTTCTCTCGATGGGTTCCGGAGGGTTTCGGCACAGGTGACTGTGTTATCGTGGCTGACGGTACACTTTCCGTTATAGATTTCAAGTACGGCAAGGGCGTGGAAGTCCTCGCAGAGAACAACCCACAGATGATGTTGTATGCCCTCGGTGCTCTTGAATTATTTGACGGAATATACGACATCTCCGCAGTGAGCATGGCTATATTCCAGCCAAGGCGTGACAACATCAGCGAATACACCATTTCCAAGGAAGAACTTCTCCATTGGGCAAATGAGATTCTCGCTCCGACAGCGCAGCTTGCTATCAAGGGCGAGGGAGATTTCAAAGCGGGCAATCATTGTCGCTTTTGCAAAGTCAGGACAACCTGTCGCAAACGCGCCGAATACAATCTTGAACTCGCCCGATACGATTTTGAACCGCCTGCAACCCTTGACGATATAGAGATTGCCGCTATCCTTGCAAAAGCGGACGAGCTTGTATCCTGGGTGACCGATGTAAAAGAATACGCTCTGCGCCAGGCACTCAGCGGTGTTTCATACGATGGTTTCAAGGTAGTCGAGGGTCGCTCCAATCGGAAGTACACAGACGAGAACGCAGTTGTTGAAGCCGTCAAATCCGCAGGATATGACCCATATGAACACAGCGTTCTCGGTATCACAGCAATGACCGCACTTCTCGGAAAGAAGAAATTTACCGAACTGCTCGGTAGGCTTATCGAAAAGCCGCAGGGAAAGCCAACCTTAGTACCAATGTCGGACAAGCGCCCGGCAATACATACAGCAAACGAAGATTTCAAGGAGGACAAATAATATGTCAAAGTTTATCAATCCCACAAAGGTAATCACAGGACCCAACACAAGATTCAGCTACGCGAACATCTGGGAAGCTAAGTCTATTAACGGCGGCGCACCGAAGTTCAGCGTATCACTTATCATTCCTAAGGCGGATACCAAGACGGTCGAGAAAATCAAGGCGGCTATCGAAGCAGCTTACAAGGAGGGCGAGTCCAAGCTCAAGGGCAACGGGCGCTCCGTTCCTGCGCTTTCCGCAATCAAGAATCCGCTCCGTGACGGTGATACAGAGCGCCCCGATGATGAAGCGTATGCAAACAGCTACTTCATCAATGCTAATTCTGCGACCGCTCCCGGTATCGTGGACGCAAACTGCAATCCTATTCTGGAGCGTAGCGAGGTTTACAGCGGTGTTTACGGCAGAGCGTCTATTTCTTTTTATGCTTTTAACTCCAACGGCAACAAGGGTATCGCCTGCGGTCTGAACAACTTGCAGAAGATTCGCGATGGCGAACCGCTCGGTGGAAGAACCCGCGCTGAGGACGATTTTGCAACCGACGACGATGATGATTTTCTTTCTTGAGGTGTAATATGACGGGGTTTGAAAGCATTATGCTTGCCGCTTGTTTCGGCATTTCGGTAGGTACGGTCATCGGTAATCTCATCACCGTTATCGGTTCGCTGGCAACGGCAATCAAGCAGCGCCGCAAGGCTGATCGCAAGTAATTTTGGCAGTCTTACTGTCGGGTGGGTGGGTAGGTTTCTTATGGAGGTTTTTATGGATATTTCAACTTTTAACAACTCGGAATTCGGAGAAATCCGTACAATTCAGAAAGATGATAAGGTGCTGTTCTGCGGTTCAGACATTGCAAAGGCACTCGGATACTCTAACACGCGCGACGCTCTTTCAAGGCACTGCAAGGGTGTCGTGAAATGCGACACCCCTACTAACGGCGGCATTCAGCCGCTCGGCTTCATTTCAGAGGGCGATGTTTACCGCCTTATCGCGCACAGCAAACTGCCCGGCGTAGAACGCTTTGAGAGATGGGTATTTGATGAGGTTCTTCCCTCTATCTGCAAGCACGGTGCGTATCTGACGGAAGATGTTCTGGAACAGGCGCTTGCCTCTCCGGATTTTCTCATTGAACTGGCTACCAGACTGAAAACTGAAAAGGCGAAAAACGCGCAGCTTACCGTTTCCAATCAGATCATGCAGCCAAAAGCAGAGTATTTCGATATGCTCGTTGACAGAAACCTACTTACGGGTATTCGTGACACGGCAAAGGAACTCGGTGTAAGGCAGAATGATTTCGTGCGTTTTCTGCTTGACAAGGGGTATCTTTTCCGCACCAAGAAAGGCAAGCTAAGGCCGTATGCTACATACGTTGACAGCGGTTTGTTTGAAATGAAGGAGTTTGTCAACGACAAGACCGGATACACAGATACTCAGACGATGATAACTCCCAAGGGCAAGGAAACATTCAGACTTTTGTGTATCTGATAATCATTTGGGCGGTAGATTAGCTTTACCGCCCTTTTTGAGGTGAACTATGGAAAAGATAAAGACTTTAAGTATCGACTTGGAAACATTCAGTGATATTGACCTCGCAAAATGCGGTGTGTACAGATATGTTGAGTCACCCGCATTTGAGATACTCCTTTTCGGAGTTTCAGTGAACGGCGGCGATGTTGTGGTGTACGACCTTGCGCAGGGCGAGAAAATTCCCACAGAAATCCTCACTGCCCTGACCGATACCAGCGTTATCAAACGGGCATTTAATGCGACATTTGAAAGAGTATGTCTGTCAAAATATCTCGGTTTGACGTCCGGAGAGTATCTCGACTCGACTTCGTGGAGATGTTCAATGATATGGTCAGCGTACATGGGGCTTCCGTTGTCGCTTGCTGGCGCAGGTGCAGTTCTGGGCTTATCGGAACAGAAGCTGAAAGAGGGCAAAGACCTCATCAAATATTTCTGTGTTCCTTGCGCCGCTACCAAAGCGAACGGCGGCAGAACAAGAAATCTTCCCGAACACGCTCCGGAGAAATGGACGCTTTTCAAAGCGTACAACAAGCGTGATGTCGAGGTCGAAATGTCGATACAGGACAGGCTACGCAAATTCTCCGTGCCGGAATTTGTGTGGGAGGAATACTGCCTTGACCAGCAGATAAACGACCGTGGGATTGCTCTGGATATGGCTGTTGTTGAGAATGCAATACGGTTTGACGAGCGGTCAAAGGCGCTGCTCTCGTCAAAAATGCAGGAACTAACTTCTCTTGAAAACCCTAATTCCGTTCAACAGATGAAACAATGGCTTTCTGAGAACGGACTTGAAACAGACACTCTCGGTAAGAAAGCCGTTTCAGAACTACTGAAAACCGCTCCACCACAGCTTGCAGTGGTTTTGGAACTCCGTCAGCAGCTTGCCAAATCATCGGTAAAGAAGTACCAGGCTATGAGGAATGCTGTCTGCTCCGATGGACGAGCACACGGAATGTTTCAGTTCTACGGCGCAAACCGCAGCGGACGGTGGGCAGGTCGGCTGATACAGTTACAGAACCTCCCGCAGAATCATATCTCCGACCTTGAACAGGCTCGTGAGCTTGTGAAAAGCGGAAACTATGAAGCCATCGAACTGCTGTATGATGATATTCCCGATACGCTGTCCCAGCTTATCCGTACGGCGTTTGTTCCGAAATCGGGAATGAAATTCGTGGTTTCAGATTTTTCAGCAATAGAGGCAAGAGTGCTGTCGTGGTTTGCTAGCGAGAAATGGAGGCTTGACGTATTCAAGTCCGGTGGAGATATCTATTGTGCGTCCGCGAGTCAGATGTTCCGTGTCCCCGTTGAAAAGCATGGTGTCAATGGACATCTGCGGCAGAAAGGTAAAATCGCAGAACTTGCGCTCGGTTACGGAGGTTCAGTCGGTGCGTTGAAAGCTATGGGAGCATTGGAGATGGGGTTGTCGGAAGATGAGTTACAGCCGCTTGTGGATATGTGGCGCAGTTCCAACCCGAATATTGTTCAATTCTGGTGGGAAGTCGACCGCTGCGTGAAGGATACAATACGACAAAGGCTTCGCACAGACACACATGGCATTCAGTTTGAATATCAGAGCGGAATGCTGTTTATCACGCTGCCGAGCGGCAGACGGATTTCCTACGTCAAGCCCCGTATCGGCGAGAATAAGTTCGGCGGCGAATCCGTCACTTACGAGGGCGTTGGTGCAACGAAGAAGTGGGAGCGCATTGAAAGCTACGGACCTAAGTTCGTGGAGAACATCATTCAGGCGGTCAGCCGGGATATTCTCTGCTCTGCTATGCGGACACTGCGGAATTATCGGATTTGCGGTCACGTGCACGATGAACTTATCATCGAATGCCCGATAGATACAAATGTATCTGAAATCTGCGAGATGATGGGTAGAACTCCACCGTGGGCAAAGGGGCTTCCGCTCTGTGCCGATGGGTACGAATGTAACTTTTATAAAAAGGACTGAAATACAGTGGACCATTTGTATAATAAGTTTCCATATATTATCGACAGCTCTATCAGCTGTTAGAATTTAAAGAATGGAGGATAATAATGAAATTCACGTTATACACGGCAGATTGCATAGGCAGTCTGCCTAACAGCATATACCCCCACAAGTGCGTCATAACAGACGAAAATTCTATGAAAGCTGCTGTGGCATTTGACCACGTTGCAGCTGAATATACAAACAATCATCGCAGCAATACGGATTTTCTTTCTTCCGACAATATCCCGATGGACTGCGACAACGATCACTCCGATGATACAAGCGACTGGGTAACGCCGCTTGAGGTGGCTATGGCTTTCCCGGGAGTGGAGTTCGTGGTCGTGTACAGCCGTAATCATATGCTACCAAAGAGTGGCAAAACAGCCCGCCCGCGGTTTCACGTCTATTTCCCCATTTCTCCGATAACGGACAGCTCGGAATACACCGCCCTGAAAAAGCGGATTGCGGCGGAATTCCCATATTTCGACAAGAACGCTCTCGACAGCGCAAGACTGCTTTTCGGAGTTACGAACCCGCAGGTTGAAATATACAACGGAGATATGTCCATCGTAGACTTTCTCGACAATGCGGATTTTGAGAAGTGGGATAGTGACAGTGCGAGTGTACCCGAGGGCAGCCGCAACTGCACTATGTCGCATTACGCAGGGCGCATTATAAAGCGGCGCGGGAATACAGACGAAGCATACAAACAGTTCTTGAAACAGGCTGAAAAGTGCGATCCTCCGCTTGACGATTCGGAGCTTCAGACCATCTGGAACAGTGCCGTTAAGTTCGGCAAAAAGGTGGCAAAACAGGACGGCTATATTCCACCCGAGCAGTATGATTCCGGTTTTGATCTCAAGCCCGAAGATTATTCCGACATTGGACAGGCTAAGGTTCTCGCTCGTGAGTACAGCGGCGAACTTGTATTCACGGACGCAACGGATTATATGCGTTATGATGGGATCCGCTGGGCAGAGTCAAAACAGCTTGCTGTTGGCGCTTGCGAGGATTTTCTTGACAAACAGCTCACCGAAGCTAAAACCGCTCTGGAAAAGGCGCAGCAGGCTCTTATGAAATCCGGAATAGACAGGGAAACTGTCATGTCCGGCGGCAAGGCTCTCGAAAAGGCGATAGACGAGAAAAGCGAGAAAGCTTTTGCAGAGTACATGGCGGCGCTTGTGTATAAGTCTTTCGTCATGAAACGCAGGGATATGAAGTATATCACTTCTGCATTGCAGGCGGCAAAGCCTATGTTACTGCGTGATATTAAGGATTTTGATTCGCAGGAATTTCTTCTGAATACCCCCGCAGTTACATACGATTTGCGCACCGGGACAAGCTCGGAGCACTCCGCAGACGATCTCATAACAAAGGTGACTGCTGTATCTCCCGGTGATGATGGTATGGATATCTGGCTTGAAGCCGTGAACAGCTTTTTCTGCGGCAATGACGAACTCATCGAGTATGTTCAGCAGATAGTTGGTTTAGCGGCAATAGGCAAGGTCTACATGGAAGCGCTGATTATTTCCTACGGTGAGGGTCGCAACGGTAAGAGTACGTTCTGGAACACGATTGCACGGGTTCTCGGTTCGTACAGCGGCAGTATATCCGCCGACGCCCTCACGGTTGGCTGTAAGCGAAATGTCAAGCCAGAGATGGCTGAACTAAAGGGAAAACGGCTGGTCATAGCAGCAGAACTTGAGGAGGGTATGCGACTTAACACCTCGGTGGTAAAGCAGTTGTGTTCCACCGATGAGGTTTCCGCAGAAAAGAAGTACCGCGATCCGTTCAGATATACTCCCACGCACACGCTTGTGCTGTACACAAATCATCTTCCGAGGGTCGGAGCAAATGACGAGGGTACATGGCGCAGGCTTATAGTTATACCGTTCAATGCCAAAATCGAGGGCAATTCTGACATCAAAAATTACGCGGACTACCTTGCTGAAAAAGCAGGCGGTGCGGCGCTGACGTGGATAATCGAGGGAGCGAAAAAGGTTATTGAATGCAATTTCAAGCTGACTGTTCCGCAATGCGTTCGTGACGCTATCGAGCATTACCGTGAAAATAACGACTGGCTTTCCATGTTCATTGAGGACTGCTGCGAGGTTGACCCATCATATACGCAGAAGTCCGGCGAGCTTTACCAGGAGTACCGGGCATACTGTGCGAGGACAGGAGAATACACAAGAAGCACCACGGATTTCTATACGGGGCTTGATACCGCAGGGTTTGAAAAGCGAAAATCCAAAACAGGCATTATGGTCTACGGAATCCGCTTGAAATCTGACTTTATAGCAGATTGAAAACCATAAAGGTGCAGGTCGTTGAAGGTCTTAGTATAAAATCCCCTTTAGGGCAGTTTTAATGACAAAAAATACCTTATAGAGAGTTTTATGAAATGAGGTTCACCGACCTGCACCATTGAAGAACAAGGAGCAGAAAATGTGTGAGAATCAGATAGAACTGAAGCTGGTGCAGGCGGTCAGAAAAATCGGCGGTATGTGTTTGAAATTCGTTTCACCAAATTTTGATGGAATGCCAGACAGGGTGATACTTCTCCCGGGCGGCAAAATCGCCTTTGCGGAACTGAAAGCGCCCGGCAAAAAGCCACGTCCGCTACAAATCGCAAGGCACAAAGCATTGATGGGACTTGGCTTCCGTGTGTACATCATTGACAGCGTTGAGCGGATTGGAGTGATACTTGATGAAATACAATCCACATGATTATCAGCAGTATGCAACAGAGTTCATATCCACACACCCCATTTCAGCACTTCTGCTTGATATGGGTCTTGGCAAGACGAGCATTACTCTGACGGCGATAAACGACCTGCTTTTCGACAGCTTTGAAGTGCATAAGGTTTTGGTGGTAGCGCCGCTGAGAGTGGCTCGTGATACCTGGTCGGCCGAAATCGAAAAGTGGGAGCATTTGAAGAATCTGCGGTACACCGTAGTTGTCGGAACGGTGCAAGAACGGATGAAAGCACTTAGCACTCCCGCTGACATCTATATCATCAACCGTGAGAACATTCAGTGGCTTGTGGAGGAAAGCGGACTTCCCCTTGACTACGATATGGCGGTGATTGACGAGCTTTCCTCTTTCAAGAATCATCATTCAAAGCGGTTCAAGGCTTTCATGAAAGTCCGACCAAAGCTGAAACGCATAGTCGGGCTTACGGGTACTCCTGCCGGCAACGGTCTGATGGACTTATTCGCAGAATTCAAGCTGTTGGATATGGGAGAGCGGCTCGGCAGGCTTATAGGGCAGTACAGAAATACCTACTTTCAGCCGGACAAGCGAAACGGAATGGTGATTTACAGCTACAAGCCGCTGCCCGATGCGGAACAGCGGATTTACGACAAAATCTCCGACATAACGATTTCGATGAAAGCTACTGACCATCTCATAATGCCTGAACTTCTATGCACAGAATACACGGTTCAGCTTTCCGACAAGGAACGTGAGAAATACGAACGATTGAAAAAAGACCTCGTTTTGCCGGAGGACAGTGGAGAAATCACCGCCGCAAACGCCGCTTCGCTCTCAAATAAGCTGTCGCAGATGGCAAACGGAGCGGTTTACTCAGATGACGGAGAAACGGTTCACATACACTACCGAAAGCTGGACGCTTTGGAGGATATAATCGAAAGCATGAACGGCAGACCGCTGCTTGTGGCTTACTGGTTCAAGCACGATTTGGAACGTATCCGAAAACGCTTTGAAATCCGAGAGATAAAGTCAAGCGCAGATATTTCCGACTGGAACAGCGGTAAAATCCCCGTAGCGCTTATCCACCCGGCAAGCGCAGGTCATGGCTTGAACTTACAGAGCGGCAGTTCGACGCTGGTGTGGTTCGGGCTTACATGGAGCCTTGAACTGTATCAGCAGACAAACGCAAGACTATGGCGTCAGGGTCAGACCGCAGACACAGTGGTAATTCAACACATAATTGCCAAAGGCACTATCGACGAGCAGATTATGAAAGCTCTCAAAACAAAGGACACGACACAGGCGGCGCTTATCACCGCAGTAAAAGCAGAGGTACATAAATGAACCCATATAAAGAACTCGCAAATGCTATAATTATTCAAGCCGTAAAGGACTATCGTGATGCCGTGGAGCGTCTGCGATATACACCGGACGATAAATCGGCACAGCACGACAAGCGGAGTATCGAAAATTTCTTTCGTTCAAACTGGTTTTCGATACTTTCTGACTTGAACGGAGAATTGCTTCTGAAAAAGCTCAAAGAGGAGGTTTCGGCATGACAGCAAAGGAATATCTCGGACAGGCATACAGAATAGATCAGCGTATCAACAGCAAGATGGAGCAGATAGCTTCGCTGAACCTGCTTGCGCAGAAAGCTACCACGGTTTTCAACGATATGCCCGGCAACTCAACACGAAATATTCACCGTATGGAGGACGTTATAATCAAAATCGTGGATATGGAAAGCGAGATAAACGCTGACATTGACAACCTTGTTGATCTCAAAAAAGAGATTGCCGGAGTTATTCGTGGCATTTCAAATCTTGAGTATCAGACCTTACTTGAACTACGGTACCTGTGTTTCAAGACCTGGGAGCAGATAGCCGTTCAGATGGGATACGGCATAGACAACATCTACAAAATGCACCATAAAGCAATGCGAGAGATTGTTGTTCCGGAAACTTTACAGTAAAATCAACTATTTTACAGTAGCCCCTTTGTGGTATGATATAATCAGCAAAGAATACAGAGGAAGCCTTGTAGGTTAATGAACCCGCAAGGCTTCCTGTGTGTCTGTACGAAAAATTCGTGATAATATCGCACGATTTTCAAATAAAAGAAGAATAAATCGCTCGATTTAAGGAGATGAACCCATGCCCAGACGACCACAGCGCCCCTGTTCCTACCCCGGCTGTCCCAACAGATGTGACGGACAGTACTGCGGGGAACACGCAAAGCAGATGAACCGCCGCTACAACAAGCTAATCCGTCCTGCTGACGGCAACAAAAAATACGGCAGAGCGTGGCGGGAGATACGAAAGCGGTATGCTTTGGCTCACCCGCTGTGCGAGATGTGTCTGAAAGAGGGTCGGCTCACTCCTGTTGAGGAGGTACACCACATCGTTCCCGTGTCGCGCGGCGGCAGTAACGATTTCAGCAACCTGATGTCACTGTGCCAGTCCTGTCATACGAAGATACATCACGACCTCGGTGACCGGTAGGGGCGGTCAGAATCTCTGCGACCGTTACCTCGGACAGCGGCCCGGGGCTTCGTGTGCAAAAATCGGGGTTCAAATGGGGTATTAAAACATGAAATATTTTCGGACGGCGCGAACCGTCCTTTTTTCTTGCCAAACGGAGGTGACGAGCGTGGCGAAAGACGGTACAAACAGAGGCGGCAGACGGGTACGCGCCGGAGATAAACCTGCTCCTGCCGCAGAGAAAAAGCAGAAAGGACTTCCGGTGAAAATCATAAGCAACGACATACCTGTGCTCGACACAGCGGAACTTGAAGCAGTCGACCTGCCGGAGGGCGCTGTGCTGAACGGCGCGGATATGCCTAAGCCAAGCGACTATCTCTCGGCTCGGCAGAAGAACGGTGTTCCGCTCGGCGCTGACAATATTTACAGAGAAACCTGGCTGTGGCTCAAACAGCGCAGCTGCGAGAACCTCGTAAACAAGCGGCTCATCGAAGCCTATGCGCAGGCGTACGCAAGATACATTCAGTGCGAGGAAGCAATCAGTACTTACGGCCTGCTTGGCAAGCACCCGACCACGGGCGGCGTTATTGCTTCGCCGTTCGTGCAGATGTCGCAGCAGTTTCAGAAGAACGCAAATCTCATCTGGTATGAGATCTACGGAATAGTCAAGGAGAACTGCACCGAGCCTGTCGGTGATGATCTGAACGACGCTATGGAACGGCTCTTGCGTTCAAGGAAAGGATAACACCATGTCAAAGGATACCATCGAATTTTTCAGAGAACTTAAAGGAAACCGTCCGAATCTTACAGTTCAGCAATACCGAACAATCAAGGGACAGGCTGTTAAAGGAAATATTGCGGACGCTCGAAAAGGCTTGCATAAGGTTCTCAAAAGGAGGAATGTCAGATGAACACGACCAGTGAAATGCAGCTTGTTCCGATAGACAAGCTGGTACCATACGTCAACAACGCCCGGACGCACTCTGCGGAACAGCTGAACAAATTGCGTTCCTCGCTTCGTGAGTTCGGCTTTATCAATCCCGTTATCATCGACAGGGACTTCAATGTCATAGCAGGTCACGGCAGAATACTTGCTGCGAAAGCCGAGAATATCTCTGAAGTACCCTGTGTATTTGTGGATTACCTTACGCCCGCTCAGAAGAAAGCATACATAATCGCTGACAACCGAATGGCTCTTGACGCAGGCTGGGACGAGGAGATGCTGAAAGTTGAAATCGAAGCATTGCAGGCAGACGATTTCGACCTCGGTCTGACGGGGTTTGATGAAAAGGAACTCGCTGCGTTCTTTGATGATGACTCCGACACCAAAGACGATGATTTCGATGTGGACGCAGAGATGGAAAAACCCTGCATAACAAAGCCCGGCGACCTTTGGCTGCTCGGAAATCACAGACTTGTCTGCGGCGATAGCACCAAGCCGGAAACCTACGAACTCCTCATAAACGGAAAGCTGGCAAATCTTGTGGTTACCGACCCGCCCTACAATGTGAATTATGAGGGCTCGGCGGGAAAAATCAAGAACGACAATCTCGAAAACGAGAAGTTCTACCAATTTCTGCTTGACGCTTTCACCTGCATGGAGAAATCAATGGCGAACGATGCGAGCATCTATGTTTTCCACGCAGATACAGAGGGTTTGAACTTCCGCAAGGCTTTTGCTGATGCGGGATTTTATCTTTCCGGAACGTGTATTTGGAAGAAGCAGTCGCTTGTTCTCGGTCGCTCGCCGTATCAGTGGCAGCATGAACCGTGCCTGTTCGGTTGGAAGAAAAACGGCAAGCACCGGTGGTACTCCGACCGCAAGCAGACGACAATATGGGAGTTCGACAAGCCGAAAAAGAACGGTGACCACCCGACAATGAAGCCGATTCCGCTTATTGCCTACCCCATAAAGAATTCAAGCATGAGCAACTGTATCGTCCTTGACCCGTTCGGTGGCTCCGGCAGTACGCTTATCGCCTGTGAGCAGACGAACCGAATTTGCCACACTATTGAGCTTGATGAAAAGTTCTGCGATGTTATCGTGAAGAGGTATATCGAACAGGTCGGCTCTGCGGAGAATGTGTCTGTGGTTCGTGAGGGAAAGACAATACCATATTCGGAATTGGACATTCCGGCAGAATAAATCCGCTGATTGTGTACTGTACACAGCTGAACCCAGAAAATATTGTGTAGTAATACGGCTTGATATATGTGCCTTTCAGAGTTAATATGTACGCAAAGGAGGGCAAATGCCATGACAATTTACTACAACGCACAGGACAGAAAACCGCTTGTGAAAGCCATCAGCGAGTTCACGGGAGCGGACGCAGTTTACATGAGGACACCGACCTACGCTTATCGAATCGACTATTTCACGGTGACCCGTGAGGGCAACCTTGAATTTGATGACAGAGCCGATAGCGAGGAAATCGAAGGATTGCTTGAATTCCTTGCAGGGCGTGGATTCATCGCCGAGGTTGCCGACACAAGCGGCACAGAGCAGCCGGAAATGGCAAGCGAAGAAGTACCCGAAACCGCCGACAACGCTGAACACAGCGAACCTGTGGGGCTTACGGTAGAAGTTCCGCTTGACGGTCCGGCGGTCGGAAACCTCACCAAGCTGCTCGAAGCCAAAGGCAGACTTATCCGTAGAGCTTTATCATTGGATAGCCTGCAGATTGAGGTCACCGACAACACGGTGAAGTTTCCATGGTTCGCAGACTGCGGCGCTGACGAGTGCAAGGCATACACGCACTTCGTTTCGGCGCTCTGCAAACTCGCCGCTAATGCAAAGCGAGTTACGGCTAAGGAAAAGGAAACCGACAACGACAAGTACGCATTCCGCTGCTTTCTCCTGCGACTGGGATTTATCGGTTCGGAGTACAAAGAAGAGCGGAAGATTCTTCTGAGAAATCTCACAGGCTCATCGGCTTTCAGAAATGGAGGTGCTGCAAATGAAGTTTCCGAGTAAAGAAACAATCGAACAGTACCGCAGAGAATACCCTGTCGGCTGCCGTGTGGAACTGGTTTCAATGAACGACCCACAGGCTCCACCGAAAGGCACAAGAGGTACGGTTCGAGGGGCCGATGACGCGGGAAATCTGCTCGTTCGCTGGGATAATGGCTCGGGACTGAATGCTGTCCTCGGTGTTGATGTGGTTCGCAAAATTCGTGGGTGATATACACAATTTCAGCGTGTGTATTTCGTTCAATATATTGTGGTAAAACCGCTTGCTATATACTGCTTTTAGAGTTAATATGTGTACACCGAAAGGAAAACACACAAACGGAGGACACCACAATGAACGAAAAAACCACCAAGCAGATCAAGGAAATGATGAACCAGACCATAGGGGTCGAGGTTGAAATGAATAACATTACAAGAACAAAAGCCGCGCAGATTGCCGCCGAGTTCTTCGGCACACACCGCCACGAAAACACCGCAGGCCGCAACGGTTACTGCATCTACTCCGCATGGGACAGCGAGGGACGAGAATGGAAATTCCAAAAGGACGTCAGCATTCACGGACCGGACAGTGAAAAGTGCGAAATGGTAACCCCGATACTCACCTACGCAGACATGGAAACCCTGCAGGAGCTTATCCGCAGGCTGAGGAGAGCAGGTGCGAAAGGCGATGCAACTAGGGGCTGCGGAGTTCACATTCACATCGGAGCCAAGGGTCACACACCGCGGAGCCTGCGAAATCTCGCAAACATTATGGCAAGCCACGAAAGCCTTTTAGCAAGCGCCTTGAACCTCGACAGAAGCCGCATGAACCGCTACTGCCGCACGGTCAGCAAGGATTTCCTGGTGGAACTAAACCGCAAAAAGCCGAAAACAATGTCAGCGCTTGCTGACACCTGGTACGGCAGTCAGAATGCGGATTACGGCAGGTCGGCGCACTACAACGAGAGCCGCTACCATATGCTAAACCTCCACGCAACCTTTACAAAGGGCACAATCGAGTTTCGGCTTTTTCAGTTTGACGCTCCCTCGGGCGACAAGAAAAACGGACTTCACGCAGGTCAGCTGAAAAGCTACATTCAGCTTTGCTTGGCGCTCAGCCAGCTTGCCAAGCAGGTCAAGACCGCAAGCGCAAATCCTCAGCAGACTGAAAATCCCAAATACGCAATGAGAACATGGCTTTTACGGCTCGGATTTATCGGCGAAGAATTCAAGACCGCAAGGGAGCTTTACACCAAGCGGCTTGAGGGTGACACGGCTTTCCGCAACGGCAGATCCTAACAAGCAGGAATTAGCTTCCTGCCCCCAACTCCCCACATCGTGGGGCTTTTGGTGGTAGAAAGGTGATTTCTGAAACTGAACCTTTCGGAAAGGATTATCACTATGAAAAAATACTATCTCGCTTACGGCAGTAACTTGAATGTTAGGCAAATGGCGCTACGGTGTCCTACGGCAAAGACTGTGGGAACGGCGTTGATTAAGGACTACGAACTGCTCTTTAAGGGCAGCAAGACAGGCGCTTACCTCACAATCGAACCGAAATCGGGAGCGGAAGTCCCGGTTGCAGTCTGGTCGGTCGAGCCTGCCGATGAGAAACGGCTTGATGTGTACGAGGGCTTTCCGGCTTTCTACTACAAAGCTGAAATTGAACTGCCCGTGAGATACTTCTCAGGCAAGACAGTGGTCAGAACGGCTTTCGTGTACATCATGCACGAAGAGCGACCGCTGGGTCTGCCGAGCGGTTCGTATGTGCGAACCTGCCTTGAGGGTTACAGCAACTTCGGCTTTGACGAGAGTATTCTCCTCGAAGCGCTGAACAACAGCAGGAGGGTTGCCCATGAAATCAGATAACGCAACAGGACTTCGAACCTGTCCATGTGTTTGCCTTTAATGCGGCACGTCCGTGCTCCCAAAGGGCAGCACAACGACTGCGGCACACGGAAGGCACTCGACGCCCTCGATAAATAATCCGAGGAACAGATTATCTCTGATATCCTTTGCTGCCAACGACGAGAGTAAAATTGAAAGCGGCATAAAGTACCAACTCTGAGAGGTTTCGTTCCTCATATAGGAAGTACACTCTAATTCCCAGTAAGTAAATAAAAAGACACCACTTGTGTACTGCCAAGTGGTGTCTCTCTTGCTTTTTGTCCAACGGTCATAGCCCCAGCCAAGCCTAGTTTATGGCAGTACCCTCCGGATAATTCTGGATTAATTGTGGACCTTGATTCACGTAGCAAGAACGCGTCTCTCGCTCAAGGTCTGCTATCGTTGGATGCGAGGTGGTAAAAACACTGCTTCGAATATATTTATCAAGCGGCATCACCTCCTCAAGATAAATTATACCATAAAGTAATGCTTAATTCAATCAAGGAACATATCATGCGCAATTTAAAAAAATACACACCGACCCCCTATATGGCAGAGGGTTCCAATTACAATAAGGCGTCTGCCGATTATGCCGTCATGTTCATCGAAAATTTGTGCCACACCAAAGGCACATGGGCCGGAAAGCCATTCGAGCTTATAGACTGGCAGGAGCAGATAATTCGCGACCTGTTCGGAACGCTGAAACCGAACGGCTACCGGCAGTTTAATACTGCATACATAGAGATACCGAAGAAGCAGGGTAAATCCGAACTTGCCGCTGCTGTTGCGCTGCTTCTCACCTGCGGTGATGGAGAGGAACGTGCGGAGGTTTACGGCTGCGCCGCCGACAGACAGCAGGCGGCTATCGTGTTCGATGTCGCAGCGGATATGGTGCGAATGTGCCCTGCGCTTTCCAAGCGAGTGAAGATTTTAGCATCGCAGAAGCGACTCATATACACACCAACGAACTCGTTCTATCAGGTGCTTTCGGCAGAAGCATACAGCAAGCACGGCTTCAATATCCACGGAGTTGTGTTTGACGAGCTGCACACTCAGCCGAACCGAAAACTGTTTGATGTAATGACCAAAGGCTCTGGTGACGCAAGAATGCAGCCGCTGTATTTCCTAATAACCACCGCAGGAACTGACACTCACAGCATTTGCTACGAAACTCACCAGAAAGCCAAGGATATAATTGAGTGTCGGAAAATCGACCCTACTTTTTATCCCGTGATTTACGGCGCTGATGAATCTGATGACTGGACTGACCCGAAGGTGTGGAAAAAGGCAAATCCGAGCCTTGACATTACAGTCGGTATCGACAAGGTCAAAGCCGCCTGCGAGTCGGCAAAGCAAAACCCTGGCGAGGAGAACGCTTTCCGACAGCTTCGTCTGAACCAGTGGGTAAAGCAGGCGGTTCGTTGGATGCCGATGGAGAAATGGGACAACTGCGCATTCGCTGTAGACGAGAACGAACTGGAGGGACGCATCTGCTATGGCGGCCTTGACCTTTCTTCAACAACGGATATAACGGCATTCGTGCTTGTTTTCCCGCCTTTGGACAATGAGGATAAATACATCATTCTGCCGTACTTCTGGATTCCCGAGGACAATCTGACCCTGCGTGTTAACCGTGACCATGTTCCTTATGATGTGTGGGAGCGACAGGGTTTCTTGCAGACTACCGAGGGAAACGTGGTGCATTACGGCTTTATCGAGCAGTTCATTGAACGGCTCGGCGAGCGCTTCAATATCCGTGAGATAGCTTTCGACCGTTGGGGCGCTGTGCAGATGGTGCAGAACCTTGAGGGCATGGGATTTACTGTCGTACCTTTCGGACAAGGATTTAAGGATATGTCACCGCCGACAAAGGAACTGATGAAACTGGTTCTTGAACAGAAGATAGCACATGGCGGTCACCCGGTTCTGCGTTGGAACATGGACAATATTTACATTCGCACCGACCCCGCCGGAAACATCAAGGCTGACAAGGAAAAGTCCACAGAAAAGATTGACGGAACGGTCGCTACTATCATGGCGCTTGATCGTGCTATCCGCTGCGGGAACAACCACGGAGTTAGTGTGTATGATGAAAGAGGGCTGCTGTTTATTTAAAATGCCGGAGCAATTTTTAGGTGCTCCGGCAATAGAAAGATATTTATATGTTGTGCGAAATCCAAAAAATGCAAAATCGCAAGGGGAATATTATTTGTAATTCCATCCGTGTAATTTTACCATGTTGGCAAAATCATTCTTGAAATTATCTTTAATAATTCCAGAATACTTTTCCAACGTTACATAACAGTAGTCTTCTGCATAGTTGATTAATACCTCTATGACTTTGTAATCATATGGATCTTTCCAAACGGAATCCACAATAGACATTCCTATATTCGGAATGATAGATGATTCAATCTTTTTGTCAATATGATGAGGAAAACTATCTTTTTCAACTTCCACATATTGAGAAAGAATTATTGTCATGAAAAACACTCCTTCCGTGTATAGAGAAATCATTTTTTCTTAGGAACTGAATAAGTAGCACCGCATTCGCTGCACTTACGGTTAAATACAGTAAATTTGCCGCAGTTAGAACACTTTTGTCCTTTTCCGCCTTTGCCAGAGTTAATAGGTATTGTCATCTCACATCCGCACTTTGAACATTTACGACCTGTTGTAGTTTCAAAAAACGTCAGTTGACCACACTCGGGGCATAATTTTCCTGCCACAATATCACCTCCTTCATTTTGTGAGTATATATGTATGTGTGTATGTATGTATGTATTATAACAGGTAAATTATAATTTGTCAAGAACAAAATTGATTTTTTATCGTCATGTCTTTTAATGATTTTCATGAAAGGAATGATCACAATGAAGATTTTCAGCAGTTTATTTCATTCCAGGGACAAGCCTAAAAACAGCACAGCCGGCAGTGCCTACCGCTTTTACATGGGCAGCTCTACCGCCGGAAAGAACGTCACCGAGCGCTCCGCAATGCAGATGACCGCCGTGTATTCCTGCGTTAGAGTACTGTCGGAAGCGGTGGCGGGACTACCGCTACACGTCTATAAGTACCGTTCTGACGGAAGTAAACAGAAAGCAACGGATAATCTGCTGTATTTTCTGCTGCATGACGAACCCAACCCCGAAATGACATCGTTTGTTTTCCGTGAAACGCTTATGACGCACCTGCTCCTCTGGGGCAACGCATATGCGCAGATTATCCGCAATGGAAATGGCGAGGTCATTGCTCTGTACCCGCTTATGCCGAACCGAATGACGGTTGACCGCAATTCAAGCGGAAATCTGTACTACAAATATTACCGCGGCTCAGACGAGGCAATCCGCAGTAAGGAATACGAGGTCGTTCTCTCGCCAGGTGATGTTCTGCATATTCCCGGACTTGGGTTTGACGGGCTTGTTGGATACTCGCCGATTGCAATGGCGAAGAACGCTATCGGTCTTGCCATTGCGACTGAGGAGTTCGGCGCTAAGTTCTTTGCGAACGGTGCAGCGCCAAGCGGCGTGCTTGAGCACCCGGGAACAATAAAGGACCCGACTAAGGTTCGTGAAGCGTGGCAGTCGCAGTTCGGCGGGAGTTCCAACAGCGGAAAGGTCGCTGTGCTTGAAGAGGGCATGAAATACACTCCCATCAGCATTTCTCCGGAGCAGGCGCAGTTCCTTGAAACAAGAAAATTTCAGATAAACGAGATAGCCCGAATTTTCAGAGTACCGCCCCACATGGTCGGCGACCTTGAAAAATCTAGCTTTTCTAATATCGAGCAGCAGTCGCTTGAGTTCGTGAAATACACGCTTGAACCGTGGCTTGTACGGTGGGAACAGAGCATGATTCGTTCACTCCTCACCCCAAGCGAGAAGCAGGAATATTTCATCAAGTTTAATGTTGACGGTCTGTTGCGAGGAGATTACGCAAGCCGCATGAGCGGGTACGCTACCGCAAGGCAGAACGGTTGGATGTCCGCAAACGACATTCGGGAGCTTGAAAACCTCGACCGCATTCCTGCCGAGGACGGCGGCGACCTTTATCTCATAAACGGCAATATGACTAAGTTGGCTGACGCAGGTATCTTTGCGGCAGGCAGCGGAAAGGAGGATTCCGATGAAGAAATTCTGGAAGTGGACGAACAAGATGATACAGAACGAAGAAACGCAGGAGCAGAACCCGGAGAGAACGCTGTTCCTAAACGGCACTATCGCAGATGAAAGCTGGTTTGACGATGACGTCACGCCGCAGCTTTTCAAGGAAGAACTGCTGTCCGGCAGCGGAGATATTACCGTCTGGATAAACTCGCCCGGCGGGGACTGCGTTGCGGCAGCGCAGATCTACAATATGCTGATGGACTACAAGGGAAACGTCACGGTGAAAATAGACGGCATAGCCGCAAGCGCCGCTTCGGTTATTGCAATGGCGGGAAACAAGGTGCTTATGTCCCCGGTTTCGATGCTGATGATACACAATCCCATGACGGTGGCAATGGGAGATACAGCGGAAATGCAGAAAGCGATCGAAATGCTGTCCGAGGTCAAGGAAAGCATTATGAACGCTTATGAAATCAAGACGGGAATGAGCCGTGCGAAAATCTCGCACCTCATGGACGCAGAAACATGGATGAACGCAAATAAGGCGGTAGAGCTCGGCTTTGCGGACGGAATACTTACCCGTGAAGAGCCGAGTGAAGCGCCTGCCGCTGATTCTCTGATGTATTCCGAAACGCAGGTGGTCAATTCGCTTATGGGCAGGATTGCAGAAAAGTGCAGAATTGCCCCGAAAACCGAACACAAAACAAAAGCCGAGGATTTATTTTCCCGGCTTGATTTAATCAGAAATTGGAGGTAACGAAAATGACAATTCTTGAACTGCGCGAAAAGCGCAATAAGGCATGGGAAGCCGCAAAGGCTTTCGTTGAAACCAAGCGCGACAAGGACGGGCTTCTGTCCGCAGAGGACGCCGCTTCTTATGCCGAAATGGAGCAGAAGATTAAGGACTACGGCGCTGAAATCGAGCGTATGGAGCAGATGGCGGCTATGGACGCACAGCTTTCCAAGCCTACATCAGCACCCCTCACCGCCAAGCCGCTGAACGGCGGCAAACCCAAGTCCGGCAGAGCAAGCGATGAGTACAAGACGGCAATGCTGAACGCTCTCCGCACGAATTTCAGACAGGTGTCCGATGTGCTTTCCGAGGGCATTGACGCAAACGGCGGTTACCTCGTTCCCGAGGAGTACGACAGCCGCCTTATCGACACGCTGACCGAGGAAAATATAATGCGAAAGCTGGGTCACACCATCACTACCAGCGGCGAACATAAAATCAACATTGCCGCGACAAAACCTGCCGCAGCGTGGATTGACGAGGGCGGTGCGCTGTCTTTCGGGGAAGCTACTTTTGCGCAGATTAACCTTGACGCGCACAAGCTGCACGTTGCGGTTAAAGTGACCGAGGAGCTTCTCTACGACAACGCTTTCGGGCTTGAAAGCTACATTATCGAGCAGTTCGGCAAGGCGCTTTCCAATGCGGAGGAGGACGCTTTCCTCAACGGCGATGGAGTCGGCAAGCCTCTCGGACTTTTCTCCGATAAGGGCGGCGGCGAGGTTGCTGTTACTGCGGCAAGCGCTACTGCTATAACCGCTGACGAGATAATCAACCTTGTGTACTCCCTCAAGCGCCCGTACCGCAAGAATGCAAAGTTCATAATGAACGACCAGACTATTGCGGCGCTCCGCAAGCTGAAAGACAACAACGGTGCATATCTCTGGCAGCCGTCCCTCCAGGCGGGCGAGGTTGACAGGCTGTTCGGCTATGAGGTCTACACCTCTCCGTATGTTCCTGCTATCGCCGCAGGAAAGCCTGTAATCGCGTTTGGCGATTTCAGCTACTACAATATCGGTGACCGTGGCACTCGTTCTTTTGCGGAACTCAAGGAGCTGTACGCAGGCAACGGCATGGTCGGTTTTGTCGCAAAGGAGCGCGTTGACGGTAAGCTGATTCTTCCCGAAGCCGTGCAGATTCTCAAAATGAAAGGTTCCGGTTCGTAATGAATGAACTGCTAACCAAAGTCAAGCAGAATCTCATACTGGAACACTCGGCGGACGATGAACTCATAAGCGGGTTCATCACCGCCGCTGTTTCCTATGCCGAAAGCTATCAGCATATCGGGCAGGGATATTACACGGATAATCCCATGCCACCGACTACAGAACAGGCGGTAATAATGCTGTCCTCGCATTTTTACGAATCGAGGGACGGCAGTACCGGCGGCTTTTTCGGGGACAATGTTCAAGCCGGAAAACAGGTGTGGGATACCGTAAATATGCTCCTGCGACTGGACAGGCGGTGGAAAGTATGAGTTTCGGAAAGATGAACACGCAGATACAGATAACGCAGAAACAGGTCACGCTTGATGACGAGGGCTTTCAGACTGAATGCGATGTTGTTTTAGCAACAGCCAGAGCCTATCGGGAGGGGCAGCACGGCAGTGAGAAATGGGCAAACCGAGCTGCTTTTTCCGAAGCTACCGACCTGTTCCGTTTTCGCACCATTCCGGGGGTGAAAATATCCACGGATATGCGCTTGTTCTGCGATGGCTCTGTATTTGAGATAACCTCTGTCGAAGATGTGAAAGGCAGAGGTATGTATATCGAGGTTCTGTGCAAGGAGGTGAAGCCAAGTGGCTAAGGCTGATGTTAAAATGCCCGATGAATTCCTTTCGAGGATTTCTCGGCTTGGAGCGCAGACCGATAGCATTGCCGAAAAGATGTTGCAGGCGGGCGGCGAGGTCGCTCTCGCAAAGGTTCGGAGCAATCTGAAATCCGTTGTAGGTTCGGGAACGAAAAGCAAATCCCGTTCCACAGGTGAACTTGAACGTTCGCTCGGTTTATCTCCCGTTATAGTCGATAAGAACGGAAATCATGACATCAAGGTTGGATTCTCCGAGCCTCGCTCTGACGGGTCAAGCAATGCTAAGATAGCGAATATCCTCGAATACGGCACAAGCAGTCATTCGGCGAAACCGTTTCTGAAACCCGCAAAATCCGCTGTGAAAAAGCAGTGCGTGGAAGCAATGAAATCCGTATTTGAAAAGGAGGTCGAGGGGCTGTGAGCCTGCTTTCAGAACTCTCTGCGATAGCCAAAAAGCTGAAAATCCCGGCGCAGACCTCTGTGTATTCGGGAAAGGCTCCCGATGAATATCTGGTGTTTACTCCGCTGTACGACAGCTTTGAACTCCATGCGGATAATGCACCGACTGCCGATGTGCAGGAAGTGCGGATTTCCCTTTTCAGCAAAGGGAATTACACCCGCACTGTGAGCAGGCTTATTAAAACGTTGTTCGGCGCAGATATTACCATAACCGCCCGAAAATATGTCGGTCACGAGGACGACACGGGCTATCATCACTACGCCGTTGATACGGCGAAAAACTATGAAATGGAGGATATATAAATGGCAACAATAGGTCTTGACAAGCTGTTCTACGCTGAAATAGCCGAGGACAGTGACGGCAGCGAAACCTACGGAGTTCCCGCTTCGCTTGCAAAGGCGATTTCGGCTGACCTTTCCGTGGAGCTTGCGGAAGCAACGTTATATGCCGATGACGGCGCTTCCGAAATCGTCAAGGAGTTCAAGAGCGGTACGCTATCCCTTGGCGTTGACGATATAGGAAATGATGCGGCTTCGGTTCTGACGGGCGCTACCATTGACAGCAACAACGTGGTCATTTCCACCAGCGAGGACGGCGGCAAGCCTGTGCCTATCGGATTCAGGGCGAAGAAATCCAACGGCAAGTACCGTTATTTCTGGCTGTACAGAGTGAAGTTCGGTATTCCGTCAACATCGCTTGCCACAAAGGGCGACAGTATAACGTTTTCCACACCGACCATTGAGGGCACGGTCTTACGCAGAAACAAGCCCGATGGCAACGGAAAGCACCCGTGGAAAGCGGAAGCCACCGAGGGCGAGAAGAACGTTCCTGACAGTGTAATCACGGGTTGGTACAAGTCTGTATATGAACCAACATTCACGGCAAAGCCTGCTGAAACAGGCAAGTAACGGAGGTATGAGCAATGACGAATGAACGCAGTTCTTTAATAACCATCGGCGGTGAGCAGCACGAGATGATCCTCACCACCAGAGCGACAAAGGCTATTTCTAATCGCTATGGTGGACTGGATAACCTCGGTGACAAGCTGATGAAGTCCGAAAATATGGAGATGGCTCTGGACGAGATAATCTGGCTGATAACGCTGCTTTGCAATCAGAGCATTGAGATATATAATCTCAGAAACAGCGATAAAAAGCCGCTTCTCACCGAGGAAACCGTGGAGCTTCTGACCTCTCCCGGCGAGCTTGCCGAGTACAAGGACGCTATCACCGAAGCTATGCTGAAAGGCACAAAGCGGAATATCGAAAGTGAAGACACCTCAAAAAACGCAGCAACAGCCGAGTGAACGACGCAGAACTATTCACCCGGCTGTTCTATTACGGAACGGCGCAGCTGCACCTCGCTTCGGAAGAGGTGTGGCTTATGCCGTTCGGCTTTCTGATGGATCTGTGGGAGTGCCATAAGCAGTTTATGGGGATTGCAAAGCCTAAGCGGGAGGTGGATATTGACGAGGTTGTGCCGATGGGGATTTGATTGGAAAAAGGGTTGAAAACTTGAAAATAATATGGTATAATATGGTGTATTAGATATAAAAATTTAATTTGTTATAAGAAGGTGTAGTTCAATGTATACTTTTGAATCAAAAAATTGTATGGATGTTTTTAACGGAGATTTAACTGAGTTTCTATTAGGCTATGGTATAAGTATTGAACATATTGACAAAATGAAAAACAAAATTTTGGAAAACAGCAGAAGTATTTATTATAATTATCCTCCTTTAGATTCACCAAAAACGTATTACATCAAATTAGTACCACTGGATAAAGTAATAGGCACATCTAGAGGAACGGTGGGTTTAAGTGTATACGAAAATGTTAGGACAATTCACAATGGCGAAAGAGATTCTTCTCGTTTTACAAGATGTTTAAATTTTTTAAATGAGTCATCTTTAGAGAATTTAAGAAAATCTTATGAAAATTTATCTTATCCCGTAATAATGGATCATTATGTCGATGATGATACATATTTCACAACTAGTGATGGTAATCACAGAACGCTTACTGCTATGTTAGTGGGTGCAGAATATATTAAAGCAAAGGTAACAGACGCAGAATGTGATTACACAAAAAAAGAAAAAGTTTTGCAGTCTAAAAATTTTGAGGAAAAATACAGAATAGTAAATGTCTTTGGCAAAAGAGAATTTGACATTTGGTTTAAGGATGATAAGGGCATTTATGAAATACGCGGGTATCCTGGCCCTTTGGTAGATGATGATTTGACATCTTTTTTGGAACGATTATCTATAACAATAGATAATGACATGAAAAAAGCAAACAAAATAATGAAATTCTCCCCCAAATTGCAAAAATACATTTTGCGATTTGTAAAAAACTCTCGAATAAAACAATATGTCAATATTTCATATTTAACAGAGCCTGAAATAGAATTTCCCCTTTTAAAGAATAGATGCCCAATAAAATTATATAATTTAAAATTCAAGCCGTGATTTCTATACTTGAAAAGCAAATAAACATTTTGAACATTATTAGGAGCAACCACTCGGTTGCTCCTTTTCCTATATTTCCGAGCCGCAAGGCTCTTTTTTTATGCCCATTTAAAGGAGGTGACGCAGAATGTCCGAAAATTTCGGCTTGAAAATAGGTCTTGAGGGCGAGCGTGAATTCAAGAAATCCCTCGCCGAAATCAATAATTCATTCAAGGTACTAGGCTCCGAAATGAAGCTGGTAGACTCCCAGTTCGACAAGAACGACAAATCCACAGAAGCTCTAACCGCCCGCAGCGAGGTTCTGAACAAGGAAATCGACCAACAGAAGCAGAAAATCGAAACGCTTCGTTCTGCTCTCGCCAATGCTGCCGAATCATTCGGCGAAAACGACCGAAGAACCCAAAGCTGGCAGATCCAGCTGAACAATGCGCAGGCGGCTTTGAACGGCATGGAGCGTGAACTGAATTCCAACAACACCGCCCTTGAAAAGGCTGACAAGGGCTTTGACGAAGCCGGAGATGAAGCCAAGGACTTTTCAAATTCCGTCAAGAAAGCCGCCTTTACCAGCGAGGACGCTGATGGAAAGTTGAGCAAACTTGGAGATACCGCAAAGAAAATCGGCGCGGCTCTCGGGGCTGCTGCGGCAGCGGTCGGAACAGTCTGCGTTGCCGCAGGAAAAAAGCTGTGGGACATGGCAAACGATGTCGGCTCGGCGGGCGATCGAATCGACAAGACCTCGCAGAAAATCGGCATAAGCGCCGAAAGCTACCAGAAGTGGGGCTATGTGTTTGAGCGCTGCGGCGCTGACGTAAACAACCTCCAGACGGGAATGAAAAAGCTGTCCACCGTCATTACGGACGCGGCGGGCGGCTCGGATTCCGCAGCCGAAAAGCTGTCCGCTATCGGGCTTTCCATCGAGGAGTTGAACGGAAAATCCCAGGACGAACAGCTGAGCATGGTGATTACGGCTCTTCAAGGAATGGAAGCAGGCGCAGAGCGCACCGCCGCCGCAAACGACCTCCTCGGAAAATCCGCAGTTGATATGGCGGCTGTCCTGAACACAAGCGCAGAGGAAACCGAACGTCTGAAGCAGGAAGCCGAGGACTACGGCATGGTTATGAGCAACGAAGCGGTAGCTGCGTCTGCTGCTTTTGAGGACAGCCTTACCAAGCTGTCGCACACCGCAGGCGGTCTGAAGAACCGCATGGTGGGAGAACTCCTGCCGGGAATAACGCAGATCACAGACGGACTTGCCGACCTCCTCGCAGGCAACGAGCAAGCGGCGGACGAACTGAAAAGCGGCGTTACATCAGTTATCGACACTATCCGAACGCTGATTCCGCAGTTTGCGGAACTCACAACTTCGATTGCGGGAGCGGTCCTCGAAAGTGCTCCCGGTATCATCAAGGCGCTTGCGGACGGACTTCTGTCGGCTATCTCCGAACTTACTCCGACCATCGCCAGAATTGTGACCGAGATTACTTCGGCTCTGGTGGGACTGTTGCCGCAGATAGTTTCGGCGGGAGCGGATATTCTGCTGTCGCTTATCAAGGGCATTGCGGACACGATTCCGCAGCTTGTTCCGCAGATAGTCGCTGTTGTCGTGGAGATAGTGAAAACGCTTGTGGACAATCTGCCGCTTATTTTGGACGCAGCTTTACAGCTTATAATGGGGCTTGCTCAGGGCATTCTTGACGCACTTCCGGTTCTCATTGAAGCCCTGCCGCAGATAATCACGGGAATTGTAGATTTCCTCATCGGCGCGATACCGCAGATAATCGAAGCGGGAATACAACTGCTGACGGCGCTTGTGACGGCTCTGCCGGACATCATTGCGGCAATCGTGGAGGTAATTCCACAGATAACTGACGGCATAATCAAGGCGGTAATTTCCGCAATTCCGCTCATCATCGAAGCCGGAATCAAGCTGCTCATTGCGCTTGTTCAGAACCTGCCGACAATTATCACGACCATAGTTGCGGCTATTCCGCAGATTATTTCAAGCGTTATTGACGCAGTAATTGGAGCAATCCCGCAGCTTGTTGCGGCGGGCGTTCAGCTGTTTATTGCGCTGATTGAAAATCTCCCGACCATCATCGTGGAGATAGTCAAGGCTATTCCGCAAATCATAGCGGGTATCGTTGACGCATTCGGCAGCTACTTTGGCAAAATGGCGGAGGTCGGCGGTAATCTTCTGAAAGGTCTGTGGCAGGGCATTTCTGACGCGGGCGCGTGGCTCTGGAATCAGATTAGCGGATTTTTCGGTGGCATCGTGGACGGAATCAAGGATTTCTTCGGAATACACTCACCGTCTAAATTGTTTGCGAACCTCGGCGGCTTTATGGCGGAGGGGCTTGGCGCGGGTTTCGGCGATGAGATGAAGGACGTTTCAAAGAGTATGCAGAACGCTATTCCGTCAGATTTCGATTTGGATATGAACGGCACGGTTTCGGGCTTCAATGGAGTACAGACGCAGGCATTTGATGTAACAATTCCGCTTAGCATTGACGGAGTTCCGCTGACTAAGGTAATATCCCGAATACAGTGGAATCAGAACAAGGTGACGGTAAGGAATGCGGGGGCGGTGTGATGGTTGAGATAATCGTGACCGAAAACGGAAATGTGCGAGGTGTGTTTACGCGGGTGATTTCCGCATCGCTTACCGACAGTCTGAACGGAGAATGCACCTTTCAATTTTCCGTAATGTCCTCGATGGCTTCGGAGATTTTCACGGGGCTTGAGGTACAGCTGAAAAGCGACACGCTGAACTACCTTTTCAATGTGGTGAAAGTGTCAAAATCACTCTCCGGCGGCATTGCGATTTGCACCGTTGAGTGCGAACACAAGTCCTACGAACTTAACAACGACGAATACAAGCTGACTGAATTTGACTTCGAGGGCGCTCCCGGTGAGTGCCTTATTTCTTTACTTCAAGGCACTTCGCTGACCGCGGGAATCTGCGACCCGACCGTCCCGATAAAGCTGAAAATCAACCGAGAATGTACTCGCCGAGCCGCCTTAATGCAGCTTATCGCCTTATGCGGCGGAGAAATTGAGTACAACGGGACGGAAATAAATATCCGTTCGCACAGAGGTTCGCAGGACTATATCGGCATTATGGACGGTCGTAATGTATCGGATTTGACTATGGAAACCGACAACCGTTCGGGAACTACAAACTACGGACTGACGCTGTACAAAAATATCAATTTCTCGGTCGGCGATAATGTTCAGATAGTGTTCCACCCATTCAATCTCAATGTGAATACCCGCATAATCGCCATGAGTTTCAACCCGTACAACCGCCGTGAAATCTCAATCGAGGTCGGAGATTATCGCCCGAGCATTTCGGACAATCTCTATCAGATAGAGCAGAAAACAAACGAGATACGCAAGGACGTGGGCGAATCCACTGCGGAACTGAAAACCTCGGCAAACAGCGCGGATATTTCGATAACGGAGAAGTCGCAAAGGCTGTTCCGAATTACTTACAATGCAATTCAAGCAACGTATGCAGCGTTCTGCTCGACTGTGAAATTCGTGATTTCAGCCGCAGGAACTCTTGCGTTCATTCTGAAAAAGAACGAAAACGAGGTCATGCGGTATGAGGAGTATTTCAGCGAGGGGCCGCACACCAAGACCTACACCTATCCGTTCACATCGGAAGTCGGTCAAAACACCATGTCGCTCAGCGTGATTTCGGCTGACGGCGCAGAGGGCAAATTCCCGAAAATGCAGACATGGGGCTATGTGATGGGCGCTTACCTTGCAGGAGATACACCATGGGACGGCTACATTGAGGCACGCGAGGACGAGGTTCGTTTTACTATGCGCCGAACCGTCAGAAAGTCGCTTGTTCGTACATCGGATACTCTGCTGTTTGAGATACTCAAATCGCACAAGTTCAAATTCGGCGAACCTATGCCCGTTTTCATTAAACGTGAAAGGGAAAGAAAAACGCTTGAACCCACCGTCAGAGCGGTATTCCCCGACGCATGGAGTCCGAAGATAATCACCCCGCCGCCAATCACCGTGGTGAACGTATCGAACAGAAAGCTATATCTTGAACTGCGAAATCCCGTCAAGGCTGATGAAATAGCGGTTTCTGCGTTCACAATGATAGTCACCACCGAAAAGGAAACTGTACGCTTGCAGCCGATTTCCGCAGATTTCGGCGTTGGTGATTTTGGTAGTACGATTTGGCTTGCGTTCGGCAGTTCCGCAATGAAAGACAGTGTTCAGAGCATTACTTTGCTGTATGACGGAGATGTCGGAAATCTGACTGATGTTCTGAATAACGCTCCGTGTGGCAGCTTCCAGACATCGTTTATTTACACGCCGTATGAGGAGGAACAGAATGATTAAAGGTAAAGCGACCATTCAGCTTTTTGATGAAAAAACGGGCGAGGTAGTCCGTGAAATCCATGAGGAAAACATGATTACGAATGCCGTTGACACGATTCTCAACCCGCCGGACTACATTGAAATCGGCATGGATTCCGACAATGACCGCAGCTTTAATATGCTGCGCGATTTTGCGGGAAATCTTGCCGATACTGCGTTCCGTGGGGTTATAGTCTGCCGTGACAAAATCCCCGAGGACGGCAATAATATGATGCTCCCGTGGACGAATGAGGAGATAGGCCACGCAGGAATCGCCAACACGAACACGGACACAAGCATAGGCACTTACAACGCTAACGAAAGCGGTCGCATTGAGAACGGCAAGGGTTACCGCCATGTGTGGGATTTCGCTTCGGACAAGGCGAACGGCGAAATCAGCTGTATCTGCCTTACCACCAAGGACGGCGGCACAAACGGAATGCACCATTCCTACTGGAATCTGTCCTGCGGGGGAACTGACCTTAACAGCAGTTCTCTGGATTCGTTCAGGCAGGCGTATCATACTATTGTCGGGCGGTATATTCCGGATTCGCAGTTCAACTGTGGAGTTTTCAAGTGGTTTTACATGGGCAGGCTGGCCAATGGAAATGTGCGGCTCCTCGGAAAGCATATCCATGACGGGTGTATTTATGAGGTCGTTATGTTCGACCCCATGTCCATAAGCGTAAGCGCGGAAAAGCCGTTCTGCGGCATTATAAGCGTGAAGAAAGTCATAGAGCTGTTTCCGGCGGCAGAGCGTATTCCAGATTCCATGTACGACAACAGCTATCATCATGGCGGCTATTTTTATGACTGTAACACTACAAATGCGGACTATGTACCGCAGGAGGAAAAGGAGAAACTGCGTCAGGATTGGGAGGACAACCCACAGTGGCTTGCGTATTTTCCGTATGTTATCGGCGATATGATACATATCGTTGCGACCTCACGCTGTCATATCCATCACTATATTTTCAGTCTGTCCGACTACTCGCAGGTTTCGAAGAAAACCATCGAAACAGACGCTCTGCTCCAGACGTATGGCGTGGGATTTAAGTATGAGAGAATCAGCAATTCTTCATCGCAGTACAGATGGTTTTACGGCACGGGTGTGAACGGCGATTACTGCAATGCTCTAAGCGCCTTTGAGTGGGACGATAAGTACTTCGTTATTACTAAATATCCGCTGATAAATGGTAGCGAAGTCACCACGACCAACAATTTCGGTCAGCTTAGAGTATTCACAAAGGACGGTAAATCCACGGGCAAGACATGGCAGTATGTCGCTGACGGAACGCTCTCTAATATGACGGCGGCGAGCTTCTGGGGATTTTATGTTGACGAAAAGACGAACACTCCGCTTGTGATTTGCGACAGCTGCAACATTTCCTATTCGCTGCTTGCCCTTGAGATAATCAAAAGCGGCGAGGATTACGGCAGATACAGAATGCGGTTTTCTGCGCCCACCTATTCAAGCAGCTACCTGTATTCGTATGCAAACCTCATCAAGACGGACGGGCTGAACCTGCCGCTGTATGTTCTGCCGTACTATCCGTATTCAAGCGGCAGTCAGCATTTCTTCGGCTTTGCGCTTGGAATATGCAAGCTGTGCCTTACCACAATAAATAACCTGTCCGAGCCGGTGCGAAAGCTTGACGGGCAGGTCATGAAAATTACATACGACATCGTTGACGAATGATTGGAGGGGTCATTATGAGAGAATTCTGGAACACAATTCAGCTTATTTTTACGGCGGTCGGCGGGTGGCTCGGCTGGTTCCTCGGAGGGAGTGACGGGTTGCTTTTTGCGCTTATTGCCTTTGTGGTTATCGACTACATAACCGGAGTGATGTGCGCTATTTCGGACAAGAAACTGTCAAGCGCAGTTGGTTTCAAGGGAATATGCAGAAAGGTGCTTATCTTCGCTCTGGTCGGCGGCGGGCATATTCTTGATACACGGGTTATTGGCGCAGGCTCTGTTCTGCGCACTGCGGTGATATTCTTCTATCTGTCGAACGAGGGTATTTCACTGCTTGAGAACGCTGCGCACCTTGGTCTGCCCGTTCCGAAGAAGCTGAAAGATGTACTGGAGCAGCTGCATAAGCGCTCGGAAAAGGAGGACGAAGATGAAGATTAAAGGTGTTGATTTAAGCTACTGTCAGGAGGGCATCAGCTTTCCTGCGCTGAAACAGGCGGGTGTGAGATTTGCGATTATCCGTGCGGGTTTTTCCACCAAGAAAGATGTTACTATGGATAAGTTCGTGGCGGACTGCAAGAAATATGGCATTGACTACGGATTTTACTGGTACAGCTATGCAATGAGCGTTGAGCAGGCACTGACAGAGGCTGAGAAATGTATTTCTGTAATCAAGGGACTGTCCCCGACATATCCCGTATTCTTCGACATGGAGGAGAAAAAGCAGATCAGCGGTCTGAATACGGACACACGCACAAAGATGGCAATTGCTTTCTGTGAAAAGATAAGACAGGCGGGATTCAAGCCCGGAGTTTATGTAAATCCGTCCTTTATGGAGAACTATTACGACAAGAGCAGAATTGTCGGCAAGTACGACATATGGCTTGCTCACTGGACTAACAGCCCCGACTGCCCGTCAAAGAACAACTATGGTCAGACTATGTGGCAGTGGGGACTTGACAGAATAAGCGGTTATGATGTAGACGGTGATATCTGCTTTACCGATTACGGCAAGAAAAATCCTGTCAAGAAAACCATAGATCAGCTTGCTGACGAGGTGCTTGAAGGCAAGTGGGATAACGGTGCAGAGCGTTATAGATTACTGACCGCCGCAGGATACGACTACAATACGATTCAGAAAAGAGTAAATGAAAAGCTATACAGGAAAACTACCGATGAGATTGCAGTTGAGGTTATTGCGGGGCTGTGGGGGAATGGTTCGGCGAGAAAGGAAAAGTTGACGGAAGCAGGGTATGATTACTCGGAGGTGCAGAGAAAAGTTAATCAGCTTATTAAATAAGAAATGTGCCGTGGGCATTTGGACTATTCCGAATGCCCACGACTTTTTTATAAATAACTTAGTTTAACTTGTTTGAAAAACAGATGAACTGATAATTTAAACGTCACTTGTTGATAAATTACGCTTGCAATTTATTGGGATTAGTAGTATAATATAATAACAAAATTACTTAAATGGTGGTGATTATGTGAAAATAGCTATATGCGATGATGAAAAGATTTTTTTGAAAAAAATGAATAACTTGATTGTCAGTAATTATGCCAACCCCGACAAACTGATAATCTGCGAATTTGAAAGTGGAGAGCAATTTCTGTCACAATTTAAAGCCAATCAATTTGACGTGATCATACTCGATATTGAAATGAAAGAACTGACAGGATTAGATGTCGCTGAGAAAATTCGTGAGACGGATAAATCTGTTATCATTGCTTTTTTGACGAGTCATCAAGAATTTGCACCAAATGGCTATGAAGTAAATGCTTTTAGATATCTGCTGAAGGGACAGCCTGAACAAATGTATATAAAACAGCTTCGCTCAATATTCAATGAATATCATCAGACACATATGGCTTTTTCTGTTCAGATGTCCAATACAGTTTTCAATGTAGCTGTGAGTGATATTCTGTATTTTGAGATCTTTAAAAGAACAATAGTATTACATACAAGAATCAATAAATATCAGTTCAATGGAAAGCTGTCGGAAATTGAAAAGGATGAGAGACTTGTTAATTTTGTTAAGCCACGCAAGAGTTATTATGTGAATTTGTCTTATATTGGAAATATCGAACCCACCTCAATTATTATGAAAAATGGCGATAAAGTACCTCTAAGCCGTAATTTTAAACAGTTTGTTACTGATAAGTTTGTTTCATTTCTGACTGCGAGGTGCTGATATGTTTAACTTGTCCGTCTATGAAGCTATTGAAATTATTAACGCTATTCCCGAAATTTTGATTATCGCACTTTTTTATCACCGTATTTTTGAACGGAAATATAACTCTTACTTACCGTATATCATTAGTTATGGCATAGCATTTGCCGTGCTTTCAGTAACATCGTTACTTGTAGCATCACCGTATGTGCGAATTGGCATTACATTTGCAATCCTACTGACATTTGCAATATTCCTGTATAGTGGATCGAATACGGTAAAGTTTTTTGCATCAGTCTATTATTTGCTGATTGTCTTTATATCCGAAACGCTGTTCGTTGGAATTCTGGTAATTATGGGATATGGAAATCCTTCTGAACTGTTAGAATCCAATATGGGAAGAATACTTGGAATGATAGGGACAAAAATCTTTGATTTCTGGATTATCGTATATTCTTGCCGTATTTACAAAGACAAGGTAAAAAGTTTACCGTTCAGATATTGGGTGCTTATTATTCTAATGCCGTTTTTAAGTGCCGTTATTCTTAATCAGATATTCCCTGCTCATCACATTGGAAATAATGTGATGATAGGATATATTATTTCGGTTTGTGGAGTCCTGTACCTTAATTTCTCTGTATTCAACTACTTTGAGAGTTATGATAAACAACTCAGGCTTGCCACACTTGAGCAAATTATGGAGCGCGAAAGTGAAAATTATCGTGCGATTGCTAGTTCATATGCCGAAATCAGAAATATAAAGCACGATCTCAAGAATCAGGTAACCATACTAAATGATTTGTTAAAGGATAGTAAATATGATGAAGCAAAGCAACACATACATCAATTGTACAATAATGTAGAGAAAGTTACATCGGTCTGCTATACAGGAAATTCAGCCGTTGACTCTATTATCAATCTGAAAGGCGATTATGCCCGAAGCTGCAACATTTCATTTATAAGCAAAATCACGGTGAAATCCATTGATTTTGATGCAATCAGCATATGCAGGATTTTAGGAAATGCTCTTGATAATGCCATCGAAGCCTGTGAACGAATGGATATTGATGAAAAATATGTATGCATTGCAATGCATCAGCTTGATAACAAGTTAATAATTGAGATTGAAAACTCATCTCTACCTGTTGATGTAAACAATCTTATAACATCAAAGAAAAACAAAGAAGCTCACGGCATTGGTATGCAAAGCATACGTCAGACAGTAGTGAGTATGAATGGTTATGTCAGCTGTAATTATGAAAATGGGTATTTCTCAATCAAAATTGTTCTGAGCAAATAAGTTAAAGCCTGTTCACCCTAAAGTCGGTGAACAGACTTTTTCCTTTGTCAAAGCATCTTGGAACATTAAAACGACACCTTATGCAAAACTTATTGAAAACCAAATAGATAGAAGCTATCCTTAAAGTCGAGGTGATATTTTATGATTGCTAGACTTTCAAAAAGGATGGCTTCTTTTTTTGCCAGTAACAACGTAATTAAAAGTGAAGATGAAGAAGTATATGAATACGGCTTACAGCTTCTCCTATCAACAGTGTTTAACGGCATAATTGCACTTATACTTGCAATTATCAGTGGAACAGTTTTGCAATGCATATGTTATTTGGCGGCATTTGTTCTATTGCGTAAATCAGCAGGCGGCTTTCACGCAAAAACTCATTTGGGCTGTTGCTGCATTTTGGCTATCGTGCTCAGCCTATTCATAACGTTCATCAAATTTGTTCCGAACGAAGTTTATGGTATTGTAGCTGCTATCGCAGTTGCATTTTCCGTTGTTATAATTCTTATGTTTGCCCCTTTGGAACACGAGAATAAGCCAATAAGCTACAAGGATAAAAGTAGACTTAGAAAAATCAGCATCATCTATTTAGTTTTGTTCGCACTTCTTGTTTTTGCGCTTTTTATAGCAAAATTGAAGATGATAATGATATGCGTTGCATTAGGAATGTTCACAGCAAGCAGTTCAATGTTAGTAGCTGTAATTGAAAAAAAGATAAAATCAACACATCTTGGAACATAAAAACGACACGATATGCCAAAAGCATTGAGTTTTTATTGAAAATCTGCAAGAATTGAGGTGGCGGCTTTTGCGAAAGTCAAATGAGCCGAACAAAATGATTATGATGACGATAATTGCAGAATTGGTACTGCTTACACTGACATTGATTTCAAGAAGCGCTGGCGCAAATTGCATCTATTAACCAAACAAAGAAAAATAATTTGTTGATATCAAAAAATAGTTTCAGGAAGGAGAATGATATAGCACAGCATATATCATTAAATATTATGGACGAGAATATTTTAAAAAAAATCCGCGAGAGGTGTTTTTCTTTGGATACATTGTTATTATGTACTCCTTATGAGAAAAAGAATAGTAGAGATTTAGACGGTATGCTTTCAGAAGAAGAATTTAATACAGAAATGTTTTCTAAACCAAGATATGAAGGCGAAATAAAAAAGATTGAAGAACAAATTCTTGAAAAATTAAATAGTACTAGCGATAAAGAGAGAAAATATGTTAATACATTAGATGTTCAAAAAAGCCAACTTTCTCAAATTGCTAAAGAAGTTAAGGATTTTGAGAATATGCTTGTAAAATGTCATTCATCAACATCTTTAGCAATATTAACTGCGTATCCAGGGAGTGGAAAAACAACCTATTTGCATAATTTCGCATTTCAACATAAAGGCAAAATCAAATGTGTTTTTTTTGATTTTACAAACCACAAAGAGGATTTAAATTTGTTAGGAAGAGATATAAAAATAAATATATTCAAAAAAATCGATGATATGCATAACACTGGATATAAGTTTATTTCAATGCTATTAGCATGCATAGATCGTCTTATATTCATTAAGGAATTGAGAAATGAATATAGCTGGATGAACTATGTGGAAAGTTATAAAAAATATCTTAGTGAGATAAGCAGTAATTTTTTTGTGCGCTTTGATGAAAAATTTGCAGATTCTAAAATACACACAGAATTTGACAAAATGTTTAATAATTTCACAAATTATTCTAAGAGTACTGAAATAACAACAGAAAAATATAAAGAATTTGCAGATTCCATTATCAATTTCTTTACAGATAGATTGAACTCAGGCGATTTTGATACTGAAAAAATAATTATATTTTTATTAAAATGCATAACTATTATAAATATTTGCTTATTAGAAAAAGAAATATTCAGCGAAAGACAGTTTCATTATCTTTATATTTTTGATAATATCGAGTATTATATTAACGGAGATGAGATATATGATGACGACGTGATAACTATAAGTCGAGCTTTAGCAACATTTGCAAGCCACGCCGAGCAATTCCTTTGCGATGGAATGATAAAAGCAAGGAATATATTTAATAGCCATTTTCAACTATTATTATCAGTAAGAAATACAACAAATTTTCTGAAATTTTCCAGACAAGATGAGGACTTTATAACTAATCAATTGGATATTACTGATATATTTGAGATTGAAAGCATCCACGAAAAAAAACACGATTTTTTTAAAGAAAAATCCATTCTTTCATCGGAACAACAAGATATATATGACACGTTAAAACGTGTATTAAGCGATAATACAATTTATAGCAATAGTTCAGCTAAAGTTATTGAAGAAATATATAATCAGAATAAACGACGGACAACAAGATATCTATGCAACATACTAAGTGATGAAAAAAAGCGAAATGAATATAATACAATCAGGGATATAATAGATGAAATGGATGGAAGCGATAAAACCAGAAAAGACTCATTTAAAAACGCATCCAGATCATATATAATTCGATTAATATTAAGTGATATTCAAAAAACAGGGTATTTCTCAGAGTTATTAGCCGTTGGTAAAGATAACGCTATTGGAAAAAGTTATGCAAGAAGAATAATTACATATTTAAATTTAAAAAAACAAACTAACAAAAATACATATGTAGGTTTCTATTCTCTTATCAAAGGCGTTTTCGAGAGTCCATGTGATCACTCAGTCAGCAATTTAGATGAAATATGCAACAGTATTGCTAGAATTTTAATTAAAATGAATGACCCCGATATGGATAGAACCAAGTGGTGTCAGCTCGTTATAATTAAATACACAAAAAAACATTATATCGATCAAGAAATTCTTTCTAATGAATTAAAAGATGCATACACGAATCAAAATGATAATATTGCAGAATGTGGCGTTATGATTACCAACGCTGGGATCGCATATTATAAATTACTTCCTCATTTTGAATATTTTGCTTGTAGATATATTTCTGATTCTATGCCATTATATTCTAAAGATAATTTAATATCTACTTCAAGCTCAAAGCCGAAATTAAGTGATTTTGGGTGCTATAGAATCATTAAGACAGTAAAAGAGCAAACTTTCAGATGTATTGAAGAAATTTATAATCAAGATATTGCTTTTTTTGCTTCCACTTCCAGTAGAAGCGAAGGTAAAAGTGATTTTAAGCTTATGTATGAAGGAGAATATTTAATAGACTCAAAACCACATATTTTGAATATATTACTCAGTCACATTGGTTATCTTGATAATTTTCGGGGCTACATACTATTATCAGCAGATGCGGATGATGAAAATCGTCAAAAGCTGTATATTGGAAAAGAATGCAAATTAATGCTTAATGAATTTATAATAAAGATATTAAATGAATACCTTGATAAGTTGGATGACTATGCAAAAAAGGATGATGGTCAAAACTATAAGTATATCCAAGTCAATACAATTCAGCAAAAGGTCGATATATTTAGAAGTAAATTGGAGATAGAATATGAAAAAAATCGTAATAACGATATTACTTTTCGTTCCATCTTCGAGTAATCAGTATAAAAATAGAGGTAAAATCATATGATAATTACTATTCAAGCGGTTTTAAATTTGGTGACTTCAATTGTTACTTTTTTGGGAATAGGAGGCGTTCTTTTTGTGTCAAACAAAACATTAAGCAAACTTATTGAACAAAAACCTGAAATAGTCTTTGGTTTTTACTCAAAAATGAAGGTTTATTTACTTGAAATCAAACAAAAGCTAGGTGACAGTCATAAATCACCATTAAAAGATTCTGGTGATGCAGAAGAAAGACAGGCTTTGAGTATAATTTCAAGCGATTTTTTGTTTTTTTTAAAAAACCAAGATTGGCAGGTTCCATTAAATGAAGAGGTTAAAACAAATTTTGATATGTTGATAAAATATATGCTTAAATTTTCTCTTTTAGCGGATATCAAAAAAACATCTCATGTTGCCAACGAGTTATATAATGATTTAGAAAAAATACAAAATGTTATTACTAATCTTCTTACGGCAATTGATACTGAGCAGGAAAGCATAATTGATAAGTATGCAGAAGTTCAATAAGATTTAAAAATTTAAGAATATTTTACAAGTTTTTTCAAGCAGTCAAAGTTGTATTTGACTGCTTTTTTGTTGCTACAACAGTTCAAATAAACACATCTTGGAACATAAAAATGACACGATATGCCAAAAGCATTGAGTTTTTATT
>OMBL01000070.1_pt1 | contig 59695 bp, 44 predicted proteins | sample 1644871 | NCBI WGS metagenome assembly OMBL01 (sample SAMEA103958115, study PRJEB25191) | human gut metagenome | biome: human-associated habitat [ENVO:00009003]; feature: intestine environment [ENVO:2100002]; material: feces | place: Germany | collected 2013/2015
CTCGACGACTTCCTCAACGGTGCCGCTCCTGAGACCGTAACACTTGCTTATGGTTACAACGGCGAGCAGTATCCTAACGCTGAGGTTAAGTTTAACCAGTATGGCATCTATGCTCAGGACGAGTGGAACGTGCTTAACAACCTTAAGCTCACCGCAGGCATCCGTTTCGACAACATCTCTTTCGATAAGGACGACCTCATGGAGAACAAGGCCATCTCTGCTCTCGACTTCGGTGGCCGCACCATCGACACAGGCTCATGGCCTAAGGGCAACATCCAGGTGTCACCCCGTATCGGCTTCACATGGGATATCTTTGGTGACAAGTCGCTGAAGCTTCGTGGAGGTACAGGTCTGTTCGCAGGCCGTCTGCCCCTCGTGTTCTTCACCAACATGCCTTCAAACGCTCTCATGGCGCAGGGAAGCGCTGTTGCCAGCACCGTATATAAGAACGGCACCATCACTCCCGATGCTGTGCTCAACAAATTCAAGGGCGGTCTGGTTACAGATGTAACAAAGATTCGTGAGCTCCTTGGCGCTCCTGCCACCATCACTCCTGAACAGGGTTCTCTGCCCAAAAACTTTGCTGGTGTAGACCACAACTTCAAGATGCCTCAGGTTTGGAAGACCGCCATCGCTATCGATGGACAGGTTCCCGTGTCGTTCCCTCTGTCTTTCACCGCCGAGTTTACCTTCACCAAGAAGATTCATGATGTGATGCTCGACAACTACAACATCAAGAGCAACGACGGTTGGGAGACCTTGAAGGGTACAGGCGATGACCGCTATGTTTATCCTAACGACTATCGTTATTATAAGAACATCAACTCGGCTTGTGTGCTGACCAACACCTCTAAGGGCTATGGTTGGACCTTCAACTTCACCGTGAACGCTGAGCCTGTACAGAATCTCAACCTCATGGCAGCTTACACACACACCGTTATGAAGGAGCTTACCGGCATGCCTGGCAACAATGCTTATTCGACATGGTCAAACATGTATGCTGTTCAGGGTCCTAACTTCCTGGAGCTCGGCAACTCACGCTATGTTATCCCCGATCGTCTCATCGCATCGGCAAGCTACAAGTATGCTAAGGACCACTTTAGCCTCTTCTACACAGGCTACTCTCCTTCAGGCTATAGCTTCTATTATGACGGCGACATCAACGGCGACGGCAACCGCTATGACCTGATGTACATTCCTAAGGACGAGAACGACATCCACTTCACAAATCCTGCTGATGCCGACCTCTTCTGGAAGTTTGTAAACCAGGACAGCTACCTCAAGAACCACAAGGGCGAGTATGCAGAGCCTTACAGCGCTCGTGCTCCCTTCGTTCATCGCTTCGACTTCCGTTGGGCTCACGACTTCGACGTTAAGATTGGACAGACCAAGAACAAGCTTGTGCTGAGCCTCGACATCATGAACGTTGGCAATCTCTTCAACTCTAAGTGGGGTGTTGAGAAGAACATGGCCGGTTGCAACAACGGCAAGATCTTGAAGGTTAACAAGATTGTTGATGGCGTGCCTTATTTCTCAATGTATAAGGACAAGGCCACAGGCGAGGCTCCCACCTCTACATGGAGCTTCAACCACAACTACAATCAGTGCTGGAAGATGCAGATTGGCGTTAAGTATGTCTTCAACTAATAATCTTTGCGCTTAGGCGCAAAGACAATAAAAAGAAACGGCTTGCAGTTCCCGACACAGGGCTGCAAGCCGTTTTCTTCTTTCTTGTTATAAAGGTTTTCTTGTTATAAAGGTTTCTTATTATAAAAGTTTTTTCTTTTCTCGCCTTTACAATAAGAGCCATGTTTTCAGAGATCTGAAGATTATTATTTGCTGAGACTCTTTATTTCTTCTTCAGACAATCCGGTTAAAGATGCAATAATCTTAACGTCCATTCCTTTTTCCATCATTGTCTTTGCTACCTCCGCTCTTCCTTCCGCTCTTCCTTCTGCTCTTCCTTCTGCTCTTCCTTCCGCTCTTCCTTCCGCTCTTCCTTCCGCTTTAGCTGTGTCTAAAGAGTTCTTGATATCGCGATATGCTTTAAGACTGTCTTCATATTCGCGTAATTCTGTTGGTGAGAAGCGAGCGATGGCTGCCGCATCAAACAGTTTTGTGAAAATCTTTTCACGAAGAGCTGCAGGACGGCCGTCAAGACGTGATAGGTTTTTGAGGACATACATCCATTTGTCTGATAATGATGTAAGCTCATTGTCGGCTTTATCGAAACGTCCCACCTCAACGTATTTAAACATCAACTTGGCGTTGAAAACCTTGTTCGTCGTTGTATCCATCAATGCAATTGTGTGAATTGTGTCGGAGCTGTCAAATGCTTCATCGCTCATTTTGAAATTGAGCAATGCCACGACATACACTTTCTTAAGACAAAAATTCCAATCGGAACTTTTGGGAGCTTGTTCTCTAATAGGAAATGTAGAGTAGAAAAGAGAGCGGTCTTTGAAGAATGTCTGGTAAGCATTCTGCATCTCAACAATAAATTTTTCGCCTCGTTCGTTCTCGCAATACACATCAAATATGGCTTTGCGCTCCGTATATACATCTCCCACGTTTTCGCTGTTGAGATACCTAACATCCTTTATCACCTCCTCCCCGTTGAATAGAGAGTTGAGAAAGTTGATAAGCAAATCCTTGTTGGGATCTGTACCAAAAATTCGCTTAAAGCCAAAATCTGTTAGCAGACTGATATATCTTTCTTCTGACTGTCTCATGATTGAAAAATTAAAAAATGGTCACACAATTGTTGTTGTTGCAAATTTAGATATTTTTCTTGAATTACACGCAAGTAGTGTGAAAAAATGGAAAAGATTGTTTGCGAGATAAGCCTATGGTCTCTATTTTTTCATTACCTTTGCATAATCTTTGCAGAAAGAAAACGGCATGGTGGAACCTGGGCATGACGTGTTTGCGCCTCGCTCTTAAGAACAAAACCACGATGACGACATGTAAAGACATGTAAAAAAGAAGAGGCTTACTTTTTAGAAAAAAGCTTTTTAAAAAGCAAATAGAAAGAAGAAAAAAGAATGAATGAAAAGGAAAGCCTGAAATTGAAAGAAGATAAACGAAAGAAGAAGAAACAAAAAAATATGATTGTATGTATCGCTGAGAAACCCAGCGTTGCCAAGGATATAGCCCGCATCATAGGAGCCACGAGCGCCCGTGACGGCTATATGGAAGGCAACGGCTATCAGGTGACATGGACCTTCGGACACCTCTGCACCCTCAAAGAGCCCAACGACTACACCGAAAACTGGAAACGGTGGAGCCTCAGTGCGTTGCCCATGATACCGCCGCGCTTCGGCATAAAGCTTATCGACGACAGCGGCATAAAGAAACAGTTTGCTGTCATTGAGCGACTCATGCAGGCCGCCGACAGCATCATCAACTGTGGTGATGCCGGCCAGGAGGGAGAGCTCATACAGCGGTGGGTCATGCAGATGGCTCAAGCCAAGTGTCCTGTGAAGCGTCTGTGGATCTCGTCCATGACTGATGAGGCCATACGCGAGGGCTTTGAGGCCTTGAAAGATCAGGCGAGCTACCAGCCGCTCTATCTGGCAGGCCTCAGTCGTGCCATCGGCGACTGGATTTTGGGCATGAACGCCACGCGTCTTTACACGCTCAAGTATGGACAGAACCGTCAGGTGCTGTCCATCGGTCGTGTGCAGACCCCCACGCTTGCCCTTATCGTCAACCGCCAGAAGGAGATCGACAACTTCAAGCCAGAGCCTTACTGGGTCCTCTCGACCGTATATCGCGACACGCTCTTCACCGCCACCAAAGGCAAGTTTACGAGCAAAGAGGAGGGCGAGGCTGCCTTCTCAACCATTGCAGACAAGCCGTTCACCGTCACCTCAGTAGAGAAGAAAAACGGCACAGAAGCGCCGAAGCAGCTCTTCGATCTCACCTCGCTTCAGGTAGAGTGTAACCGCAAGTTTGGCTACAGCGCCGAGACCACGCTCAACATCGTGCAGACGCTCTATGAGAAGAAGCTCTCTACCTATCCGCGTGTTGACACCCAGTATCTCAGCGACGACATCTACCCCAAGTGTCCCTCCATCCTTGCAGGTCTTGTGGGCTATGACGACGTGCTCGAACCGCTCAAGGGCAAGAACCTGAAGAAGAGCAAGAAGGTGTTTGACACGTCAAAGGTAACCGATCACCACGCCATCATACCCACAGGCGTGCCTGCCCGTGGCCTCACCGACATGGAGCGCAATGTCTACAACCTCATAGCCTTACGCTTCATCTCTGTGTTCTACCCCGACTGCAAATTCTCCACCACCACCGTTCTCGGCAAGGTTGAAGACGTAGAGTTTAAGGTCAGCGGCAAGGAGATTCTCAGTCCGGGATGGCGACTTGTCTACATGCGTAACGTCGACAAAGACACCATTGTTTCAAAACCCGACACCGACGAAGAAGACAGCAAGAAAGGTGATGAGGAGCGCACGCTGCCCTCGTTTGTAAAGGGTGAGAGCGGTCCTCACACGCCCACGCTTACGGAGAAGCAGACCACGCCGCCAAAATATTATACCGAAGCCACGCTCCTGCGCGCCATGGAGACGGCAGGCAAGTTTGTTGAGGACGAGACGTTGCGTGCTGCCCTTAAGGAGAACGGCATCGGCCGTCCGTCTTCGCGTGCCGGAATAATAGAGACCCTGTTCAAGCGTCGTTACATACGTCGAGAACGCAAGAACCTTGTGGCCACCGCCACGGGCATAGAGCTTATCGACACCATTCACGAGGAGCTGCTCAAGAGCTGTGAGCTGACGGGCATCTGGGAGAAAAAGTTGCGTGACATCGAGCATAAGAAATATGATCCCGCCATGTTTATAAACGAACTGAAGCAGCAGATCACCGACATCGTGAACGATGTGTTGCGCGACAACAGTAACCGTCATGTGACCATAACCACCGAGGAAGACCTGAAGAAGCGTCCTGCAAAGAGAACGGCAGCGGCAAAGTCGACCGCCACACGAAAGAAGCCGGCGGCGAAGAAACAGACCGACAAAGCGGCTCCTGCATCTTCCAGCGCATCAGCTGCCACTGCTTCTTCTGCGCCCGTCTCGTCATCATCGGCTCCTGCATCTTCCACCCCCACAGCCCCAGCCGCCGCGTCGTCCCCCGACCCGTTGGTTGGCCAGCCCTGTCCTGTCTGCGGCCAAGGACACATAATAAAAGGTAAGACAGCTTATGGCTGTAGCCGTTGGCGCGAGGGATGCACGTTCCGCAAAGCTTTTTAGATGTTACCGCAAAGCTCTTTAGATGTTTCCGCAAAGCTTTTTAGGTGTTTCCGCAAAGCTCTTTAGATGTTGATGGGGTTGGTTGACCAGTAAGGTTAACCTCTTCTCAGACAGCCGAACTACTGAAAACAATAGCTGTGCCCCTACCGAAAACCATAGTTTTCGGTAGGGGCACAGTCGTTTCTTAGCCTAAAGTGTTGGTTTCATGCGCTTTATTTCATAATTTTGTGGTAAATCAAACAAGCAAAATACTGCAAAAAATATGAACCTATCAGTTTTTTCTCTGCATCGTCATGTTCCCCGCCTGGCCCTGCTCTTTTTGTGTCTTTTCATTGCGCTCGATCTCGATGCGCAGAGTTTTGATGTCGGTGACTTGACCTACACGGTTCTCCAAAACGACGCATCCGCAGTTCAGGTAACAAGAGGCAATAAACACTTCTATGACCTGACCATCCCGGCGACGGTCTCCTATAAAGACCATAGCTACACCGTGAAGCACATCGGCAACAATGCGTTCTACGGCAACGGATATAAGATTTATCATGATGTCGTGCTGCCGCCAACGATCGAAACCATTGGTGCCCAGGCTTTCACAAGCAATGGTGATATGACCTCGGTCACATTTGCCTCGGGACAGGCTCCACGTCTTCGCGTCATAGGCGACGAGGCGTTTTCAGGCTGTCGGAAGATGACAACATTGTTCGAGATGCCCTCCACTCTTGAAGAGATAGGCAAAGGCGCATTTAGTGGTTGTTGGGCATTGAAAGGCACCATTCTGTTGCCGGAAAACTTGAAGACCATTGGTTCCGGATGTTTCAGCAGTTGTCGTAGCATCAGCGGTTTCCGCTTTGCCGTTACGTCTATGGCCGACTTGTTGAACGGCAACAGTTGCTTTGGCTATATGCGCGACGACGCGTCATGGGTGTGTCCTGTGTCTATAGCGCCTAATGTGGAGCGCATACCATCTTATTTGTTTGGATCGTTGGGAAGATATAGCGTGACCTTTGAGCCTGGCAGCCGCTGTAAGGAGATTGCCGCTTACGGTCTGGAGTATGTGGGCGGCCGTTTGGAGCTGCCCGAAGGTCTTGTGTCTATCGGCAACCATGCCGCTTACGGCACAATTAGCGGCACCCCTCCTTTGCACCTTGTGCTACCTTCCACCGTGCAAACCATAGGCAATTATGCTTTCCGCTATTGCACCTCGCTCTCGTCGTTGACCTGTGCCCGTGCCATGCCTCCCGCCGTCTACGAGAATGCGTTCAGCAACGCCGCCGACCCGTCGTCTTGCACCCTTTATGTGCCTCTCCACTGTGCTTCGGCTTACCGTGGCAGCAATGTGTGGCAGCAGTTCTTCATAGAGGAAGCCGACCTGACAGGCATCTCACAGCCTACTGTCGACGACATTGACGGCAGCGGCTCCGTGAAACAGCGCTTTGGTCTTGGCGGTCAACATCTGTCGTCACCGACAAAGGGCATCAACATCGTGCGCATGAGCAACTGTCGTGTGCGCAAGGTGGTGGTGAAATGAGATCCTGAATAACATAAGATTTTGCGTTTTGTCTTCAACATTAATTTCCATTAATGACCCATTAATTATCATTAACACGCGCTTCGCGCGGAAGATTGATGTTCATTAATGGAAATTAATGTTTTTAAAAAAGCGCGAAGCGCAAAATCTTTTTAACCCAAATCGGTCGTTAGGGCTTGCTTGGATTTTGGATTTTTAGAAGAATGGATTTTGTTTGGCTTTTAATGAGTAATAGCGAGCTATTGCGAATTAAAAACAAGCAAAAGACAACTTATAAAAACCAAAAGACTGCAAGCAGTTATAAAAAAATACAGAAAACGGCCTAATGACCGATTTGGGTTTAAGCGATAGCTCCTATATATATAATGTGTGTTGCTTTTCTTTCAAACAGCCTAAGGTTTGGAACAATAATTTTGGGCATTGTCCGTTTTTATCATAAACAATGCGCAAAGTGAGAAAACAATTTTTTTTATATACTAAGGTGTTGGCCCTTCTTGTCCTCTCCCTTTTGCTCCTTGCCAGTTGTGGCGCGGAGAAGAACATGAAGAAGGCGGAGAAGTTTATGGCCATAGGCGAATATTATGACGCTGCCTCGCAATATAAGCAAGCATACAGCAAGACGCCGCCTAAAGAGCGCGACCGTCGCGGACTGATTGCCGGCAAGATGGCTGTGTGCTATCGGAAGATCAACTCCACGCCAAAGGCCGTCGCTGCCTACCGCAACATGGTGCGTTACAACAAGGCAACTGTCGATGACCGTCTGGAGCTTGGTCGCCAGCTTCTTAAGAACGGCGACTACAAGCAGGCGGCAGAACAGTTTCGCGTGGTGCTCGACTCCATGCCCGACAACGTCCTTGCCCGTAACGGACTGCTATCTGCCCAACAGGCATCTGCATGGAAGAAGCAAGGCTCGCGTTACACGGTCAAGCGCATGGACGTGTTCAACTCGCGTCGTGCCGAATATTCGCCCATGCTTTCTGGTGACCAGTTTGACCAGCTCTATTTCACCTCCACACGCAACGACGCCACGGGCGATGAGCTGAGTGGCATCACGGGCACAAAGAATGGCGACATCTTCGTGTCGCAGAAGGATGACAAGGGCAAATGGTCAAAGCCTGAGGTGGTGAACGGCGGCTTGAACACCGAGGCCGACGAGGGTGCCAGCTGTCTGTCGCCCGACCAGCGCGAGATGTACCTCACCCAGTGTGTCACCGACCCTTCCTATCCGCGCTATGCGCAGATCGTGAAGTCGAACCGTTCTGATGCTGCATGGGGCAAGGCGTCAAGCGTGGAGCTTACCAAGGACACGCTCTCCTGCTTTGCCCATCCAGCCGTGTCGCCCGATGGCCAGTGGCTCTATTTCGTCTCTGACATGCCCGGCGGCAAGGGCGGGCTCGACATCTGGCGCGTGCGCATAACGTCTGCCGGCTATGGCGGTGTGGAGAATCTTGGGGAGCCGATAAACACGCCAGGCAACGAGATGTTTCCCACGTTCCGTCCCAACGGCGACCTCTATTTCTCGTCCGACGGTCATCCTGGCATGGGAGGTCTCGACATCTTCATTGCTCACCCCGGCAAGACGGGACGTTATGTGCTTGAGCATCCGGGCTATCCGCTCAACTCGCAAGGCGACGATTTCGGCATGACGTTTGAGGGTGTGAAGAACCGTGGCTTTTTCTCTTCCAACCGCAACGACGGGCGTGGCTGGGACCATATCTACAGTTTTGTGAACCCCGAAATTGTGCAGAGCGTCAAGGGATGGGTCTATGAGCAGGAGGGCTATGAGCTGCCTGCCGCTCAGGTCTACATGATCGGCAGCGACGGCACCAACCTTAAGCTGGGCGTGAAGAGCGACGGCTCGTTTGAGAAGGAGCTGACGCCGGGTGTCGAGTATATGTTCCTCGCCACATGCAAGGGCTTCCTCAACCACAAGGAGGAGCTTAAGGTGGTGCCCATGAACGACTCGCACGAGTATGTGTTGCAGTTTCCCTTGGCATCCATCACCGCCCCTGTGCTCATCGACAATATCTTCTACGATTTTAACAAGGCAACGTTGCGACCAGAGTCGCAGACGGCTCTCGACGAGCTGGTGAAGCTGCTCAATGAGAACCCGAACGTGACGATCGAACTGTCATCGCATTGCGATTATAAAGGCTCGTCTGCCTACAACAAGCTTCTGGCTCAGCGTCGCGCCGAGAGCGTGGTCAACTATCTTGTTGACAAAGGCATTGCCCGCGACCGTCTCTCGCCCGTTGGCTATGGCAAGGAGAAGCCCAAGACCATCAGGAAGAAGCTCACCGAGAAGCTCACATGGCTTAAGGAGGGTGACGTGCTGACAGAGGAGTTCATCAAGAAGCTCGATCCCGAGAAGCAGGAGATCTGCAATCAGCTCAACCGTCGTACCGAGTTTATCGTCTTGCGCACCACCTATGGTTTGCTCGACGAAAACGGACAGCTCAAGCCCAAGGCCAAGACCGCAAAGCCTTCATCAACAAAGGCCACGGACGCAGACAACGATTTTGATGTGTTCGTGGAATGATTATCGGTTTTGCCGCTTGCGAAATTTCGATAAAACAAAATTAGGGGTGTGTCAAATGTTTTTTTACACACCCCTAATTCTTCCTTTATGTCATCTCCTTTATTCTTCACTCTTCACTCTTCGTTCTTCACTCTTCGTTCTTCACTCTTCACTTTTCGTTCTTCACTCTTCACTTTTCGTTCTTCACTCTTCGTTCTTCACTCTTCGTTCTTCACTCTTCGTTCTTCACTCTTCACTTAATCCCCCCTCTCAGCCGCCTGTCAAACTGTCCTGCGCTGCCTTGCTCCCCAAAGAGTTTCATCAGCAACCGCTGTCGGGTCTTCGATATGTCTGAACTTGAAAAGCCTGTGAGGTTGACCATCTCTCCAAGTTTGAAAGCGAGCAATACGAGAATGCAGATGCGATATTCTTTGCTGCTCAACGTGTATTCGCCCATGAGCTTGTCTCATAAGAATTTGTTTGTATATCGAAACTCTTCTTCCTTAAGTTTTTTTGTCTTATTTGTTTTTGTCTTTTCCTCCCATCAACCTTTTCTGTTCACGCTCAAAATTCTCCAAGAAGTGAATCTCTACAGGCGAGAGGTTATTCTTGGTACGTTCCTTGAATTTGTCGTATTCCTGGTCGGCTTTCTCTTTGGCGAGTTTGGCGGCGATTTTACCTGCATGAGTGAGGATGTCTTTTCGGGAGATACGGAGGAAGTCATCGAGAATGTTTATCCAATCCTTCATATACATAGGGCGGTGTTCCTCGGCTTGCATTTCGGCGAAGTCAAGATATAGGCTCACGATGCGGTTCAGTGACTTTATCTCTTCGTGGGTGAGATAGTTCTTGGCTATTTCTGCTTCGGGTTTTGTAGGCATAGCTCCTGACCACGTTGTAAGTCCCATAAAGTCTTTCTCTGCATCGGATCTCTCGTATATTATTTCCGCCGCCGTATGACCGTGAACCGAATAGTGCATCTTGTTCTGTATTGTCTTGAAGAACTTTTGTGTCATTTCCACTCGAGGGTCATAGTCGATACTTATGGCATAAATCTCCAACACCTTGCGATAGAACACCTTTTCACTGGAGCGGATGTCACGGATTCTTGCAAGCAACTCGTCAAAGTAATTGCCGCCTCCAGCTCGTTTCAATAGGTCATCGTTCATGGCGAAGCCTTTTACTATATACTCCTTCAAAACCTTGGTTGCCCATATACGAAACTGAACGCCACGGTAGGAATGAACACGGTAGCCTACGCTGATTATCATGTCGAGGTTGTAGAAAGCCACTTGATGCTCCTGTACTTTTCCCTCGATAGCTCCATGCTTAGTGGTTGTTGCAAAAAATGCAACAACCTCTTTTTCGTCCAACTCTCCATCCTCCAACACATTCTTTATATGTCGTGAGATAGTGGACTTATTACGTTGAAACAACTCCGCCATCTGGTCAAGCGAGAGCCAGACGGTATCGTCTTGCAACTTCACCTCAATTTGTGAATCACCGTCAGGAGTTTGATATAATAAAAATTGCCCTTTATCCATAATACATTACTTTAATGTCTTGGTTAGGAGAAGAACTTGGTTTAACTTCTTAACAGATCTTTCATTTCGACACCAAGCAGTTTAGCAATGGCATTAAGTGAACTAAGGTTAGGCTGTGCTTTATTACTGGCCCATCTTGACACAGTACACTCTGATACACCCAGTTCTTGTGCTAGCCATTTCCCAGTCTTCTTCTTTTCGACAAGTACTAACTTGATGCGATTCAAATCTTGCTCCATATAAAATTTATTATCGTTTGATGCAAATTTATATAAATTCTCCGAAACTCTACCGTTCCACACGTTAAATTAAGAAAAATAGCCCGATTTTGCCACTTTCTCAGCAAAAAAATCTTGATTCTCACTTAATAACCCCTCTCAGCCGCCTGTCAAACAGTCCTGCGCTGCCTTGCTCCCCAAAGAGCTTCATCAGCAACCGCTGGCGGGTCTTCGAAATGTCTGAACTGGAGAAGCCTGTGAGGTTGACCATCTCTCCAGGTTTGAAAGCGAGCAATACGAGAATGCAGATGCGATATTCTTTGCTGCTTATGCCTTTTTCGTTTAATAATAAGGACCGGAAGGCAGGCAAGTGTTGCTCAACAAGAGCAACAATCTGCTGCCATTCTTCGTTTGAGGGATTAACGATAGGCTTGTCTGCCATCTCCAAGAACGATTGATAGACATGCGATTTTGTGATCTCTGCCAACGCCGAAACAGGGAATAGCTTTTCCTCTTGTTTGTTGTTGGCAATCTCCAATTGAAGTTGTTCTATGGTTTTATCTTTTCGGTACAATGCCTCCGCGTGTTTTTTCTCATTGTCCTGCAACTGCTCATCTTTGGCTTCGTTCTTGCCTTTCATTAGTCCATAGCCAACAATGAGCCACATCACACCGAGCCCAACGACACCGCCGAGAATCTTGTCTATCGTTGAGACGTGTTCTATGTGTTTTTCTGTCTGTGTCTTTTCCGCGTTTTGCAGTTTCGTGTTTATGGTTTCAGACATGCCGCTGAAACAGTAAATCAGGAACGCCACAACAACGACGGCCACAAGAGTGTAAAGTTTTGCAAATAAAGACATGAGCGATTATTATAAAAATGTTCTCTTCTATATTGAGGTTATTTCAAAATTCGGCATGAAACGTTTCTTGTTTGTTTGAACGCTTTGTTGAGGTGCAGCCTATCTTATGCAAAGATAGTGCAAACCGAGCGCAGAGCGTCAAGCTTGCTTGAACGCTTTGCTGAGGTGCAGCCTATCTTATGCAAAGTTAATAAATTTTCAAGATTATCTCATTCCTATAATAAAAAATGTAAGTTAGGGTATTCATTGATTTCTTACCTCTCTTTCTCCATAGCCTTTATGTTTTGTCTCTTGCTTATCTCTTCTCTCATGTCTGCAATCGTAGCTTTCATTTCAGCTATCTGTTCGCTACACATCTCATTCTTGACATCCAAGCGAATGAGGCACGCCAATAAAGAAATAAAGGCTATAACCAAGGTTAATCCGATAATCTTGTCTGTTGCCGTTGATCCTTTCAAATAATCACATTGTGCTGTGGTCATTTGCTCATGAACCACCTGCTCATAGCCACCACAGAAAAGAAAAATGCTCACGACAACGATGAACAAAATTTCAAGGAGCAGAATCTTGTTCGTGAGCGATACCTTTTTTAAACGATTCTTCATAATCTTACTTTTTTATCATCCACAACAATGGATATCAGACAATCTTTTCTCTAATCTCCCATGCTCTTTTTAACTGAATGCAGCCGAAAGAAATCGGCAGCAATTGATGAAAATATCTACCTGATGGGTGAGAAATATTACCAACAATCCCAAAACAAGCATCGAAAACACATATAAGGCTTTCTTATATTCCTTTTTTATAATGCCCAACAACACGCCAGCTATACATCCTATTATGCATAAAACCAAGATTGCATAACATATAAAAATGAAAACATTTAAAGCGATGTAAAAAGCGTTCATAAGCAATTGAGTTTTTTAGTTTAACCTATTTGTCTGCTGCAAAAATAGGAAAGAATGACTCATACAACAAATTTTTCAGCCGAAAACATTTGACAGTTTTTGACAAGCATGGGCCTGAATGGGCTTATTGCGTTCTGAAACAACGAGTTGGAGCTTAATTGACAATTTTTGTCAAACATCATTGCTTCGTTTGAATCATTTCATTGAGCTGGTGGAAGGTTGAAAGGAACGTTATGCAGTAACGAATGAAGATAGAAATGAACGATTGGTTGAAACGATGGAAGATAGAAATGAACGATTGGTTGAAACGATGGAAGATAGAAATGAACGTTTGCTCGAAATGATGGAAGATAGAAATGAATGTTTGGTCGAAACGATGGAAGATTAAAGGTAGCATTTTATTGTAAAGAAGGAAGATGGAAAGGAGCATTTTTGTTGTGCATAAATATGCATTTTGAAGTGTATATTTATTCGTTTTCTCATGAAGCCCAAATGACATTTTGAAAGTGCCCAAATGACGTTGTCAAAGAGGCTCTTTGACAGCCTCAAAGAGGCCCTTTGACGAGCTCAAAGAGGCTTAATGACAAATCAAGGGGGTATTTAAGAGGTGTTAACAATTCGTGATTGAATATTAACTAAAATTTTGCGCATCATGAAAGATTTTATGTCTTTTTGCTGTCTTTTTGTCTTTCTGTATATTTATGCAAAACAGGGGCAAAAACAACTCTTTTGACGCTTATGCGCAACGGTTGTTTATGCCGTTTCGAGGTTGCAAATCATGCTATTTATGGAACGTAACTATGGCATTTAGGAATCGCATATATGGTACTTAGGGGGCGTAACCATGGTACTTAGGAGTCGTAACCATGGCATTTAGAAATCGTAACCCCGTTACTTGTAGATTGGTTTGCTGATTGTTTGAAATTGAACTATCGCAAGATTGCTATGCAAAAAAAAACTCAAGCAAGCGTTGCCAAAGGCGGCTATGAATAATTACCGCCTTCGGCAACGGCTTATGCCTGAGTTTGAGCGTTGTTACGGCTCTTGTTTAAAAGTCGTTATCATTATAAGGGTTTTCTTCGTCTTCTTCAATGACGCTAAACCCGTCTTCTGTCTTGCCATTAGGTGTCCATCCGCTCACCGACGCCATCAGTTCTGAACTTTCAACACCGATAACGGTGATGGCGGGCGATATATATGTTTTTTTCATCTTAGTGTTCTGTCTTTATTTTGTTATTACTACGGTCTTGTTGTTTACAATGTACACGCCCTTCGACAGCTCATTAACGTTGTTGGTGTTCATGCGCATGCCCTCCATGTTGTAGATGCCGGGGTTAGCGTTACGCTTGTTTTCTTCCACAATCTGTATGCCCGTAGTGTTGCCCATGTTGTTATTGTTGAGCGATAACTGCAGCAGCTTGCCCGACGGTGTGTTTTCCTTCAGCCAGCAGCGATAAGCCTTCACTGTGTGTGTCTTGCTGGTGTGAACAAGGTCGCCCTTGCTAAACATATATGAGTCGGCCGACACAGCTGTCTTGTTGTCATACGAACCAAAGAAGGTCATGTTGTTCAGTAAACTACCTTTAACGCTGTTCTCTATATGAGCCGTTTGGTCTTCATAGTTAATGCCTTCGGCTACATATACAGGGCCATTCAGGGTTTCTGTTTTACCGTTGATGGTGTATTCGTAGTTTTTCAATGCCTTCTGGGTGGGGAAGATGATATAAGGTGTGTTCTTTTCGAGCACTACACCTTCGCCCGCTACGTTAACCGTTTCAAACTTAATCCAGTTCTCATCCAAGTCGTTAAACTTAGCTATCTGTGTGCCTTTGCCAAAGGCTTCTATCACCTGAGCGGCTGTCATGTCAACAGGCAAGATAATAGAGTTCCAACCATTTGTGCCATCATCGCTCTTTGTAAATGTGCGGCGCAGCAGCATCGTGGCCTTTGTATAAGCCTTCGTTTCATTCAGCTTCACGTCTTCGTTCAGTATCAGCACATCGCTCTGTGTGTTAACCGTTCCGTCGTCGTTCTTGTCAGTGCGCAGCGCAAAGCCCTTTATCTCTACGGGGTCAAGCAGATTGGCAACATAGGCTGATGTAATGCGCACCTGGTCAAACGGCTCTTGTGTCTCGAGCACAGCATAGCCATCGCCCTTACCACCTATCACGTCGGCACCCAGCACCTTCCAGCTCTTCACGGTTTCTTTCTCCTGGCCATCAAGATAGGTTACCATCTTGATACCTGTTCCTAAGCCAAGGCCCAGCAAAGTGGCGGGGTCAGAGGTTACCATAATAAGGTTCTGTCCTTTATCCACTATCTTGCCTATATTAACGGCGATGGTTGCACCTGTGCCCACGGTCAGAATTTTTGGCAGCTTGTATGCTGTTGTAAACTTCTTGTCGTTGTCGATCAAGTTGCTCAAATTGTCGAAGCCATTACCTGCGTTAACGGTTTGGAAGATGGTAGTTTTAGCAAAGTCGATAGAGGCGTTGGTGGTTTGTGTCGATACCACCTCAGCGTCATACAGCATGTTTGTGGCGGCGTTGTCGGTCTCGGCATCGGCCACATAAGCATAGTATATGTTCAGCTGTGCGAGGTCGGCAGAAAGCAATCCAGTGTTGTAGAGCACAATCTCGTCGAAGGGGCAACCAGCGGGCACATCAACGCTTAAGCGCATCTTGCGTGTCTGCTCGCTACCGATAAGTCCGGCCGAGATAGCGTCCCAGTGGGTAGTAACCTCGCCTTGTATTTCCTTGCCTTTGTAGAACAGCTTTACGTTGTAAAACTTAAACACGTCGGCGTCCAAACCTGTAGCCTTGGCCGAAACCACGAAGCCAGCCTTCATCTTGCCATTAAAAGCAGCTCGTGCAGAGCCTGCAAGGCCTTCGCTAAATGATGAGCCGTCAGCGGTCTTGATGCCAATGAGGCCGTGGTTCTCGATCAGCTCTACGCCAGGCTCGCGATAGGCATAGTCGTTAAGGGTGGGGGTGAGGATGGCCGACTCGTTATTCATATCATTGAAGATGGTCAGCACGCCGCCGCCCGACTTGTCGCTCAATGCATATTTGGGCTGTTCGCCCTCTTTGTTTACAAGAATGTTTACACCGTTGTTCTGGTCCAGTGCCACAGGGGCATAGTTGATGGTGGTATATTCGTAGCATTCGTCGTTCAACGCTTGTGCTTTAAAAACATACTTGCCCGAGATAGAGATATTAGTTACTTCGCCAGTAGTCTTGTTTAGCGCTATGTTTGAGCCTTCAGGTTGCTCTATGATATTCCATTTTACGGGCACCGTTTCATTATGCTGCAAGGTGAAAGCGTTATACTCGCCCGAAACATCGCGGCTTGAGGTAGCATTGATGGCACAATGGTGTGTGGCAGCATCAGGAGCCATGCGCACAAAGGCGTAGTTAACGCTCGTGCCACCTACTTCTATGCCTATGCCTTTGAAATAGATCTTTGCTGCTGAAAAGTCGGCAGGGGCCTTCATTACCAGTTCGCCATCCTTACTAACCTCGATTACTCCAAGACCTAAAACAGTACTTGAGAGGCTGTATGTGCCTATTTCCTTGTTTTCCTTGTTGTAAAGTGTGAGGTCAACACCCGAGCCTACCGAAAGGTTGGCCAAATTAAATCCATTATACTTGAAGCCCACCTCTGTTCCTTTAGGAAACGCCTCTTTGCCGTCAGTAGGTATGGCAACAACAGTAACAGGCGTTGATACGGGAAATACTGCCCCTACAACGGCAGCATAGCCATTGGTAAGATTTTCGTCAATCACATCGCCGCGTGATACTTCTAAGCCTAAGGTTGGGGAAGTAGGCTTTTCACCATGCGCTTCCACAGTAAATTTCTTACGGCCCTGCTCTTGAGCATATTTGCTGATACCATTCTCCTTGTTATTAGTAATGGTATATTCGCGGGCGTCGCCCACAAATGCATATCTGAGGTTTACCACATCGCCCAATTTAGCATTAATGCCACACTGCACGAGCTTGATTTCATCAAAATCGCCAGGGGCCGTTGCCATATACAATTTGTCTACCTGATCAGAGCCAGGAAAGGTAAGCAGCGACAGGCCAAGACCTGTGATCGACTTTCCAGTAGAAATCTCTTGAAGTTTGCCTACATTTTTACCATCCTTAAGAAACTGAATTTTGTAAAAATCAGCTAAGTTAAGTGTTAAGATGCTGGCATCTGATTTAGCGCAGATAGCAAAGCCTGCAACGGTACCGCCAGCATAATAATGCATGTTGTCTTTAACACTAATAACAGGGCTTCCGCCTACGACAACGTCGGCAAGTCCGGGCAATTCGGCATAGTCATTTAAATCGTCGTTACAAAGGTTCTGCAAGTTTTTTACACCTTTCAAAACCTTTACGCCATCGCCTACACTGTTAATCAAACAACCTGAACCTACAAGGGCTCTACGGTTGCTAAAATAATTTTTTGCATTGGGGTCAGAATTCTGCATCACAACCTTTTCGCTTACATCCTCACCATTGGTGTTTGCGGCACCTATGGGCAAGGTAAAGAGCAAGAAAGTTGCCATAAAATAAATTTTTTGTGATAACTTTTTAAACATCTTTATTAAGTTGAGTAATCAAATTATTTTATTATCTTATTATCCTTATTGTATGCCTGAATGTTCTTTTTCGTGTAGCGTTTTGTGCGACAATCTTTTTTCGGGGTGCAAAGGTATTTATAAATTGTAAGTAAAAATTTGTAGTGTAGGTGTGAAGTAGGTTTTTAATATTGGTGGTTTGTTGTAATAGGCAGCAAGTCAATAAGTTATGCGACTTTTAAATTGTAACAAAGTAGCATCCTAAAAATTACCCCCCCCCGAAAAAAGATGCGAAAACATGCTTGTGTTTAGAATATAATTTATAATTTTGTAGTTAAACAAATCATTAACACTATCTTAACAAATAACAATTTGCCATGCGATTATTAATAATATTTATTACCATCTGCTTTTCGGCCTTTCGCGCCCAGGCCGACAATAAAACACTATATCAACAGTTAGACTCTGTCATTGCTCATCGGGCCGACTATTATGTCCTTAAAGATAAGGAACTTAAAGACATTAAGCTTAGCGCCGCCTACATAACCGACGGTGAGGAAAAGTTGCGCTTGTATGAGAAGTTGGTTTATGGCTATACGCCATTCATTTACGATTCGGCTATGGTGTATGTTCAAAAAGGAACACACCTGGCCCAGCAAACAAACAATCAGGTCTATTATAACAAGTTTCAGATGCTCAAGGCCCGATTGTATGTTTTAAGAGGTTTTTATATTGAGGCCAAACAGTGTCTTGAACAGCTCAATATCCCGCCATCTGACACCAACCAAAATTATCTTTACAATTGTGCCCAATGCGCACTTTATTTTAACCTGAACGCTTATTGTGAGAACTCCGAGTTTAGTGAGCATTATAAAAAGCTCTTTAACGAGTATATTAATAAGGCTCTGTGTTATTATCCGAAGCGAGACGCACAGTATTATTATTTAAAAGGGGTACAGCTCTATTACTCGAATGGGTCTCTTCATGACATAAGCACCTATCTTAAGAAGACCATGAGTCTGTCAAAACCCAATAGCGACGTATATGGAATGTCGGCCTATATATTGTCGAAGGCTTATCGCAATAATAAACAATTGGAGCTGCAAGAACGCTACCTGCTTCTTTCTGCCATGAGCGACGTGATGACATCTACCAATGAGAGCATGTCTCTTCAAGATTTGGCCTTGCTGCTTTACAAAAACAATGATGTAGACAAAGCGCAAGAGTATATAAGCCTTTCATTAAAAGATGCCAACATGACGAATAACCACCTACGACGCGTTAATTTATTTAACAACTTTAATGTTCTATTGTCAGCCTACACCGATAAGCTTGAACAACAAGCTGTTTGGCATAAGTCGGCGTTGGCTTGTATCACTGTGCTGTTGGGCGTGGTTGTCTTCATTATGGTTTATGTTAAGCGGAAAAACCGACTGCTGAAACAAAATGAGCAGAAACTGAAAGCGTTGACTGAACAGTTATACTGCATTAATAGTCAACAGAAAAAGGATAATAAAGCCCTTGCAAACACAAATACCGAGCTTGAGAACACCATTGCAAAGCGTGAGAATATGGCAAATGCTTATATTAATCTTTGCTATCAATATATTGAGAGATTAGACAACTTGCGTAAGTTGGTTATCAGGAAAATCAAGGCCAATCAGCAACAGGAATTGTTAAGCATGCTTTCTTCGTCAAAACGTACTGTGGAAGCAAATCAAAATTTCTTCTTACAGTTTGATAAAATATTCTTGTCGCTCTATCCTTCGTTTATAACAGAGCTGAACACCTTGCTCGTGCCCGAGGCACAAATACAGCTTAAAGACGAAAACGAATTTACCCCCCGTGCGCGTAGCTGCCTTGATACGTTTGGGCATTACTGAAAGTGCAAAGATTGCGGGTATCTTGTCTTACTCGCCACAAACGATATACAACTATCGTTCTGCACTTAAGAATAATGCTATAGATAAAAATCGCTTTGAAGAGAATCTGCAAAAATTATGCTTGGTGTATTAACGGTTCAATAGAGCAAAAAACTTGAGATAATGGGGGTGTGAAAGCAAGGCGATTTTTGTTTGGAACAAACTAAAAATGGGCGAAAGCTTGGCTGTCGCCTTGCTTTCACCCATTTATCTCAAGTTTTTTTTCCTTACTGCTTGCTCTCCAGCATCACGATGTCGCCATCGGTAGAGGTGGTGATGATGTGCTGCTTGTCGGCAGTGGTGACGGTGTTCACGAGCGAGTTGCCCACTTTGTAGGTCCATTTCAGAAGCCCCGTCTTGTCGTCAAGAGCCAGGATGAGCCCCTCCTTGGTGCTGCTGTAGACCGTGCCGTCGATGACAGGCATCATGGTCGACGCATGCTCGTAGCCGAAGCCACAGTTGGTAGCCCACAGCTCCAGAGGCTCTGCTACCGTGGCCTTGTAGCACACGATGCTGTCTTGCATGGTCTTGGCGAAGATGCGCTGTCGGTCAGCCGACATGCCGATGCTCTCGCGCACCTTCGACTGGAACGTGCGCCACAGCATCTTGCCGTCCTTCAGGCCGATGGCTGTGAGGGCGCGTTGCGGGTCGGCAATGAAGATGGCCTCCTTGTTTGCCACGGGCCACACCTGAGCCGGCGAGTAGTGAAGACCGCCCTTCGGGTGCTTCCATGTCCACAGCAGCTTGCCGTCTTTCTCGCTGAGAGCATAGAGGTTGCTGTCCCATGCGCCAAACACCACCATGCCCTGTGTGAGCAAGGGCCGTGTCACGATGTAACCCTTCACGCCGTCAAAGGTCCAGCGCTCCTTGCCTGTGCGTGCGTCGATGGCGTGCATCTTGTGGTCGCTGCCGCCAATGAAGGCCGTCTTGCCGTCTGTAGCCACGGCGCCCATAACGGGCAGGTCGGTCGTGATCTGCCACAGCTCGCGCCCCGTGCGGGCATCAAGACCATATATGCGGTCGCCCGTGGTGCCGAAGACCACGGTGCCGTTGACCACGGCCGGTGTGCCGACAATCTTCTTGTCGGCCTGGAAATGCCAGCCCTCATGGCCCGTGGCCTTGTCGTATGCTGTCATGCGGCCCGTCACGTCGCCCACGAACACGCTGTTCTTCCAGCACACGGCAGAGGCGTAGATGCTTCGTCCGCTCTTCACGCGCCATTTCTCGCCCACGTTGCCGGCATACTTGGTGTTGCAGCTGAAGTCGGGATATTCGTCTGCATGTCCCTGAGGGTCATAATATTGCTTCTTCAGCGAGATGCCGCCCCAGGGACGAGGCTCCTCGCCGACGTTTTTCTCTGCCACGGTGAGCGAGTCGGCGGTAACATTCCACAGACTGTAGCCCACCTTGCCGTTGCTGTCCTTGAGGTTGGAGCGTGAGAGGAAGCCCGGAATGCCGTCATAGAAGAACGCCTTGTTGCGGTGGTAGTGGCCGCCGATGAACGCCTTGACATCAAGTTTTCTGAAGGCATCGGTCACCTCGTACCAGTTGTCGAGGTCGCCCTTGAGCATGGGGTAGTGGGTTGCAATGAACACCTTCTTGCCCTTGCCGTTTTTGCGCACCTCGTCGCAGACCCAACTGATGTCTTGTGGTGCCACATGGCCCAGCGCCATCTTGATGAACGGGCCCGAGGTGAAGCCGAGGAAGAGGGTGCCCTTGTGTTCAAACTCCATGCGTTCGCTGCCGAACAGCTGGCTAAACTTTGCCATGCCCGACTCGCTCCACGTCGTCTCGTGGTTGCCCGTGAGCACATAATATTTCTTGTTCAGAGCCTTCAGAGCATCGGCAAGCTGCTCCAGCGAGGCGTTGTCGCCGTTGTCGGCAAGGTCGCCCGTGATGAGCACAAAGTCGACATTGGGGTTCTTGTTGATGTCGGCAATGGTCATGTTGAGATACTCCAACGGCTTGGGGTCATTGCTGTTGAGGTGGATGTCGGTGACTTGTGCAAAGGTGAACGGCTCCTGTGCCCAGCCTTGAACGACGGCGAGGACGGCGAGCGCGATTGTCAGTAATAGATTTTTTGTCTTAATCATGATTTTTTGGTTATTTGTTGTTTTTTTACATTTTCGTCATGTGATAGCCCAACGCGTTAAGTTCCATGGCCACGCCCATGAGGTAGAGCTGATGGAGGGCGGCAACATAGGTGCGGAAGGCTTCTGGCGTGCCTGGCTCAAGGTGCAGGTGCATGATGGCGTTGTAGGTTCGTGAGGCACACTCGGCCACGGTGTCGTTGACCTTGTGCTCAGCCTCGGGCGTGAGCAGGAGCACCTGACGAAGAATGTATTCGTCCATGTGGTCGAAGTCGATGCGGTCGCGCAGATACTTGTACAGGTCCTCCACCTTACTATATAACGCCCAATCTTCATCCCAATATTTCGCCACGGCCATGCCGATATACATCATCCACCCGAGCGAGGCGGTGGGGTAGGCGGTAAACTCTCTCACGCCGTCGGGCATGTAGCTCTGTGCCAGCTTGGGCCACAGCTCCTCAAGGTCGGGAGCTTCGGGCAGGCGTTCATCCACTTGTCCTATAGACGTGAGGTAGCCGTGCAGGTCACGGCGAAACAGCTGTTCTGTCTTTTCGTTGTCGTATGTTGTCTTGTTGTCCATTTTCGCAATGTTTGTTGTTTGCAGTTGTGGTGAAAAGTTATGAGTTTTTCCAATTTTGTGGCTAAATTACGAAAAATATGTCAATTGAGCAATTTATTGTAGGCAAATTGATTTATTTGCATTATCTTTGCATTGATAAACTGCACCTCGGCAGAGCTTGCAAGCAAGCTTGCATCTCTGCTCTCGGTTTGCATTATTTGTTTTTCATTTTTTTGAGTCTTGATATATGTGGAACAGAATAAAATATCTTTTATCCTATTTTTTGCTGGTGTGGGGATTCTTCCTCATACAAAAGCCTGTGTTCATGGCCGTGAACGCATCTAAGAGTTATGCGCTGACCGACTATCTGAGCGTCATGTGGCATGGCGCCGGACTGGATGCCACCACCACGGGCTACCTCACCATCCTGCCGTTCCTGCTCACCGTGGTATCGGTGTGGTACCGGTATCTGCCGTTCCGCAAGGTCATGACGCCATATTATGTCATCGTGATGCTCCTCATAAGTGCCATCTTCGTTGGCGACCTGTCGCTGTTCTCGTTCTGGGAGAGCAAGCTCGATGCGTCAGTTTTTATCTATATCGACTCGCCGAAGAACGCCATGGCCAGCGTGTCGGGCGGTTACATAGCTGCACGCATAGGCATGATCTTAGGGCTGACTGCCGTGATGAGCGCTCTGCTGTGGCTCATCACGCCGAAGACTCTTGAAAAGATAAACATGATAGGTCAGCAACTCGTTGCCACGCTGTGCGCTCTACCCTTGGGCGCGTTGCTCTTTCTTGTTATAAGAGGAGGCATCCGCGTGTCTACAGCCAATGTGGGCGATGCCTATTTCAGCAACGACCAGTATCTGAACCTCTCGGCCATAAACCCGGCGTTCAACCTGTTTGCAAGCACAGAACGACAGGCACGCTATGAGGACGAGTTCAACTTTTATGACGAGCAGCGACGCGCACAGCTCATGAAGGGCCTGTATGACACCAACGACACCAACACCACACAGGTGCTCGAAACGCAGCGCCCCAACATCCTCGTGATCTTCATGGAGAGCTTCGGCGCCACGATGATTGAACGTCTTGGCGGCGAGAAGGGTGTGGCGCCCAACCTTGAGAGTCTGGCCGACAACGGTGTGTTCTTCTCGCGCATCTTCGCCAACAGCTTCCGCACAGACCGAGGCACCGTATGCACGTTCAGCGGCTTCCCCGGCTTGCCCACGCTGTCGCTCATGAAGGTGTCAAACCTCTGCCAGCAGTTGCCCAACATCGCAAACACGTTGGGACAGGCGGGCTATGAGACCGACTTTCTCTATGGCGGCGACATCAACTTCACAAACATGCAGGGCTATCTGCGTGCTGGAGGATTCCAAAAAATAACATCGCAAGACGACTTCTCACTGACCGAGCGCAACTACAGCAAGTGGGGTGTGCCCGACGGCATAACCTTCAACCATCTCTACGACATGCTCAAGGAGCGCGAGAACAGCAAGAAACCGTGGTTCACAACGTTCCTCACGCTGAGCAGCCATGAGCCGTTTGAGGTGCCGTACAAGAAGTTTGAAGATTCCCATTTCAACGCCTTTGCCTACACCGACCATTGCATTGGCGAGTTTATAAGACGCTTCCGCAAGACCAGACAGTGGAAGAACACGCTTATCGTCCTGCTGCCCGACCACGGCATACCTTATCCTAAGGAGGGCGAGAGGTTCAGTCCGCGCTTCTTCCGCATACCGATGATCTGGACGGGCGGTGCCGTGCGCCAGAAGATGACGGTTGAGAAGATCATGAACCAGACCGACCTTGCTGCCACGCTCTTGGCACAGCTCGGTCTGAAGCACGACAACTTCTTGTTCAGCCGTAACGTGCTGAGCGAGAGCTACACCTATCCGTTCGCGTTCTACAGTTTTGTCAACGGCTTCTGCTTCCTCGACAACACGGGCGTGAGCGTTTACGACAACGCCTCGAACAAGGTGTTCTTCAACGTGGCTCCTGAGGGCGACAGCGTGCGCGTGCAGAAGGGCAAGGCCATCTTGCAGACGCTCTACGACGAGGTGGGACAGATGAACAGCAAACGTTATAAGTAGGTGTTCAAAATAAAAAATAAGTTGGCGTCATGCAAGATTTTTCTTTCGCTCACGTTTCGTTATAAAAAACGAAGGAAAATTTTTATAGACAGCAATGACGATAAAACAAATAACGACATATCTGCTCATGGCTTTGGCTGTGCTCGTGACAGGCTGTAGCGATGAGGCACAAGAGAAAGAGTGGCTTGGCGCCCCGAATGCCACCACCTTGGTGGCACGATATGAGGGCGAATGGAAGGTAGGCAATCATTATGCCGGCAAGGGCGAGGTGGGTGTCTACTCTACGGGCTTTGACCTCTCGACCGTCCCTTACGCTGCCATCTTGCGCATGGCCATGCCACACCGTAACGTGGAGTGTGACGCAGACAAGGGCTATGTGGTGCCTTACAACAACATTGGCTATTCGCAACACGCCGTCTACATGAAGCTTGGAGCAAGCCAATGGCTCACAAAGGCAACCGTTGACGGAAAAACCTATTCGGCAATATTGTATATGGCGCAGCCCTCGGGACAGCAAACGGCTTATCCCAACGCCACGTTCTCGAAGGTGTCGGGCGTCTACAGCATGGTGTTTCCGCTGCTTAAAGTGGAGCTTCTTGGCAGCAAAGGTGAGCTGTGTGAGACCGTGGATGCCGACTTGCAGATTACGTTTACAACAACAAAGAAAAAATGATGTTGGTTTCGCGTGGCTAAAACATGTGAAACTTTAATAACAAGGAGATTTTGGAAGCAGAAGAGCTGCTCGTAAGTAGGATAAAGGAGGGCGACCGCACAGCCATGCGCACGCTCTACGACCGCTATTCGGGATATGTCATGGCCGTTGCGCTGCGATATGTTCCGGACAGGGACGATGTGCAAGATGTTGTGCAAGACAGCTTTGTCAAAATCTTCACATCAATAGGCTCTTTCTCTTACCGTGGCGAAGGGTCGCTGAAGGCGTGGATGGGGCGCATCGTGGCAAACATGTCGCTCGACTTTCTGCGGAAGAACAAGACGCTTAGCTTCACCTCCGATTTGCCAAACATTGCCGATGAGCCCGAGCCCGACATCGGCGGCGTGAGCGACGAGGCGCTCATGAGCATGATTGCGCGGCTTCCCGATGGCTACAGGGTGGTGCTCAACATGTTTGTGTTTGAGCAGATGAGCCACAAGGAGATAGCGCAACGGCTCGGGATAAAGGAGAACTCGTCGGCATCGCAATATTTTCACGCGAAGAAATTGCTCGGCAAGATGATTAACGATTACATTAAAAAGCAACAATAAGGCAACAATATGAAACACAACGGTTTTGCAGAACAGATGCGACAGCGGCTCGGCAATGCTGAGGCTGACGTGCCGGAAGGTCTGTGGGATGCCATTGAGCAGAAGCTCGACGCGCAGCCTGCGGCAGCTCCGCAGATGACCATTGCCCAGACACCGCGACGTGTGGTGCTCAGACGATGGGCTGTGGCTGCATCGGTGGCTATTGTTGCCGGTGCCGGGCTGTGGTGGTATGCGCACGATGATGACACGCTGCCTGGCGGAACAAAGGCGTTGGGCGTGGTGGCTTATGACAACGCCGAGGTTAACCCCGCGGTTTCGAAAAGGGCTGACAGGACGGGGCCTTCGGAAAATTATAATCTTTCTGTGGGTTCCAATTCTTTAAACGGATCCAATTCTTTAAACGGTTCCAATTCTTTAAACGGATCCAATGTTTCTGTAGGTTCCAATCTTTCTGACGGTTCAAACCATTCGGGTGGTTCAAACCTTTCAAGCGGTTCAAACGCCACAATGGTTGCCCAGTATATGTCTCGTCGCGCTGATGGTGGCGCCGACATGGTCGCGATGGCCGATAACGACAGTAAGGCTGTTGCTGCTCAGACTTTCACAGATGAGAGGGGCAATGGTGTCGCACCTTCTAAGGATGTGACGGACCAAGAAGCAAAGGCTGAGGCAAAGCGTGGGTTAAAGGAAGGGAGCATGACGACTGCAAGGAGCATGACGAACAGACAGACGCAGACAACGGCGACGGGACGCTCTGCCGCAACGGCGATGAGGCGCTCTGCCGCAACCGAAGAACAGTTCGCACGACGCGCAGCAAATGGTGGATCAAAATGGCAGTTTGGTGTTGGCACATCGGGCAACATGACTCGCTATTCGTCAACTAACGGCATCATGCCTATGCGCTATTCGGATGTAGCCATGGCTCAGGGTAGCAGCAACGCTTATCTTAGTGCAGAACCTCTGCAACGTGACTGCAAGGAGACGACGAAGCACAACATGCCCGTGTCGTTTGGCGCAACGGTGTCTTATGCCCTTAACGACCGTCTCGCCCTTACCTCGGGCCTTGTCTACACGCTTGCCACCTCGTCTTTTGAGCACGGCACGTCAAGCAACGCCTCTAAGGATGAGCAGACTCTTCATTATGTAGGCATACCATTCACGGCAAGCTACACCATCTGGAGCAACAGTTGGCTTAAAACCTATGTTAATGCGGGCGGACAAGCCGACTTCAACGTGTCGGCAAAGGTGGAGACGGAGGGTCACACCACCGATATAGACAAGGATCGTGCGCAGCTGTCGGTCGGTGCTGCCGCTGGCGTGCAGCTAAACGTCATCAAGCAGATGGGTGTGTATGTGGAGCCCGGAATGAGATATTATTTCGACAACGGCAGCAACGTGCAGACCGTGTTCAAAGAACATCCTTGCAACTTTAGTTTGCAGATGGGATTGAGGTGGAACTTTTAAAGGTAAAAAGGCTTTTTAAAGGTAAAAAGGTAATAAGGTAAAAAAAGGCTGGCGCCTTGGAAGGGAAAAACGAAAAGTGAAAAATCCAATGATTTATTAAAAGCTGAGCCTTCTTTAAAAAGAAAAAGGTAAAAAGGTTTTATGGCGTTAGCCTTTTTTTACCTTTTTACCTTTTAATTTTTTTTTAGCAATAATCTAAAATAGCCTTAGCTATTGGATTTTTCACTTTTCACTTTTCGTTTTTCACTTAATTATTTCTCTCCCACCGTTTCCATGGTCTTCTTAAGCAGTTCCCAGAATGGAGCAACGGTAGATATGCAGCAACGCTCGCCTGTTGTGTGTGGAGAGCAGAGCGTTGGACCGAACGACACAACGTCGAGGTGAGGATATTTGCCGAGGATGACAGAACACTCCAGACCTGCATGGTCGGCCTGCTCTGTGGCTTCCTTGCCAAACATCTCCTTGTAGTTCTTCTTCAGGAGGTTCAGAATGTCGCTGTTGGGGTTTGGATCCCAGCCGTTGTAGCTGCCGCTGAGCACAACCTTCATGCCTGCCATAGAGAAGCAGCTCTCGAGAGTGGTGGCCTCATATTCCTTCATGGTCTCGTTTGACGAGCGTGTGAGGAAGAGAACAGATGCCTTGCCGTCGGCGATGTTGATGATGGCGAGGTTTGAAGAGGTCTCAACAACGGTGGGGAACGACGGGATCATGCGTGTCACGCCATTGTGGCAAGCGTAGATAGCGTCGACGATGTTGTCCTGAATTTCCTCGGGCACCTCGTGAGAGGGTGTCTCTACAGCTGTAGCGAAGAACTCTATGCCGCTCTCGATGCCTCTATATTCGTTTTCGAAAGTCTCTTTCCATTCGGCAACAAGCTCCTTCAGAGCCTCCACGTTCTCCTTGGGCAGCGTGAGCACGGTCTCACACTCGAAAGGAATGGCGTTGCGCATGTTGCCGCCGTGCCATGTAGCAAGGCGTGCCTCACACTCGGTTATGGCGTCGCGAACGAAGCGCACCATGAGCTTGTTGGCGTTGGCGCGACCCTCGTGAATCTCAAGACCGGAGTGGCCACCACGCAGACCCTTAAGCGTAACCTTTACGGCTGAATCCTCGGGATCGGTTTCTACCTCTTTATAGTCGAGCGTTGCGCTGATGTCAACGCCGCCAGCGCTACCGATAACAAACTTGCCCCATGTCTCTGAGTCGAGGTTGAGCAAGATGTCGCCGTTAAGCTCGCCTTCGGGCAGACCGTTGGCACCGAACATACCTGTCTCTTCGTCGGCTGTGATCAGTCCCTCAACGGGTCCGTGCTTCAGGTCTTTAGCCTCCATGACAGCCATGATGGCAGCCACGCCCAGTCCGTTGTCGGAACCCAGAGTTGTGCCTTTAGCCTTTACCCAGTCGCCGTCGATATATGTCTCAATGGGGTCGGTAACGAAGTTGTGTGTGCTGTCTTTGCTCTTCTGCGGCACCATGTCCATGTGTGCCTGCAAGATAATGCCCTTGCGGTTCTCCATGCCAGGAGTGGCGGGTTTGCGCATGACGATGTTGCCGGCAGCATCCTTGAAAGCCTCCACGCCAGCCTTGGCAGCGAAGTCGAGCAGGAACTGCTGTATCTTTTCAAGATGTCCTGAAGGACGTGGAACCTGTGTCAGTGCATAGAAATTTCGCCAGATGCACTCTGGTTTTAGATTCTTGATTTCGCTCATAATTTTTTATGTTTTATGTGGTTTAAAATAAGAAATCAGTTTGTCTGTACCGCAGCCGTCCTCTTCTTTGTGAACGACAGGGCGATCCATGCGTACACGCCCAAGGCCACGACGAGAAGTGTCTGCACCGTGTGAACGATGAGCACAAAGTAGAGGGCGTTGTTGTCGGCCACGCCATAGAGGATGAGCATGGTCTTCACGGCAAAATGCCACGGGCCGGCACCGTTGGGGGTGGGCACGATGACGGCAATGCTTCCCACGACAAATGTGACAAGTGCGCAGGACATGCCGAGGTGGGCTGTCGACTCGAAACAGAAGAATGTGAGATAATAATGCAGGAAATAGCTGCCCCAGATGGCCATGGTGAAGAAGATGAACAGCGGAACGTTCTTGACCTTGCGAAGCGACATCACGCCCTGCCATATTCCGCCGATGGTGTTTTTCACCTTATTATATATGGTGAGCTTGCGTACAAGCACCCATAAAAGAGCTAACGCCGCAACGCCGCACACACCGGTCACGGCCCATCCGGCAGGAGAGAAGCCACGAAGAATGGCGTCGATACTTGTGCCCGTCTTGTCGAAGAACACGTTGAACACGCTCACCTGCCAAAGAAAAGTGAAGGCGGCAACAAAGGCCACAAGCAGCGAGTCGATAGCACGTTCGGTGACAACCGTGCCCAAGGCTTTGGGGAACGACACCTTGTCGTAACGGCTCAGCACGCCGCAACGTGCAAACTCGCCGATGCGGGGTATGACGAGGCTCAGAGCGTAAGACAGGAACACGGCGTTTATGCTTGTAGAGTGGCGAGGATGCTCTCCAACAGGCTCCAATGACATGCGCCATCGCCAGCCGCGGAACATCTGGGCCAAGATGCCGAAGGGGAAGGACAGAAGCATCCACGTCCAGTTCATGTCGTGGCGAAGCACGTCGGCAATGTCGCTAAACTTGAAATCGTGATACATCCAGAAGAGTATCAGGCCGCCAAGCAACAGCGAGAAAGCCACTTTTGATATGTCGCCAACAGTTTTATTTATTTTTAAAGACATCGTTTGAGTTGTTATTCTATCTGCAAAATTAATAAAAACAATTCAAAAACAGCAGTTTGCTACATTTTATTAAGGTATTTATTGTTTTTTGCCTATTTGCTGTCTGTTTTCTTCTTTTAGTGACAAACTTTCGCTTAATGTGTCAAAATGGTTTCAAGGAAATTTCCTAAATGTGACAGAATGACATCGTTATTTGACTTTAGTCAATAAAAAGGGGTGGTTGAGTGTGTTTTTTGTTATTTTGTTTGCGCACACAGCAAAATTGTAGTAATTTTGCATCGTCTAAAAGAGAAAAGATATATATAAGATTAGTTTAAGGATAACAATTTAAAGAAAGGAAAATTATTATGATGACATTAGTTGTATTCGCCATTGTTGCTGCAACTGTAGCACAGGCAATTAGTTTGGGTCACAAGATTGATTTGCACAAGTAAACAATCTTGGCTTACTTAAAAAGCAAGCTGACACCCCTTTCCATTTAGGAAGAAACATTTTGAAAGTATTTATATAGAAGATGGCGAGTCGCTTCAATTAGCGACTCGCCATTTTAGGTTTATGACAGAAAGCGTTTTGTAACAGAAAGCGTTTTGTAACAGAAAGCGTTTTGTAACAGAAAGCGAAAAAAGAGTTTGTTTTTGGTTATATGAAATAAAATCCGTACTTTTGCCAACGGAATATTAGCTTTCAGAAAAACCATAATCTGTTTTTTTAAATAAATGCAATCTATGACTAACAAACAACAACTCGTGATGTCGATCGTGGCGTGTGCTTTGGTTTTTTCTCCAATGGCAAATGCACAGAACAAGACAGCGATAAAACTGTTACCCAAACCGCATGCTCTAACGTTTGGAAAGGGCGTGTTCGCAACCTCTGGTGCTATAAAGGTGGAGAACACCGTAGGCGAGATGGCAGAGAACGTGTTCGTGCCGTCTTGGGCTGCCGATGCTAAAGGCCAGACAGACAGGGTGGTGCGCTATGCAAAGCTCGTAGGCGCTTCATCGCCAGAGGCTTATCGCCTGCATGTCGTAGCCGACACGTTGCAGATAGAAGCTGCTGCAAAGGAGGGATTTATGCGTGCTTGGCAGACCGTATGCCAGATAACGGACAAGAAGGGTGTGCCGTGTGTGGACGTGGAGGATGCTCCTGCTTATAAGTGGCGCGGACTGATGCTTGACGTGGTGCGCCATTTCTATCCGCTGAGCTTCATCAAGCGCCAGATCGATGTGATGGCTCAATATAAGTTTAACCGTCTGCACCTTCATCTCACCGATGCCGAGGGTTGGCGCATGGAGATAAAACGCTATCCGCGACTCACCGACAGCGTGGCATACAGACCGATAGAAAATTGGGCCGATTGGCGTGAGGCAGGACAGCCCTATTGCTCTAAGGATACCCCCAATGCTTATGGCGGTTTTTACACACAAGACCAGTTGCGCGACCTTGTGGCTTACGCTGCTGAACGAGGCATAACCATCGTGCCAGAGATAGAGATGCCGGGCCACTCGAGCGAGGCGACGACAGCCTATCCCGAACTGTCATGCACGCACGAGAAGCATAAGCAGCCCGACTATTGCGCTGGAAGCATTGCCACATACGACTTCCTTGAGAATGTCTTGAAGGAGGTGATGGATGTGTTCCCCTCTCATTACATTCATGTGGGTGGCGATGAGGCAGCAAAGAAATCGTGGTCTTCTTGTCCTCTGTGTCAGAGCAAGATGCGCGAGCTGGGCACCACAAGCGTGGATGACCTGCAGGCTTATCTCATAACCCGCATGGGACAGTTCCTCAACGAGCACGGACGCCAGCTCGTGGGATGGGACGAGGTGATCGCAGGAAACCTGTCGAAGAACACCACGGTGATGGTGTGGCGTAACAAGGATCGCGCTCATGAGGCCATAAAGCACGGCTATGACGTGGTGCTCTCGCCAGCCGAATATTGCTATCTCGACCATTATCAGGATGCTCCAACCACACAGCGCCCCGCCATTGGTGGCTATCTGCCCTTGGAGAAGGTCTACAATTATGTTCCTGGAGAGGATCTGCCTGAGGCTGAGCGTAAGTTGATAACCGGTGTTCAAGGCAACCTGTGGACCGAGCATGTAGCAACAACGGAGCATGTGGAGGCTATGTTATGGCCTCGTGGCCTCGCATTGGCTGAACAGGGATGGACGGGTTCCGAGAACAAAGATTATAAAGAGTTTAAGAAACGCGCGTTAGTCCAGATAGACCGTCTGCGCAACGAGGAAGGCATGCATCCTTTTGATCTTAGAAAAGAGGTGGGAGAGCGTCCGCAGGCCTTGGGCACAGTAAAGAACAAGGCTATAGGCGCGAAGATCACTTATAACAAGCCCTACTATAAAGGCTATAACGCCGGCGGCGACAATGGTCTCATCGACGGCAAGTGTGGCGGCTGGACCTATAGCGACGGACGCTGGCAAGGCTTCCTCGGCACGCCTGCCATCGACGTGGTCATTGACCTCGGCAAGACGACAAGCATAAACAACGTTGAGATGAGCTTCATGCAGATGAAGCGCACCGAGGTGTTCCTGCCTTCTAAAGTGCAGGTGATGCTCAGTAATGATGGACAGACTTATGATGAGGTCTACAGCAAAGACGAGCCTCAGGAGGACACCGAAAATCCGTTATACCGCACACACAAGTGGAAGGGCCACAAGAAGGCACGTTACGTTCATGTAAAGGTTGAGAAATCGACCTTTGGCGGATTTGTCATGTGTGATGAGATAATAATCAGGTGATAACCGTCTCATCGCCATTGTTACAATAAGATTAAAAAAAAGCCTCTTGCCATTAAAAAACAATGGTAAGAGGCTTGCCGTCTCGCAAGAATTTATTACTTTTGCACCACAAAAGAATTTATCATTAATTAATAATATGGACGACTATCACGCGGAAAACATGAATTTCGTAGGATAGAGCCGCTTTTATGAGTAAAGCAAGGCTCCATCCTATTTGCATCGTCATGGAGATTTTGCTTTATGAGAACATATTGGAACACCAACTCGACACTTAAGACAATCAGCGATTGGCAGCCCAACTGCTGGATTCAAGTAACATGCCCCACAGAAGAAGACCAAGAATATCTGGAGGACAAGTTTAACATTCCCGATTATTTTCTTTCCGACATCAGCGATACGGACGAACGTGCCCGTTATGAGTATGATGACGGATGGATGCTCATCATCCTCCGTATACCCTATGTCAAGGAGATACGCTCGCGCACGCCTTACACCACCGTGCCTCTCGGCATCATTCATAAGCGTGACGTGACCATCACCGTGTGTTATTATGAGACAAACATGATGATCGATTTTGTCAGTTATCAGCAGAAACGTGGGGTGGGATTCACCGATTATGTGGACATGATCTTCCGACTGTTCCTTTCGTCAGCGGTGTGGTACCTTAAGCGCTTGAAGCAGATCAACACGCTCATAGAGAAGGCAAAACATAACCTCGACCACGGCGTGAACAACGAGTCGCTTATAGGCCTGAGCCGTCTGCAAGACTCGCTCACTTATTTTATAACCTCAATTCGCGGAAACGAGACCTTGCTTGCCAAACTGAAGTTTAAGCTTCAGGTCGATGAGCTTGATGCCGACCTCATTGAGGACGTAAATATCGAGATGTCGCAGGCACGGGAAACAACAAATATCTATGCCGACATCCTGGAATCGACGATGGACACCTACTCGAGCATCATCAACAACAACATGAACACCGTTATGCGTACCCTCACTTCGGTGTCGATCATCATGATGTTTCCGACGCTCATCTCTTCAATCTTCGGTATGAACCTCATCAACGGCATGGAGGAAAGCCGCTACGGATTCCTTATTGCCATGGTGCTCTCTGTCTTCGTGTCAGGCATATCGTGGGTTATCTTGAAACGCAAACGCTTGCTTTGACGCAGGTTTTAAGATTGGCTTGAAAGCTTCTCACGGCGGCTTGTTGTTGATGTATACAAACGTGCAAGAGTGCTTTAAGAAGGGCTTAAAAGCCTTATAAATAAGGTATATTGGACTAAAAACGAAAAAAAAACGCATTTTTCGTTGCTATTCAATTTTTTTTATTTAAGTTTGCACTTTAAAGAATGTGAAATGGTCATGCCGACAGACAGATTGCCCTCTTCACAGGGCTCTGTCCTACTGCCTTTTTGACGAGGCGCGGCGTGGCATTTATTTGAAAGATTACCTTGTCATAAACTAAAACAGTGAAATGATGGACTCTCAAGAGAACACCCTGAATCAGGGAACATTAGAAAGCGAGAAGAACGTGGAGCAATCTGCCGTTCAAGTGGAAACTGCCGATGAAAGCGCTACTGCAGCTCCCGTGGCTACTGATCCTCAAGCTAACGAACAGCCTGTGGAAGAGGCTGCGCCGGCAAAGGTCTACAAGACAAAGAAAGAGGTCATTGAACGTCTAAAGGAGATTGTGGCCAGTGACGAATGTCCTGCCAAGGAAGAGATAGACCATCTCAAGACCGTGTTCTACAAGCTGCACATTGCGGAGCGCGAAGCAGCACTAAAGGCTTATATCGACGGTGGCGGCGATCCGGAAACTTATCAGATCGTGCCCGACGAGGACGAAGAGGTCTTCAAGGCCGAGATGAGCGTTGTGCGCGAAAAGAGAGCCAAGGTGTTCCAGCAACAGGAGAAGGAGAAGCAGGAAAACTTGCAGAAGAAGCTTGACATCATTGAGAAAATAAAGGCTATGGCCACCTCGCCTGAGGAGGCAAACAAGTCGTATAACGAGTTTAAGGAGCTGCAACAGCAGTGGAAAGAGATAAAGGCTGTGCCTGCAGAGCGCGCAAGCGAGCTGTGGCGCAACTATCAGCTTTATGTGGAGCAGTTCTATGACCTGCTGAAGCTTAACAGCGAGGCACGCGAGTATGACTTCAAGAAGAACCTCGAGATAAAGACCAAGCTGTGTGAGGCTGCCGAGAACCTGGCTAACGAGGAAGACGTTATAAGCGCGTTCCACCAGCTTCAGGAGCTGCATCAGCAGTATCGCGAGACCGGACCCGTGGCCAAGGAGCTTCGTGAGAAGGTGTGGGCCCGCTTCAAGGCTGCCTCTACTGTTGTGAACAAGCGTCATCAGCAGTATTTTGAGACCTTGCGTGCTGGCGAAGAGGAGAACCTCAACAAGAAGACCGAACTGTGTGAGAAGGTTGAGGCCCTCATAAAGGAAGAGAACAAGGGTGCTGCCGATTGGGAGAAGCATACAAAGGAGATAATTGCTCTTCAGGCAGAGTGGAAGAACATCGGTTTCGCTCCGCAGAAGATGAACGTCAAGATTTTTGAACGCTTCCGCGCTGCTTGTGACGATTTCTTCGGTCGCAAGGTAGAATATTTCAAGAAGATGAAGGCTGAGCTTGCAGAGAACGCCGAGAAGAAGCGTGCTCTCGTTGAGAAAGCAAAGGCTTTGCAGGACAGCACCGACTGGAGGTCGACAAGCGACAAGCTCGTTGCTTTGCAGAAGGAGTGGAAGACCATCGGCATGGTGCAGAAGCGCCTTGGCGACCAGCTCTGGAAGGAGTTTCTTGACGCCTGCAACAAGTTCTTCGAGGCCCGTAACGCAGCCAATGCCGGAACACACAACGAGGAGCGTGAGAACCTTGCCAAGAAGAAGGACGTCATTGAGAAGCTGAAGGCTGTGCTTGAGGCTGCCGCTGACGATGCCCAGCAGCAGGTGCAGAAGCTTGTTGAAGAGTATAACGCCATCGGCCATGTGCCTTATAAGGAAAAGGACAAGGTGTATGATGAGTATCATGAGGTGCTCGACAAGATTTATAAACAGCTCAACGTTTCAGCTACACGCCGTCGCCTGAACAACTTCAAGAACAACCTTAAGAACGTGGCCAAGCGTGGTGAGGATGCTCTCGACAACGAGCGTGGCCGTCTGGTTCGCCGTTTTGAGCAGCTCAAGCAGGAGGTTCAGACTTATGAGAACAACCTCGGCTTCCTCAACGCAAGCAGCAAGAAGGGTAACAGTCTGGTGGAAGAGATGAACCGCAAGGTACAGAAGCTCCGCGACGACATGGAACTTGTCAAACAGAAGATTAAGGCTATTGACGCTGAGAACAAGTAAAGAAGCTACAAAGAAAAGCTACATTTTAAAAGCTTATAAGCAAACAAAAAAAAGGGATGTGTCTTTCAAACGACACATCCCTTTTTTGTAAGCCAATGAGTTCCTGTTTTATTCCTGTGCTGCAAGATAGCGCTCAGCCTCAAGAGCAGCTTTGCAACCGCTGCCCGCTGCCACGATGGCCTGACGGTAAACAGGGTCGGCACAGTCGCCAGCGGCAAACACACCTGCCACATTGGTGCAAGGCGAGTTGTCGTGGGTCTTGATGTAGCCTGTCTCGTCAAGCTCCAGCCACGGTTTGAACACATCGGTGTTGGGCTTGTGGCCGATAGCAAGAAAGAAACCGTCGATGGGCAGGTTATATGTCTGCTCGTCAGCCTCGCCCTTACGCTTCACGAGGTGTGCGCCCTCAACCTTGTCCTCACCATAGAGGCCAAGAGTGTTGTGCTCATACAGGATCTCTATCTTCGGGTTCTCCTCGACACGTCGACGCATCACCTCGCTGGCACGCAGATAGGGTTTGCGCACAATCATGTAAACTTTCTGACAGAGCTGTGACAGATAAGAGGCCTCCTCACAGGCTGTGTCGCCACCGCCCACCACGGCAACGGTCTTCTTGCGGTAGAAGAACCCGTCGCAGGTGGCACATGCGCTTACGCCACGTCCGTTATATTTCCGTTCGTCGTCAAGCCCAAGATATTTGGCTGATGCGCCAGTGGCAATGATTACGGTGTCGGCCTCAATTTCTCCCTCGTCAGTGGTAATGAGGTAAGGAGCTTTGGAGAAGTCGACCTTCATGACCATGCCGCTACGTATGTCGCATCCAAACTTTGAAGCCTGCTCTTGCAGGTCCATCATCATTTGGTTGCCGTCGACACCCTCAGGATAGCCAGGGAAGTTCTCCACCGTTGTGGTCTGCGTGAGCTGTCCGCCCATCTGCATGCCACAAAGGAGCACGGGGTTAAGGTTGGCGCGTCCCGCATAGATGGCGGCGGTGTAGCCAGCCGGTCCACTGCCCACGATGAGGCAGCGTGTATGTTCAATGTTGCTCATTGTGATGTGTTTTTTGTTTTTTTATTTTGCCAGTTCCTCTTCAATGGCTTTGGCAATGACCTCAAAACTCTCTGTCGGCTCAAAACGGGCAACGACCTGTCCTTTCTTGTTGACAAGAAATTTTGTGAAGTTCCATTTTATGTCTGCCTTCTCTGCATAGTCGGGATCAGCCTCGCCGAGCATCTTCTCAAGCACAGGTGTGAGCTTGTGGTCAGGGTTGAAGCCTCCGAACCCCTTCTGTGTCTGTAAGAAAGCGAAGAGAGGGTCGGCATCGGGACCGTTGACCTTTACCTTTTTGAAGCGTGCAAACTCGGTACCGTAAGTGAGCTTGCAGAAGTTGTGAATCATCTCGTCGGTTCCGGGAGCCTGCTGCCCAAACTGGTTACAGGGAAAGTCGAGCACTTCAAACCCTTGGGCGTGGTATGTCTCATAGAGTTTCTCCAGTTCTTCATACTGTGGGGTGAAACCACATTTCGTTGCTGTGTTGACAATAAGCAGCACCTCGTTGGCAAAGTTTTGCAGTGACAGTGTGCCGCCTTTTCTTTCTTTTACAGAGAATTCGTAAACCGTTCTCATCTTTTAATAAATCGTTATTTTAAAAAATGTTTGTTGTCTTATCCTTTTGTTTTTGCAAAGTTAGCTATTTTATTTTTAATTTATTGCCAAATATCTGTCTTTATTGCAATTTTCTTTGCCCCTCACAGCCGAAATGTGAAAAAAAATATGTAAGTTTGCGACATGAAAAGTGTAAGACCTAAAAAGAATCTCGGTCAGCATTTCTTGACCGACCTCAGCATAGCGCGCCGCATCGCCGACACGGTGGATGCCTGTCCCGACATTCCAGTGCTCGAGATAGGTCCTGGCATGGGTGTGCTTACACAATATCTTGTCACCAAAGACCGCGAGGTGAAGGCGGTGGAGATAGACAGCGAGAGCGTGGCCTACCTACATGCCAACTTCCCCAAGTTGCGTGACAACATCATTGGCGACGACTTCCTGCGCATGGATCTCAACGAGATTTTTGCAGGACATCAGTTTGTGCTCACAGGCAACTATCCTTACGACATATCGTCACAGATTTTCTTCAAGATGCTCGATTATAAGGATCTCATACCCTGCTGCACGGGCATGATTCAGCGTGAGGTGGCGTTGCGCATGGCGTCGGAGCCAGGCAACAAAGCCTATGGCATCTTGTCGGTGCTCATACAGGCGTGGTATGATGTGGAATATCTGTTCACCGTCGACGAGCATGTGTTCAACCCGCCACCAAAGGTTAAGAGTGCGGTCATACGCATGACGCGCAACGGCGTGACTGACCTCGGCTGTGATGAGCGTCTGTTCAAGCGCATCGTGAAGGCTGTGTTCAACCAGCGCCGCAAGATGCTGCGCGTCAGCTTGCGTCAGATCTTCTCAGGAACGCCCGCCCGTCCAGAGTTTTACACCAACGAGGTTATGACCAAGCGCCCCGAGCAATTGTCGGTGGCACAGTTTGTCGAACTCACCAACATGGTTGAAGCTGAGCTTGCTGCCGTGGCAGAAAAAGGCGAGGACAAGGGTGCAGATTTATAGATGCCAAGATGCCGATTTATAGACTCCAGGGATGCAGAAGAATAAAAGTTGTAAAAATCAACTTTAAGAGTTGCATAATTCGGAGAATATAGCTAAATTTGTGAATAAATTCTATTTTTTGACACATCAAACAACAAACACAACAAATATATGATTGACGTAAAAGAGACATTAGAGGGTGCCAGCGAGCGCATGGAGATGGCTGCCATGTATCTGGAAGAGCAGCTGGCACGCATCCGTGCGGGACGCGCCAACGTAGCCATCCTCGACGGAATAAGAGTTAGTTCATACGGCTCTATGGTGCCCCTGAACCAGGTTGCCAACGTATCGGTGCCCGATCCTCGCACCATCGCCATACGTCCTTGGGACAAGAAGGCCATCCGCGACATTGAGAAGGCCATCATGGACAGCGACGTGGGCATCACACCCGAGAACAACGGCGAGATCATTCGTCTTGGCATTCCTCAGCCCACAGAGGAGCGTCGTAAGGAGCTGGTCAAGCAGTGTAACAAGATTGGCGAGAAGACCAAGGTTGAGGTACGCAACGCTCGTGGCGATGTCAAAGAGAAGCTGAAGAAGGCCATCAAAGACGGTTTGTCTGAGGATCTTGAGAAGGATGCTGAGGCCGAGCTGCAGAAGATCCACGACAAGTATATCAAGCGTGTGGACGACCTGCTGGCTTTGAAGACCAAGGAAATCATGACCGTGTAAAAGAAATTCATGACCTTGTAAAAGAAATTCATGACCTTGTAAAAGGCATTATGACCTTGTAAAAGGCATTATGACCTTGTAAAAGGCATCATGACCTTGTAATTAAAAAAATAATAAAGGTAAAAAAGTAAAAGACGTAAAAAGGTGAAAATGTAAAAACGGTGAAACAAACAAAGAGTGAAGAAAGCCTGCATCACACAGCTGTTCAGGCTTTCTTCTCACATAGCTGACAAGATTTTTACAACCAGCAGTTGTCAAGCATTTTAGCGACCCGCAGTTGTCAAGCATTTTTCAGCATCTTGTTTTTTTACCTTTTTACCTTTTTACCTTTTTACCTTTAAATAATGAAGGGATTAGTAATAAAGAACACAGGCAGCTGGTACACGGTGAAGACCGACGACGGTGCCATTGTGGACAGCAAGATAAAGGGCAACTTCCGCCTCAAGGGCATACGCAGCACCAATCCTGTGGCTGTGGGCGACCGTGTGGAGATCATTCGTAACCAGGAGGGCACAGCCTTTATCAACGCCATCGAGGACCGTCACAACTACATCATCCGTAAGTCGCAGAACCTGAGCAAGCAAAGCCACATCATTGCGGCAAACGTAGACCAGGCTTTCCTTATCGTGACGGTCAACTATCCGCAGACAAGCACCACCTTCATAGACCGCTTCCTCGCTTCTACCGAGGCTTACAGCGTGCCTGTGACGCTTGTGTTCAACAAGACCGATCTGCTTTGTGAAGAGGAACGCCATTATCAAGACATGATGATGACGCTCTACAGCACTGTGGGCTACAAGTGTGTAGCCATCTCGGCAGAGACAGGCGAAGGTGTTGAAGCGCTTCTCCCCATGCTTCATGACAAGATCACGGTGCTCAGCGGCAACAGTGGCGTGGGCAAGTCGACGCTCATCAACCGCATTCTACCCGATGTTAATCTTCGCACAGCCGAGATTAGCGACACCCACAACACAGGCATGCACACCACCACCTTTAGTGAGATGCTGGAACTGCCGCAAGGTGGCTACATCATCGACACGCCGGGCATTAAAGGTTTCGGCACGTTCAACATGGAGCCAGAGGAGATAACAAGCTATTTTAAAGAGATATTCAAATTCTCCAAAGACTGCCGCTTCAACAATTGCACCCACACTCATGAGCCTGGTTGCGCCGTGCTCAAGGCCGTTGAAGACCATTACATTGCAGCCAGTCGCTACCAGAGCTATCTGTCTATGCTTAATGACAAGGACGAGAACAAATATCGCGAGGCCTATTGATGCTCGTCATTATCGAGCATATACACAAACAGCCGTTTTGCTGCACCACAAGGGTTAGCAAAACGGCTGTTTCTTTTTACCTATTTGTCACGTCGTTGACGCATTGATAACAGGTCGTAAATGCTCAGATGTTTCTTCGTAAAATCTCAAAAGTTTTGTCAAACATGCTCTCCTTGTTTTTTGACCATTCCGCTCACCCACAGTCCAGAGAAGGCAATTAGTCCGTTGAGCATAAGTAGCTCGTAGCCAAACTTATAGCCTGTGGCTGTTTGAACGGTGGTGTCGAGAGCGAAGCAGAGCAATGGCGATGCCACGGCAATTAAGGGCACGGCGCGGTCTGCCACGCCACGGTGTGTCAGCAGACCGAAGGCAAAGAGGCCGAGCAACGGACCGTAGGTGTAAGAGCACAGCACATAGATGGCATCGATGACGCTCGTGCTGTTGATAAGTCGGAAGAGCAGAATGAGCACCACAAACATGGCTGCCATGCCGAGGTGAACGCGCCTGCGCAGACGCTCGTCGCCGTGACGGCCGCAGATGTCGACACAGAAGCTGGTTGTGAGGGCCGTCATGGCAGAGTCGGCACTGGAGAACGAGGCCGCCACCACACCAATGGTGAAGAGCACCACGACTGTCGTGCCCAGCTGGCCTGTGGCAGCAAACATGGGCAGCAACTCATCGCCCGATGCAGGAATGGCCATGCCCTGACGCTGTGCCAGGTAGATGAGGAGCACGCCGAGGAACATGAACAGCAGGTTGGCGGGCACAAAGGCGAACCCGTAGGTACACATGTCCTTCTGTGCCTCGCGCAACGACTTGCAGGTGAGGTTCTTCTGCATCATGTCCTGGTCGAGACCTGTCATCACGATAACTATGAACACACCGCTGAGAAACTGCTTCCAGAAGTATTGGCGGCTCACCCAATCGTCGAAGACAAACATCTTGCTGTGGCTGTCTTCCCACACCGTCCGTATGGCCTCGCCGGGAGTCATGCCCAGAGCCGTCACCACATTATATATAATAAGGATGAGAGCCGTGAACATGCAGGTGGTCTGGAAGGTGTCCGTCCACACCAGTGTCTTTATTCCGCCGCGACGGGTGTAAAGCCAAATCAGCGACACCATGGCCAGGACCGTGAGCCAGAACGGCACGCCTATGCTGTCGAGCACAAACCGTTGTAATATTATGCACACCACATAAAACCTCACCACCGAGCCTGTGAGCTTGGAGAGCAAGAAGAACGACGCGCCCGTCTTGTAGGACCATTTTCCCAATCTCTTGCCGAGGTAGGTGTAGATGGTTGTGAGGTTCAGGCGATAATAGACGGGCAGGAGGATGAAGGCCACGGCAAAATAGCCCAATATGAAGCCGAGGCATGTTTGCAGATAGGTCATGTCGGTCTTGAGCACCATGCCGGGCACCGACACGAAGGTAATGCCCGAGATCGATGCTCCCACCATGCCGAACGCCACCATGTACCACGGTGAGCGGCGGTTGCCGCGGAAGAATGTGTCGTTGTCTGAGCGCCGCGCTGTCAGTCGGCTGAACGCCATGAGGAAGGCGAAATAAGCAAGTATGGTTATGACAATAATCATGTTGTTTTTCTTTCTTTGTTGCGTTTTGTTCGTTAATTGAACCGCAAAAGTAATAAAATGTTTTGTTATAACGGAATTTTGTCTTAACTTTGTATTTGAAAGTTTTGCATACGACCAACCGGGCAAGACGGTAACATTAAAAATGAATCATTAAAAACCGATAGCTATGAGTAAACGTAAGAAATTTTTGCTTGAAGAAGACCAGATACCTACGCAGTGGTATAACATACAGGCCGACATGCCCAACAAGCCGCTGCCTCCTCTTAACCCTGCCACGCGCAAACCGCTGAGCGCTGAAGACCTCGCCCACATCTTCAACGAGGAGTGCTCGCGTCAGGAGCTCGACCAGGAACATGCGTGGATCGACATCCCCGAAGAGGTGCAGGACAAGTACCGTTATTATCGCTCAACGCCGCTCGTGCGTGCCTATGCTCTTGAGAAGGCTCTCGACACGCCTGCCCATATCTATTTTAAGAACGAGAGCGTGAACCCGCTTGGATCACATAAGATCAACTCGGCCCTGCCACAGTGTTACTATTGCAAGCTGGAGGGCACCACCAACGTCACCACCGAGACGGGAGCCGGCCAGTGGGGTGCTGCCTTGAGCTATGCCGCCAGCGTGTATGGTCTGTCGGCAGCTGTCTATCAGGTGAAGATCTCCATGCGTCAAAAGCCTTACCGCAGCAGCATCATGCGCACGTTTGGTGCCGAGGTTACAGGCTCACCGTCTATGTCGACCCGTGCAGGCAAGGACATCATAACCCGTGATCCCAACCATCAGGGTTCGCTCGGTACAGCCATCTCTGAGGCTGTGGAGCTGGCCACCACCACGCCCCACTGTAAGTACACGCTTGGTTCCGTTCTCAACCATGTGTCTCTCCACCAGACGGTTATAGGTCTTGAGGCAGAGAAGCAGATGGCCATGGCAGAGGAATATCCCGACCAGGTGATTGCCTGCTTCGGTGGCGGTAGCAACTTCGGCGGTCTTGCCTTCCCCTTCATGCGTCATAACATCCTTGACGGCAAGATGACCGAGTTTATTGCTGCTGAGCCAGAGAGCTGTCCTAAGCTCACACGCGGCAAGTTTGAGTACGATTTCGGCGATGAGGCCGGCTACACGCCCCTCCTTCCCATGTACACCCTCGGCCACGATTTCAAGCCTGCTAACATCCATGCTGGTGGTCTACGCTACCATGGCGCTGGCACCATCGTGTCGCAGCTCATTAAAGACAAGATGATGCACGGCGTAGACATTCCTCAGCTTGAGAGCTTCGAAGCCGGACTGCTGTTTGCCCGTACCGAGGGCATCATCCCTGCTCCCGAGAGCTGTCACGCCATCGCTGCCACCATACGCGAGGCAAAGAAGTGTAAGGTCAGCGGTGAGAAGAAGACCATCTTGTTCGGTCTTTCCGGTCACGGTCTTATCGACATGACGGCTTACGACAGCTACCTCAACGGCGACCTGCAAAACTATGCTGTGAGCGATGCCGAGATCGAGAAGAACCTTGAGGATGTGCCTAAGGTGTGAGTTAGACAAAAATAAAATAAGAAAGCCTTCACCGACATGCTTAACATGTAAGTGAAGGCTTTTTTTAGAGCTTGTTTTTCTTATTTGTCATCAATGCTTCTCAGCACCTTTACAGCCTCGCCCACGGTGGCAATATCATTCACCACCATGGAACGTTTGCCATTAATTTCTTTCAGATTGCAGCTGCGCAGATGGCTGCCAATATATTGCAGCACCTTGTCGAAGGTGGCGCTGCGATAGTAGGGACTGTCGGGGTTGCTCACAAACTGCATCTGCATGCGTCCTTGCTTAAGGATAAGCTTTTCGCAGCCCAGACGTTTGCCCAGACGGCGCAGCGGAACCACTTGCAGAAGTTCCTCTCCCTCGTGAGGTATCGGTCCGAAGCGGTCGATGAGTCGTTGACGGTAAGCGTCGAGCTCGCGGTCGTCGCCAATGTTGTCGAGCTCGCGGTAGAGGAGCATGCGCTCGCTGCTGCCCGGCACATAGTTGTCGGGGAAATACATCTCCAGGTCGCTCTCCACGGCACAGTCTTCCACAAACTCATCGCCCGTAAACTGTCGTCCTTCTGCCATCTCCTCGTGGTAGAGGTCTGCAAACTCATCGTTCTTCAGTTCGGTAACAGCCTGATTCAGAATTTTTTGATAGGTCTCATAGCCCAAGTCTTCCATGAAGCCGCTCTGCTCCGCGCCCAACAGGTTGCCAGCACCGCGTATGTCGAGATCCTGCATGGCGAGGTTGAAGCCGCTGCCAAGGTCAGAGAATGTCTCCAGAGCCTCCAGGCGTCGTCGTGCGTCTGCCGACAGCACCGCCTTGGGAGGTGCAAGCAGGTAGCAGAACGCCTTGCGGTTGGAGCGTCCCACACGTCCGCGCATCTGGTGCAGGTCAGACAAGCCAAACTTGTGGGCATCGTTTATGATGATGGTGTTGGCGTTGGAGATGTCGATGCCGTTCTCCACGATGGTGGTGGAGAGCAACACGTCATAGTCGTAATTCATGAAGCCCACCAATATCTTCTCCAGCTCCTCCGGGTTCATCTGTCCGTGCCCAATGGCCACACGAGCGTCGGGCACATAGCGGTGGATGAGGTTCTCGATCTCTTGCAGGTTGTTTATCCGGCTGCACACGATATAGGTCTGTCCGTTACGGCTCATCTCAAAGTTTATGGCGTCGGCAATGGTCTCTCCGCTGAACGTCGTGAGCATGGTCTGGATGGGGTAACGGTTTGGTGGGGGAGTGCGCATGATGCTCATGTCGCGTGCTCCCATGAGCGAGAACTGCAACGTGCGGGGTATGGGCGTTGCCGACATGGTGAGCGTGTCGACATTGGTCTTGAGCTTGCGCAACTTCTCCTTCGTTGCCACGCCAAACTTCTGCTCCTCGTCAATGATGAGCAGTCCGAGGTCTTTCCACACCACGCTCTTGCCGATGAGCTTATGCGTGCCTACCAAGATGTCGACCTTGCCGTCTTTCAGGTCTTCGAGCACCTGCTTTGTCTGCTTTGTCGTGCGGGCGCGGGAGAGGTAGTCGACTCTCACGGGGAAATCTTTCAGTCGCGACTGGAACGACTTGAAGTGTTGGTATGCCAGCACCGTTGTGGGCACGAGCACCGCCACCTGCTTCGAGTCGCATGCCGCCTTGAAGGCAGCTCTTATCGCCACCTCCGTCTTGCCGAACCCCACATCGCCACACACCAGACGGTCCATGGGTTTGGCTTGCTCCATGTCGGCCTTCACGTCCTGTGTCGCTTTCAGCTGGTCGGGCGTGTCTTCATAAAGGAATCTGGCCTCGAGCTCATGCTGCATGAACGAGTCGCCGCTGAAGGCGAAGCCTTTCTCGTGCCGGCGTTTGGCGTAGAGCTTTATCAGGTCGCGGGCAATGTCCTTGATCTTCTTCTTGGCCTTTTCCTTAAGGCGCTCCCATGCTCCCGTACCGAGGGTGCTCAGACGCGGTGCCTCGCCTGTGGTGCTGCTGCGATACTTGCTTATCTTGTAGAGCGAGTGTATGCTCACATCCACGATGTCGCCGCGTTGGTAAATTATGCGTATGACCTCCTGGTAGGAGTTGCCCACAGGCACACGCACCAGTCCGCCAAACTTACCGATGCCAAAGTCGACATGCACGATAAAATCGCCCGGATCCATCTCTTGCAACTCTTTCATGGTGAGCGCCATCTTGCCCGCCCTTGCTGTGTCGCTCTTCAGACTGTACTTGTGGAAACGGTCAAAAATCTGATGGTCGGTGAAGAAGCAAGCCCTTATGGTGTTGTCGGCAAAGCCCTCGTGCAGCGTGTGGTCCACGGGTGTGAAGGGCAGGTCCTCGCCTTTTGTCTTTACCTCGTCCGAGTCGAAAATGTCGCGCAGACGACGTGTCTGCTTCTCGCTGTCGGCAAGTATGTAAATCTTGTAGCCCATGAGCACATAGTCGGCGAGCGACCGTGTGAGCAACTCAAAGTTTTTGTGAAACAGCGGTTGCGGCGTGATCTCAAACGTTATTGTTGCCTGAGGTGTGCCGAGCGGCTTGTGACCCATGTCTATTCGTCTGAAGGCAGCAATACCTTCCTTGAAGCGTGTGCCGCTAACCAGTTGTGTGTCGCGGCTCAGCGACCTCATGATCTCTTTCTGCTCCTCTTCTGTGGCGCCCTCCAAGCGCTCTGCCACAGCCTGCTGCGCAAATCCTTCGTCGTAGATGCGTGCTATTGTGTCGGCCACATAAGCCAAATCTTTCACAGCCACAACGGTGTCGGCAGGGAGGAAACTGGTCAGGGGCATTTTCTCCTCCGTCATCTTGGCAAGCTCTGGCACAATCTCCACCGCGTCTTTCTTGTCCTTCGATAGCTGATCCTCAACGTTGAATGTGCGTATGGTGTCGATCTCGTCGCCGAAGAAGTCGATACGGAACGGTAGCTCCGAGCTGAACGAATAGACGTCGAGGATGCTTCCGCGAACGGCAAACTGTCCCGGCTCATACACATAATCCACTTGTGCGAAGCCAAACTCGCGCAGCGTCTTTTCCGTCTCCACAATGTCAACGGTCTGGCTCACGGCAAGCGACAGCGTGCGCTCATCGAGTCGTTGCTTCGACACCACCAGTTCGCTCAGCGCCTCGGGGCATGTCACGATGTAAAGGGCCTTGCTTGCCTTGCTGCTTCCTGCCTTTGCGTTCTCAGCCTTGCTTCTTGCTTCTTCGTTCCCAATCTTTCTGTTTCCCTTTTCGTCATATCCGTTGTTTCCCCCTCTTTGTGCCAGTCGGCTCAGCACCTCTGTGCGCAGAATTTCGCTTCCTGCATCTCGCTGTCCATATTTCACGGCGCGTCGATATGAAGAAGGGTAGAACAGCACCTGTTGCGTGCCCATGAGTTGTGTAAGGTCGTGGTAGAAATAGCCTGCCTCGTCGGCATCTTGCAACACGAACATTATGGTGTCTGCATGTCGGTCTGCCAAAGCGGAGAAAAACATTGGGCCAGATGAGGCCAACAGTCCCTTCAGGAAAACGGTCTTTACGGTCTTGTCTTCCAGCATCTTTACAAGGGCTCCACATTGTGGCATGCCTCCATAAATGTCTCTAATTTCTTTTATTTCCATCTAACAAACAGGTGTGTTCTTGTAAAACTGCTACAAAAGTAGCTAAAAAACATGAGATAAAGCCGTGAGAAACTAAAAATCAGAGCTTCCGCTATGAGGTTAACAGATTTTTTGTTTTGCAAATCCAAATATTCTGCTTTAAAAATAAAAAAGGTGTAGCTCTTTCAGAACTACACCATGTGAAGATAGTGATCCCGTTGGGATTCAAACCCAAGACCTTCAGAACTTTTTCTCAACCAGAATATTCTGCTTTAAAAATAAAAAGGTGTAGCTTGGAAATGCTACACCTTATTATGTGATCCCGTTGGGATTCAAACCCAAGACCTTCAGAACTTTTTCTCAACCAGATCTTTCTGCTCATTAAACACAAAAGGAGAGCCAACAAGTGACTCTCCTTATTATTATGTGATCCCGTTGGGATTCAAACCCAAGACCTTCAGAACCGGAATCTGACGCTCTATTCAGCTAAGCTACGGGACCCTCAAAATCAGCGAATGCAAAATTAAAGAAAAAAAACGAGATGGGCAAATTAAAAGTGTCTTTTTTGTGGGCACAAGAAAAGACAAAGAAGCTTTGAAACACTAAATATCTTTAATAATGACCCCATTGTTGCTGTTCATACAATCTTTTTTCCTAATTTTGTATCTTAAAGCTAAGAAAAAAGTAAAAACAATCGCATAAACACGAAAAAAAGATGAGCCGAATAAATGTTTTGTTCAGTTTTCTCGGCCACTACAAATACCTTATAGTATTAGTGGTGGGCGTGGTTCTCGTTGGTTTTGTCGACGAGAACAGTTTCATGCGCCGCATGCAGCTTGACATGCAGATAGCCGACATGGAGCAAGAGATAGCCAAGTATAAGGCCATCAACGAAGCCGACACCAAGCAGCTGCGCGACCTGCGCCGCAACCCAAGGTCGGTGGCAAAGATTGCCCGTGAGCGCTATTTCATGAAAGCCGATGACGAGGACATCTTCGTGCTTAGTGACGATGAAAAACCTAAGACAACAAACGATGAAACAGTTAAGTAACATACAGAGTGGGCTCTTTCTCTTCGGCGGAGTGCTCATGGTTATAGGTGCTGGTAGCTACGCCTTCATGTGGCACCAAGAGGTGGTGGGCTTCATATACCTTATTGGCGCATGCCTCTTTGGCGGCATACAGCTCATGCAGAGCTATGAGGGCCGCAACATGGTTATAAAGCGTTTGAAGCGCATCATGTCGCTTGCTGACCTGCTCTTCATCTTCTCGGGCATGGTCATGATCGACAATGCCTTCGGTGTCACCCAGTCGTTCTTTGGCAACTATGCCACCTACCTTGAGGTGGTCTACAACAAGTGGGTGTTGCTCTTGCTCATTGCTGCTCTGCTTGAGATTTACACCATGCACCGCCTGTCGTCGGAGCTGTCGAAGGAGAATGACAATAGTCCACAGGTTTAGAAACATGTCGCGTAAGCGGTGTGTATAGGCACCAAACAGTTGGAACAATCAAAAAAAATACTAAAACATCGTCTTATTATTTTAAATAGGATAAAAAAAATTCCGTTCTTCAAGAATAGATATTACCTTTGACGAGGTTGAAAAAATAAACATGGCTATGAATAAAATTATCTACGCACTGCTCGCTGTCTTGGCGTTGACCTCTTGTGCTAATTCTTACAACATATCAGGAACATCAAACGTCTCGACGCTTGATGGCCGCATGCTGTATCTGAAGATTCTCAAGGACAACGATTTCAAGAGTCTCGACTCGTGCGATGTTGTGCATGGACAGTTTCAGTTTAACGGAGCGTTTGACACCATTCGCATGGCAAACATCTTCATGGATGACGAGAGCGTGATGCCGCTCGTGCTTGAGACAGGCGACATAACCGTAAAGATAGACAACACCCAGCAGACCGTGAGCGGCACGCCGCTCAACGACGAGCTGTTCAAGTTCTTCAACAAGTACAGCCAGATCAAGAACCAGGAGGCAGAACTTGTCCACACCCATGACCGCGCCATCATGGACGGTAGCAACATGGATGTGGTGAACGCAAAGCTCAGTGCCGAGTCGGACCGTCTGTCGGCAGAGGAGGACAAGCTCATCACATCTTTCGTGACCGAAAATTTTGACAACGTGCTTGGCCCTGGCGTGTTCTTCATGGTGACCATCAGCAACCGTTACCCCGTGCTTACACCGTGGATCGAGGATATCATGAGCAAAGCCACGGACAAGTTTAAGAACGATCCTTATGTGAAGGACTATTATAAGAAGGCACAGGAGAACCAGGCCATAATGAACGGTCTGCACGATGCCTCCATGCCACCTGCTCCCGCATCGGCACCTGGCCCTGCACCCGATGGTGCAGCAATGACGCCTGCACCTGGCACCATGCCCGATGCTGCTGCTCCCGCGCCCACACCTAACGAGTTGGCTCAGCCTGCCGATGGACAACAAAAAAACGTGTTCACGCACAAAGCAAGACAAACAACAAAACGCGAAATGTCTTGCTTTGTGCGTGAACTCGTTTTATATAAAGGAAATTTTAAAAGGTAAAAAGGTTATAAAGGGGCATTCACGATTACACCTTCGGTCATTACGTTCGTTGCATCCGCAAGTAATTTTTTGTAAATATAAGTAGGTGTTCAAAATTAATTTAAAAGCATAACCTTTTTATAAGATTCATATATGCGATTAATTTTGAACACCTACTAAAGATTTGAGGTCATGCGCAACAGAGAGCGAAACCACCATTTCCTTTCTGTTACGCATGGCCTTTTTGCGTTTGTCTGCAACAAAACTTATTAAGAACACTTGCTTATGATTATTTTTTCATACCTTTGTCGTGCAGAAAAGACCATTAATCAATCAATAAGATGCGACTGATAATAAAAAACGGAATAGTTGTCAACGAAGGACAAGCTTGTCGCGCGTCCGTCGTTGTGGAAGACGGCTTTATAAAGAACGTCATCAGAGAAGGTGAAAACACAGAGGCATGTGCTTGTCTTGACGGCTCCAGCTGTGACAGCGAGATCGATGCCGACGGCTGTTATGTGCTTCCGGGTGTCATCGACAGTCATGTCCATTTTCGTGAGCCGGGACTCACCGCCAAGGCCGACATGGAGAGTGAGAGCCGTGCTGCCGCCTATGGTGGCGTGACATCGTTCTTCGACATGCCCAACACAAAGCCGCAGACCACCACGCTCGAAGCGCTTGAGGCAAAGCGACAGTTGGCTGCCGGGAAGAGCCATGTCAACTATGCCTTCTTCATAGGCGCCACCAACGACAACATCGACACGTTGAAGCAGGTTAACCCGCATGAGGTGCCTGGCGTGAAGCTGTTCATGGGAGCGAGCACTGGCAACATGCTCGTTGATCAGGAGACAGCTCTAAGACGCATCTTCAGCGAGGTGGAGCTGCCCGTCATGACCCATTGTGAAGACTCTGTCGCCATAAACCGCAACATGGAAGAGGCGAAACGCATGTGGGGTGACGATCCCGACGTGTGCCACCACCCGTGGATCCGTAGTGTGGAGGCATGCTACGCGTCGACAGAGCTTGCCGTGAGCCTCGCCCGTCAATATGGCACACGCCTGCATGTGGCGCATCTCACCACCGAGCGCGAGCTCAATCTCTTTGGTGTCGACAGCAATATCACGGCAGAGGCGGTGATAGCGCATCTCATGTTTACCGATGCCGACTACCAGACGCTTGGAACACGCATAAAATGTAACCCTGCTGTGAAGACCGCTGCCGACCGTGCCGCCTTGCGCCGTGCTCTAACCGACGGACGCATCTTCACCATAGGCACCGACCATGCACCCCATCAGCTTGCCGACAAGCAGGGTGGCTGCGCCCGTGCCGCTTCAGGAATGCCCATGTTGCAGTTCTCGCTTGTGTCCATGCTTGAACTTGTCGACGATGGTGTACTCACCATAGAGCGCCTTGTCGAGCTTATGTGTCATCATCCGGCACAACTGTTCAGCATACGCGACCGTGGCTTTGTGCGCCCAGGCTGTAAGGCCGATCTCGTGGTGGTGCGCCGTGGCGAACCGTGGACCGTCACCGACGAGTGTGTGCAGAGCAAGTGTGGATGGACACCGCTCGCTGGCCATTCGTTCGCTTGGCGTGTGTGTCAGACCGTGAGCAACGGACACCTTATATATAATAATGGCGTCTTCGACGAAGACTCGCGTGGTGAGGCTCTGATGTTTAGATAGGATAATTCAATGCTGACACATTGAAAAAAAATAAAAAGTATGGCTCGTGTCATTAAAACTTTAGAATATAGCATTGCCGACGTGGTGCCCTACATTAACTGGCTCTACTTCTTTCATGCCTGGGGCTTGTCAGGAAAACCTGATTCTGAGAAGAACGCCTTGCGTGAAGAGGCTATGCAGATGCTCGCCTCTATGGAGTCGCGCTATGCCACACATGCCGTGTTCGGACTGTTTGATGCCAACGCCGATGGCGACGACATCATTATAGACGGCTTGCGGTTCCCGATGTTGCGCCAACAGACGCCAACAGAGAATGGAAACCCCACGCTGTGTCTTGCCGACTTCATACGTCCGCTTTCTCACGGCGTGACCGATACCATAGGCGCCTTTGCTGCCACCGTGGACAAGTCGATGGAGACCGACTATAAGAATGACGATTACAAGCGCATGCTCGCGCAGACTCTTGCTGACCGTCTGGCTGAGGCCACAGTGGAACGCTTGCACCAACAGGTGCGCACACAATGGTGGGGCTATGCTCCCGATGAACATCTAACCGTCGAACAGATGCTACGCGAAGATTTTCAAGGCATACGTCCCGCTGTGGGCTACCCGTCAATGCCCGACACAAGCATGAACTTCCTACTCGACCGCTTGCTCGACATGAAGACCGTTGGCATAAGGCTCACGGCCTCGGGCATGATGATGCCGCATGCTTCGGTCTCAGGATTGATGTTCGCTCATCCTGCTGCCCATTATTTCAATCTGGGAAAAATAGATGAGACCCAACTTCGCGATTATGCTCACCGACGTGGCATCCCTGTCGAACTGATGCGCCGCTTTTTGGGTGGTTGCTTGATGTAAGATGGTGGTTGCTTGATGTAAGATGGTGGCTGCTTGTTTGTAAAATCCTCATAACTCGTCATAAGAAAAATATGATTGCCCGAATTTCAATATTAATATTCCTCGTCATCCTTTTGCCTGAGGCCTATATCTATAAGGTGCATCTGCATTGTCGTGGTCCCATGTCAAGAGTGAAGAAGCTGTTGTGGTGGATTCCTGCAGTGGTGCTGTCTGTCTACACTATTGCCCTGTGTTGCATACCCGACTTTGCCCCTTCAGACCAACTGTGGCTGAATCTCTTCCTCTTGCTGTTCGGTCTGTTCGCAGCGCCTAAGTTTGTGTTCATGCTCTGCTCCCTGATAGGTCTCGGCGTTAAGCGTGGCTTCGGTCTGCATCGCAACTATGGCACGCTGATGGGCATCTCCCTGTCTGTCGTCATTGTCGTGGCGGTGCTCTACGGTTCGTTCTTTGGTGTGCGCCGACTGGAGGTCAAACATGTGGAGATTGAGTTTAGCGACCTGCCTGAGGCTTTCGATGGCTACCGCATTGTGCACATTTCCGACCTTCATGTAGGCTCCATTCCTCATGATTTGCTGGAGCGTGCCGTAGACAGCATAAACGCAGCTCACGCCGATGCCGTGATGATGACTGGCGACATACAGAACATGCAGCCCAGCGAGCTGCTGCCTTTTGCCTCGTTGCTGTCAAAAATCAAGGCCAAAGATGGGGTGTTTGCCGTGCGCGGCAATCACGATTATAGCATATATGTGTCTGGCACAGATAGTCTTAAGGCTGCCAATGAACAGCAGCTCGTTTCTCTTGAACGCTCGTTCGGATGGCAATTGCTGCTCAACGACCACCGCGTTCTATGTCGAGGCAACGACTCTATCGTTGTGGCTGGTGAGGAGAACGTCGGGCGACCGCCGTTCCCGATGAAGGGTGATCTTAAGAAGACGCTCCGTGGGGTTTCCGCATCCTCCTTTGTGGTGCTTATGCAGCACGACCCATGGGCATGGGAGGAGCAGATCCTTCCTCACTCAAAGGTGCAGCTCACGCTTAGCGGACACACGCACGGCGGACAAGTGGAGCTCATGGGGTTCCGCCCTACGCAGTTTAACAACCGCGAAGACTGCGGACTCTACCGTCGTGGTGAGCGCTCCCTCTTCGTGTCATCAGGTCTCGGTGGCTTCGCCCCATTCCGTCTTGGTGTCTATCCCGAGATCGTGGTGATAAGCTTGAAGGTTAAAAGAAAGTAGAAATTTAAAACCAATAATTTAAGATTAATAACACACAATGAAAATTCTCTATCGCATTTATCAGCTGTTCATCGTGTTGCCGGTTATAGCGCTCGGCACACTTATAACTGCTCTTACGGTAACCATAGGCTGCACCATTGGCAACGGACATTTCTGGGGCTACTATCCCGGCAAACTGTGGGCACGACTGATCATTCGCATGTTCCTCCTTCCCGTAAAGGTTGAAGGACGTGAGAACCTGGAGCCCGGACGTTCTTATGTGTTTGTGTCAAACCATCAGGGCGCATTCGATATATTCTTGATTTACGGCTACTTGAACCGCAACTTCAAATGGATGATGAAACGACAGCTGCGTAACATGCCGTTAGTGGGAAAGGCATGCGAGGCTTCACACCAGATTTTTGTAGACAAGCGCGGACAGGCACGCATTCGTGAGACCTACGACAAGGCTCGCGACACCCTGCGTGGCGGCATGTCGGTGGTGGTGTTCCCCGAGGGAGCACGCTCGTTCACAGGCCACATGGGGGTGTTCAAGCGCGGCGCTTTCATGCTTGCCGATGAGCTGCAACTCAACGTTGTGCCCATAACCATCAACGGCTCGTTTAACGTCATGCCCCGCATGCGCGACATGAAATGGGTACTGTGGCATCCGCTGCGTCTGACCATCCACAAGCCCATCGCACCTAAGGGACAGGGTGCAGACAACATCAAGGCCATTGAGAAAGAGAGCTATGATGTGGTCATGAGCGGACTCGTTGACGAGTATAAGGGCTTTATGGAGAACCCAGACCAATGATAACGTGGGTTGAGGCTTTTATCGACGTGTCATCCATTTTTATTGTTGTTTCATCCATAATTCTCAATAATTCGTTGTAACTTTGCAGACAATAAACGTTTATTAGATTTTTATAGAGAAAGAATGAAATCATTGAAGAAGTATCTGCCCGACCTCGTGGCAGTGGTTTTGTTTGCCGTCATCTCCTTTGTCTATTTTATGCCGGCCGACATCGACGGTCGCATACTCTACCGTCATGACACGTCGGCAGGACGTGGAGCAGGCGTGGAGCAAGAGCAATATTTAGAGAAGACAGGCGAGCGCACACGCTGGACCAACTCGGCATTCAGCGGCATGCCCACCTACCAGCTGGCACCGTCGTATAAGAGTACCGACATGCTCTCAAGCGTGATGAACGCCTACCACCTGTGGCTTCCCGACAACGTGTGGTATGTGTTTGTCTATTTGTTGGGATTCTACATCCTTCTGCGTGCCTTCGACTTCCGTCATGAGTTGGCGGTCCTCGGTTCGCTGATATGGGCTTTCAGCAGCTATTTCTTTATCATCATTGCCGCAGGACATATATGGAAGGTCATGGCGTTGGCTTATCTGCCGCCCATGATTGCGGGCGTGGTGCTGTCTTTCAAGGGCCGATACCTGTGGGGCTTCATCCTCACGGCTCTCTTCTCTGCCTTTGAGGTGAAAGCCAACCATGTGCAGATGACCTATTATTATCTCTTCATCATCCTCTTCATGGTCATCGCCTACCTCGTTGAGGCCGTGCGCAACCGTCAGATGGCACGCTTCGGCAAGTCTCTTGGCGTGTGCATGGCAGGTGCCGCGATAGGCATCTGCATAAACCTGAGTAACCTCTACCACACATGGCAGTATGGCCAGGAGTCGATGCGTGGCAAGAGCGAACTGGTGAAGAAAAACTCTGCAAACCAGACATCGAGCGGTCTCGACCGCGACTATATAACGCAGTGGAGCTACGGCATCGATGAGACATGGACGCTCCTCATCCCTAACGCCAAGGGTGGCGCTTCGTTCCCCCTTGTGCAAAGCGAGAAGGCCATGTCGAAGGCCAACCCCGAGTTTATGCAGCTCTACCAGCAGCTGGGACAATATTGGGGCAATCAGCCAGGCACCAGCGGACCCGTTTATGTGGGTGCCTTCGTGCTCATGCTGTTCTTCCTCGGACTGTTCCTTCTGAAGGGTCCCATGAAATGGGCGTTGTATGCTGCAACGGTGCTGTCTGTCCTCCTGTCGTGGGGCCGCAACTTTATGTGGTTTACTGACCTGTTCCTCGACTATGTGCCGATGTATGCCAAGTTCCGAACCGTGGCATCAATACTCGTCATCGCCGAGTTTACCATACCTCTTCTCGCCATGATGGCGTTGAAGAAGCTCATCGACAATCCAGAGGTCCTTAAGGAGACGGAGACCATGAAGCAGAAGGTGCTTGGTTTCATCTTCTTCTCGCCTCTCTATATCTTCGTGCGTAAGAAGCGCGATTATCTTGTTGTGGCGTTCGCCATGACCGCCGGCATGTGTGTGCTTTTTGCACTTATGCCAAGAGTGTTCTTCCCCGACTTTGTGTCGGCTTCGGAGATGGTGGCGCTGAAATCGTTGCCAGCCGAATATCTCGGACCGATCCTTAGCAACCTCACCGACATGCGTGTGGCTGTGTTCACCGCCGACTGTTGGCGCTCTGCCTTCATCGTGACGTTTGGCACCGTTGTGCTGGTGCTCATGCTCATGAAGAAGATCAACAGCAAGATGGCTGTGTCTCTCATGATTGCCCTTTGTGTCGTCGACATGTGGCAGGTGAACAAACGCTACCTCAACGACTCTATGTTTGTTGAGAAGAGCGTGCGCGACACACCGCAGCCCATGACAGCCACAGACAAGCAGATTCTGCAAGACCGCTCGCTCGACTACCGCGTGCTTAACCTCGCGTCAAACACGTTCAACGAGAACGAGACCTCTTATTACCACAAGAGCATCGGCGGCTATCATGCAGCAAAGCTTCGCCGCTATCAGGAGCTCATCGACGCTTACATCTCGCCAGAGATGCAGAAGGCCTACTCGGCAATAGCTCAGGCTCAGGGCGACATGACAAAGGTGGCAGGCGACTCTATCTACCCCGTGCTCAACATGCTTAACACCAAATACCTCATTCTGCCGCTGCAGGGTGGACAGACGGTGCCTGTGCTTAACACTTATGCTTTTGGCAATGCCTGGTTTGTAGGCGACATCAAGTATGTTGACAACGCCAACGAGGAACTCGACGGTGTGGGTAAGATAAATCTTCGCCATCAAGCTGTGGCTGACGCCAAGTTTAAGGAGGCGTTGGGAGAGGCTGTGCCTGAGGACGACATGGCCATCGTGAAGCTCACAAAGTATGAGCCCAACGAGCTGACCTACGACATCAGTTCAACAAAGGGCGGCATTGTGGTGTTCTCCGAGATATATTATCCCGGATGGACCGCCACTGTCGACGGAGAGCCAGTAACGGTGGGACGTGTCGATTATGTGCTTCGTGCCATCAACGTGAAGGCCGGCAAGCATAAGGTGGTGCTTACCTTCAAGCCAAAGAGTATCCGCGACACCGAGACCGTGGCTTACATTGCCTTCGTCCTCCTCTTCATCGCCATCATCGGTGGTGTGTGGTTTGAGGAGCGCAAGAAGCGCAAGGCGGCAACAAATGATAACGAAAAGGCATCTATCGACTAAATCGAACAATGCAGTTTAGAACAATTGTAGACATACCGAGACCCGCGTTCAGCATAGCCCCCTGTGAGGAGATGCTGTTCGTGGGCTCTTGCTTTGCAGACAACATTGGGCGCCGTTTCAAGGACGAGATGTTCCGCGCAACGGTCAACCCTTTCGGCGTGATGTATAACCCGGCAAGCATCTTGCACACGGTGGAACGCACCGACGTGGCACCGCGTGTAGCTGTCTTCACGCTCGGAACAAACCATGTGTACATCCTTAGAGAGACTGGCGAGATAGTGGACAACTGTCAGAAACGACCGCATCGACTCTTTGAGGAGCGTGAGCTAACGGTGGAGGAGTGTAAGGATTATCTTCTTCGTGCGGTCAACATTCTGCGTGAGCGAAGACCCGATGTGAAGGTCATCATAACGGTTAGCCCCATTCGTTATGCCAAGTATGGTTTCCACGGAAGCCAACTCTCCAAAGCCACGCTGCTTCTCGCAGCTGATCTGCTTATAAAAGAAACAACTCTCAATAGAGAATCGAGCATTGACAAAGAATTGAACTTTAGCAAAGAATCGAGCATCAGCAAAGAAATTTCTTTTAATGAAGAGCAGGGTGGGGCGGTTGTAACCTACTTCCCTGCCTACGAGATTGTTAACGACGAGCTTCGCGACTACCGTTTCTATGCCGACGACATGCTTCATCCTTCCTCTCTGGCGGTGGAGTATATCTGGCAGCGCATGGTAGAGACGTTTTTCTCTGATGAGGCCAAGACGTTCCTCCGTGAGTGGGCGCCACTAAAGAAAGGCTTCTCTCATCGTCCGCTCAACCCTGATGGTGACGAATATAAGGCGTTCCTCGCTAAGCTCCATGCTGAAGCAGAACATCTGAAGCAACGTTATAAGGACATGCCGTTGTAAGAAACATGCAACTTTAGCTTTTTATGTAAAAAATAGTAACGAAACAAAAAATGGAAAGCTATAGTCTGCATAATTACAGAAAAATAATTACCTTTGCATAGGTCATTCCTAAACAGCGAAATTTGTTTAAAAACATAACATCAAATAACATTATGGCTAAAACACCAGAGTTCAAGTATGCTCCTATGTTCCAGTTGGGCAAGGACACTACCGAATATCGCTTGCTTACCAAAGAAGGCGTAAGCACAGCCGAGTTTGAGGGTAAGACAATCCTGAAGGTTTCAAAAGAGGCTCTCACACTGCTCGCACAGCAGGCATTCCACGATGTGGAGTTTATGCTGCGCCGTGAGCACAACGAGCAGGTGGCAAAGATCTTGACCGACCCGGAAGCATCGGAGAACGATAAGTATGTGGCACTGCAGTTCCTTCGCAACGCCGAGGTAGCAGTGAAGGGCATCCTGCCTTTCTGCCAGGACACCGGTACCGCCATCATCCACGGTGAGAAGGGACAGCGCGTGTGGACCGACTTTGAAGACGAGGAGGCTCTCTCGCTGGGTGTCTACAACACCTACACACAGGACAACCTGCGCTACTCGCAGAATGCTCCTCTTAACATGTATGACGAGGTCAACACACGCTGTAACCTGCCTGCACAGATCGACATCGAGGCAACAGAGGGCGACGAATATCGCTTTGTGATGGTTGCCAAGGGCGGCGGTTCAGCAAACAAGACCTATTTCTACCCCATGACCAAGGCTACCATCCAGAACGAAGGCACACTGCTGCCCTTCCTCGTAGAGAAGATGAAGAGCCTCGGCACAGCCGCTTGTCCTCCTTACCACATCGCTTTCGTTATCGGTGGCACATCAGCAGAGAAGAACCTGCTCACCGTGAAGCTGGCAAGCATCAAGTATTATGACAACCTGCCCACAACAGGCGACGAGACAGGCCGCGCATTCCGCGACATCGATCTTGAGAATAAGCTCCTTGAGGAGGCTCATAAGATTGGTCTTGGCGCACAGTTTGGCGGTAAATATCTGGCACACGACATCCGCGTGGTACGTCTGCCCCGTCATGGCGCAAGCTGCCCCATCGGCATGGGCGTGAGCTGCTCTGCCGACCGTAACATCAAGGCAAAGATCACAAAGGACGGTGTGTTCTTGGAGAAGATGGACGAGAACCCCACAGAGCTTATTCCTGAGGAGCTGCGCAACCCGGGTGAGGGCACCAAGGGCATTGAGATCGACCTCGACAAGGGCATCGACGCTGTGCGTGCAGAACTCACAAAATATCCCGTTAGCACACGCGTGAACCTGAAGGGTACCATCATCGTTGCCCGCGACATCGCTCACGCTAAGCTGAAGGCCCGTCTGGATGCCGGCGAGGAGATGCCTCAGTATTTCAAGGATCATCCTATCCTCTACGCCGGACCTGCCAAGACCCCCGAGGGCTACCCCTGTGGCTCTATGGGCCCGACAACAGCCAACCGTATGGACCCCTATGTTGATGAATTCCAGGATCACGGCGCTTCTCTCGTGATGATCGCTAAGGGTAACCGTGGCGATGTCGTTACAGAGGCTTGCAAGAAGCACGGTGGCTTCTATCTCGGCACCATTGGTGGCGTTGCTGCCGTTCTGTCAAAGAGCAGCATCAAGAGCATCGAGTGTGTAGAGTATCCTGAGCTGGGCATGGAGGCTATCTGGAAGATTTCTGTTGAAGACTTCCCTGCTTTCATCCTCGTTGACGATAAGGGTAACGACTTCTTCAAGCAGCTCAAGCCTTGGACTCCTTGCAAGGAGTGTATGAAATAAAAAAAACTCTCTATAAAAAACAAAAGGGACAATATTTTGGAAATGGTTTTCAAAACCAACAAACCAAAATATTGTCCCTTTTTTGTTCAATAGCTTTTGATGTTTTGGCTTACAAACATGCTTTGTAACGGATGCAAAAAGGTTAAACCCAAATCGGTCATTAGGCCGTTTTCTGTATTTTTTTATAACTGCTTGCA
>OMBL01000087.1_pt1 | contig 53740 bp, 50 predicted proteins | sample 1644871 | NCBI WGS metagenome assembly OMBL01 (sample SAMEA103958115, study PRJEB25191) | human gut metagenome | biome: human-associated habitat [ENVO:00009003]; feature: intestine environment [ENVO:2100002]; material: feces | place: Germany | collected 2013/2015
CCGACCGAGGTACGCATGTATCCCGACCGAGGTACGCATGTATCCCGACCGAGATGAGCATACGCAGCGACCGAAATGCGCCGACCTGTCAGCACCAACAACCTATCATCCACTATTAAAAAAGGCACAGCTCTCCTCTTTAAAGCTGTGCCTTATTTTGTTCTATACTGAACTTTCGCAAGTCCATAATAAACTTGTAAAAGTTCAGTTTCTAAAAAACATCGTTTTACATCTAAAGAGCATCGCTTGATTTCTAAAAAATCATCGTTTTGTATCTAAAAAAACGGCGTTTTACATATTAATAAAAAGGTTGGTGGGCGTTTTGCTTTCACACGATTAAAATTATTGCTAACTTTGCCGAAATGAAAGTTTATTTCTATCACACACAAGACATTCAGTATATCCTGAAGCGAATGGGAGAGGGCGAGTTTCCTCCACATTATCTCTATGGAGCAGCCAAGCTCGAAAGGCATGGCATAGGCGTGGTGTGGCATAAGGCGAAGCTCGGACTGCCGCGGTGGCGCATGATGCTGCGCAACGCATGGCAGGTGCTCACATGCAAGGAACAGTTTGATGCCGTCTACGCCACTCATTATCGCGGACTGGAGCTTATCGTGCTCCTTCGTGCCCTCCGCCTCTTCAGAAAGCCTGTCGTTATATGGCACCACCAGCCCATCGTCAACTCGCCCAAACGCTGGCGCGAGTGGCTCGGACGACTGTTCTATAAAGGCTTCGACCGCATGTTCTTCTTCTCACAGAAGCTTATCGACGACTCGCTGCTCACAGCCAAGGCCGACCCCACACGCATGGTGCTGGGACATTGGGGTGCCGACCTCGACTTCTATGACCGCGTAATCGCAGCCACCGACGGCACACACGACGGATTCGTGTCTACGGGCAAGGAGATGCGCGACATGCCCACGCTTGTCAACGCTTTCAACGCCACGGGAGCTGACCTCGACATCTATGTGGCGCGGGTGACGGGCGACGTGAGCTATGAGCACATCTTTGGAAAGCTGCCCATGAGGCGCAACATCAGGCTCAAATTTGTGGAGAGGCTTATTCCTTACGAACTGAGCCTTATCGTGGCACGCGCCGAGTGTGTGGCGATCTGCTGCCAAGAGACGAAATATACCGTCGGTCTGACCACCGTCGTAGAAGCGATGGCCATGGGCCTGCCCATGATCTGTAGCCGAAACCCGCAGATTCCTGTCGACATCGACGCCACACGCTGCGGCATAGCGGTCAACTATGGCGATGTGGAGGGATGGAAACGTGCCATCGACTTCATGCGCAACCATCCCGACGAGGCGCGGGCCATGGGACAGCGGGGACGACAACTGGCTGAGACAACATTCAACGACGTGCGTTGCGCTGCCGAGGTGGCACAGGTGCTCAATGAGGTCATAGAAGAACAACGCAAGAGGTCTTAAAGCAACGCCAGAGGTCATGAACAACGCAAGGGGGCTTAAAACAACGTCAGAGATCATGAACAACGCAAGCTGTCATAGAGCAACGCAAGGGGTCATGGCATCGCATCGCCCCATGGTCTGATGCTTACATTTTGTCATTTTTGAACTTGAAAAGGAGTTGTATAAATAACACTTATCGCCCTTTTGGGCCGTAAAAGAGGGAATTTTTATCTCTTTTTTAAAAATTATTCGATTTTTTGTTTGCCACTCCAAATAAAAGGACTAACTTTGTGAGCAGATAAGCAATGATGAAGCAAGCCTCCAAAATAGACGTAGCTGTGCTGATACTTTTCTTCAACCGCCCCGAGCATTTGAAAAAAGTGTTTGAAGAAGTGCGCAAAGCGCGTCCTTCGCGACTATTCCTCTATCAAGACGGACCAAGGTCTGAAAAGGATCTGGATGGAATAATGAAATGTCGCGAGGTGGTCGATAACATCGACTGGGAGTGTGACGTGCAGCGCATGTATCAAGAGCGCAACTATGGATGCGACCCGTCCGAGTATATCTCGCAGAAATGGGCGTTCTCCATGGCCGACAAATGCATTGTTCTTGAAGATGATGACGTGCCATCACAGTCGTTCTTCCCCTTCTGCAAGGAGATGCTTGACCGTTATGAGCACGACACGCGCATAACGATGATTGCGGGCTTCAACAGCGATGAAGTGACCGAGGGTGTGCCCGACGACTATTTCTTCACATCCGTCTTCTCAATATGGGGATGGGCGTCATGGCGAAGAGTGGTAGACCAGTGGGACGAACATTACACCTTCCTCGACGACCCCTACGCCATGCAGCAGCTCACAAACCTTGTGCGCCAACGCCGCTTCAGGACCGACTTCATACCTATGTGCCGCGACCATCGTGCATCAGGAAAGGCTTTCTATGAAACCATCTTCTGGGCCTCAATGCTGCTCAACAACGGCTTGGCCATCATGCCGACACGCAACCTCATCAACAACATGGGCGTAACCACCGATTCGACACATTTCACAAGTAGCCTTGACACTATTCCTCGCCGACTGCGCCGCATGTTCACCATGAAGCGTTACGAGTTGCAGTTTCCGCTGCGACATCCACGCTATGTCATTGAGAATGTGGCCTACAAGGAGAGTGTGTATCGCACAAACGCATGGGGACACCCGTGGATAAAGGTTGCCCGTTCGCTGGAAGAGCTCTACCGCAACATGCTGCACGGCAATTTCAGAAACATCGGACGCTCCATCATAAGACGCCTGGACAAATGGACAGGGCGACACCGCCATGCGTGATGTCTATAAAATGATGTCCATAAAAATGACGTTCAAAAAATGACGTCCATAAAAACATCCCACGCCTGCTCCAACAGGCTCTTTTGCCCGACAGCCGCCGTTAAAGAGACGATGCCGAGGCATGAGCAAGAGCTTCAGCAGGCATGTTAAGAAAGAAATCATCTTTATACAATCAATACCTAATTCAATCGACTAATTACCTTTACTAAGATCAATTATTATCTTTTAGACAATCCTTGGAGGCTCCGCAGTGTTGCGGAGCCTTCATTGCTTTATTGCGCTTATGTCTTCATGCCGAACTGTTTTTTAAGCAACAAAAAAAAGAAGAACCTACAAGCATGTAAGTTCTTCCTTTAATGTTTTCCTGTTTTTAATCTGTTTTGTCTAAAGTGAAGCAGTCTAAAATGAAGCAGTCTAAAATGAAGCTGTCTTGTTATAAGCCATCGTTTTTGTGGCCATTTTATTTTGTCACAGCCTTGGCCCAATCGGTCTTGAGCCATGCCTCATGCACGAAATCGAAACTGAAACCAGTGAACGTTGGGGCTGGCACATGGCAGGTCAGACCGCAACAGTTGTCAATCTTGACCGTGCCTTTGTTGCTGCCGGCTCCCGACTGAATGGAAGAGGTGTGTGCCTCGAAGAGCACAGCCTCGCCCAATGAGGTTCTGAATTTGGCAAGCAACGATGCGTTGTCGCTGTTGGCACCCAAGGCTTTTACATATTGTTCGAAATCGAAATAGAGGTGTGGGTGGAAGCCCTCAAAGCCTTGTAGCTTGTTGGCATCTACCGTTGCGGGGTTGGCGTTGATCTGCTTTACGATGTCGGCAAGCGCTTGCAGACGGTCGGTCTGTATGAGCGCCACGGTGGCCGATGAGTTTTTGTAGCTGTCTATGTAGGCGCGGCACACGTTCTCCAGGCTCGTCGGCGTGTTGTCCTTGCCCAAAAGCAGAGGCACCATGGTGCTGTAGGGGAAGCCGCCGCCCATGACCTCGGCAGGCGAAGCCACGATGTATGGGGCGACAGAGCGCAGGTCGTAAAGGGCCTCTACCGACGACATGAAGCAGGCATCGAAGATGACGTACTGCCATTGTCCGGCTGCTTTAAGAGCCTGTGCGAGCTGTGGCACCTCCATGAACACTCCCGAGTCTTCGCCGAAAAACTTTGTCTGCGGCACCTTCACGCTTGCACCTTTGGCGTCGTTCTGGCTGTTAAGCTTGTTCTCCTCAATAACATATTGGTCGTAGGTGTCAGACGGCACCCATCCACCGCCGTGCGACGACATGACCAAGCCATACTGCTTCACGTTCATGGTCTGTCGAGCCAGCGTCAGCACCTCCGTCATGAACGTCGGGTCCACGGTAGAGGTCTGCGAAGGGTTCCATTCCTTCACAAGCACCTGCTTTGTTCGTCCGTCAACCTTCTTTACCTCCGTAAGACGCGTGTAGGTCTCATGGTTCTTGTTGTTGGCATCGTAGACGCGGTCGTAGAAGATGCAAATTTTGTTGTTGTCGTCCACCACCTTCGGTGCTGCCTCAAGAATGCGCGTGATGTTCTTGTCCATCTCGTCTTGCAAGCCCGTGCCGCTACCCATGCAGAACACCACCAGTCCGCGGCTCTCTGTTGTCGAGGGCGTAGGCGTGGGTGTGGGCGTAGGTTCTGGGTCAGGTGTGGGGTCATCGCTGCCGCCGCCACATGCCGTAAAGGCCATTGTGGCGGCAAGCAGGAATGCGACATTGCGAAAAACCTGTTTTAGCTTTGTCATGTCCATCTTTTCTTCTTTTTCCTTTTTCGTTAGTTGCTCAAACAATTTTTTTTGTTCGAGCAGATCTTCTTTGTTTGAGCAAATTTTCCTTGTTCAATCAAATCTTCTTTGTTCAAACAAAAAATCCTTCTTTTATCTTCTTGCCACGTTTATCTTGCGTGTAGCCTTTCTCATGACCTTTCTTTTGGCAGCGCTTTGTGTGGCATCGTAGAAGGTCGTTTTGCCTGTGAACGAACCTTTTATGCTGTGGCCGTTATCGTCCATGGTGTTGAAGGTGAAGGTGTAGTTGCTCTCACCAGAGGTGCTGAGAGCCTCGTTCTGCTTAATGCTGACGGTGCCCGTTGTGAGCGGTGCCAGACGTGTGCAATAGCCCTCCGAGTCGACGCTATTCATGTCGCCATACCATGAGTAAAGCACGTCGCCGCCTCCGTAGCGGTGGTATCCGGGCAGAGCTGTGTAGCCTGTCAGCGACTCGTTGAGCGGATAATCGTGCGACAGCAGTTTCGCTCCATCGCTTGACGGCGTGAGCAGCTCCATGGTTATGTAGTCGTCCTTCAACGGGTAGGCAGCAATCATGACGAGCCATGATGTGAGGCCCTTCTTCAGGTCCTCGCCCATATAGAACACGCTGGCTGTCGTTGTAGAGTTGAAGTTGAGGCTCACGTCGCTGTCAATGGCGCTCCACGGGCGTTTAGCCGTCTGCGGGTTAGTGTCGTTGTCGCAATAGTTGGTCAGTGCCACCGTTCCGTCATACACAGCATGAATCTTTATTCCGTCATCGGTCTGTCCGTCTACGGTTATGGTCTGTCCGTTGCCGTGGTTCTTGACCGTCATGGTGCCCGATGTGATAAGAGCGATGTAGCGTTTGCCTGTAGCGGCATCAATGCGTGTGAGATAGATGCCGGTGTAGGTTGTCGACTCGAACAACGATATCTCCCTGCCCTCTTCCACCTCAAACGGGCACCAGTTGAGCTGACTGCTCTTTGCTGCTGTTATGGTGTATGTGCCTTCAGCCGGCAGAGGGTTCTTTATGTTATAGTCGGCAAGCTTAGGCATGTAAGCTGGGATGTACATGTAATAACCGTCTGTCTGTGTGCCTGTCTGGTCGAACGATCCTGTGAAGAAATGCATGGCGAAATCGTCAGAATGAGGCATGAACCAGTTGCCCCAGTAGCGTCCCTGCTCGCGCTCGAACGTCACGTTCTGGTCCTCGGTGAACGGCTTATACTCGCTCGATGCGTTATATGTGAACGAGATGTTGCCTTCATATTTTGCCACCAGCGGTGTTCCGTCAAGGATGGTAGCGTCGAGCGCCACGGTGTAGACATCGCCCTCATGGCTCACCTTCACGCTTCCGCTGCTTATGGGCAGTGTCTGCACAGCATCTGTGCCGTTGCCGTCTTCCACTCTGATCTCCACATAAGTGGAAGCAGGGTCAAAGGTGAACGGGTTCTTGTATGTGCCCTCACTTTTGCTTCCCGGCACATACTCGCCGTCGGGCAGCGTGGGGTTCATGGTGTCGTCGTCGAGAGCGCCGTAGAGGTCGAGTGCCACGGTGATGCCTCCCACCTGTGAGGGTGTGCCATACTCGTTGGTGTCGCCTGATGTGAGCAGCAGCGAGTAGAGGCCCTTGTCGTCCTTGTCGGTGTAAGAAGCGTCAAAGACGCGCACCAGCTTTATGGTGCTGCGCTCGGTTGTCGTCATCTTGAGCGTTTTCGACAAGATGCGTCCGTAGTGGCCCTTCGCCGCCACTGTGACGGTATATTCGGTTTGCGGCGTCAGACGTGTGGCCGACACGTCAACGGTGGTGTTAACCTCCTCCTTGTGTCCGTTTGCCAGCACGTCGGCTGCCGAAGGCTGTTCCTCTGATGTCGGTGTTACCATCCACGCCACCTGTGCGCACATTGATGTCTCGATGTTGAAGGTTATGCTGCTGCCGCCGCTTTCGCCAGCTGTCACATCGAGCGCCACTTTCTCTATGTCGTCGCCGTCGCTTGAGCAGGCGAAGAAGATGCCCATTGTCATGATGGCCATAAACAGTAGGCCTACGCATCTTAATGTTTTAGTCATAATGAAAAAAAATGAAAATAAGTGCTTAAAAGCTGTTTGTACTTATTGATTGTTTAAAATTGTTTTAAGCCTTCCATGTCGATGTTGACGTGGAAGGCTCATTTAAACCCAAATCGGTCATTAGGCCGTTTTCTGTATTTTTTATAACTGCTTGCAGTCTTTTGTTTTTTATAAGTTGTCTTTTGCTTGTTTTTAATTCGCAATAGCTCGCTATTACTCATTAAAAGCCAAACAAAATCCATTCTTCTAAAAATCCAAAATCCAAGCAAGCCCTAACGACCGATTTTGGTTAAAAGAAATCTTTCTCTTTCGTTGTCAAAGATTTTCCGTTTCAGGTTTCAGAGATTCGTGCCCTTTAATAACTGGTAATCTCTCCCTTGAACGTTCCTGCATAACGCTGGCCGCTCTTCATCACAAAGTCGTAGGTTATGGTGTAGATCTTTCCGTCTTTCTTTACCTCAGCCTTTCCTGATGTGGGATTTCCTGCGATGTCCACCTCCCAGTCAGAGTAGGTGTAGTCGTTGATGTAGGTGCCTGTTCCCAGTGTGCCCTTGGCGTTTGTTGTTGCCACATTGTATGTGCCTTCCTCCAGCTCCTTGGCACCCTTTGAGCAGATAAATATGAAGCCCAGCTCGTTCCAGTCGGCATCGTTCATCTTGACATACACCTCGCCCTCTACAGCCTTGTCGGCATCAATCTCGAGCAGCTTGGCGTTCACGGGGTTGAGCTGTCGTACGTCGAACACCTCGAAGCCTTCAATCTGTCCTGAGAAGCGTCCGAGCAGTTTTTTCTGCAGACCGTCCACGGTTATGTCGGCATCAACGTTATATGTCTTTGTTGCCATGTCAAGCTCGATCTTCATCGTTCCTGCCGTTATTTTGTGCGTTACAACGTTTCCGCTTGCGTCCTTGCAAGAGTAAGAGCTGTATCTTGGATCGATGTAATATTCAGCTTCCTCGGTATCGTCTACGGTGTAGGTGCCGGCAGGTAGGAAGTTGGCAGAAGGATAGTTGCAGTCGATGAAGAGCTTCTCGCCGTCCTTTCCTGTGAGCGTCAAGTCGGTTTCCTTTCTGCCGTAGCGTTCGCCGGCGACCGCCGTAAATGTTATGCCTGTGTAAGCCGCTGTCGTTGCCTTTGCGTTAGCCGTCACGGTGAGATTCTTCTTTCCGTATGCCACAACAACGAGCGAATATTCTGTTGCCTCGTCCAGTTTGTCAAAATCGAGACGTTGTGTTCCTGTCAGGCTTGCGAGCTTTTATGGGGCACAGAACGAAGCGTATAAGATGATGGAGAGTCGAAAAGTTGGTAAAGTCGTTAGTTTACAAAGAGTTATGCGTGGTTTGATGGTTGAGGCTCCACAAAACGAAACGTTTACATTGGTTTAATTTTGGTTTACATCGAAGGGCTTTTCGTTTACATGAGGCTGGCGAAAGGTTTACATACATAGGGCTGCACGTTTACGCGTGTGGCCTTTTTTGTTGCTGTGCGTGGAAACTCTTTATACAAGGGCATTTAGGGCGTACAGGGGCTTTATACGCGCCCAAAATAGAATCGCGTGGGAATGGTATTAGAACGACCTTAAAATATGGTTTGAGGGGGAGGGACGAAAGTGGGTGAAAATGGGGATTTTTGATGGGTGGGGTTACTGGTGGGGTTACAAAGTGGGGTTACATTTTTGAAAAAGTGGGGTTACAAAACTCCTGCCAAGCCCCCCCCCGTGGGGAGATAGCAACAATCCCGAAAATGGGGGATTGTTGCAAGAAACTGACACTTTACGGACAACTTTTGAAAGCCCGTTTTTAGCGTAACCTCCTATATATGCAGGGGTTTGCCGTTATTAGCGGGTATGTATTGGGGTGTTTGGGGAGGGGGGACCCTAATATGGTTAGTCGTTAGACAACATGGGAGGCATCGGTATATACTGATAGCCCTCTTCGTCTTTTGCCTTTATACCTACACATCTTGTTACCTGCTTGTCAAAAAAGAAATAAGCAGTATCTGTTATAAGTTGCCCTTGATTTTTTCTCTTAATGATAACGGATTTCATAACCATAGTTTTGTCAAACTTAAAATGAGTGCGTGCTGTTATTAACGAATCCTCAAGGTGTCGTATCAAAGCAATTTTATCATTGACTTCTTGTAGTTCAGGCTTGATGTTTGTGACACCTGCCCATGGTTTTAAGAATTGCAGTTTCTCACTTACTTCCCCCTTAAGGTGGTCGATTGATCGTCTCATGTTTACACCTTTTGATGTCTCATCAAAGGTCAAACTTGCAGGTGTGAGTGAATCCATTTTTATTATTTCAACTTCTTCACCAGCTTTTTGCATAGCCTTGAAGCCTTTTTCCACAAGGTTATTAGCGGTTTCATTTTTGGTCTTTTGGCAAGATGACAACGCCATAATGAGAAAGAAAATAAAATAATATTTTTTCATAATTAAAAGAATTTGCTGATGCTACCTATAACTTCAAATACATTTATGATACGGTTTACTTCAAACTCCTGCTCGTCGAAATTGGGGTTTATTGGAACATATCGAAGAAATTTTTTAGAAGACCCACGACGAATAATCTTAATTGTGCGAATTGTGTCAAGCACTACGGCATACATCTCACCGTATTGAATATCGTCAATAGTGCATGGACGCAGAGCTATAATGTCACCGTGGCTGATCTGTGGCTCCATAGAATGTCCGGTAACATTACACCAAAGATGTGCCCTGTCAAAACCAGGCACAATGATATTGTGGTCTGGCAATGATACTTGTGAGTTATAAATCTCACTGAATCCTCCGAGGAAATCGACATCATAATAAGGCTGCCCCACTTTGGAATCATAACTGACTACTGGGGCGGAGACATCTTCTGTTTCCTCCTCTTTAAGCATATTACCTTTTCCTGTGAGAAGCCATTCGTGGTTAACATCGGGAGCATAAGCGAGAAATCTTGATATATTTTCTTCACTAATCCCATTGTTTTGCCCTAAGATACCCCTTGTTGTGCCTGATTCTTTGTAATAGACATAGTCGGACACTCCCTTTTTTGCTAAATAAAGCGAGATATTTTGCTTTATAAGCGATTTTTCTTGTTTATTTTCTTGCATAATCGAAATATCTTGTTTGTCTTTGCAGCGTGTTCCATTTGGAAATGCGGCCAAATATACGAAAAAAGGCCGAGAATTAAGAATAGTTTTACAATTAAATGAGTGAGATTATGAAAAAGTACATTCACATTCAGAAGTCGGACCGCGAGTTTATCGCGAAGGCGTTCAAGGTTTCCAAGCGTACCGTTTATAACGCCATTCATTTTGAAGACATGAACGAGGGTAATGACCTTGCAAAGAAGATACGCACCCTGGCCTTGGAGCGTGGCGGCATTGTGATGGTTGAGGCTCCTGAGTTAGAGACGCTGCACGACGCAGACGACTACATGAGGCAATATATAGGCGATGTCCTGTTGGAGTTCTCAAAGACGGAGCCCGTGTGCGATGTGTACAAGAAGGGCGTGAAGGTGCGCCACTTCGACAATGTGATGACGAGCGACATTCAGGGTATTCAAGACTGGGCTTCAGGACTTAGGTAAGGAGGCAAGCGATGGAGTATTACGAAGGCAGACTATGTGTATCCTATCAAGAGCTGGTAGATGGTGGCATTATGAGTGCCGCCAACTACAAGCAGATTGCAGCGCGCGGGAAAATGCGTGTGATGCGTCGTGGTGGTGGTGCAAGCGGTTGCTGTGCTCTTGTCGCAGTCGATAGCCTTCCAAGTAGATTCCAACCCAAGGTCAAGGAACTCTATCCAGACGGTGCGCAGACCCATTTGCGTCTGTGGGTGATGGAGAACTACGAAACTGACCAGGAAGCTGTGGCGTTTTTCCATGACCGTGAGAAGACGGGCGTTGACTTGACGAAATATCCCGAGAAAATCAAGGAGTATGTGACGAATGCAAGCGTGCTGAACACTTGCATCAAGCTGTACAATCGTGCCTCTACAGCAAGGAAGCTTATGGGCGAGAAGTACAACTGGGACTATATGGCAGACTCTATCGACACGTTACGGACGGAACTGGGGCACACACTGCCGACGAGTACACTGCGGTTCAGGAAGAAGGTAAACGAGTACAAACGCGAAGGATACGGCTGTCTCATCAGCGGCAAATTCGGCAACCAGAGCGCGCGGAAAGTGGATTACAAGACCGAGCAACTGATACTGGGTCTGGCTGTACTTCCGAACAAACCTTACAACACGAACATCGCCGAGATGTACAATATGTTCGTGTGCGGCGAGCTGGACGTGTACGACCCTAAGACCGGCGAGCTGATGAACTCCGACGACTTCGTGGACAAGAAGACGGGCGAGCCTATGGAACTGAGCGAGAGCACCATCAACAACTATCTGAACAAGCCTAAGAACCGCGTGCTCGTGGAACACGCCTTGAGCAGCTGGACGACCTTCATGCACGAGCAGATGCCACACGTGCACCGCCACGCCCCCGAGTTCTCACTGAGTAAGATTTCGTTTGACGACCGCGACCTTCCGCGCAAGCTGAAGGATACGAAGGCAAGACCGAAAGCCTATTACGCATACGACGTGATGAGCCAGTGCGTGGTGGGCTTCGCCTACAATCGAAATAAGAACGTGGACTTGGTGGTGGAGTGCTTCAGGAGCATGTTCAGGCTTCTGGAGCGCAGAGGCTGGAACTGCCCGGCACAGGTGGAGGTAGAGAACCACCTGATGAGCCAATGGAAAGACTCGTTCCTGAAGGCTGGCGTACTGTTTCCGTTCGTCAGGTTCTGCGCCCCACAGAACTCGCAGGAGAAATATGCGGAGCCTATGAACGGCGCGAAGAAGCGCAGCATTGAGCACAGGAACCACCTGGGCATCGGCCGTTTCTATGCCAAGGACCGCCATTACCGGACAGAAGCCAGGAAAGTGTTCGACGAGCTTAACGACACCTACGAGGATAAGCAGTATTACAGCTGGGACGAGCTGATAGCCGACGATATGAGGGACGTGATGGAGTTCAATAACTCGCTTCACCCAAACCAGAAGAAATATCCGGGCATGACCCGCTGGCAGGTGCTTGAAGCTAACCTGAATCCGACGCTGCAGCCCCTTGACAAGAGCGTGCTGGCCCGCTTCATCGGCGAGCACGTGGAAACGAGCATCCGTAGGAACAGTTACTGCCGCGTGGCGTACACCGACTGGTGGCTGAGCGATGTGAGCGTGCTTGAGAAGCTCGCCCCGAATAACTGGAAGGTGGATGCCTACTACCTCACCGACGAGGAGGGAGTCGTGAAGAACGTATATATCTACCAGAACGACATGCTGATAGACGAGCTTCAGAACGTGGGCACATTCAACACGGCGGACTGTGAACAGACAGAGGCGGACAAGGCTGTGTTCGTGGAGCAGCAGAAGAAGATAGCCGGTTTCAACAAATGGGTGGCGGACAATGCCATTGAAAGGCTTGGGGTGATGAAAGCCTCCCTCTCCCCAAAATCGGAAGATGAGGACGTCGAGGTACTGGAGCTGAAGTCAAAGGAAGAACCGCCGTCCATGTTCCTACCGCCAGCGAGCGCATCAAGCCACGCTTTGGCAGACATATAAGAATAACGATTAAATGCCATTAGAATATGATTAGTGAGACTCAGAAACAGCGGATTTTGGAGGCGATAGCAGCCAACCGCAAAAATTATCCGAGCGATGCGAAGCACGCATCGGCACTGGGTATATCTCCCAGTGTGTATAACGGATTGAAAAAAGGTCAAACGGAGAAAGCTCTGAGCGACGCCAACTGGGTAAATATTGCCAGAAGGTTAGACGTGAACCTGCGTGAATCCATCGAATGGAAGGGTGCGCAGACGGAAACTTTCAAGTATATCAGCCTGCAGATGGAAGCATGCCAGGAGCGCAGCCTAAGCGTGATACTCTGCGACCTTCCAAACATCGGCAAGACCTACACGGCGCGCTGGTATGTGCATGAGCATCGGAACGCCGTGTATGTGGACTGCTCTCAGGTAAAGACGAAGCGTGCATTGGTCAAAAAGATAGCCAAGGAGTTTGGCGTTGGTACAAGCGGCAAGTATCAGGACACCTACGAAGACCTCGTGTATTACCTCAGAAGTATGGAGCGTCCATTGGTCGTGCTTGACGAGGCTGGCGACCTGCAATACGAAGCTTTCCTTGAGTTGAAAGCCCTGTGGAACGCCACGGAAATGTGCTGTGGATGGTATATGATGGGCGCGGACGGGCTTCGTGCGAAGATAGACCGCATGGTGGAATGCCAGAAGGTTGGCTATGCCGAGATATTTTCGCGGTATGGCGGCAAGTACAGCAAGGTGACTCCCGACCAGGCGGACGAGCGCAAGGCGTTCCTGCTGGAGCAGGCGCGCGTGGTGGCGACGGTGAACGCCCCTAAGGGCATGGACATCGGCCAGATCGTGCGCAAGAGCAGCGGCGGGCTGCGAAGAGTATATACGGAAATTGAGAAAATAAAGAAAGGAGCATAATATGACAAACATTGAGATTCTGACGCATCAGGCGTTGCAATCAATCGACTGCAAGATGTGTGATCAAAATGAAATCAACTGGGAGCAGCGCCGGTATGAGATAGCAAAAGACCTTTATGTTCAAACCTGTCAACAGGTAAAGTTAGAGGGGGATAATACCGCTGCAGATGTATTCCGAAGTGCGGCATGGTTATCTCGTGTTGCTGCCGATTACTTAATAGAGGTTCTGAAAAAGTAGGTATGGCAAAGCGAGCGTACAGTCCGAAGGAGATTGCGGCGAAGACCTACAAGACACTGCCGTGGGGTGGCCGCTGGGCGGAGTGCTTCGGCCTGCCTGAGGAGAACTCCACCTGGTTCATCAGCGGGTCAAGCGCAGCCGGCAAGAGCAGTTTTGTGATGCAGTTGGCGCGCGAGCTGACCCACTATGGGCAAGTTCTCTATATGAGTTATGAGGAGGGCGTGAGCCAAAGTTTCCAGGATAGGATAAAACTCTTTGAGATGGAGAAATGCCAGGGCTGGTTTCGTGTAGTAACTGAGGATACAATAGAGGACCTTACCGCAAGGCTGAAGAAGAGACACTCGGCGAAGTTCGTCATCGTGGACAGCTACCAGGAGAGTGGCTGGGAATGGCCTGAGACGAAGAAACTGATCGAGGACTTTCCGCGAAAGAGCTTCATCTTTATCAGTATGGAGAAGAAGAGCCAGCCATTAGGTAATGCTGCACTCCGACTCCGTTACAAGGCAGGTGTAAAGGTGCGGGTGGTTGGTTTCAGGGCTTACTGTCAGGGACGCTTCAATCCTGATGCGGGTAATAGCTTTGTAGTGTGGGAAGAAGGAATTCTAAGGACATCAAATAAAGTGTGATATATGAGCAAGGAAAGACGGATAATTGAAATTGAACCAGGTCTAATGACTCCAGGTGGACGTATGACAGACCATATCGAGAGCCGTGGACACAAGTGTCCCTATTGTCAAGGCAACGGCTACCACTGGCAGGAGGACGAGTGGCAGGAACGCTATAAGAAGGAGTGTCCGATATGCAAGGGCAGCGGCAGACTTGACGCCGTGATAACCGTCGAGTGGAAAGCAGAAAAATAGCAATGGAAAGAAATAAATACAGCAAGATAATCCTATCTGAGGCAGAACAGCAATGGATGCGCAATAACTTCTGTAAGACCAAAAACGCGGAAGTGGCAGAACACCTTGGTATCTCGCACAGAACAGTAGTGAGGATTGCACGGGATATGGGATTGGTGAAACATCCAGACTTTACAAAAGCCATGCAGCGAAATGCTTCCGAACACGCTGCCAAAAGGAATAGAGCCAATGGTGGCAATGCCGGAGCGAAGAACCTGTTGATTTACGGCAAGGCTTACCAGTTCAAGAAAGGCGAACGGCAGAAGGACAAAATGTCGGCAGAAGCCTTTGACGCCATGCACCGCCACATTGGCGAACAACGCAAGAAAACCTTCAAGGCGGAGAAGCGCAGGGTGATATTCGGTCTGGAGCAAAAGACAAAGCTTCGGGTGGTGCAGGCACCGAAAGAGAAAATATGCCTCCGTAATGGTTTGCGAAAGAAAGGCTATGAGATAGCCCGTGCTTCCAATGAGGCGTTCATAACAGCGGCAACTCATCGTTCGGAAGTGATGGAGCGCAGGGCAATATCAATGGGAATAAGTTTTACATCAATTTAATATAAACGATTATGAGCAACTTTTTAGAAGAAATCAAGAGACGTATTCAAGTGTGGCATGAGAAGCATGCGGAACGCATTGAAGCTACACGCCAGGCAGCACTTGACGCAGAAGCACGGGCAACCGTGCAGGTAATGGAATTCAATGGCGAACTGTTTGCCTGCGTGAATGGTGTACCCCTGTTTGGTGTTGACGACATCAAGGGAACTTTGCCCGAAGCGGTGGCCCACGCTCGGCAGAATTACAAAGACTGGAAGGAGGAAAAGTTATGGGAGCGGAACGGAACTACGCGCGTTTCTATGGTTTGCTGAAGAAACTGCCTGGTGCGGACAAGGAGACGCTGGTGTATTGTACCACCTGTGGGCGGACAACCAGCCTGCGCGAGATGACCTCAGAGGAGTATGACGAACTGTGCGCATCGATGGAGGAGTTGACGGGCTGGAAAGTGCAAGTGAAGAAGTCGCGCAGCGTATGCCTGAAGCTGATGCAACAAGCCGGCATTGATACGACCGACTGGCAACGCATCAATGACTTCTGTCGCCACCCGAGGATTGCCGGAAAGGAATTTGCCCGGCTGACATTGGAAGAGTTGGACTCCCTGCAGACGAAGCTGCGCAGCATTATGCGCAAAGGCGGGTTGAAACCGAAGCCATCACGAGATGAACACAGGAATACGACCTCATTTGTTTATGTCCCGATGGGTAATATAGCAGAAAGTTAATGAACATGACATCAAGAGAATTTGTAAAACGCTCTATGGAGCGCATTCGGGAACTCAGTAAGGACATGAGCAATGAGGATTATAGCAACAGCCTTGAGCAACTTGCCTATGAACTTGAAACCGAACGGCAGGAAGTGAACTGGCAGGTATTAACCAGTGAGGGAAAATTTATTTAATAATTTATAAGAATATAATTTATGAGAACAAAAACAAGCAATTGGTTTGAAGTCAAGATGCGCTATGACAAAGTACATGAGGACGGGTATGAAAAGAAAGTGACCGAGAGTTATGTGGTCGAGGCTCTTTCATTCGGAGAGGCAGAAAAGACGGCTATTGAATTCCTTGGCAGCTATGTGTCCGGAGAAATTCAGGTTGTAAACATCAACCCGATGAAATTCCAAGAAGTGTTCTTCAACGAGCAAGAGTCATGCGACCGATACTACAAGGCCATACTTCAGTTTATCACCATTGACGAGAAAACGGAAAGAGAAAAGCACACGCAGGTTTACTATCTGGTACAGGCTTCTTCTTTCGACAACTGCAAGGACACTATCCGAACGATTATGGACGGCACCATGATAGACTATCAGATTGCTTCAGTATCAGAAACCAAGGTTATTGATGTGATAGAACACGAGTTATAAACCCTATAAAAAGAAGAGACAATGGCAACAAGAAAGAAAAAAGTAATCATTACCGGCGTGAGCAGAGAAGCCGCCGATGAAGCGTTTGCAACCTATGCCAAGAGCGATGCACAGTTGCAGAAAATCAATGCGGACATTGAGTTGCAGTGCGCCAAGTACCGTGAGAAGTATGCCGACAAGATAGCCACCCTCTCGGAGGAGCGCGACAAGGCGTTCGACACCCTGCAGGCATTCGCCACGGAGAACCAAGCCGAGCTCTTTGCCAAGAAGAAGAGCCTTGATATGGCTCACGGTACTATCGGTTTCCGTACAGGAACACCGAAGCTGAAGACACTGAAAGGCTTTACTTGGGCGAGTGCGCTGAACCTTGTAAAGAGTTTCCTGCCAAGCTATATCCGCCAGACAGAGGAGATTGCCAAGGACAAATTGCTTGCAGACCGAGAGGTGGAAGTTCAGCTTGGCGGTGGTGATCCAAACAACCGTGGCTACCGTCCTCTTCGTGAGCAGATGGTTGAATGTGGCATTCAAGTAGTGCAGGACGAGGCATTCTATGTAGAACCCAAGAAGGAGGAGACCAGCGTATGATCAGGGAAGTATCGAAACCGCCCAAGGTAGCCCTGTGCCGTGAATGCCACGGCACGGGCTTCCAGAAGGCAAGCATAGACGGGACACTGACACGCGTCCGGTGTTCCCAGTGTGAGGGAAGCGGCAGGGTGCTGGTGAGTTGCAAGATGAGCCTCGACATCCGCCCGTACAGAAACAGTCAACAACCCTAACAAATCCCACAGCGGTGAACAAAAGGAAAGGAAAGAGTTATGCCAAACGCGTTGCCGACATCAACCATATATATGACACTTACGTAAAGACCGGTCTTCCGAACCGTGAGATATGGAAGCGTTATGTCTACCCCAAGTACGGCATCAGCGAGCGCACCTTCTACAATCTGCTGAAGGCATCGGGCAGTCCCGGAATCGAGGACAGCTCGGAGCTTTCAGCAGAGGGCTTTTTGTTCCCTGAGCTGTTTATAGAAGATGAAACCAGAGACCCGTCGTATTTTAGGAAGAATCCTTAATGACATCCGCGTGGAGATGACGGACGAGTTCGACCAGAACTTCGAACGTCAGTCCTTCTTCGGCGAAGCGTGGCAGCATCGCAAGAGCCCCACGCGCCCGGGCGGCCATATACTGGTCGATACCGGACGGCTCCGCAGAAGCATACAGAGCCGGACAACGGAGAACAGCATAACCTTCTTCACCGAAGAACCCCACGCAGCCATTCACAATGAGGGCGGCGAGATTGTGGTGACAACGAAGATGAAACGGTACTTCTGGCACAAATACTACGAGGCGACCGGCTCGTTCGGCAGGAAGAAGGACGGCAGCCGCAGGAATGACAAGCGCACGGTGCAGCTTTCCGAGGAAGCCGAGTTCTGGAAGTTCATGGCCCTGAAGAAAGCCGGTACGACCATCAAGATCCCGCGCCGCCGTTTCCTGGGCACCAGTCCGGAAGTGGAGAAAGCCGTCCGGGAAATCATCGAGGAGAATATCACCGAGTATATCAACTTTGAATTTGAAATCAACGAGAAATGAGAAAGGAACTGTACAAGATGCTCTGCGATAAGCTGAAGACAGTAAGCGGCGGAGCCATCAAGCATATCGACCTGTGGAACCACAACGTCGAGTTCATTGAGCAGGAGGAGCAGTGGGAACGCCCTGCTGTGTTCGTGGAGTTCGCCCCCATCCAATGGCAGGCTGTTCAGAATGGTGTGGAATACCGTGCCGAGCCGATAGTGAACCTGCATGTGGTGACGGACTGGACGGGCAGCGTCAGTGCGGGCAGCGAGTTCCAGGAAGAAAGCCTGAAGGTATTCGACCTGCTGGAGGAAATCCACAAGGCACTGACCTGCATGGAGGGCGAAACTTTCATGGAATTTGACCTGGTGGAAAGCCGGACAAACCACAACCACGAGGAAATTGTCGAGAACATAGAAAGCTACCAATGTGTAGCCATCAAGAGCCTCTGAACGAAAAAACAAGGCTAAAAACAAAAAATCCGCTACTTTTGTTTGGAAGTAACGGATTTTTTTGTATATTTGCAGTGCGTAGAAATACGAAGGGACAGGGTCGAAGTAATGACCGTGTACCGCCCCAAGGTCGCTTTTCAGCGGCCTTATTTTTTTATATCTTCAATTCCTTCAATACCATTTCGTCCGTTATATAGAAGAAAATCCTTCCGGTACATTTTCGTCGTGCTTCTGTCAGAGCGGCATAGTATTTCGCATCATGCGTGGGTATCTCGAATACGACCGCCTCTCCTCCTTGCTTTGTGAGTGCCTTTTTGGCGTATTTGACAATGTTGCCTGACCCACCGGTTACGCATTTCAGGTCAGCCTTTACCTTGTCGAATCTAATATCGTAGGTCTGTCCGGCGGGTCTGTTCACACCTTGCAGGTATTCGACATCGTGCCCATTGTCGGCAAGAACCTTGCACATTCTCATTTCCTTGTCGAACTTATTTCTTTCAGCCTTGCTGGCTGTAGCCTCTGCAATACGTTCCAGTTGCGTGGCCACGAGTCCGATGTCCTTTGGCGAGATATAGGTTCTCTCCCATGTTCTTTCGTCATATTTCAGGATGCGTTTTGCAGCCCCTATGTTCTCGTGTTTTTGAGCCCTTATAAGCCGGCAAGCAGCGCAAAGTTCATTGTCAGGAATGAAAGCAAGTTTCAGTTTACCTTTGGCAATATCGCAGTCCCTGCAGCGGCGTATGGTGTAGGGGTTGTAGTCGGGTACGGACTTCTGCTCCAGCCCAGCATTGAAACGGAATATCCCCTTTGCGTCCTTGCCCGTTGCCTCTTCTCCGAGAGCCATCGCCTCGTCGTGTGGTGTGACGGGATATTTCGACTTGCGCACCTGTACAACCGTGCAGCGGCAGTTCCATCCGTTCGGCGGGTAATATTCTTCCCAGAACGGGTCAGTGATGGGCAGCGTTACACGGTCAAGAGCGGCATGTTCAGGGCGTACCTTATCGTCTCCTGCAGTACGGTACTGGAGGTTGTACCGGTCGCCATCCTGCATGAAGCCCTCCCACTTGGCAGCCATCTGTGCGGAGGCTTGCACAAAATTATACTCCGTACGGAGATAGTTCCGGTTGTATGTGCTGTCAATGCTTTGAACGTCATTCAGGAACTGTTCGAATGACTTTCGATTGCCGTTCTCATCGAGTAGCGACGGGAACGCCTCGTTCAGTTCGTGGAAGGTCTTCATGCCGGAGAATATGTAGTCAGACCGTTGCAGCCGCTTTCGCATCGTATCGGACATCGCTACTTTCTCAAAGGAAGAGTCCAATGCAGCGGCATGCGCCTCAATGAAGTCCCGCATTTTAGGCGTCTCCAGAATCTCAATGCGGAACTGTGCCCCCTCCACCTTGTAAAGTGTCCGCATCATTCCCTCAAAGAGCGTGGAGAGTTCTTTCCTTATATCCTCTTCACGGCTGAAAGTGGCTTGCAGTGCGGACTTGTCCAGCAGATGGGCATAGCGTTCGTGCAGCCCCTCGTAGTCAGAGGGGCTCAGTCGAAAAAAGGGCGTTTATTTTGTTCCTGTCGCTTCTTTTTGCCTGGCTTGAGTGTTTTATCGCCCTTGGGCTCTTCACTGCCACCGTCGGGGGGTGTGGGGCCAAGAACGGGAACCTGCTGCCTGCGCTCGCCTACGGGCATGTTGTATTTCTCCTCGAAGTAGGATGGATCCACCTCGTAATTGTTCAAGACGAGCTGCTCGTAAGCCACTTGTTGCTCCGGCGTATAGTCCACGCTGTAGTCCCAGTCGAAGTGAATGCCCTGCAAAGGGAAGCCGTGCCGTATCATACGCGGAATGAGTTGGTTGTTCACCATATCGCGCAGCGTGTCGCAGTCCGCCTCCACGAGGTTCTGGAAGACTTCAAGGTGAGTTTCCGACTGGGAGAGCGAGGAGCCGTCCTCGATGGTCATGGTCTGCCCGATGATGAGTTTGGAGAGTTCGGAGTTTGCACGGTCAATGCGGCGGTCATAGACATTGAAGGCATCGCCCTTGCTGGACTCCACGACCTCAATTTCTGTTCCCTGCTGGAAGACGCCCCAGCCCTCGGTACCCATTTCGGCCATCATCTTCTCCATCTTGGAGAGTTCCTTTTCGTCGCGCGTGGTGGTGCGGGCTATGCGCATGGGCATTCCGAATATCTCAGCGAAAGTGTCCCAGAACGCCAGTGCATTCTTCTTGGGAATGGTCTGCGTGGCCGCCTTTAGGTAGAGCCCGAGACTGTCCGCCTGCCCCACCTCGATGAGCCAGTCGGCAAACGGAGGGCGGTGGTAGTCAATGCCCGACTTCCAGTCATCGCCCAGCTGGGCTACCACCCTGCCATATTCCGGAATGACATGCTTGCGCGGGATAAGTTTCACCCCGTCGTAGCAGAGACGGTCGCTGGTGTCGGTTGTCAGCTCTCCAAGCTCAATGAGCGAATGTCCCCAGTAGTTGGCATCGAGCGCGAACTTCATGAGTTGCTTGAACCATGCCGTGTTGAAATAGTCCGCGGCCTCCTCGTCCTCATCGCCTTTCTCGTTGACCAGCTTGAACGAGCGCGACAGGACAAACCCCTCGCGCTGCTGGATACACCCGGAAAGGTGCAGGTCAACCTCCACGTCGCGGTATATGTCATAGAGCCGCTGGCGGTTCGGATTATCGACGTTGATGGCCATCTGCCACGCTATGCGCCAATCGCCTATGTCCTTACGCGTGAGCGAATCGGTCGTGCGCTGCAGTTCCATCACCGTCTTGTGGAACCGCTTTGCGTCGTTCCTTGCCAGCTGGAGCGTGCCGAAAGGCGTGCGCACCAGCATCTTGTTGTTTGTATTCCTGTTTCTTGCCATAGTAGTCACCAGTTATATCTTTGCTTCTTTTGGCTTCCGTACTTCATCGGAAGGCCGATGGTGTCGCCGTTCTCATCGATTGCGAGTGGCAGGTCCGGTACAATCTTCCCGGCCTGTACCCCCTCCAGCCACTTGATGGCCCGCTCATAGCGTTCCTTGCGTATCTCCATACCCATCTTCTGCGGTGTGGACGCAGCCATGTGGTAGATGGCGATGTCGCAGACGTACATCACCACGAGCCTGTTGCGGTCGCTTCCTGAAGCGCTGAACACAGCAGCTGTATCATACTTCGGGCGGAGATAGCCGGCTATCTCCTCGACGGCCTCCATTTCGGCGTTGACCCGGTTCTCCTCGCTGACCTGAGACACCACTTTAAGTGCCTGCTCGCCAATGACCACCCTATAGTCTTCATCTGTGATAAACATAAGCCTACATCGTTATATATAATGCCTTACTCTCAATATCCCCGACGGTTGTTCCCTTTTGGAAAATGCCGCCAGCCACAAACTTTCTCACCTCCTGTTTGGAGAGAACCTCGAGCTTCTTGTTGATGACAAGCACCATGTACTTGCGGTGCGTGATATGGTGAAAGCGGTCTGCCTTCCTGACGGCACGCTTGAAGCGGAAGCCGAAGATAATGTCTTTTATAAGCCGTATCATGTTATTTACCATTGGTTTTTGGAGGTTGGGCGTTTGCCGAACCTCGGTGAATAAATCTGTTGCCTTGTATTCTTCTGAAGGATATAGATGGCCCCCTCGTCTGCGTCGGGCGCATCGTCGTTGCCAGCCATACCTTTCTCGAAGGCAAGCGTCTGTTCGACACCAGCCTGCATGTCCGGGTCTTCCTTCTGCGAGATGTCGTAGTAGACAAAGCCCCGTTCCCAGAGCGGACTGATGGCCTCGATGCGCTGGAACTTGTCCGGCTTTTTGCGTGTATCGCCGGTAATGGGCAGTTGATAGCCTCGGATCTCTCCCTCCGTGGTGAACTCATCGAGGAGAATATCCTGCATAAAGCTTGCTTCGATGGCAAAGCGTATGGCAATGCCGATTTCCTGGCTCCATTCGTAGAGGTCGTAGCACCAGCGGACGAGTTCGGCAACAGAGGCCTTGCGCACGAAAGCGCGCAGGTGCCAAAGATAGGTTTTGTGTTTACCCCAGAGTTTGGCGGCCTTGGTGTCGTTGGTCTTCTTGCTTTTCCACGACGGGTCGATATAGAGGACAAATTCGGAGAACTCTTTCCATACCGGTCGTTTTGCCCAACGTATCCATTCCTGCCGGAAGACAGTTCCCTCGACGATGGGATTGTGCATCATCTCCTTGTTCCAGGCACGATAGCCTACAAAGTCGGCATATTCGCGGGCTTCCTCCTTGGTCCATTTCTCATGCCATACGGGATTTCCCTCACTGTCCACGGCATATATGGTTGAGACATGCACGCCCTTTGTCTTGCAGATGTTGGCCAAGACTGAGGTCTTCGAGATAAGGTTACCGACCATAATGAAGCGTCCACGCCCCACATCGAGGGCACCGAAAAGGGCTTCCTTCACCCAATCGGTGAGTTCGCGCACACGGCGTTCATTACGGCAGAGTTCATCGTCATCAAGGTCGTCAATGACGATATAGTCCGGTCGTGCCTCACGCTTGCGGAGACCACGCGGCGACTGTCCACGACCACACGCAAGGAAATATACCCCCTCCTTGGTGGTGAATTCCCCCTCCGTCCAGTTGCCCATAGACATCTGTTTTCCGAAGTCGGCGATGATTCGTTTGTTATACTGGAGCTCCGCCTGAATGTCACCGAGGAGCCGGTTTGCGCTATCCTCTGACTTGCCGACGAGCACCATGAAGTTGATGAGCCTCTTGGGCTGGAACATGAGCCACAGCGGAGTGAAGATGTCCATGTGGGTAGACTTGGCATGCCCGCGAGGCCACTTGAAGACAGCTTTCAGGTTCGGAGTGTTCTTTACCTTATTAGCTGCGGCGTTGTGGAACGGTGCATTGTGGATGGTACGGATAACCTCACCCGTAACCTTGTCGCGCAGCTGCAGGAAATGAGGGAAATAGTATTCGCAGAATGCGGCATAGTCCTTCTGCAGCCTGCGAATGCGCTGCTCTTTCTGCACGGAACTCTCGCGGACAAGGCTTTTCGTGTCCGTAATGCTCTGTATCTGCCGGCAGTGTTCCTGCCACTCCTGCTGTATCTTCTTGAGCTCCGATATTGTTGCCATAGCGTGATACTATAATGTAGACGGGTTTTGCATGCGCTCCATGAGGAACTTGTTCTGGTACTTGTTGATGGCCTTGATAAGCTCCGGCGTAATCTCCGGGTCGTATGACGCCTGGTCCTGAATCCAGCGGTTAAAAGCCATGAACACCTCTATGGCATCGATGACGTTTGCCTTCTTGTCGAGCTTCTCTATCGTTGCCGAGAGTTTTGAGAGCTTGTCGGCCAGCGAGCCGATGAGCGTCGGGTCCTTTGACTTGTTCACACTCTCTATCAAACCGTCGATGGTAAGCAGGAGCTTGTTCACCAGTTCCGGGCGTGATATGTTCTTTGCGGCGCGCGCCTCCTTCCATCCTTCAGAGGTGCACCATTTGGAAACGGTAACGCGCGACACACCCAGCTGGTCGGCTATCTCCGTCTGCTCCATTCCGGAGAGGTACAACGACCTCCCGATGGTCTTTTTCTGTTCAATTTCTGCCTTTGTCATAAAAACGTTTTTATGGATTGTATTAAAAACTACTGCAAAGATGCCCTTTTTCAGGCAGGCAGGAAAAGAAGTGTGCAATGCTTTCACAGATGTGTGCAACCGTTTCACACTTTCTTTGAAGGCTGTCTTAAATACCGCAACTTTGCATCAAAAAGCGATGATATGAGTAAGACAAAACGAGTAAGAATCAGCAACGAGAGCCTGAACAGCTATGGTACGCGTGTCCTGACAGCCGGAATGAATGTCGAACAGTACAACCGCAACCCCGTATTGCTGTACATGCACGAGCGCGGTCAGGTTATCGGTCTGGTGAAAGACCTGAAGGTCGAAGGAGAGGAAGTTACCGGCGAACTGGTGTTCGACGAGGCGACCGAGCTGAGCCGACGTTGCAAGAAGCAGTGGGAGTTCGGCTCGTTGAAAATGGTGAGCGTGGGCATTGACATCTTGGAGTTGAGCGAGTCCCCAGAACACCTGGTACAGGGGCAAAGCAGCCCGACGATTACCAAGAGCAAGCTCTTCGAAGTATCGCTGGTGGACATCGGCGCGAATGACGATGCCATCGTGCTGCAGAAAGACGGGCAGCGCATAGAGTTAGGCAAGGATGGCGGCACAGTACTGCCGCTGCTGCATAGTAACAACAATCAAAAATCAAAAGAAATGGACCAAGAGAAATTAGCCCTTGAGTTAGGTCTTCCCAAAGATGCCGACGAAGCTGCCATCAGTGCAGAATTGGCAAAGCTGAAGACCAAGGGTGCGGAGGCGGACAGTCTCCGCACGGAATGCGACACGCTGCGTGCCGCACGTATTGAAACCCTCGTGAACGCCGCCGTGGCCGAGAAGAAAATCGGTGAGGACAAGAAACAGCAGTTTTTGGAATTGGGAAAGAAGCTCGGTGCCGAAGACCTGAAGGCAACCTTTGATGCCATGTCGCCACAGGTGAAGCTGAGTTCCATCGTAGGCAATCAGGGTGGAGCCCCGTCTGGAGGAAATGCCGAATACAAAAAGCTGAGCGAGGTTCCTGCAGAAGAGTTGGAGAAGCTCCGTGAAGAGAGCCCCGCACAGTACAAGAAACTGTACAAGGCTGAATACGGCATTGAATGCGAGATTTAACATGTATAACAACAAAAATCAGAAAGCAATGACAAGAATGATTGCAATGTTTATGGCGGTTCTCATGAACTGCCTGGTAGGCGGCACCCTTGCCGTCGCTGCCGGTCTGTCTCCCATGACGGGTGCCGTCGGCATGAACGTACTTGCTGCCGTCATCGGACAGGCGGCTCCCGCCGGCAGTCTCCGTGCGGGCGTCTATACCGAGATATGGACTGGTGAGCTGGTGAAATACCTGCGCCGTGGTCTGGAGGCGACTTTCCTTGACGGCATTCCGGACAGTTCGAGTATCGTGAACAACGATGTCATCCACCTTGTAGAGGTCGGTGTTGATCCCGATGTATTGATCAACAACACGACCTATCCTATTCCCCTTCAGGCTTTGGAGGACAAGGACATCGCCATCAAGCTGGACAAGTTCCAGACGAAGGTAACACCCATTACCGATGACGAACTCTACGCATTGAGCTATGACAAGATGGGACGCGTGAAAGAGAGCCACGGCAATTCAATAAATGACGGGAAGTTTGCCAAGGCCGCCCACGCTTTGTGTGCGCAAGAAGACACTGCCACCACGCCAGTGCTGAAGACTACGGGCAAGCGCGATCCGGTAACTGGCCGCCTGAAGATGACGCCGACTGACCTGCTGAACCTGAAGCGTGCGATGGACAAACTGAAAGTTCCTGCCCAGGGACGTCGCCTCGTGCTTTGCAGCGATCATGCGAACGACCTGCTGGAAGTATCCCAGGTGTTCAAGGAACAGTACAACATCAACCGCAATGACGGCACGGTAGGCAGGCTGTACGGCTTTGACATCTATGAGTTTGCGAACAACCCGCTGTACACCACTGCCGGCAAGAAAAAGGATGTCGGTGCCAGTGCTGCGACCGGTGAGTTCCAGTGCTCTTTCGCCTTCTATGTACCTCGTGTCTTCAAGGCTACGGGTTCCACGAAGATGTACTACAGTGAGGCATCGACGGACCCGCAGAACCAGCGTTCACTCATCAACTTCCGCCACTACTTCATCTGCATGCCGAAAAAGACAGATGCAGGTGCAGTGATGATGAGCGGCTACAAGGACCCCAGCCTTCCTGAGGGATAAATCAAACCATAAAACAGATAACAAGCGTATGAAACTGAAAGTAACAAGTGCGTTCCGCGACAGGGACGATCATGTAACAGTGTATGACCCGGATACCATTCTGGAGGTGAAAGACAAAGACCGCGCCCAGTCGCTCATAGACCGTGGCCTGTGCAAGGAGTTCAAGGGCAAAACTGCCCCTGCATATATCCTCGGCACAGAGGAAGATGGCAGCCAGCCGGACGAAAGTGAGGGCGGTACGGACGAAAATCCGGATACCGGCGCAGCAGGTCAGGAACAGAACCCTAACTCCAATCCTGAAGGCGATGAGTAAGCCGATAAAGTATCTTGTAATCCACTGCACCGCCACGCCGGAAGACCGTGAGGTAAGCTCCGCGGAGATACGCCACTGGCACACCGACCCGGTAAGCAAGGGAGGGCGTGGCTGGAAGCAGGTGGGTTACACGGATATGGTGCACCTCGACGGTCGCGTGGAACGGTTGGTGGACAACAACGAAGACGCCTGCGTCGATCCCTGGGAGGTTACCAACGGTGCCGCAGGCTTCAACAGCATAAGCCGGCACATCGTATATGTAGGTGGCTGCGACAAGGCCATAAAGCCGAAGGATACCCGGACGGCAGCGCAGTGCGAGGCTTTGAAACGCTATGTGCAGGACTTTCACCGCCGCTTCCCCCAGATACGCATCGTGGGACACCATGAGCTGAACCCGGGCAAGGCCTGTCCTTCCTTTGACGTGCAGAAGTGGCTGCGCGAGATAGGAATCAGGCAGTAAGCCCATAATATATTTAAGGTATGGAACTCAGTGAAATTATCAATCTGGTGCTGGGTGGCGGCCTGGTGGCTACGATAGCAGCCATCATCACATTGAAATCGACCGTGAGGAAAGCGAAAGCGGAAGCAGAGAAAGCGGAAGTAGAAGCCGAGACAGTCCGGATTGATAACACTGAGAAAGCCACCCGGGTACTTATTGAGAATATTGTAAACCCTTTAAAGGAAGAACTCAATGAAACAAGAAAAGACCTCAACGCGACCAAGCGCGAGATGGCACGCCTCCGCAAGGCCATCGACGATGCTAACAGCTGCCGTTATAGCGATGACTGTCCTGTGCTTCACCGCATGCGCATCGAGCAGAAAAAGCGTGAGCCGGGAGACAGCCACGAGCCAAGAGGCGAACCGCCTCGACGTGGACAGCACGGTGAGCGTCGTAGAAACCTGGCGAACGCCCGTGAAGGTCCCGATGTCAGCGGTGAGCCTGACGCTCAGCATGGACAGTCTGCGGCGGCTGCCGTCCGGGGCGGGCTACACAGCCCGGAAAGGACAGGCGAATGTGAAGGTAACGCGGAGGGCACCGACGGAGAAGGAACCGGAGCAGCTGGTGATTGAAGCCGGCTGCGACAGTCTGGAACTGGTGTGTGCCGGATATTCCAAGACCATCAGCACCCTGAAACGCCAGCTGAAGGAGGCCAGAAAGTCCAATAGCGAGCTTAGGGAAGAGACAAAGGAAAGTTCCGGAAACACCTTCCTCATGAGGCTCAAGTATTTTTGTGCCGGGCTTCTGTCCGGGATAATCGGAATAGTATTCACTTTTATAAAACTTAGAAAATGAGCAAGAACAAGAAATTCATCTACGGCATCGCAGCCGTGAAGAAAGGAACCACGCTGATAGGTTACATCGAAAAAGGCAGCTGGGACTGGGGCGGCGCTAAGCCGGAGAGTGTGGACGTGGAAGCCGAGCAGGTTCCCGATGCGCCTGTGCTGACCCTGCTCCAGAAGAACGGACAGGTCAGTCCGACTTTCAACCTTATCCAGTTGGATTACGAGAACCTGAAGAACATTCTCGGCGGTGAGCTGGTAAAGACCGGCGGCAGCGGAAATGAGAAAGTTACAGGCTGGAAGGCTCCTTCCTCCCTTGTGGAATTGAGGGACAAGTGGACCATCGACTTCGTGAGCGGTCAGACGATGACCATTCCCAACGGTACCATTCTGGCCAACCTCGGCGGCAAGCTGACGCTGACCGAAGTTTCGAAGGTAGAATGCCAGCTGAAGGTGAACAAGCCCGAGGACGGCGGTGCTCCTTACGAAATCAATGACACTCCGGGTGAAGGCTGATGGACGAGCAAGTAATCAGGAAAATCCAGAGAGAGGGAGCGGAAGCCTTGCTTGATGCGGGCGTTTCCCTCCCTCTCAAGGATTTAAGGATACCTTTCAGGAAAGAGCCGCTGCGATTCCGGCTGACGATGAAGCGCCCGACGCTGGCCCGACAGATAAAGATTGCGCATGCCTACCTGTCTATGGACACGACGGCGGCCGAACTGGAAGCGATGGACCATAAGGAACAGATGCAGTTCCTTGCCCGGCATGGCAAGACCTTGAGCCGTATCATCGCCCTGACGATGGAACGCTGGTGGCTGCCGGTATGGCTGCTGTCATGGCTCGTGCTGCACTCGATGAAGTGGGAGTACCAGAAGGCAGCCTTCAGCCAATTCGTATTGCTGATGGGCACGCAGTCTTTTATACCTATTATCAGATCAGCAGAGATGACGAATCCGATGAAGCTGAGACTGAGCCAAGGAAAGAGGGGGAGTTAAAGAGCCGTTGGGAAGGCTCCCATAGCCCCTTTGGGTTTATCTGGCAGATAGCGAGTGCCACAGGATGGAGCGTGGACTATATCCTGAACGGCGTGAACTTCCAGACGCTTATCATGATGTTGAGCGATGCACCCCGATATGTGAGCGACAAAAAGAACGATAAGAACCAGACGGCCGAGGAAGAAGCCGGGGATATAGTTGGATTTTTCCAAAGCAATCTAAAACAATAAGTTGAATGAAACCGGTAGAGATAGAGTTTTTGATGCGGGACAACCTGACGGCGGGACTTGACAAGAGTAAGATGAGCGTCGAGCAGCTGCTTGGCGCAGCCCGCCGTGCCTCCCTGGTCATCAATACCAAGATAGATGAGCAGCGCAAGGTCATAGACGGCGTGAACTCTGACCTGGACAAGATGCAGCGCAAGCTGCAGACCATGAAGCCGGGAACCGGTCAGCAGGAACTGCTCGCAGAAATCAGCGCATGCAAGAAAGTCCTTGCCGAGGAAACAGGCGCACTGCAGCAACTGGAGAAGGAGCACCAGCAGGCCAAACAGGGTGTCGCCCAGCTGGAGCAGGAATACCGCAAGATAACCATTTCTGAGGAACAGGCGGCTGCGGCGAACAAGAGCCTTACCGATAAGATAACGGAGCAGAAAGCCGTCGTGAAGCAGGTGGAGACAGACGTGCGCGCCTTGCAGAAGGCTTACGAGAAAGCCGCTCCCGGCAATGCGCAGTCCGCGGCCCTGGCAGAACTGAACGCTGCCAAGAAAGCCCTTGAGGAAGACAAGGCCATCCTTGCCGAGCTGACGGCAGAGCAGGAAAAGAACAAGGAAAGCAACAAGCGCCTGTCGCGCCAGCTGCGCGAGCTGCAGAACGATATGGCGCGCATGCGTCTGAACGGTGAGCAGAACACCGAGGAGTACCGGCAGATGGCCGAAAAGGCTGCGCAGCTCTCGGACACGCTGGGAGACCTGCGTGCCCAGACCAGTATCCTCGCCAATGACGATGCGAACCTTCAGGGCTTCATCTCCGGCGTGAACGGTCTGTCGGGCGCATTCACCACCGCCACGGGCGTGATGTCCCTTTTCGCTTCCGAGAATGAAAACCTGATGAAGGTGCAGGCACGGGTACAGAGCGTCATGGCCATCACCATGGGGCTGCAGCAGGTATTCAATGCCCTGAACAAGGACAGCGCTTTTCGGCTTGTAACGGTAACAAAAGTCAAGAACCTGCTGACGGCTGCCAACTACCGCCTTGCCACTTCACTGGGTATTTCCAATGCCGCGGCAACGGCACTTATGGCCACACTGACGCTCGGTCTGTCCGTTGTCATTACCGGACTTATCGTGGCGTGGAACAAGCTGTCCGACGCACAGGAAGAGGCTGCACGGAAAGCCCAGGAGCGTGTCGAGATTGAATCACAGGGACGGGCAGAGATGATCAAGACCCGCTTTGAGATAGACACCACCCGGGAGAGCCTGAAGAACTTCACTGGCTCCAAGGAAGAGGAGAAGAAGAAGTGTGAGGAGATGAACCGCAAGTACGGCGAGGCTTTCGGCTATTATGACACCGTTGCCCAATGGTACGATGTACTTACCCAGAAAGCCGAGCAGTACATACAGATGCTTTTCCTCCAGGCCAAGGCGCAGGCACTCGTGAACAAGGCCGTGGAAGCCGATGAGAAGGTAAATAAGCACAAGGCGACCAAACCGGGCAATGCGGAAAGCGATATGGGCTGGTTTGCCCGTATGGGACATTACTGGATGCAGTCAGAGAGCAACGGCATGTACGATGGTCATGCGGCCGTAGAGCGGTACAACAAGGAAGCATACAACAAGCGAACCAAGGAACTGGAGGCAGAACGCGACAGCTATCTCAAACAGGCTGCCGATTTGGAAAAACAGGCTGCATCCATTGGCAAGAGTGCGAATATCGGTGGGCATGCTGCACCGGGCAAGCCTAAAAAAGAAAAGACGAAAAAAGACACCAAGAAAGAGGAAGAACGCATGGCTTCCGAGTTGCTCGCCCTCCAGCAGAAGAACCGCCAGGCAGAGATAGACCTGCTCAAGGAAGGCTCTGAAAAGAAACGCCGACAAATCCAGGAAAACTACAAGAAGGAAATGGAGGAACTCGCCGCCCAGGAAAAGAAATGGCGCGATGCACAAAAGGGGCATCTCTCCGGGGAACAGACCGAAGCACTTGCCTCAGCCCGTGCCCTTGCCTCCATGAAGAAAAAGGACGGCGAGAAAGAGATTGCCAAGGAAGAGGCGAAGAAACAGCTGGAACAGCGCAGGGAGGAGATTCAGGCGATGAGCGAATACCTGAGGGAATACGGTTCGTTCCAGCAGAAGAAGCTGGCCATCGCCAAGGAGACAGCGCAGAAGATAGCCGAGGTGGACGCTTCCGAAGTGAGCGACAGTACGAAGAAGTGGAAGAAAGCCCAACTCCGCAAGGAACAGCAGCAACGCGAGGCCGGCATGTCGTTCGAGGAAATCAGCCGCGGTATCGACTGGAACGCGCTCTTCAGCGGCGTGGGCAACCTGACCAAGGAAATGATGACGCCGATGATGGAGCAGCTGCGCGCGTACGTCGAAACGGACGACTACAGGAACGCCGATGCGGAAACCCAGCAGAAGGTAACGGACCTGATACAGGAGATGCGCCGGTATGTCGGTACCGACCAGAGCGTGACATGGCAGAAGCTGGACGAGGCCATCAAGCAGTTCACGGACAGCGTAGCCGCTTACGACCGTGCCGTGAAGGCTGAGGAAGCCGCCGTGAAGACAAGGGACGAAGGGAAGAAGAAACTCGCTTCAGGAGAGATTACGGAAGAGCAGTACAGGGAACTGGAGACCAAGGCGCAGGAACTGGGTGATGCCACAGTCAAGGCACATGAGAGCATGGAGGACTTCGGTGCGGCCCTGAACCGGACCTCTGATGAGGTGGCCAACTTCACAAGCGGACTCACAACAGCACTGAGCAATGCCAAGGCCTGGCAGGGCGTGGAGGGCTTTGGCGGCATTCAGCAGTCCGTGGGGCAGATAGACCAGCTGAAAGGAACGCTGGATTCCATACTTCCGCAGATGGGGGAAGGCATGGCGAAGACGATAGGCACCACGCTGTCGGGAACGATGGGCAGTGCGCTGGGGAGTATCGGCGGAAGCCTGTCGGGCGTATTGTCAAGCGGGCTTGGCGGTATCATCGGTATCGTGGCCCAGATACCCAAACTGATACTCGACCTGGTACACGGCATCAAGAACTTCGTGACGGGCATCCTTGACGCCATTACGGAAATCATCTCCCTCAGATGGATTGATGACCTCGTGGTGGGCATACTGGACGCCATCGGCAACCTGATAGATGCCATTTTCGACCTGCCTGAGAATCTGTTCAAGGTATTGGAAAGCATTGTAGTGAACGGCATAGGCGGTTTGCTTGACACTGTACTGGGGCGTATCGGCAATATCCTGTCCTTCGGAGCCTTGAGTTCCAAGGGGCCGAGCGACTGGTTCACCAATTCCAACGAGAAGGAAGTCGCGGAGGCCATCGACCGGCTGACCAAGCGAAACGAGCTGCTGGAGCAGGCCATCGAAGACCTGACCGATGAGATGAAGACTGCCCGGGGAGCCATTGCCATCCGCATATCTGATGATGCGGAGAAGCTGCAGCGTGAGACAATCGACAACTACAAGGGCATTGCCCAGGCGCAGGCCGGTTACCATTCCGCGCACCACAGTTTCAACTACTACTGGCGCGGTTACAGCCAGGAACAGATAGACCGCCTGAGTGCCCAGATGGGCAGGAAGTGGAACGGGGACATCTGGAACCTCAGCCCGGAGGAGATGAAGATGCTGCGCTCCAATGTGGACATGTGGAAGCTGCTGCAGGATACCGGCAAGGGCGGCTACGGCGGTCTGGTGGCCGAGAAGCTGGACAAGTATATCGAGCAGGCCGGCAAGCTGAAGGAGATTACGGACGCCCTCTATGAGAACCTGACCACCACGACCAAGGACAATGTCTTTGATGACTTCCTCAACTCTCTATACTCTCTTGCCGACGGTTCTGAAAAGGTATTTGACGAGATTGCCGAGAATTGGCAGGAGATGGTTAACAAGATGGCAGTGAACAACCTCGTCGGTGCGAAGTTCCAGAAAAATCTGGAAACATGGTACGAAAATCTTGCCAAACTCAACAAGGCGAGGACAAGCGGTGAGATAACCGATGCCGAGTACCGGAAACGGCTTGACGCACTGAAGCAGGAGTACGAGGATTATGTGAAGAGTGCCAGGAACGACATCGAGCAGCTGAGGAACGAAGGTATCATCAAGGAGACTGACAAGACCGGAGGCACGGCACAGTCCGGCAGGAGCGGTGCCTTCATGACAATGAGCCAGGACCAGGGAACAAAGCTGGAGGGACTGTTCGTCAGCGGTCAGATGCACTGGGCAAGCATCGATGACCGCGTGGAGGACATAGCCGTCAGGATGAGTGACGCCCAGGGGCACCTGAAGAAAATCGAGGACAATACGGGCAGCAGTGCCCAATCTCTGAAAGATATAAAGGAAGAAATGAAAAAAATAACTCGCGATGGCGTAAAAGTGAAATAGTATGGATAAGATATTAGGCGGACTTGTACTGATCAACGGCACGGACATCTGGAAGGAGTACGGCGTGTTCCTCACCGAGGAGAAGAAAGGCGGCAGGGAAAACCTGAACGCCATTCTGACACCGAGTAAGGCAAAGGAACATGTGGGCGTGGACATACGGGAGCATGACGGAAAGAAATACTCCCGGACACTGCTCGCTGCCAATGCCGAGCGCGACGTGACGCTTCATTTCGCCCAATATGCCCGGACACGGGAGCAGTGGCTGGCCAGCTACATGGCCTTTATCCGCTTCCTGAAAACAGGCAAGGACGGCTGGCTGACGATTACCTTTACGGAACTGAACCTTACGCTCAGGGTCTTCTATTTGGACTGCAGTTCATACAGGTCGCTGACCTACCTGTGGAAGGAGGGCGTACAGGCCAGCCGCTACAAGGTCAAGTTCCGTGAACCTGAACCGATAATATAACATCATTCAAACACCATTCAAACGATATAAAAATGATTCTGACGCTATATGACAGCTACGGCAATGTAAAGGCGCGCATAGAGCCCGATGGCAGCAGCACGCAGGAAAAGGAGATACAGGGGGATAACCTGCTGAATCTCTCCTTCACGCTGTACGAGTTCATTCCCGTCGATGTGAACGACTACATCGACTATGGCGGCGAGCGTTACCGGGCGGTGGAGAAGTATGTACCCGCAGAGAAGAGTACCGTCGAGTGGGAATACAGCCTCCGCCTGTACGGGATTGAGAGCCTTATCAAGCGTTTCCTCATCCTGAACAATACCGATGGCGGAAACGAGGCCGTGTTCACGCTGACTGCCCGTCCCATAGACCATGTGCGTCTGATCGTGAAGAACATCAATGACGGCATGGACGGCACGACCAACTTCAAGGCCGGCACCGTGGAGGGTACAGACAACGTGACCATCGACTATACCGGCAAGTACTGCAATGACGGGCTGAAGGAACTGGCGGAAGCCGTAGGCGTGGAATGGTGGATAGAGGGAGAGACTGTAAACCTGTGCCGCTGCGAGCACGGTGAGGAAATCACGCTCGGGTATGACAAGGGACTGACGGCCCTTGACCGCGACAAGGCCGACAATGCGAAGTTCTATACACGCCTGTTCCCCATAGGCAGCTCGCGCAACATTGATGCGGCGAAATACGGACACAGCCGGCTGATGCTGCCCGACGGCGTGAAGTATGTGGACATAAACGTGGAGCGGTACGGTATCATCCACCACTATGAGCAGAAAGCCTTCGCAGACATCTATCCCCGGCGTGTCGGTGTCGTGGCCAGTGTACGCTCGAAAGAGGTCAAGGACAAGGACGGCAAGCCCTTTACGATTTACTACTTCAAGGACAACGACCTGACTTTCGACCCCAACGACTATGAGATTGGGGGACTGGTGAAGCATGTGTCCTTCCAGGAGGGCAGCGAGCTTGCCGGACTGGGCGCCGACAATGACCATTACTTCGAGGTGAACTATGACAGCAAGACGCAGGAGTTTGAAATCATCACGATATGGCCTTACAACGACGATACGCAGCTGCCCGGCGGCACGCTGGTGCCGAAACCCGGGGACAAGTATATCCTGTGGAACATCCGCATGCCGGACGAGTACTACGGGCTGGCGGAGAAAGAATTCCGTACCGCGGTTGACGAGTACAACAGGAAGCACGCCCTGGATGTGAGCCGGTACAAGGCGCCGACGGATCATGTCTGGATCGAGGAGACCGGCACGGAACTCTTCATCGGGCGGCGCATACGGCTGGAGAGCAGCGAGTATTTCCCCGGGAAAGGCTACCGGTCGAGCCGTATTACGAAAATCATCCGGAAGGTCAATGAGCCGGGGCAGATGGACTTGGAAATCAGTGACGCCCTCTCAACGGGTACGATGGCCAGGGTGGACAGTGCCATCGCGGACGCGAAGAACTATGCCGGAGGGCTTGTCGGCGGTATCAATGTCCCCGACATTATCCGCAGCTGGGACACCACCCGGCCGACAGATACCAACCTGTACAGTGCCAGGCGGACGCACAAGGAGTTCCTGAGCAAGAACAGCCAGGACCGCGCCAAGAAGAAAATCATCTTTGACGAGGGACTGGACCTTGGGGACTTCGAATCCGGAACCCAGGGCGGCCGCCTTGACAGCAAGGGTAATGCGGAGCTGTTGACACTGGTGGTGCGCGAGCTGCTGCGCAGTGCCAGGTTCAGGGACGGTATGGCCGGTGAGGGCTGGCAGATGTGGATAGACAAGGACGGGTTGGCGAACCTGACGCTCGACAAGCTGACCGTGCGTCAGATAATGGTTGTCCTTGAAATGCTGATAGAACGCGTGCGCAGCGTAGGCGGACAGTTGGTGGTGAGTGCCGCCAACGGCAAGATAAAGAGCGTGGAGAAGACGGACGGCTACTGGCGTATCACCTTCGAGCAGGAGAATACCTTCGAGGCTCACGACCTGATGCGCTGTGCGACCTTTACCGGAGGGCGGCTGAAAAGCTACTGGGTGGAAGTGGCTGCCGTGGAAGGAAACTCCGTACTGGTGGAGGAAAGCGAGTTCGACGCTTCCTTGCCGGAGGCTGCCGACGAGTGCGTGCAGATGGGCAACACTGAGAACGCGCTGCGCCAAAACCTGATACTCATATCGGCGACCGAGGACGGCCAGCCGAGGGTGGATGTGATGGACGGCGTGAAGGGCAAGAACTTCAAGGACAGCCTGCGTGCAAGACTGGGCAATCTGGACGGTATCAAGGATGACAGGTTTCCGTCAGACAACCAACCCCATGGAAACGGTCTGTACAGCGACAATGCCTATCTGCGCGGAACCTTCCTGCTTGTTACGGGTGAGGACATCAAGACAAAGTTCGAGATAACCGAGGGCAAGATAGCAAGCAGCGTGAGCGCGCTGCGTCAGGACTTTGCCACCGACAAGGGCTATCTGAACAATCCGAGCTTTGATGAGGGGCTGTCCAAGTGGCTGACCGAGAACGAGACGGTGTTCTGGCTGGTGGGCAATAAATGGATATGGGCCAACGACAAGGTGCTCACGAAGAAAGGCGACGGTGCCAGCGTTACGAAAGATGACGGGCGTGTCGTGGTGCGTATCAGGAACAAGTACATCACACAGAAGAACGCCAGCCTGAAGAGTGTGCCACCTATGAACACGAATAGCAACGGTAAGAAAGAAGCCCTGCCCGTATACCTGAGCTTCTTCTACCGCTGCGCAAGAGAGGGTACGCTGAAGGTGAGGTTTGAGAATGTCGATAAGACAGGCTTTGAGAACTTCAACTCGCTGGAGGTAGAGGAAAAACTTGTACCTACCAACGGCTACAAGCAGTACACCTGCAACGGGCTTTGGAACGGCACGGGCGACTTCAAGCTGAGCTTTACGGGCGACATCTACCTCTACATGCTCATTTTGAGCACGGACAAGATAGAGAGCCTGACCTACAAGTACAGGACACTGTTCGAGCAAAGCGAGAAACTCGTAAAAATAGCAGCACAGAACTTCGATAAGGACGGTCGTGTGCTTGCCGAGAGTGGCATCATGGTAAAGGCTGAGGGTAGCGGTATCTATGCACAAGGTCCCGACGGGAAACTGGCACTCATCGGTGTAGCGGTGGAAGAGACCGATGCCGAAGGACACACGAGGACCGTCATCAAGCTGCTTGCCGACAATATCAAGTTGGAAGGACTGGTAACTGCGAATGGGAATTTCAGGATACTCCCCGACGGCAGTATTGAGGCAAAGAACGGAAAGTTCGGCGGCGAGGTCAATGCCGAGACAGGATACATTGGCGGCTTTGCCATCAGTGGAAACCATATTGGTGTGTCAAGCCGTGTATTGCAGCCGGACGGTAGCTACAAAGTTGTGGATGACAGGGATGGTTTGTTCCTGTATGACACGATGATAGGCTTCAACGCCAAAGACCGACAGGCGATTTTCGGAACGTGGCATAGTCTTGGACAGCCTATGCTCACAAGGCTTGTTGACACGGCAACAGACTATACTGACAGCAACGGCAAGAAATGGGGTTTTCTACCTAAATATGGCATCATCTTCGACATAGAGAATTCCATGAGCGGCAACTTCGCCTTCGCAGGGAAAGGAAGCGGTGCACTGAATGGATTCGTGGACGGATTCCGCTTTGATAAGGTGAAAGTGGACAAAGCCAATACAATCTATGATGTGGAGATAAAGGACAGTAACCGCCTGATTGTGGCGTGTACAGTAGGCAACTCCGGCATAGCACTTCCTCGCCTTCCTGCTATGCGTTCTACTCTGGGCATAGGCCAGAACACACCGTTTGCCTTCCGACTGACTGTTTCTTCTGACTTGGGAGCAGGAGACTTCGTGATATTCGGCCGGAACAAGACCAAGAACAGCAAGCAGGAGACACCCTGGAACAAAGAGGACTATCCGCTGCTTACCACTTGGAATGGCGAACAGTGGGGAGATATGACAATGGGACAAGGAGACACTGTGGAGTTGCTGCTGGTGTATGATCCGGAACGCACTGCGCAGATAGACGGTTTCACCACCCAATATACAGCGAGAATCATCAACAGGCAAAATTAAAAAGATATAAGCATGAAGACTGTTTACAACCGGCTGCTGCCCCCGAAGGGGTTCAAGGCCATCAATCTTTTCGGCGTGGTGATGGTCAGGAAAGGGTACCGTATGACGGACACTGACCTGAACCACGAGGCTATCCACACGGCACAGATGCGCGAGCTGCTGTATGTGCCGTTCTACCTGCTCTATGTGTTGGAATGGCTGTGGCTGCTGCCGAAATACAGGAAACGGCACGAGGCCTACCGGCATATAAGTTTTGAGTGTGAGGCCTACGCCCACGAGGCGGATCCGGACTATCTGAAGACAAGAAAGAAGTTCAACCAATATAAATCATAACGACATGGCACTGACAGAACAGGAAAAACAGGAACTGAAACAGGACATACTCTCACAGATAAAGAGCGAAAGCCAGGGTGTGAACGAATTGCAGGAGGTGCAGAGTCTCGACGGCGTGAAGACCCTGCCGGCGATGCGTGGAGAGGAACTGGTAACAGCCCCGGTGAGCCTGCTGGCCAAGCCTGCCACAGACGCAGCGGCACAGGCTTTGGCCGCCAAGAACGCGGCAGAAACGGCGGCAGCGAATGCCGAGGCGGCAGGCTCCAACGCAGGTAAAAAGGCACAGGAGGCACAGACGGCTGCGCAGGCCGCAGGAAAAGCCGTGGAGGAACTTACGGAGGTCAAGGACTCCGCCCAGCGTGTCATCGACCAGTATGAAAGCGTGGCCGTCAAGGCCCGTGATGGGGCAACGGCACGCTTTGACGGTATCCTGGAGGATGCCTCTGTGGATCAAGTAAGCGTATCGGAAGTGTCGGGCGTGTATTATATCTCCGCAAAGAAGATATTCGCAGGAAAGCGTGCAGGAAAGTACGTAAGCAACTGGTCCGGGGCAGACCTCTATCTCAATGAGAACCGGACAGAAATTCGCAAGGACAAGCTCTACCTGCTGGGCTCGGTGCTATATGCCTGGAACGAGGCGGACGGAACGCTTGCCGAAGCCAGCGGCACGGGTGGCGGCAACACCATCAATGTGAGCGAGAAATACCCGCTGGCAGAGGGTTACTACACTTTGGCTACGGCTATCAAGACTGTTGAGGACAAACTGCGCGCCAAGGGGCGGTGCGTTACCTTTGAAGTGTCTCAAGGAAAATACCAGACCAAGCAGTTTGCCGGAACCAACCTGGCGACCTGGGAGAGCGAGAGCAGCTGGGACGACTTCGGCGGTGGCGGAACAGTGAAGAGCGTAACGCTGAACGGGCAAAAGGCCACTCCCGACAGCCAGGGCAACATCAGCCTCACGGTCAACGAGACCGAGGTGGACGAGACGCTCGATGCCGGCAGCACGAACCCCGTGCAGAACCGTGCCATTACCGGCAAAATCGGCGAGATAGAAGCCGGCACCCTCTTCGACAGCGATGTGACCGAGGAAGACGGGAAGCAGACCGTTACACTGAAGAACAAGAGCGGCGTGGCCATTACTCAGTTCACGCTGGCTGCCGGAGGAGGTGGCGGTGGGGAAACGTCTTCCGCCAAGATCGTGCTGGGTGCCGGCGTAGACCACAATGTCATCAAGGAAGGCGGCGACTGCGTGCTGACCTACAGCTACGACCACCAGTATGTGGGAGGCGAGGATGCTGGGCAGACCACCGGACAGAAAGCTACCATCGAGATACGCGTCCTGCGCGGCTCTATCCTTGTGTACGGACAGACCATTGAGAATGTAAGCCGGGGTACCTACACCTTAAATGTTAGCAAATACCTTCAGGTGGGTACGACCGACATCTATGTAAAAGCCACGGCGACAGACCCCGACACGGGAAAGCCTCAGGCGAAGCAGGCCTATGTGAACGTGAAGGCAGTGAGTCTGACGCTGGGGAGCGACTATGCCCTCTCGGACGGAACAGCCGGAGGCGGCTATGATACAGGCGACAGTGCAGTGATACCCTATACCGTGCAGGGAACAGGCACGAAGACCGTATTCCTCTACGTGGACGGCAAGCAGCATGAGAACCGCGCGGTAACGCGCAGCGGTACCACCAACGGCAGCTTCTCCATTCCGATGCGCCCTCTGGCGGTAGGCCGCCATACGGTGCAGCTGGTGGCGGAGATGGAAGCCGGGGGCGGGCTGACGCTGCGCAGCGAGAGTATCTACATGGATATTTTCAAGGCTGGGAGCAGCCGGCCGCTGATCGGCACGAAACATGTCTTCCGGGACGGACGCATCCTTACTGACAACCACCTGACCCCGCTGCTGAAGACCGGGCAGTACGAGCAGCTCTCTTTCGAGTATGCCGTCTATGATGCAGGCGGCACACCTGCCGGCATGACCGTTTTTATGAACGGTACTCCCACACAGAACGTGAGCGTTCCGAGGACGGTGCAGACCTACACCAACCGCTTCACGGCACAGGGCACACAGAAAATGAGGCTCGTATGCGGTGCGACGGAATATCCCCTTGACATCGAGGTGGAGAAGAGTGGTATCGACATCGGCGAGGCGACGCTTGGGCTGAAGCTGAAGCTCAGCGCGGCGGGACGCAGCAACGGCGAGGCAGATCCGGCACACTGGGAATACGGCAGCGTGAAGACGGCATTCGACGGCGTGGATTGGAACACGAGCGGCTGGACGGGTGATGCGCTGAAGCTGCTCAATGGCGCGAAGGCAGAAATTGCCTTTATGCCGTTCACCTCCGATGCGGCCACCGCAGGCTGCACGGTGGAGGTGGAAATGAAAGTGTCCAACATCACGGACAAGGACGCAGGCGTGGTGTCGTGCATGAGCGGCACGAAAGGCTTCCGGATAACGGCCGACAAGGCGATGATGTACACGGGCTCCACCAAGGAAGTAGCCGACGAGGACGGCGGGAAGACCACCCAGCAGGTCGGCGTGGGCAGACAGTACGGCTCGGACATGTGGGTGAAGATAGCCTTCGTCATCGGCCGCCGCTCCGAGGGCAGGCTGATGGAACTGTATGTGAACGGCACGCGGAGCGCGGCGGACATCTACGGTGAGAGCGACAACTTCATGCAGGACAGCCCGGAAGGCATCACCATCGACAGTTCCGGCGCGGACGTGGAGGTACGCACCGTCAGGGTCTATGACCGCGCGCTGACCGACGATGAGGAGATGGACAACCATATCATAGACCGCCGGACACTGGACGAGATGGCCGCACTCTTCGAGGAGAATGACGTGCTGGGCGATGACGGCCGGAGCATCGACTTCGAGAAACTGCGCAAAAAGGGCAAGGGCATCATGCTGGTGGTGCGCAAGGGAGGACTGGACCCGGTGAACGCCGAGAACAACAAGAAGGCGGACTTCCTCTCCGACGTGCACCTGTGGCTGCCCGACGGTCGGTATGTCTACCTGAAGAATGTCTATGTCCGCATTCAGGGCACGAGTTCAACGAAGTACCCGACGAAGAACTACCGCATCTACTGTGCCAAGGGCGAGACCCCGGAGATGTATGTGGACGGCGTGAAGCAGGAGGAGCTGAAGGTAGCCCTGCGGCCCGGACAGAAGAAAGTAAAGGTGCTGTGCGCCAAGGCGGACTACTCTGACAGTTCGATGGTGCAGAACACCGGCGGCGCGAAGCTGTGGAACGACATGATGAAGGCACTGGGCTTCCTCACGCCGGCACAGCAGACGGACAGCAGCGTGCGCACAGCCATTGACGGCTTCCCCATCGACGTGTTCTCCGCGGAGAGCATGGAAGACACGCCTGCCTATTACGGGCAGTACAATCTCAACCATGACAAGAGCGACTGGCAGGAGATCATCGGAATGAAGGGGGTTGAGGGGCTTGACCCGAAGAAAGCGGTCGCCTTCGAGTTCCTGAACAACACACAGCCCCTGTGCCTGTTTCAGGGCAAGGCAGACCTCGAGGCGCAGGCGGCCGCAGAGTTCGACAATGCGCTGGAGTTCAACCACCCGGCGGACACGACATGGGCGACTGCAACGGAAGAACAGAAGACAGCCTTCAGACGGCTGTGGGGCTGGATAAGGGACTGCGTGCCGTCCGGCGCGACACCGGATGACATCAGTACTTTCGTCTCGCAGAAGTTCAAGAGCGAGCTTGGACAGTACATCAACAAGGACTTCCTGCTGTGCTGGTGGCTCTTCACGGACTTCTTCGCCAATGTGGACCAGCGGGCAAAGAACATGATATGGGCGACATGGGACCTGCTGGTGTGGTATATCCTCTACTACGACGGCGACACGCAGCAGGGCGACCGAAACGACTCCATGCTGGCATACCTCTATGACGTGATGCGGGAAACCTGGGACGCGGAGAAATCGAAGTATGCCTTCGAGGGGCATGACTCCTGGCTGTGGTGCCTGGTACTGGCCAACCTGAAGGACGATATTGTCAGGATGGCAGGGAAGATGCGCACCTACTTGACTGAGGAGCGTGCAGGCGAAATGTTCGACAGGGAGCAGCAGGGCAACTGGTGCGGCCGTGCCTACAACAAGAGCGGCGAGCTGAAGTACATCAAGCCGCAGACGGAAGGCGTGATCGTGAAAGGACAGCTGGTGAAGTACCCTTACATCTATGCGCTCAAGGGCGACAAGCAGGCGTTCCGCCACTGGTTCATCAAGAACCGTTTTTCACTTCTTGACGCAAAATACGAGACGGGCAACTTCCTCTCGGACAACATCGACATGTACATGAGCCGCAAGGCCGATGCCCCTGCCAATACCATTACGGTTACGGCCGGCGACCTGTACTACTTCGGTTACGGCACGAACAACGCCCCGCACCTGCAGGCGAGCCGTCGTGCGGAGAAAGGCGGGAAGGTGACGCTGACCTTCACGAACGCCTTCACAGTGAACGACCCTATCCGCATCTACGGCGCGAGCCGCATCGCGGAGCTGGACATGCGCGGAGCCGCGGACAACCTGACGGGCGACGTGAACCTGAACAAGTGCAAGGCTCTTAGGAAACTCAACCTGCAGACGGCTGGCAGCGGATCGACGGGCTGGTGCATGGTAATTGACCAGTGCCGCCAGCTGACGGACATCAATCTCTACGGACAGACGAACGCCAGGACGGGTACGCTGTCAAGCCAGGAATTGGACTTCACGCCGCAGACAAGACTGAAGACGCTGGACGCACGGGGCGTGGACGTACAGGCCGTGTTGATTGCACCGGGCGCACCGGCACAGACACTCAAGCTGGGTGGCAACATACAGACGCTCCGGCTGGAGTATCTGCCGGAACTGAAGGACAGCGGACTGACACTGCAGAACTGGCGCACGGTGAAAACGCTGCGCTTTGCCGGCTGTCCGAATCTGGACTGGCAGACCATCATCAGCAGGTGTGTGAATGTGGAGCGCGTGCGCATCGAGGGCATTGACATGGAAGATGACGGCACGCTGCTCGGCAAGTACAAGGCACTCAAAGGCGTGGACGCGGAAGGCAATGCCGTGGACTACTGCGCACTTGTGGGTACCGTGCACCTTACAGCGTACATGGAAGACAGTGAATACGATGCCATGCGCGAGAAGTTCCCGGAGCTGAACATCAGACAGCCGGACTACACGATGATAGAGTTTGATGATACGGTGGCCGACGATGCCAACGTGAGCAATCTTGACAACGGCACGGGCTACCGAAACGGCACGACCTACGTGCCCAGCGGTCATGTTACGGCCATTCTGAAACAACGGCACCGCGTGCTGGCAAAGGTCACCAAGAAAGCTACCACGCGCAACGTGAACATGGCGGGGCAGGAGGTAATGGTGAACAACCTTGACGGCGAGATGACCTACTATCCCCTCGATGATGCCAACAGCTACAAGTATGCCGACGGTACGGAAGCGAAGCTGGACGGCACGGAGGGCGACTGGATGATGTACGAGCCGTTTTTCTGGAGCAAGGGCATCAACGACTACCTGAAGGGAAAGCACTACAGCTGCTACAGTAGCAACGACGCGGCGCACAAGCCGGACAGTCCCAAGGCAACCGTACTGACGCAGGAGGACATCAAACGGACGCAGGGTGGCATGCTTCCGGGCAAGAAAATCATGAGCGGCAAGGAGACGCTGCAAAACTCCTATACGAACGATACGGCCTACAGCGTGTGCAAGGTAAGTGTTGAGGGCTTCAAACGGGTACGCTTCCCAAGCGTTCCCGGCACGAACCTTATCGGCTCGGTTTTCGTGGACGGTGCGGGAAAGGTCATCAGTTCGGTGGTGGTACCGACCATCGGCAACAAGTTCGAGGCAGGTATGTACCTGATAGCCGATATTCCTGAGAAAGCCGTGAACCTGCACTTCACCATCCTGAACACGGCGGAGTTCGACTGCGTAGTCCTAAGTAATAGCACACGGATAGAGGACATGGAGCCGGAGTGGGTGGCGAACGACGAGCATCTCTGTGCCGTAGTCGGCTCTACGGTCATCGGTTCCAAACTGCGTGCAGCCGTTACCGGCGGCAGCACGACGGGTGGTATGACGTGGACAGACTTCCACTATTACAGTGCCCAACGTGGCATGCAGCAGATAGACGCGCTAATGCACTCCCGCATCGCCAACCTATTCTATGCACGGTACGGACGCAGAGATGCCCAGGAACAGTGCGGAGCTGGGCAGCATACCTATACACGCACTACGGGAATTACCGCAGGTTACGGTATGCGGGACACCATCGGCTATACGGAGGCGAGCAGCGTGAACAACGGTGTAACGAACAGCCTTATTGACAACCGCGTACACCAATTTGCGTGGTATCGCAGCCTTGATGAATATGGAGGTGCCGCCGTCATGCAGGTGAACAGTATCTGCTGCATGGGGTATGAGGACATCTACGGGCACAAGTGGGACATGATGGACGGCGTTGATCTGCCCAATGACAGCAGTAATTACTGCAAATGGCGAATCTGGATGCCTGACGGTACTGTCCGAATGGTCAAAAGCAGCACGAACAACGACTGGTGGACAACAGCCGTAGCACACGGCAGATACATGGATGTTATCCCGGTGGGCAATGTAAACGGCTCATCATCCACTTACTACACCGACGAGTATTATATCAGCGGTGCTCAGTTCCGCGTTGTTTTTCGTGGTGGCAACAATGCGAACCCGCACAACGGTATCTCGTGTTCGAATGCGAATAACGATGCTTCGAACTCGAATGCGGACGTCGGTTCGCGTCTGGCAAACTGTACAATCGGTTCTACGATGATGAGGGACGTGTCCTTCGATATCGCACCGAGGGGGACAAGCCACGGCAAAAGCACATATAAAGTGGAAAGCCGAAACATCAAGTGTCGGGTAGAGTTTGGTAGGCCGCACCAAGGCCCGAAGGACTCAGGCCCGGAGAAAGGAAGGCTCGCCTTCAAGTGATAAACAACAAATAAGTAAAACGAAAAGATGCGCAGGGAAGGTTACATCATCGAGGAGGTAGTTGAATACTCCAATATGTCGGACTCATTCGACCAGGTACTCCGTGGCACCAAGCGGAAAGAGACCAGGCAGGGACGCTGGCTGCTGACCCACCGCGAGGAGGTTATCCGGGATTTGGGCGACCGTATCAAGGCCGGAACCTACACCGTCAAGGATTACCGCGAGCGTGAGATTTGCGAGAACGGAAAGATACGCCGTATCCAAATCCTGACGATGAAAGACCGTATTGCGGTGCATGCTGTCATGGCTGTCGTGGACAAGCACCTGAAAAAGCGGTTTATCCGCACAACCTCGGCAAGTATCAAGGAACGCGGCATGCACGACCTGTTGGCGTATATCCACAGGGATATGCAGGAACAGCCGGAAACTACACGCTACTGCTACAAGTTTGACATCAGCAAGTTCTATGAGAGCATAGACCAGGATATGGTAATGGACAGCGTGAAAAGAGTGTTCAAGGACAGGCGGCTCATAGGCATGCTCAACGGCTTCGTGCGTATGATGCCGAGGGGACTGAGTATCGGACTGCGCTCTTCACAGGGGCTGGGGAACCTGCTGCTGTCCATTCACCTGGATCATGTATTGAAGGACAAATATGGAGTGCGGCACTTCTACCGCTACTGCGATGACGGTGTGGTGCTTGCCGCTTCCAAGAGAGAACTCTGGGAAGTACGAGAAATCGTACATAACCAGATGGAAAGCATTGGTTTGAAAGTGAAGGCAAATGAGCGCGTATTCCCCGTAACAGAGGGCATAGACTTCCTCGGCTATGTGATACGCCCTGACTATATCCGTTTGCGCAAGCGTATCAAGAAAAAGGCGGCGGCGAAACTTAATGAAGTGAAATCAAGAAAGAGACGGCGTGAAATCATAGCCTCCCTCTACGGGATGTCCAAACATGCCGACTGTAATAATATGTTTCATAAATTAACAGGCAAAGAGATGAAATCATTCAAGGATTTGAAAATCGCTTACAAGCCGGATGACGGCAAGAAGCGCTTCCCAGGTGCTGTGGTGAGCATCAGGGAACTGGTAAACCTCCCCATCGTGGTCAAGGACTACGAGACGGGAATCCACACGGAACAGGGCGAGGACCGCTGTATCGTCAGTATTGAGCAGAGCGGCGAGCCCAAGAAGTTCTTTACGAACAGCGAGGAAATGAAGAACATTCTCGCACAAATTAGTGAACTGCCGGACGGCTTCCCGTTTGAAACAACCATCAGGGCGGAGACCTTCGGCAAAGGTAGAACTAAATACGTTTTTAGCTGATGAGAGTACAAGGAGATGCCGGCGTGCGGCTGCTGGAATGCACCAACCCGGTAAAAGGAAAGTGGCGCGTCCGCTGGGATGTGCAAAAACGTGAGGACGGATCGACGGACTACATGGAAGAGGAATTCGACCATAGGCCAAGTGACGAGGAAATCAAGGAAACCGTCATCAACTGGTACAACAACCAGACGGATCGGGCTATCCTCTCAGGATTCAGCTACGAGGGCAATACCGTGTGGTTGTCGACGGAGAACCAGTTCAACTACAAGGCGGCCTATGACCTTGCCAGACAGTCCAACGGTGCCACGCTTCCAGTGAAGTTCAAGTTCGGTTCCGACGAAAAGCCGGTGTACCGCGTATTTGAGAACATAGAAGACCTTACGGACTTCTATACAAAAGCCATGCGCTACATTCTGGAAACGCTGGATGCCGGCTGGAAGAAGAAAGACGCGTTTGATTTGGAGCAATACCAAATTGAATAAACTCTGAAAACTACCCTCGGGGGTAGGGTGTAAAAAAGCCCCCGGCCTGTTAATAGTCATCTCACCTACATATTAACGCAATACGAAGTACCGCACGACCGGGGGCCAATACCCTCGTCGCGGTACTTCTTTTTTTGCGTTTATGTAAGTGAGATATTGCAAAGATACAAAAAATGTGATAATGAAGATAATAGAGGTCTTGAAATTTAACAGGGAATTGATAAAAAAACTCAAAATAGCAGGAATCCGTCTGGAAGACGAGGAGTTTGTGGACTTATATACAGATTACACCATGTTGCTGGAACACGGCGAGAAAGTGTCGTATATCGTGGCCCGGCTGTCGGATAAGTATGCAGTGAGTGAGCGCAAGGTGTATATGCTTATCAAACGGTTTCAAAGCGACTGCAAACCACTTGCAGTATGATTTGGTGTAAATGTTCTTCTGGCTCACCGAATATGACGACCTTTGCCGTACAAAATAAGTGCGACAATGAGAAAACAATACCTTTCGGCACCGCTTCCTTTTCAGGGACAGAAGCGGATGTTTGCCAAGGAGTACATCAAGGTACTCCGGCAGTTCCCTGACAATACGACTTTCGTGGACCTGTTCGGTGGTAGTGGATTGTTGTCACATATCGCCAAGTGCCAGAAGCCGGACTCCACCGTGGTATATAATGATTTTGACGGCTACAGGCTTCGGCTGGAGCATATTCCGCAGACGAATGAACTGTTGGCGGAACTGAGGAAAATCGTGGACGTACCACGGCACAAGCCAATATTGGGAGAGGCGCGGGAACGCGTACTGTCCTGCATACTCAGGCATGAGCGTACCCACGGATATGTCGATTATATAACGCTGTCCTCGTCGGTAATGTTCTCAATGAAGTATGCTACCGAGTTCTCCGACTTTGAGAAAGAGACACTGTACAACAACATCAAGGCTGCCGACTATCCGTCTTGCAGCGACTATCTCGACGGGCTGACCATTACCTCTTGTGATTATAAAGAGGTGTTTGAGCGATACAAGGATGTGCCGGGTGTGGTTTTCCTCGTCGATCCCCCATACCTGAGTACGGATAGCAAGACCTACAAGATGTACTGGAAGCTATCTGACTACCTTGACGTGTTGACCGTCCTCTCCGGACATCGGTTCATTTACTTCACCTCGAACAAGTCTTCCATAGTAGAGCTTTGTGAATGGATAGGTAAGAACAAGTTCATCGGTAACCCCTTTGAAAACTGCCACCGCCGGGAGTTCAATGCCCACATGAATTACAATGCGTCCTATACGGACATTATGCTCTATACGGACGTTGCTTGAATTACATTCTAATACCGTTTGAACGATGAACAAATACTATCAGATACTGGGCAAAGTACTGGAGCAGGGAAAGCGCCAAACCAACAAGAAGGGGAACATCCACTACCTGCTAAACGAGCGGCTGTCCTTGACACCTGCCGACCTGCTTGACATCTTTGAGAGCCACGGCATAGCGAGAAAGAAACTGAAAAATGAGTTACAGCTGTTTATGCAGGGTGAACGACAGGTAGAAAAGTACCGCGAGGTGGGCATCAACTGGTGGGACTATTGCGGTAGTGTGCTGGTGAATAGTTATCCGACCTATTTTGAGAAACTGCCGCCATTGATAGCGAAAATAAATCGCGAGAAACGCAATTCAAAGAACTATGTGCTGTTCCTCGGCGAGACAGGTGCGGAGAGCAACCAGGCACCATGCCTGAGCCTGGTTCAGTTCCAGATAGACGAAGGCGAGCTGGTTTTGTCGGCCTATCAGCGAAGCAGTGATGCGAACCTCGGACTACCGGCCGATATATACCACCTCTATCTTATGGCACGGCAGATAGACCTGCCACTGAAAAACATAACGCTGAATCTCGGAAACGTACACATTTACGAGAACAATTTAGAGCGAACAAGGCAACTGCTTAAAGGTGATGAGAGTGTGAAGTTTGACTTGAATGTTTGAAAAGGATGATAAGAAACAAGAAACGCCCCAGAGAAATCTGAGGCGTTTTACATTGTGGAGGGGGAACCTGAAAAAAGAACATTTCGTTTTACAAGGCAGAACGCTTCGTTTTATTTTTTCGGAACGCTTCGTTTTACGGATTATACTTTGTGCCGTTCTTGCCCACGGTCTCAGGTGTTGAGCCTGCCACGTCTTTTCCGAATACATATTTTACGGAGTCGGCACCACTTATGTTGCTTATCTCAAACGCCAGCGAATTCATTGTTGCGGCGTCAGCCACGGCAGCAGCCTGCACGGTAGGGGGCACAGGGGCGTCGTCGTCGTCGCTGCAAGCTGTGAACAAGAGGGGTGTTACCATAAGAAATGTTGCCATGCGCAACATTTTCGTCAAAATGTTTTTGTTTGTCTCCATATTGTTTCCGTTTTGTAATTGTTATTCTGCTATTGTTGACATTCTGTCGTTTAATGGCCGCAAAATTAATAAAAAGGAGTAAAACAATAAAACTTAAGGAGTACATATTCTTGAATTTGCACAAAAAACAAGGGTAATTATATGTAAATCGGCGAAAAAAAGTGACGATTTGCATATAATTACCCTTGTTTTAATTCTTTTTGTAAGTGTGACATCTTGCCGTCAGCACGCCTTTCACACACATTCCTCGCTTTCTTCGCGTGCCGTGCGCTGATATTCGGACGGTGTCATGCCCGTGATTTTTCTGAAACATCCCACGAACGAGGTGTTCGACTTATAGCCCACGCTTGCCCCAATGCTGCGTATTGTGAGGTTTCCGAAATGCTCGTCGTCGGTGAGTCGTCGGCACGCCAGGCGTATGCGATACTCGTTTACAAAGTTGCTGAAGTTTTTGCCGTAGCCGTCGTTTATGGCTTGCGACACATACTTGCTGTTGGAGCCTGTGAGCGATGCGAGGCGTTCGAGCGAAAACTCGGGGTCGGCATACTCGAGCGTGCTGTCCATGATGTGGGCAATGGCCTTGATGAGGTCTTGCTTGCGGTCGTCAGCCAGGTTGCTGCTCTTATATTTCATGGCACTTTTAGCCTCGTCAAGCTGCTGCTGCATGTCGAGCAGTCGCTGGTTTATGGCGTAGAGGTCATTGTAGCTGTGCTTTAGCCTCTGCTTCTGTCTGTAGACCATGAAGAGCAACACGGAGACCACGAGGAGCAGAGCCAAGCCACCGCACAGCATGTAGCCTTGCAGGCGTATGGTCTCCTGTCGGCTGTCGTTTTCTGCCGTCAGGGCAGCAATGTCTTTGTCAACCTTGTCCATCTCGTAGACAAACTGTTGTGTCTTTGCCTTGTTAAACTCGTCTTGGTTGAACGTGCTGTCGGCGGCGGCGCGGTAACGGCGGCTGTAGAGGTCGGCGTTCTTCTTGTCGCCCCGTCGTGCATAGATCTTCGACATCTCGCCCAGCGTCTCCGTGAACATGTGCATCTGTCGCGTCTTCTCGGCTGTGGTAAGACACAGGTCGACGTAACGGCGTGTAGAGTCGATGTCGCCCTTGAGGTCGAAATTCTTATATATCTCCTGATAAGCCCCGCAGATGTAGCGTGGCGGCAGGTGCTTCTCTTGGGCAAAAGGCACGAGCGGGCGCAGCAAGGCGATGGCCTGGTCGTAGCGGTGGTTCATCTTGTTGATGATGGCCAGGTAGAAAGAGCTGTAGAACTTGAAGTCGGGCCTCTGCCTTTCGGGCATGTGTTTGGAAAGCTGTTGTGCCAACCTGTAATAGCGTGTGGCGTTGTTGGCATCGCCCATGAGGTAGAACGTGTGGCAGAGGTTGTTGAGCAGACGATAGGTTATCACGGGATCGGGATACTGGTTGCGCAGCTCATAGCCACGTTCGTAATATTTCACGGCTTGTGCATATTCCTTAAACATGCAGTAGACGTTGCCGAAACACTTGTAAAACTCGATGATCTTCCTCTTCTCCTCTGTGCTTTCGCATATCTTGTGACCTTGCAGATAGAGCGACAGGGCTTTGGCGTAATGTCCGCGCCAATAGTAGATGTCGCCCGAGCGCAGGTAAGCGAGCGCACACGAGGTCTTGTCCTGTTCCGTCGTGGCGGTTCGTGAGCGGTTGCACACCACCATGTAGAGCACCAGAGCCTTGCGTTCGTCCTTCTGTTTCGCTGCCTTCTCCGCATCCTCCAATATTTGGACCGACGGCTTGCCCACGGCAGCCTTCATGAGGCTGTCGTACCTGTCGTCTGCCGCCATGCTCATGGTGGCCAACGTCATGGCAAAGAAAAGGATGAGCGTTCTCAGCATGTTTCTCTTTTTGGGCTTTAGAACATGTTTCTCTTTTTGGGGCTTTTGTGCCGTCACATCAGTAGGCGGCGTGCAAACTCCCACACCACGATGCCGGCGGTCACGCTCACGTTGAGCGAGTGTTTGGTTCCAAACTGCGGGATCTCAAGGCAACTGTCGCAATGGTCGACCACCACCTGCTGCACGCCCTTCACCTCGTTGCCCAGCACCACGGCATAGCCGTTGGCCTCGGGCAGCTCAAGGTTTTGCAGCTTGGTGGAGCCTTCCACCTGTTCTGTTGCCCACACATGGTAGCCGCGGCCCTGTAGCTCTGCCACCGCTTCGGTGGCATCCTTAAAGTAGCGCCAGCTCACAGAGTCTTCGCCGCCGAGGGCTGTCTTGTGTATCTCGGGGTGGGGCGGTGTGGCTGTTATGCCGCACAGGTAGACAGCCTCCACGCGGAAGGCATCGCAAGAGCGAAACACGGAGCCCACGTTGTAGAGCGAGCGCACGTCGTCGAGAACCACCACCAGCGGCATCTTCTCGGCCTCGTGAAACTGCTCCACCGAGAGGCGCTGCATCTCTATGGTGCGTAGCTTACGCATGGGGTGCGCCCTCCTTTGCCTCTTCTGCCTTGGTTCCTTCAGCCTTGCCCTCTTCCTCCTTTGCCTCATAAGCCAGCGCATACATGCGGATCTGCTTCACCATAGACAGCAGTCCGTTAGAGCGTGTGGGCGAGAGGTGGTCCTTGAGGCCAATGCGGTCAATGAAGTAGAGGTCGGCCTCCGCAATCTCCTTTGGCGTGTGTCCGCTGAGCACCTGAATGAGCAACGCAATGATGCCCTTTGTTATGAGCGCATCGCTGTCGGCTGTGAACACGATGTTGCCGTCGGTGTAGTCGGCCTGCAGCCACACACGGCTCTGGCATCCGTCGATGAGGTTCTGCTCCGTCTTATATTTCGCGTCAAGCGGCTCCAAGTCGTTGCCAAGGTCAATGAGCATCTGATATTTGTCCATCCAGTCGGTGAATCCCTCAAACTCCTCGATCACCTCGTCTTGCTGTTCGTTTATTGTCATAATGATTATTTTTTTTGTTCTTTGCGTTACTTAACGATGTTTTTTGTATGAAAGCATTGTGGAAAAATGCAATGCAAAGTTACGAAAGATTATTGAAAGTAATGAAAGAAAGTGTGAATGAAGGGTTAAAAAGTTTCTTTTTATGCAAATGTGGAGCAAAACTAAAGCGCGGGAGATGTTGAATGGATTATTTTAGCTAACTTTGCACCTTGAAACAAGGGCGTGGTGAAAGAAAGGGCATGTTGATGCACCGTTGTTAAGATGTGAAGCCTTTTGGCGAAAACAACAGGACAAACAAACGGTAAAAGCTTTTAGCAAGAACATCTGGCAGAAGCAAATGGCGGAAACATCTGGCAAGAACATCTGGCAGAAGCAAATGGCAGAAGCATCTGGCATAACCCCCGTTTCCATACCCCCCTCTGAAGCAAAAAACAGTAATAATCAGGACAGTAATTTAAAAAGAAGGAGACAAAGGAAAGAAAATGAGCGCAAAAGTAAGAGGAACGTTGTGCGGCATCCTCGCCGCTGCATGTTATGGAGCCAATCCGCTGGGTGCGTTGCCCCTTTATGCCGACGGCATCAACTCATGCTCGGTGCTTTTCTACCGTTTCTCGTTGGCCGTGCTTATGCTGGCCCTTTACATGGCTGTCCAGCACAAGTCGTTTGCCGTGACCAGTCATGAGCTTGCTGTGATGGCAGGCTTGGGGGTGCTCTTCTCATCGTCCTCGCTGTCGCTGTTCAACAGTTTCCATTTCATGGGAGCCGGCATTGCCAGCACCCTGCTCTTTGTCTATCCCATAATGGTGGCGGTCATCATGGCCGTGTTCTTCAAGGAGAAGGTCACGAAGAGCACCGTTCTCTCTATCGTGCTGGCGCTCATGGGCATAGCACTGCTCTATAAGGGTGGCGACGGCGAGACGCTCAGCGGCATAGGCGTGAGTTTGGTGGCCCTTTCATCGCTCACCTACGCCCTTTACATCATCGTGGTGAACAAGTCGCAGATCCGTGTATCGTCGCTCAAGCTCACGTTTTATGTGCTCATCTTCGCGGCCCTCACGGTGCTCCTCACCTCGTTCACCAGCGAGTCGAACCACATACAGCTGCTTACCACGCCCGAGCAGTGGGGGTTGGGTCTGATGCTGGCCCTCGTGCCCACGGTCCTCTCGTTGGTTCTCATGGTGGTGTCTGTTCACGACATCGGCTCCACGCCCACCGCCATCCTGGGTGCCCTTGAGCCTGTCACGGCGCTGGTTATCAGCGTGCTGCTCTTTGGCGAGCTGTTCACCATGCGCATGGCTGTCGGCATCGTGCTCATCCTTGTTGCCGTGACGCTTGTGGTCATGGGCAAGAACATCCATTTCAACAGCCTCACGAGGGTTGCCTCTCCTGTGGGAAAGATTATCGTGAAACTGTGGAGGTGGAAGTAAAGGTAAGGTAAGGGAAGAGTGAAGAGTGAAGAGTGAAGAGTGAAGAACGAAGAGTGAAGAATTCGTTAGCCCTGATTTAAGGGAAGAGTGAAGAA
>OMBL01000110.1_pt1 | contig 46756 bp, 50 predicted proteins | sample 1644871 | NCBI WGS metagenome assembly OMBL01 (sample SAMEA103958115, study PRJEB25191) | human gut metagenome | biome: human-associated habitat [ENVO:00009003]; feature: intestine environment [ENVO:2100002]; material: feces | place: Germany | collected 2013/2015
GACCTCATATGAGATTTCTGTTCGTCAGACCAGAGATTTGCCCGTGAGTTAGTATATTCCTCACATCCAGCTTCCTTCAGATTCCATCTCACGATGGACACCCTTGCCTTCGGCTATATCCTTCCCACTACCGGGTGTATTCGGGACTTTAACCCGTTAGAAACGTGCGCCGCTAGGCGCACACTAAAAAGAGACATTAGCACATGGCTAATGCCCCTCGACTTTTCCTTATAGAGTATCTAAAATATCTTTTTCCTTCATAAAACAATTATGAAATATCAATATCCCCTTTAGCTTTTTTCTATAAATTCAACATAATATCCGTAATCTTCCTCACATTCTCCTCCTTGCTTTGACCATTTTCTATTGTTTTTTCCATTCTACCATCTTTAATAAAAATAATACGCTTACAGTAACTTGCAACCAAGGCGTCATGTGTAACAATAACCAAGGCTTTGCCTTTTATTCTGTTAATATCATCTAGATAATTCATAATTGACGTTGTTGACGCTGAGTCAAGATTTCCTGTTGGTTCATCACCAAATATTATCTGCGGATCATTAACTAAAGCTCTTGCGATAGCAGTCCTCTGTTTTTCCCTACCTGAAATTTCATATGGATATTTTTTTTAAATACTAGAAATATTTAAAAAATCTGCATTCTGAAAAACTTTATCACGTATTTCAGAAGTTCTTCTCTTATCTAGTATTAAAGGTAACATTATATTTTCTTCAACAGTTAAATGACTAAATAAATTATAATCCTGAAACACAAAACCTATTCGCTTTCTCCTCAGTTCAGCAATATCAGAATCACTTATCCGTTTAACACTTACGCCACCATAAGTTACTCCCCCACGAGTTGCCCTATCAATAGTTCCCAGTATTTTTTATAATGTTGTTTTTTCACAACCGGACTTTCCCATAATTCCAATGCTATCACCCATTTGTACTGTTAAATTAAAATCCTTTAAAACAAGGTTTTCTTTTTCGTGATGTACCTTATCAACAAAAGAATGATTATATGTTTTATATATATATTCTGCATTCAAAATAACTATCTACTCCTCACACCTTTCCGTCTTTATTGTGTATTGCTTTATTACTATAAAATAAACAATTTGAATTATTATTAAGATTAATTGGAAAATAATAAAACTTGCAATATGCTCTAAATCCAATAACTCAACTCGTTTACACTCTGCAAGTATATAAAACCAAACAAAAAAGTTAGACAATACAGTTGGAATGATTACAAGTATCTTAAATTCAGAAATCATAAACCTTTTTCTGTTTACACTGTTCATCCCCAAGTATCTTAATATCTCTGTCCACTCTTTATTACTCGTTCTATCATTCATTTGTTTAATGCTTAAAATCCCCATATGACACACGATTGTAAAAGCAGCCATAAAATAACTAGATATTTGTATTACAGTAGTGCTTTCAACCATACTCGTATCCATGTATGATTTAATTATCATTCCTCCCGCAAAAAAAATAATTATAATATTCAAAACATAAGTAATGAACATTATCATACGATTGCTTTTATATCTATATACTGGTCTTCTCCGATTTGTTGAAGTTCATAAATAAAATAGCCGAAGGAAGATTCTCCCCGGCTGTACCTAACATAATGCCTATCTTGCACATATATTTGTACCTGCTCTTTCTTAGATTATTACAGAAAGATATGCCGACTACTATCTCCTGAGATAAGAATGCGGTGCACCCACCCCCTTATCTCAAAAGATAACTTCTTAAATAATCTATCCTTCAAGCAGCACAAACTTCTTAATTCCAGAGAACAGCGGCATAAGACCGCCATTCTCCAAAATCTGCCTTTTATCAGAATCCCCGAACCGGGTAACATACACTGGGACGGCTTTATCCCACACTGCGTCTCCATCATGCCCGACCAGACTAAATCCGCAGGCAGCCACTCCCGAAAAATGCTTTCGCTGAAATTCCGACGCCGTTTTACCTCATTACATCTGACTGCCATGCCAGTAGGCACAATCCTCTGCTCCATACCTTCACGGGCAACAATGTTATCCATTGCAGGTACATCTTCGCACGAAACGGGATTCTGCCCCCCCTTTATCCCTGCATAAGCATAGACGGATAAAAAGGCGAAAATAAAATCAGGTGTATGCGTGTCCTATTAAATTGTTTTGGCTTTCTCAAGCCTGAAATTATGATAACTGAAAGGGAGTTGTTTTCAGAGTGCCAGTATACACCATTTATAGCTGATATACGCCACTTCTTAGCACATAAAAAATCAGCCTCCGAACTGTTATAGCTCAAAGACTGATTTTATTTAATGTTATTCATACAAATGTCTTTATAGGGAATATGTAATTCTATTACTCTAAAATATAAATTATCGCTGATCTACTAGAGTATATTCCACCTGATGACAAATAGAAACACAGTCCGAAATCACTTCATCCCATAATTATCATAGCTGAAAGGAATCTATTTTTAGAATACCAAAATGCACGTTTTGTATCTAATACGTCATTTTGACAGCAACATATAAAATGAAAATTGCATTTTTACATGTTTAGATTTGTTTACAAATAACATTTAGTAAATAACGCAAAAAAGACTGGAAAGCTTCCAGTCTTTCTGCAAATAATTATTACTTAATCCTGCGCCATTAGTAACTACCAGTTCGCCATCAACAATTCTGCCAAACCAAATTTTAGACTAGTCTAATCCATCCAATATTTTCATCGCCACATCCTCAATCGCATTTTTCTTAGTAATAGCCAATCCTTTTTTAGAATCTCCCAATACCAATAATGTATCTCCGGGCTCAATTCCAAATACCTCACGAGCTTCTTTTGGTATCACAATCTGCCCTCTTTCTCCCACTTTAACAGTTCCAAATATATATTTTCCTTTCGGTAAAGCCATAATTATTACCACCTCTTTCTTGTTATATTTTACACACTTTTCATATTTGTTGTCAATAGCGCATATTTTCGATTATCCATAATAAAATCTTTGAATTCATCAAAAGTCAATTGCTGTTCCTGATCTGAAAGTGCCATAGGCGGATTTGGATGCATTTCCACCATTATTCCATTAGCACCACTCGCCAAAGCCACCCTTCCCATTTCATTTAAAATATCCTTTCGTCCTAATGCATGACTTATGTCTGCAATTATCGGCAATTGAGTCATTTTACGCAATAATATAATGCATGCTGGATCAAATAAATTTCTAGTTATTGTATCAAAACTTCTAATGCCCCTTTCACATAAAATAATTTTTCTATTTCCTCCAACTGCTATGTATTCTGCCGCATATGAAAACTCTTTTATAGTTGAACACAAACCTCTTTTTAGCAGCACCGGCATGTCCAATTTTCCCAATTCTTTTAATAATTCAAAATTCTGCATATTACGCGAACCAACTTGTAATATATCCACATATGGAATCATTTTTTCAATATCATCTGGTCGCATAATCTCAGATACAGTTTTCAAATCGTATTCATCTGCAACATTTTTTAGTATTTTTAATCCCAGCTCTCCAATCCCTTGAAAATCATAAGGTGAAGTTCTTGGCTTAAAAACACCAGCTCTCAATACAGGAATATGTTCTCTTTTTAGTATCTTGGCACAAGCCCTTAACATTTCTTCATCTTCTAACGAACATGGACCTGCAAAATATGGATTCTCAGAAAAATTTTTTACTATATCATTCATTCCTGCAAAACTTTCACTCGAATCTTTATATATTAGCAACCGCTTATCCAAATCTTTTCCTCCTATATATAATAATCAAAAAAGTTTCTGATTTTCTTAGAAAAAGCCAATTCTCCTTTACTTGACAAACTTTTTACCATTAACACAGTGTCTATTTCTGAAATAAATTTTAAATCCTCGAACATCTTTTGAGATGTGGTGTTGACCGGAAAAAAAGCAACAACATTATGGATACCTTGTTTTTTGGCTTCGCTTAGTCGAATATTTACCAATATCTTCAAAGCCTCTACATGATTTCCTACTGCAAAGCAATCATCAATAGTAAGATTTTTCACAGCACATTCATTCTTTTTTCTAAACCAAAAATTTTTAATACTGCATCTCAAAAGCCCAACTACCCTATTTTTGCATAATAGCAGTTTTGTGTCAGCTTCAAATTCTTGCTTTATTTTCTCAAATCTCCATTCCATCTCTTTCGGTGCAAAAATGGGATAGTAATCGAATTTCATCTCTTCAATCATCTCTTTAATGCCATCGACATATTCAGGATTGTAGTCCACTATTTCATACTCTTCCGTTAACTCTAAAGAAGAAGTGATTTCCGACATATCCCTCAATAAATCTATAATTTCTTCTCGTCCAAGCGCCTTCGCCATAATATCAGCATCAAGCACTCTTACTACTCCATATCGACAAACTAATGCACGATACGAATATTTCAGAAATAGTTGGCTAATAATTTCATTACGATTTGCATATCCCACAATAGCATCATAGCCCCTACTTTTAGCATATAATTCCGCTTTATTAAGAAGTAGTTTAAAAATCCCCCTCTTTCTATACTCGTCGAGAACAGCAACTTTTGCCACCATTCCTACTTTGATAACTGATCCATTAACATTTACGATTCTTTCAACAATCTGAATCAGTCCTACTGGATTCTCAAAGCATTTAGCTAAAAAATATGCGTTGTTCATAGGGAAGGAATTTTCCCACTTTAATTCTTCCTTTGTTACTTCAAAAATAGTCTCATAATCCTTAAAAGCCTTATTAAAAACTTTCTCAATATCATCTATTTTTCCTTCGGCTAAAATTTCCTCAATTACAATATTGTTCTTTTCTAAATCACCCATTTACAATTTTACCATCCTTTAAATAAATAATACGGCTCCCATATTTTGCACTCTCTTCTGAATGTGTAACCTGTATAATGGTTGTTCCATATTTTCTATTCATGCTTCTTAACAATTCCATGACTTCAGTTCCCGTTTGAGAGTCCAGATTTCCAATAGGTTCATCAGCAAGAATTAATTTAGGATTTACCACCAACGCTCTCGCTATCGCCGTTCTCTGTTGTTGTCCACCAGACAGTTCCTGTGGTTTATGCTTTCTTCTATCGTATAACCCCACATCATTTAGCAACATCTTTAACTTTTCTTTATATTGAGTTATTTTTTTCCCATCCAGCATTACTGGTAACAAAATATTCTCTTCAACAGATAAATCAGGCATTAGATTATAGAACTGATAAATAAACCCTATCTTTTGACAACGTATTTTACTGATAATCTTATCATTGCACTTTGTAATGTCCTGACCATCCAAAAAAATTTTACCTTCTGTTGGCTGCTCTAACGTTCCTAAAGTATAGAGCAATGTGCTTTTTCCAGATCCAGACGGTCCCATAATGGAAACAAATTCACCGCTCTCAACATTCAAAGAAATATTATCTAATACCTTTAATTCCTGACTTCCAATTTTATATACCTTACTTACATTACTTATTGTTAAAATATTATTGTTCATAATTTTACTCCTTTTTTAAACTAATTAATATATTACCTTTTGTTGTCTTTATCGCTGGCATAATTGATACTAAAATAGTTATTATGCTACTTATTCCAATGAAAATTATTGCAGTGTATATAGTCATATTCAGATGAATCTTTGGAGCAGCTACCGCTTTAAATAAATACGGAATTATAAAAATCATTGTTCTAAACATGCAGCATCCAATTATTCCCCCAAATAATCCAATCAAGAAGCTTTCGCATATCAAATTTTTCACAAGACTTATTTTATTCATCCCCAGTGATCTATATATTGCATAATACTTTTGTCTATTCTCATAATTGAGCAATATATTATTAAGTACACCAACTATACTTATAATGATGCAAAATAATATAAAAACACTTTGAATTGACATCATTTGCTTTTGACTGTTTATATGCTCCTCCGCCATAGAAGTGTTAAGATTAATGGATGGTTTATTTTGATAAAATTCTTCTTTAATCAACTGCACTGTTTCATTTATTCTATCTTCGCTTATTGCTTTTACATAAAACATCCTATAAGTATCATTAGCAGTGTCCTCAACTAAATACTTATCTGCTATCAATGCAGTGTTCCCTCCATCAAAAACCGTATCATAAAATCCAATCACTTCATATTCGCAGTCTGTTCCGTTAAGAGAAAGAAATACTTTATCACCTACTTCCGCCTGAAATTGATCCTTTAACATTTCTGTGAGTATAATGTATCGACCATTATTGATTTTTGACAGCAACTTTTCATCTACATCAAAATGAACGAATTCTAATATACTCTCAGTTTTAATACCTTGAATTCTTTCTATTGTATACGTCTTTTCATTGCATACTGTTCTAACATCAATTTCTTCCCTGCTAGCGTATACCTTTTCAATATTCTCAAATTCTGTTAATTGATCTAGCGTCTCATCAGTTGCTCTATTTATGCCTAACCATATATCAAAATCAACATCATTTGTAAAAAAATTTGCAGTTGAACTTAATATTCCCATTCCAACAATAGAAATAAGAAGAACGCTAGCTACACTAATAGCCACAATAGAAATTGAATTAATGGTATTTTTATTATTTTGTAAGTTATTCATGCAAAGGAACAAATTACTATTATTCACTATAGCAAGTAACTTTTTGAAGCACATTCTCAAAATATCAATAAATAGAGGAATTGCCATAATTGTTCCAACTAAGCATAATACTATAGAAAAGGTATTAGCCGATGCCGCAAGTTCTTTACCAGAATTTTTAGTTAATAAGGGCAGAACTATGGAGACTAACAATAATGTAAATCCAACATATCTTGACTTGTTTCTTTCTATCTTCTCCTCTTGCTTATCCAATAGCAGCTCCGTTACGTTTGTTTTTAGTAATTTGAAACCAGCTATAAATGCTCCAAATGCTGCCATTAAAGTGGTAATTACAATAGCTTCAAATATATAATCCATATTGATATGAAATTGAATTTTCATCCCATTAATCAAGGATAGTTTGGTCACGATATAAAGAAGCAAGTAACCGAGTATACTACCTATTATTCCCCCCAAGCCCCCTAACGAAGCAGCCTCCAAGATTAACAGCCTTCGAACATAATTCCTAGTTGCACCTAAACTTCGCATAATACCCATTTCATGAATACGTTTTTTCAAGACCACTTTATATGATGTGACCATAATATACAAACATGTAATAATAACCAGTACTGCCAAAAAATTAAATGTTGTAAATATCCCTTTTACTTCCTGATTAATCATGTCATCTGAAACCTCGTTAATAAGAAGTTCCGGATACTTTGCTTTCAATTGCTCTGCTATTATATGACTATTTTCAGGATTTTCACACTTTAAGTATAACGTATTGAAATCTATGCCTAAAATATCACTTACTGTTTCCCTTGGAACAATCACTCCGAAAGATAAGAATGACGAATCTATCGTATTGGTCAATCCATCAATATCGTAAAAACCAGCCACATAAAAATTGCATACTTTTTGACCAAAGCGAATGGGCAGTTCATCACCAAGTGCTATTGCATACTTTTCCGCCATTTTTTTACCGATATAAACAATTTCACCTGAAAAACTGTTATCTTGTATCTGAATAAAATTATACTTTTCAAATTCTGATAAATCAGTTTCCAAAATGCCCTCAATATTGATATAAGCGCTTTCATCACCATTTCCAGGATAACAGATTGTTGAATATTCAAGAGTTCCAACTCCGTAAGCTATATCTTTATTATCATGCCATATACTATCCTCTAGTATCTCATTCTCTGTACTTTGAACATAAACTTCAGCGCCAATATATTTATTCTTCAAATCAGATAGATATGCGTCTTTTATCATTTGTGTCATTGCATTGGCTATAATAAATAAAGCTGCTGAAACACCAACGGCACACACCAATATTATTGATTGCATTTTTTTAGTTAGTAATTTTTTCTTAATATAGGTAATTAGAAATCTCATAATTTCCTCCTCGTATTATATAGTAGTAGTTTTTATAGCCCCTCTCCAAGGTCTTTACAACTATTAGGTCATAGTCCATTCTTTACCTCTTCTGTAGGTTCGACTATGATATATAAGATGCTGTGGATTGGTTTTATTTCTCCTACCACTTGATGCTTTTAGGAAGGCTCCAACCACAGTCTCTTTGTTCATTTGTTAATCAGTTAGATACCGCATAACGGTTTATTTAGAACGAGGTTACAATCGCAAGGAGCACCCTGTGGTTCTAAAACAGCATTAATACATTTCAAAGGAGATTTATTATGATTTACATAGGAATTGATGTTGCAAAGGATAAGCATGATTGCTTTATCACCAACTCTGATAGCGAAGTGTTGTTTAAAGCATTTACCATCTTCAACAACTTAGATGGTTTTAATGATCTTTATCAAAAGATTGAATCCGTTATGGATGATGTGACAAAAGTAGGACTGGAAGCCACTGGACACTATAGTTACAATCTCCTTGGATATCTCATTGATAAAGGTCTGCCCACCTATGTTATCAATCCGTTACATACAAATCTGTACAGAAAAAGTCTAAGCCTTAGACAGACGAAAACGGATAAAGTAGATGCCCGCACGATTGCTTCCATGCTCATGTCTGATGTGAACTTAAAGTCCTACTCAGACACATCTTACCACAACGAAGAGTTAAAGTCATTAACTCGTTATCGTTTTGATAAAGTAAAAGAACGTGCCAAGCTAAAAACTTCCGTTTCAAGACTAGTCTGTATCTTATTCCCTGAATTAGAAAAACTTGTACCAACACTTCATATGGCATCTGTTTATGCATTGCTTTCTGAATTTCCCAGTGCTAAACATGTAGCTACTGCACACCTTACCAGACTTACAAATCTTCTTTCCGAATCTTCCAAAGGTCGATATGGTAAAGATACTGCTATTACTTTCAGAGATTCTGCAAGAACTTCTATCGGCTCAAATATGCCAGCCAAATCTCTTGAATTGAAGCACACCATCAAACTTATTCAGGAACTTGATTCAGAGATTGATGAAATCGAAAATGAGATTAAAATCATCATGGATGAAATCAACTCTCCAATTCTTAGCATTCCTGGAATCAACTATCGCATGGGAGCTATGATTATTGCCGAGATCGGTGATTTCAATCGTTTTGATTCTCCTGATAAGATCTTAGCCTATGCCGGCTTTTCGCCATCAACATATCAATCCGGACAACTGGATGGTGCCTACGCACATATGGAAAAACGTGGCTCCAGATACCTGCGATACGCTTTGTATAATGCCACCAAATATGTCTGCCACTGGGATCCAACATTTGCAGCCTATCTTGCTAAAAAACGAGCGGAAGGTAAACATTACAATGTTGCCATATCACACGCTGTAAAGAAATTGGTTCAAGTGATTTATCATCTTGAAAAAACAAAGCAGCAATACATAAAAGCAGCTTAAATCTTTCTAATTCAATACTCCTTTTTTGAGCACCTATCACGATGCTCTTTTTGTCATACAGTTTTCAAGGTTCAAGGAACTCTAACTGAGTTCCAAATATATCTAAAATACATTTCTGTACTTTATTCAAAAAATATCATTTTAAGGCTTGACTTTTAATAGTTAGTCTTTTAGATATTTCCTTTTTTGAATGTTATAATTGCCATTAGAAATGCCACCATGCACAATACCACAATCACTATTATTGGAATAATAACGTCCACCACATTTCCATTTTGAAGTATTGTATTGATAATCTTCAAGAAATAAAACACAGGATTGGCATGAGCAATTTTCTGAGCAACATCAGGCATATTTTCAACCGGGAACCAAGCTCCCAATACTAACATCATAAAACTTATAAGCACTGTTGAATGCTCAGCACCATCCTCGCTATCTGTCAAATTTGCTAAAACAATGCCTAATGTTAAACAGAAAAACGCAAACATTAAAGTACCGAATAAAATCCATCCAATATCTTCCAATGCCAAACCGAAGAAGATACTTCCTGTCAGCAGTAACAATAGAGTCTGCATACATGTTATTAATAAAAAATAAAAAACTTTTCCTAGAATCAAATGCATACTTTTTATGTTAGTTAATAAAAGTCGTGCAAACAATTTGTTTTCTCTTGTTCTTGCTACAGATCCCGCAGAACCGTTTACGCAAGTAAAAGCTGTCATAGTGGCTAAAGTGCTTGGAATCGCAGCCAAAAAGTTATTGCTTTTACCCTCACTAAAAGCACCTAATACCAAACCATATAGTAAAGCAAAGAAAATAGGAAAACTAATTATTAATACCAATGCCTTTTTGTCCCTCCAGATTGTTAAAACTTCTGTTTTTGCATATGCAATTGATTTTTTCATTAACCTTCTACCTCCTGTCCTAATGCTGATAAATATGTGTTTTCTAATGTACTGTTCTCAGCTCCCATACAATTTTTTACTTCGTCTAACTTACCATTTAAAACGACCTTTCCTTTGTTCATAATTCCTATGCTTTGGCATAAATGTTCAGCCTCTTCCATATAATGAGTTGTTATCACAACTGTCAAACCTTTAGCATTTAATGTTTCAATTAATTCCCAAATTTCTCGCCTTACTTCTGGATCTAGACCTACTGTAGGTTCATCCATAAAAATTAGGGAAGGATTGCTTACTAGTGCTAATGCAATATTTAGCCGTCTTTTCATTCCGCCCGAATATGTTGCGACTTGCACTTCTGCTTTCTCCCACAAATTGACAGAACGAAGGAGTTCTTCAGTTTTTTCTTCCCATTTTTTCTTTTCCACATCCTGAAATTGTAAAAACAACTTCATGTTCTCTTTAGCTGTCAGTTTTTCAAAAAATATATTATCTTGTGGGACAATTCCAACATTTCTTTTAAAATCTGATGTTCCAACAACATCAGGTAATAGTTTACCATCAAAAGTTGCTTTACCTTCATAATCATTAATTATTCCTGTAAGAATTTTAATAAGTGTTGTTTTCCCGGCGCCATTTGGTCCCAACAATCCAAATATTTCTCCATCATTAATTGTCAAGGTTACACCATTTAGAGCATTGCATTCTTTATACTTTTTTCTTACATCTTTGATTTGTATCATTCTATCTATTCCTCCATCCTTCTTTCAATTAATCCCATTTCAGCCAGTAGATTTAATGCTTTATGCAAAACAAAATCATATTTCTTCATTGCTATTCTTGCATTTTCATCTCCTAAAACTATTAACTTATCACCCGGACTCAATTTAAATGTTCTTAAAAAATCTTCCGGTAAAGTAATTTCCCCATTTTCGCCCACAACAATATTTGCTTTAATCTTCATACTTTCTTCATTTACGCCTTTCATACTTTTCATGCTATACATATTTTTCATACTTATCATATCACCTTTTTTTCCATATGTAAAGAGTTATTTAAAAAGTCGGCATTGTATTCAACAATGCCGACTTTTCTCACCTGAATACGTGATAGCCCTCTAATACATCATCAAACCGTTTATAATTGCAAATATCACTACAGTCAGCTATAGGGTACATATAACAAGGTTTTTTTACAGGAGTATTATCCAGCAATTTACTTCGCTCAAACAATTCTCCCTCTTCAACTAGCTTCAAATGTACATTGCATCCTAATTCCTTTGAGATTTGTTGCTCGCATTTCTCAGACAGGGAAATTTCTTTCGCTTCACATGTAATCAATAAACCCTTTCCGTCTGATCCAACTGTCCAAAAAGCTCCCATATTTTCAGCCATATTACCATAAATGGCATTTTGTACTTCTATGGGCCATAACATATTCCCATTAGCCATAATCTTTTCTGTTTCTCTTCCATATACGCAGATAATATCACTTTCTTTTCCACAGTTATGTTCTTTATGGACCGGTAACAATGTTACTATATCGCCTGTTACATACCTTAATAACGGCATTCCTTCCAATGTCAATGTTGTAACTACTAGAATACCTTGTTCGCCACTAGCTACTTTCTTCCAATTTTTAGGTTCAAGAACTTCCACATAAAAATGATTACTAGAAACATGTAAGTGCCCCTGGTTACACGCACTTGCTATATTTCCTGTTTCCGTTGTGCCATACATATTATAGACTTTTACATTCCATAATTCTTCAATGTATCGCTTTCTCTTTTCGGATAAAAGTTCTCCTGCCGTACAAAATGCCCGTAAATGCGGGAAATCTTTTTTAGGATTGAACCCTAATAATTTTGCAGTTTCACCCAACATTATAGCTTCTAATGGCATACATCCTATAACTGTAGCTTTCAATTTATGTAACAGATCAATAACCCTTCTATGCGGACTAATAAATGTTCTGCTGCTTACTGGCACTACACAAGCACCCGCTTCTTTTGCTGCTGCTTGAACAATATGAGCAGGATCAGATATTGCATATGGAAATCTAACTAATACAATATCATTTTCGCTAAAATCAACTGCACATTCACTAATTTGATTCGCCCACTGACTAAAATCATTTTTAGTAAGCATCGTTGAAATTGGAATTCCAGTTGTCCCAAATGATTCATGATATTCAACTATATTTCTCATAGGGGTAGCTAAACGTCCATTTACTCCTGCTTTTTGCAGTTCACTTTTAAATGTTAGTGGTAATGCTTCGATTTCCGAAATGCTATCTAACTTTTTCTTTGAATCAATTAACTTATCAAAATAGAAATCTGCTTCAAGGCATCTTTTTATATTTAAATTTATTTTTTCCAAAAGCTTGTCTGAATTCATATTGATAACCTATCTTTCTGTTATTGTTTCATCTATTTTCACCCCAACATGTCTGCCCGGCTCGCATACATAAGCCAGTACTTTCGTGCCCTTTTTTAATTCTGTAACATGAAGAACCGATTTATCTGCGCCGTATAACCTAATATGCCAATCATCCTGCACAATAACATTGATTTCTTCATCTGCAACCTTTGCCTTAATCAGTAAAAGTGGTCTTACTTCTGTCTTTATTCTTCCTACATTTACCTCTCTAGCCGTCCCATCCGTTGTTACAGCAAGAACTTTAGAGCCAGCTCTTAAATCGCTCAAATACTCTACCACATTATTAGGTCCCCATAAATAGGAATGCACCGCACCTGCATTTACTCGAAATGGTCGTTTGTTCATATACGGCAAGTAATAAACCTCTGCACACATTAACAAACCACCCGTAGAAGTAGATCCTACTAACATTCCTTCACCTTCATCAAGAATTGATGTTGTATCAACACATGCTCTTTCTCCCATACCTAAATGCTTGGTCTCGATAATTTCCGCCTCTACCAAATTCAATTTTTTCTTACTCATATCATTTCTCCTTAGCGCCAACTCAGAGATTTCCTCAATGTTTTTCGAATGTAAAATAACTCCATCTGATCCACTTTCCATGACACCCATTACTACAATCCCGTCCTGCGCGCTATCTACAATTTTTAGTACATTAACCTTTTTATTTTGCTGTTTAGCCAAAATAAGTTCCAAAGGAATATTAGTATCATCTTTAAACTCGACAATAACATAATCAAATGTTGCAGAAACTGCAGCCGCCTCTTCCATACTCTCCTTATCAATCACATTTACAAAGAAACCAATTTCTACGTCCTGTCTCTTTAGAGCCAATACGTCTTCAACGAGTTCTTTTTTACTAATCACAACAATTGACTTCTCAGGTATGTTTTTAAGACTTTCTTTGTCTTCAACTAAAATAGCTCTTTTTGCTCTATTCGTAAATTTGATGTTTTTGTTAGTTTCCCGCATCAAAATTACTTTATAATCTCTTTGAATCGCAGCGTCAATTAATCCTTTTTCATTTTCTTTTAAATCTCTTGCGTCATACCATAATTCTTTATACATATTCATTCTCCCTTCTGCACATGTAACAAATTAATAATGTTTTTACTTGTAATCAGTTCTACTTCTTTATCAGATAATTTCAAGACCTCTAACTTCTTCATTTCAACATACGGATGTGAAAGAGGGTATTCAGAACCAAAAATCAATTTTTCCGCTCCGGCTATTTTAATAGCTTCTGATAGCGCTAATACATTAGCCGTTGATGTTTCAAGATATATATTCTTCATTTCTTTCGCATACTCAAACGCCTCTGCATCTGACGGTCCAAAACCCATATGTCCAATAATAAAATTTGTTTCAGCAAATTCTTTTGCAAGCATATAAATCTTCTTTGAATTAGCTGCCGGGCTGAATAGTACATGCGTATAAAATGGTACATTAAGCTCTCCGCACAACTTAGCCAATTCTTTAACAACCGAACTGCTTAAAGAGAACTGATGATTCATTGGAGACAACTTCAATCCAGAAAAGCCATTTCTAATGGCATCTTCAAATTCACTTAGAACTGTTTGTCCTCCACTTGGATTTACACAATAAAATCCCCAAAATCTATCTGGATATTTCTCTAATGCACTCTTAATCAGCTCATTCGGTGGAATTACATTTGTAGGCGTCAATGTTCCAGTCACATATTTTGTCATAATACGAACATCTAACATTCCTCCGGGTACAATAATTCCCCGATCAATTCCAAGGTCATTATAAATTTCAATTAACTTATCTACGTTTCCATAATCTGTGTCAGAGATATGGGCATGTCCATCAATTATCATTTTTATCCTCCTGCAATACTCTAATATTTTTTCCTAAACTTCTATCTATATGGTCTACAAACTGAAATTTGCATGGAACCCCAGTAACAAATTCTATCTTACTCCCAATCTTTTCCTCAAGGTCCTTACTTATTTCTACGCCTTCCTCAGGTTCGGCACAAATTTCAAGAAAATCTTCATGCGGAATCAAGTGATACCAGCACCCTACCTCTTTATTGCGAAGAAGACATTCCTCAAAATAGAACGGTGAATATTCTTTTCCCTCAATGCAAATCTGATCGCCTAATCTACCACGTAAAAACAATCTTGGGCTACTTACTCCGCATTCACAAGGTGAATCATCAATATAGCCTATATCTTGGGTACGATACTTAAATAACGGCATTCCTTCTCTTAAATAGGTAGTGACTACCACTTCTCCAATTTCACCAGGTCCCATAACTCTATTAGTAACAGGATCTACAATTTCAACACAAACATGTCCCTGATTGATATGATAACCATTCTGAGCCGAACATTCCATTCCGATTGATCCGCATTCCAATGTTCCATAAAATGTATAAGCCTTACAGCCCCATAATTCTTCGATACGTTTTCTCAAAGCATCAGAAGCACCTTCTCCAGTCAGCCAAATATTCTTTAAATTTAGCACTTCTCGGAGATTGATATTCCTTTTTCGTGCATACTCATGGAGCAAAACAGCATAACCTGGAGTTGTCAATATCACTGTCACATTCAAGTCAATCATCATATCCAGTGTTTTATCAGGAAGTGAATAATGCCCGCCTTTGCCTACTGGCGCAACAATCGTTTTTTCCTGACACTGGAACACCCTATGAAAGGCTAATCCCGAAGAGCTCATCTCATACGGTAAAGCAATAAAAACCATATCATCCTTACTATAATGATTGAATAAAGATTTATATTGAGGGGCTAAGTCATATGTATACAAATCATCATAAGTTTGCGCAATATAAATTGGCTTTCCCCCTGTTGTTCCGGTTGACACATGCAGCAATGACAATTCTGCTTTCGGAACTGATAAAAGTAACCACGGCGATTCCCGCAGCATTTCTTTTGTAATAAAAGGAAGCTTATCGTATTCAAAATCATCCATACAATCCCAATTAAATTCTGAAAATGCTTCTTTAAAATATGGATTATTTTCCTTCAGAAAAGAAAACATAGTCCATAATGCTTCCTTTTTATACATTTGTCTCTTTTCTTCTGACCAAGAATCAACATCTGCATTATCCTTAAAATACTTATTGATCAATTCTTTTACACTTAAACATTGCATTTCTCTTTATTCTCCTTTTCTTCCAAGAATATATAATATCCTATTTCTTTGTTCTTCTGTCATTATCGAACTATTGAAAACAACTATATCCTCATCCTTGATATACTGCTTAATAGTATTAACATCTATAGGCGGCGCCAGAACCATATTTCCACTGATATACAAATCGCCAATTACACTTTTCAGCTCATCATCAATATCTTTTAAATGTGGATAAGGCACTTTTCCATCGTACCCTTTATTTAGTTCTAATTTCAAAACCTCATGGCATTTTCCAGTACACTGAGGCGCAGTACATCCATTAAACTTCATTGAGTGACAAACACGCGAAAAAGATATTACCGGGTAATCAATATGTATAGTTACATTCATTTTGTCACGTATAATGTCAACATTTCCAAGCACGCCCGGAAGACCTTCTAATTCAATATCTGTAATGCCATATGATTCTAATAATGAAAGTTTATTCCGGTTTTCCATGTTACTCATCAAACATGTTTGCCTAACAAACTCATCCTCCTCTCGAAGTAAATTGTAATACCAAGGACATTCTTCCATACACCAAGAAACTCCCCTGCCCAGTGCAACTCTAATGTTTGACTCTTTCCACAAACTATGACATTCAGACATAATCCCATAATCATTAATAGTAATAAAATCTACACCAAAGTTTACTGCAGCTCTTACAATACTCTTAACTTTTTCAAAATGCTCTTGCGGAACTTTTGGTGTGACTAATCGTACTTGTTTGCCAATACAGTGTATCCTTTCAATTATTTTCATTAACTCACTTTCCGAAGGTAAATTATAAACGCATCGTTCACTGCCAATTGCAATTATCTCGGAATTATCATTATTTAGCTGACAACTATCCATGCCAGCAATATATCTGTTCTCTATATACATTCCTGTCACCTCAACTGTAATTCTTAGTACGCTCTGATTTTATGTAGCGACATCTTTTATTTTCACAAAACTCCTCTTCCCACCATGGAGCATAGCCAAACAAAATCTTTTTAAATTCTTCAACTGTACCACCAGCTTTAAAATGCTCTATGGCATCATTGCATACCTTTATATAAGGCGCAATTTCTTCCGCTGGCTTACATCGATCAATTATTTTTATGGAGTCAATACCGCTTTCAATCAGATATGGCAGAGCACAAATAATACAATCCTCACCCTGATCCATAATTGTATCAGTCGCTTTTTCTTTTTTATTACAAGATATGCAATACTCAGCCCTGCATGGAATACCAATGTCCTTGTTTTCTCCTAATCTATGAAGTAGAAAACATCGACCATTATTATTTGAACATCCATAGTTGCCAAATAGAATCAGTTCAAGTTTCGTATTTTTCCGTATCTCTTCGATTTCTTCCATCTTTAAATGCTGCGGTAAAACTACTGCTGATACACCCAAATCCTCTAAGAATTTAATCTGTCCTACGTTGAAAGTATCTAAAAATGTGCTTGCAATAATTGGTATGTTGTAATATTTTTTAATGAGCATGATTTCTACAATATCACCTGCAATGATCGCATCTACACCTGCTTCTACGCCATACCTTACATGTTCCAAATACATATCTTCAAATGGTTCTGCAAGTGATGGTACATTCGCTGTATATAATACTTTGACATCCTTTGAATGTGCATAATTAACGATTTCTTCTACCTCACTAATATTTTCAATATTACTTTTAACACCCTGAACTGAATAACTACCTCTTCCGGTTAAAGACATATTTTTCATTTTTTCAGTAGAATAACCCAAGTAAACAGCTTTTGCACCTAACTCGATTTGTATTTTAGCTCCTTCCAGCGAATTAATTGGTGCTTCAATTATCATTTTCTCCATCCTCCTCCGTAATACTAAAACTTCTATCATGAATACAATCAATTTCTCCAACCGGAATATCCGCTACTAAGGTTTTATCCACTTCATTTAAGCATATTACATGAACCTTCTCTGAATCATCTAATTTGCCAATTACACCTACTGGTGAAACAATCATACTCTCTCCAAAAAGCTTTTGCTTTGAATGGGGATGTGTTCCAACACTATTTACCATAATTACATAACATGAATTTTCCAGTGCTCTCGCTAAACCTGCTGCTTTAAAGAAATTCTTCGGATAATCAATTTCAATATCATTATACTTAGCAGGACGTGAAAATCCCTGTATAGGTGAAATAATAAATTCTACATTGGATTCTTTCAGTTCTCTAGCCAGCTCTGGATAAAGCAAGTCCAATCCGGTAAGAAAACCCACCTTTCCAATAGATGTCTCGAATACTTCAATCTCTTTGCCTGCATCTACAAATTTTCTTTCACTTTCATATCGTTGAATTCTATTCTGACACCCTCTAACTTCCCCATTTTTATCAATAAAAAATGCAGTAGCATATGAATTAATAAATCCATGTCTATTTAAGGTTGTTCCAGCGATACAGATCTCATGTTTTTGAGCAAGTTCAATCAACAACGGCAGAATTTCTTCTGACTGTTTTGGGGGCATATTAATTGGTCCATACGCATATCCCCCAATAAAGTCTTCTGGAAGCACAACCAAATCAGCTTTTTTATCTGCCGCTTCCTCTATCATGTTTACTGCCTTGTTCATATTTCTTTCTTTAACTTTTGCATCATACGGATTGGTCTCAACAAGCATTTGCGCAATTGCGATTTTCAAATTTTCCATCATTTTCCTCCTTATTTAATACTCTTCCAATATTCAATAGCTGCTTCAACGCCTTCTTTTTCCAAAATTTCTCTCATTTGAACACATTTAATTCCTACTTCCTGATAATTCCATTCTTTTCCATTCAAAAGATCAATGGTATAAATATCCGGTACAACACGAACATCACCTTGCTTTGTTGCAAGTTTCACGATTTCTCCTACGCACAAAGCAGATAAAAAGTTTGAAGTAAAAAACATAGAATTGAAATTTATTTTATTCCTGATTTGATCTTCCACATACTCTGAGAAAAAGCCACCACTGCACGCATAAAAACAACGCTGATGGTTCAACATAGTAGGCATTAAGTCCTCAGTTAATTCCTTTCCCAAACTAGGCTGGAAAGTATATTCTTCGTATGTTGGTCCCCCTGGTATAAAGGTAGCCATAAACAATTTCCAACCAATTGGCGCACAAACAACATAAGGAATCTTCAACTCGTCTGCTGCTCTGGTCATAACCACTCTGCTATAGGGACAATCCACAGCAACCATAAAAAAATCTGTGTCTTTTAAGATTTCTTTAGCCTGTTCAATCGTTTGCACATTCATAAATCTACAATCAATTTCAGCATTAGGATTATGAGCTTCCAATACTTCTTGTGCAATATCAGACTTCTTTCTGCCTATTGCATCAACTGTTGCCAAAAGCTGACGATTCAAATTTGTGTACTCAAACACATCCCTATCTGCACCTTTAACTTTTCCAAATCCAACCTTCACAGCCAATATAGCATTAAGACTTTGCCCGCCTAATCCAATAACTGAGACTCCAGCATTCCGAATCATCTCTTGCTGTTCTTCAGTAACTACACCGATATTTCTTTGAAACATACTATCGTATTTTAAACTTTCCATATGTACCTCCTAATTTTCCTCATATGACATCAATGTCTTCATCCCTGCTTCTTGAACAGACCAGCTCTTTAAAGTTCTCAAATCCATTGTAAAATAATCTGGACAACTAAACATCGTTCCAACATTAGCTGCATATTTAACGACCTCAGCAACAGCAGCACAGGAAGCTAAGTTAACAACGGGAGCCAACGTCTTTATGGAAGCATTTTTGTTAAGAATATTTTCGTCATATGATTTATCAAATGCCTCTGCAAAATGCATAAATCTTCTTTGATATTCATCCAATTTATCAATTGTTTCTCTGTCAATTTCCTTATTAAGAGAAGGGGCATTAATAAGCATCTCATAATCAGTATCTTTGTCCAAAAAGGACGTAACAAATATTTTCCACCCAAACGCAGCAACTAATACTGACGGAATCCCCAATTCTTTACATGCTCTCAATACTCGAATCCTTGTTTCAAAATTATCAACTGCGATCACACACATATCCATATCTTTAACAATATCTTTAGCGATTTCTTCACTATTGATATCCATATGCATATTGTTAACTTCTACATAAGGATTGTGTCCTTCCAGAACTCTCTTTGCAACGTCAACTTTAGGCTCACCTAAAGTCTTTGCCGTTGCCAATATCTGCCTATTTAAATTACTGATTTCAAAAGAGTCTTTGTCAACTACAGTTATTTTTCCAAATCCAGTCTTCGCAAGTAAAATGGAAATCAAACCACCAACACCGCCAATTCCGATTACTCCAATGTGCATTTTACGGATTCTTTCCTGCGCATCGGATGACAGAATACCAACATTTCTTTCAACCAGATTTTCATATGGCACTTCATATTTTTTCATTATTTTTCCTCCCTCATTATTTCTTTACAATTTTCTAAATCTGAAAAATTTCTCACATGATAAATAACTTTATCCCATCTTCCCTTTTCAACATCTCTATAAATCCAATTACCATCTATTTTAAAACGGCATAGATTTTTCACATCCTCATCTGTTTCTAAATAGTGTTGTCCAGTTTCATTACTGTCCCATATTTTAGATAGCGAAATATCTATTTTTTCTTCATCTCTGCATAAATCTACACATGCCGGAAATGTTAAATTATGATATTTTGCTGTTGGACATGTTCTGCTAAACGAAAGTGATACTAAATTATAATGAGTAAATATCTCGATCCCATTTTTCTCCATATTTACAAATGATTCTTTTGCACTTTCATGATAATCGGTCTCAATTCCTAATACATTATACTTTCTCAATATCTCGATCTTATATTGATTATCAAAATTAGAAACTTCTCCAAGATGTTTTATCGTTTCCATTTCATCACGCATAATATTTTCATGCCAGGGACACGCTTCCATCGTCCAATTAAGCATATGACCAATATAAATCTTTGCTTTTTTTAGCTTAACTTGATTAAGAATGCCCCAATCATTAATAGTGACTTCCGTATTATCATACTCGTCCAATACTTTAATTAGTGATAGAACCGCCGTATATGCAGCCTCTGTAACCTTGGGGGTTATTAATTTAAATATTTTATTCTTCCTTTTTGCTGCAACGACCATTTCTCGTAATTTAGTCTCGGACGGCAACAAATAATAGCAGCATTCCGATCCAAAACTAATCCTCTTACATTCACTTTCCAAAAGCATATTAAACAATACATAGCTTTTCACTCTGATTTCTATTTCCATATACTCACCTACACTATTAAATATTTATTTTCATCTGCTCTCTTATACTTACATCTATTGCAATTACAAAAAACCTCTTTCCACCACGGTACAGATTCCAAAATTTCTTTTCGGATCTCATGTATTTCTTTACCAGCTTTCAACTCATCAATGACTCTTCGATAAACATATACCAACGAAGCAATAAAACTAATGTTTTTACCTCTTCCTATAATTTTAATTACATCAACATTGCATTTTATCAGATAATCCATTGAACAAATCGAGCAATCTTTCGCCGAATCAATCAAAGGTTCTTCAGAACCACCTTTTTTAGTTTCTACACAATACATGTTTCTACACGGCAATCCTAATTTCAAATTTTCTCCACTTCCATGTAATAACATACAAGGACCTAATTTCAGAGAGCAACCGAAATGCCCAAAAACTTCATATTCAATTTCTTTATTCTGGCAGAGGCTATTTAATTCTTCCTTATGTAAATCATAGGCTAATACCACTCTGTCAAACCCTTCGTCTCTCAAAAAGTCGATGTTAGCCCTGTTATATACATCAAAAAATGAACTTGCACAAAGCTTAATGTCGGGAGCAATTTTTTTCACTAAATGAGCAACATACAAATCCGCTACAATAAATGCATCTACCCCGGCATCTACAGCTTGCTCAATTTGCTTTACCAATAGTTCTTCTGCCTGTTCAGAAACAAAAAAGGGATTATTTAACGTGAAATCAACTCTCTTATTCTTCTCTTTTGCAATTTTTACAATCTCTTTAAGTTCTGCCTCATCATTCACCTGAAAATTTTTACCATTAAGCGTTTTATTTCCTCTTCCACTTAATGTAATATTTTCCATCTGAGTGCTGGGCAAACCTACATATAATTCATCCGCTCCCGCTTCAATTACTGCCTTAGCCATCTCGAATGAATTTGCTGGTGCTTTTATTAACATATTAGTTCTCCTCACAAACACTTTTTTTATGTACTACTTCACAAATTTTCTCTGCAATTTTCTGCGGATCTTCAGATTCGATAATATTTCTTCCAATGCAAACTCCATCACCATATTTTTCTACAATAGTTTGAATATGTTCTAAATATTCATCCATATTTTTTTCTGCTTCACCGCCTGCAAATAGGATTGGAATATATTTATTTGATATTTCATCAAATTTATTCTCAACATATTTAACCTTTACAAAATCCGCTCCAAATTCTGTTGCAATCCTCACTAACTGCTTTCCCACATTATTTTTTGATTTATCATATATCATGCATAAAAGCGGAATCCCCCACTCATTACATTCATATGAAACCTGTCCCAACTGTTCCAACATGTCACTTTCGCCAGATGTTCCAACATTAACATGTACCGATACACCAGTTGCCCCAAGTTGGATAGCCTCTCTAACGGAGCATACAATTTTTTTTGCATCGCAATTTTCGCTTATATTTGTAGAAGCAGACAAATGAACAATCCACTCTGCATTTTCCAACGAAACACCTCGCTCCAGCATTTTTTGCATAATACCCTTATGAACGATAATTGCATCTACTTTTGCTTTATCTAAGGATACAATCAGGTTTTCCATATCATCTAAGTGACCGAAACTCCCCATCGTCATACCATGATCCAAAGCAACAAATACATACCGTCCATCTTTTCGCTTACATAATTTGTCTTTTCTGTTCTTCTTGTTACCCATTAACATCTCTCCTTTTTTTAACACGATTATACTCCTGTGCATACCTAATACTCTCTTTATGTTGAAAAAGCGATTTAAAATGTAATTTTTGCCGAATATTCCATTTTTATAGACTTCATAACAAAAAGCACATAAGACCTCTATGTTCCTTTGATTTTTATAATAACTTGTCCAAATTTTCTGCCATTTCTTCAAGCATATGTATTAGATAATCTTGTTGCTTTATGCTTCTATTATTTAAAGCATTTTGGAAACGTTCTATTATAGGAATATTTACCAAACTTTCATATATAAGATAGGACAGCGGAACATCCAATGCTTCCGCTATTCTCATAAAATTTTCCAATGACATTGTCCTGCTTCCACACTCCACTCGTTTTATAGAGTCAACCGAGAGCTCCGCTCTCTCTGCCAGTTCAAGTTGTGTTAAATTTCTCTGTTTCCGGTATAATCTCACGTTATCCGCAATAATATATTTTATATCCTTCATTTATCTATTCTCCATTCTAATTTATTTTTGAAATGAAGAACTGAGTGGAGAACCACGGATACAAACCCAGATATAAAGCGGTATATTTCGACAAGCATAAAAAAAGAATACATTATGTCAGGTCGCACCCTTTCATATGTATTCTTTCTCAGGTATGATTTTTTATTGAATTGGGATACCTCCTTATCCCATATGCCACTAACATAAAAATATACAAGATACTTCTGTCCTATATTTGCGCATAAAAACACATGCATGAGTTTCAAATATTGAATATCATTCGTGTGTTTTTACAATTTACTATACAGATTGTCTACTGTATATTTTTAAGTTCATTACATTGGAAATGAATTGGCCAAACCCTTCTCCCAAAAATACTGCCATATATGTAAGTTTCCTCACACATATGACAGCATTTTCTTTCATATACCAGCCTTCTTATCTGAAAAGTTTCTTTATTCCTGCCGGCTGCTTGGGCTGATGCAGACAATACATGCATCTGCTGTCCGCTGCTGCTTTTGCAGAATTAAGTGCCACTTTTCCCAAAATTGTTGCTGCAATATTTTTCTTTTTGCTGCCTGCCATATAACACACCTCCATTTCATTTTTATTGCAAGTATATCTCATTTTGCAGATTTTTCCTCTTCAATGTTGAAATTCCGACACAACATGTAATTTTTCCCCATAATTATTTCCATAACGATATTAAAATTGTATATTTGTTCATTTTACCTATATATGCGTATTTTATTTACTCATTTAGATTGTTGATTTATTCCGAATGATTATGTAAAAATGATACATGAAAGGAAGTTGTACATATGGAAAACAATCGTATTCGTGAATTAAGGAAGAATTTATTCTTGTCCCAAGAAGCCCTTGCCGAGAAAATTGGAACTACACAACAAGCGGTAAGTAGAATGGAAAACAACGCTAATGATATTCCTTCTGATTTACTCATAGAAATATCAAAACAGTTTAATGTTACCACAGATTACATACTGGGGATCTCTGATGTAAAACGTGATTATAACGGACAGTATCGTATGAACCAGGAAATGGATAGATGTTATGATATTGTCATCCGCTATCAGAACCTGACCGAAGTCAACAAAAAGACACTCCGCTGCTTACTTGAGCGCCTAGAGCAGGCGCAAAAGGAAAGCGGGGAAGCATCTGCAAAGGAAGAGAGAAAAAATGCTGAGAGTAGCAATATGTGATGATGATTTAAAATTTACCGGTGAAATTGAAACTCTGGTGTTTCAAGAAAGCCGGAAGCTAGGTATCCGTGTGGAAACCGAAGTATTCTCTGACGGCAAAACCCTTCTGAATAGCATTCAGAACGGCGAGCATTATCAACTTATATTTATTGACATTGAAATGGAGCAGGTAGACGGAATAACGGCTGCACGGTGCATCCGTGAAATAGATCGAACCGTCCTGCTAATTTATGTATCTGGCTATGACAACTATCTAAAGGAACTGTTTGAAGTAGAGCCATTCCGCTTCCTCTCTAAGCCTTTAGACCATGTCCAGTTTGCTCGTTATTTTAAGGAATCTTATAAACGTATCAATGAGACAGAAGTATTCTATCAATTTACATTCAACAAGGAAATTCGGAAAGTGCCTGTAAGAGACATTGTTTATTTTGAAAGCAATAACAGAATCGTTTATATCCACCTTAAGGACGGTTCCGATGAACATTTTTATGGAAAGCTCAATAATGTGGAAAAGGAACTGGTGGCAAGCAGGCAATATTTTCTGCGTATACATCAGTCTTTTTTAGTAAATTACAACTATGTTAAGAAAATGAATTTTTTCAATATTACTATCAGTTTCATGGGAAAAGAAAAAGAATTGAAAATCAGCGAGGATCGGCAGAAAGATGTACGCCAACAACTTTGTAAGATTGCAGGTGGAAAGGCGGTCATAGAAGAATGACGGAATATTTAACGATAATCCCCGAACTGCTCCTATCGCTGCTCCACCTTCTCATTATACGGAAATATATGAAAGTATTTTGGGGACCGGCAAATGAAAATTTAAAAAGTTACATAGAATGGGGCATATATTATGTCTTTCTAATCATAAACAATATCAATTCCATATTCCCGCCACATCTGCTGTTATTCGGGAATGTCCTGCTGATATATATGATCAGCTCAGCTACTCGCAAGAGGAGTATCAAACAGCGTTGTATATTTTCCTTATTGATATGTGCAGTATGGATGTTAGTGGAAGTTATCGTCATGATGATACTAATGTCTATGGGTTTTGATTCCAGAACGCTTCAGGATGCCGGAAGTTTCATATCCAAGATGTGTATGCTGCTGTTATCAGTAATCATAAGCAACTGCATCAAAGATAACCACTATTCTGAAATTCCTCTGCTTTATTTTTTGAGCATTTTACTGATACCAGTCAGCAGTATCTATATGATGCACCACATATTTCTTATTGCGGCTGTTCATAGCGAATATATGATATTCTCCATCACAGCGAGTTTCCTGCTGCTGATTGTAAACTATGTTATCTTTGAGGTCTACGACTGGATCAGCCGGAACGCTGAACTGCGTGGGCAAAACCGTCTGTATGCGCAGCAACTAGAACTTTGCAGCCAACAGGCGGAAGAACGTGAGAGTCTCTACCTTGAAATCCGCAGATTGCGGCATGATTTGAAAAATCATCTCTCCAGTCTTCTCGGAATGGTTCAGACAGGACAGAGCAGTGAGGCAGAGAAATATATAATGCAAATGTTAGATGTCGGTGCTGGAAATCGTCCAGCGGAAATTTCCCACAGCGGTAACATAGTCATTGATTCCTTAATCAATCATGCATATGCTGCAGCACAAAGGGATAATGTACAGTTTAATGTCAATGTTCCTGTACCCGCTTCCCTTCCATTTGAAAGCGGACATTTAGCTATAGTTTTAGGAAACTTACTGGAAAACGCACTGGAAGCCTGCCAAAATATTCCAGACGAGAAAGGATTTATAAGCCTTGATATTTCCTATGCCAAAGACATCTTTCAGCTATGCATCAAAAACAACTATCAAGCAAAGCGTAAAAAAGATATTATTGGTCATTACATAACTACAAAGGGCGATAACATATATCACGGTCTTGGGCTTTCATCCATAAACCATGCCATCGCAAATTATCATGGTCAAATGGATATAACGGACAATGACAATATATTTCAGGTTATTATTGTCATGTATGGATCATATTCAGAGAACACCAAGTAGCATAGATTGATTTTGAATTTTAAAAAGGAGCTGTCATGGAATATTTAGCGAAGAAATTAACTAATTACATATATGAAAAAAAGATAATTACTAAAGAATTAATTGAAATCTATCAGTACGGTTTTCAATGCTTTTTAGAGTTGTCTGTGAGTACCATATGCAGCATTATAATAGCGCTTTTTCTCGGTATGCTGCCTGAATGCCTTTTCTTTTTCCTGTTCTTTATTCCTATGCGATCCTACGGCGGTGGCTTGCATATGAAAACATATTTTGCCTGTTTTATAGGTTCCTGCTTTATACTCACATTTTCCCTGTTGGCAGTAAAATATTTAACAATATCTATTCCGATCTCTTTTGCGCTGTATCTGTTTGCCGCCGTACTGATACTGGTCATCGGTCCGGTTGATCATCCAAATCGGGAAGTTGATGCACAGGAAAGCCGCACATTCATTAAGAGAACTTATTTTACGATGCTTATCAGCTTTTTCCTTGCTTTATTTTTCATCTTTACCCAAAACACAAGGTATATGTTCCTTCAGGCAATCGTATTTGTTGTTATATCTGCTACTTCCCTCATCGGACGCCTAATATACAAACAGACCTAACTTTCTTTTTGTAAGACAGCCTGTATTTTGGCCTGCCAACTTAGAATATCCTGCTTATATCGATCTCGCAGACTGTCCGGCAGCTCGTCATCGAGTCTGCAAATATCATCATAATCTTTTCGTGGTAATAATTCCCTATTTTCATAAAACCACTGCCAACGCCAGTTACGCAGTAGACTTTCCGCCATTTCTTCCGGGGCGGAAAATATTTCATCAACTATCATTGACCGGTTCTGTCCTTCCTCTTTGCTCAGCAAGCCAACCAAAGACACATAGCCCACCTGATAGATATATGCAATATGGTAATCCTTTGATTTTTCGAGGACATCCAAAAAAAGACTTATCAGTTCTTTATACTTATCCATTTCTCACTCTCCTTGGTCTAATGCAGAAATGTGTGCAAGCCACATTTCTCGTTAACGTAAGTTTTTAACCCTTACTTATTTATACAAACAATTTAACCGATGCGTAAACCCATATACATAAAATTATTTACATACACATTAATCATAGCAGAAAAGCATATCAATATCATTTTCTTTGCAGAAAAAGGCAAAATCCTTTCAGACACCATACCATTCTGAAAGGCTTTTTCTTTTACTTAATCACTTATTTACTAAATACAAATCCATATTGCAAATATATCATCGAATACAAATTGCTCTGTTACAAAACCACAGGAAACTAACGAAAAATCTATACAAAAAATACGCATAACAATATAGAGAGTATCGAAGTAGCGAAATCTAATGTGATAGTTACGATTCTTAATGCAGTACCATTTGACAACTTAATATCGACAATGCTTTGCTATGGTGGGACTTGAGGTTGATATTGTACTGATTTCTTCTTTGTTCATAATATTTCCCTTTAACACCACTTCTGCTACTAATGCTAACACCGCAAGCATTATCCAAAAGATTATACGCAAAAATGATAGAATTAAACTTCTGGCATCTTTTATCCCTGTGACATGATTTGTTTCATATCCTTCTGTCTCAAATACATACAGAATCCCCGAAGCAATCATTGTGTCATCTTCCACCAAAAGTATTCTACTCATGAATTATAGTCCTCGTATTATAATTTCTCTCAACATCCGATCAACACTTTTTTTCCGCAAAATGCAAATCCGTAATGCTTGATATTATTCTCAGATATTCCCCTGTCCAGCAATTGAGTATCATAGTTTTTCTCATCAATTTGTCTGAGCGCTGCCGCAACCGTATCTTCGAGTCCACTTTCTTCACTGTCATCAAACACCTTAAACTCCATAACAAATGCGTCACGTCCCTTCTCCCTCGGAACCAGAACTACATCATATCTTCCAAAGCCACTTTCACGATTTGAAAGGACTTCATAATTATCACGTATATCAACCAAAAGTCCAAGCACAAAGCCATGATAAAAACGCTCCGGCTGACTACGGTCTGATGGATGATTGCCTGTATCAAAACTACTAAAAGTAGACATCGCCACATCATTCATATACACGTTCATTGCTTTTACATCCCCACTAAATAAAGCCTTCACAAATTCATTATAGTTGGATGATACATCCGCAAACCATCCCTTGAATAGATTAGAAAACATACTTATAGTCTCAAGATTCGTTATACTAAGTCTATACCAGGGCTCAAGAGTAATTCCCTTATGGACAATGCTATCAACCTTCAGATACCCACTCGCCAGAAGAAGGCTCCATATAGCGCTCTCATCTTTTTCGAGCCGGTTGAATACTATCTGTTCATCAAAATTAACCTCAATACTCTTTCCATTAACCAGACTTTCCATGAGGCTCTTTATCTCTGCAGATGATTCCTGTATAAGTCTGCTTATAAGAGCATTGGAGCTGGTAGCAGCCCAATAAGGCTTTAACTTTTTTTCTTTCAGGAAATTAGTGATAGACCATGGATTATATATATCTTTGAGCGAACCAAAGGTAAATCCATCATACCACTGCTTAACAACAGCTTTTTTATCACTCATGCCATACTTTTCAATCGACTCAAAAACCTCTTTCTCAGTAAAACCAAAGCAATCAGCATATTGCTCTGATGTAGTCGTAACAACTACCAGGTTATGGCATTGACTACTTGGCGAGGTATTTTCGAGCCTAGTAGGAAAGCCCATCTCGTCCACTTGACGAGGTATTTCCGAGTCTAGTGGCGATGATGTTTCCTCTTGAGTAATTCCTGTCATTATTGCACGTTCCATATATGGGTTGGTCTTAAAAGTAGAGTTCAGCAATCCTCTCATAAAATTAACGAATTCATCCCAATATCCATGAATGTAAGCTTCCTGCATAGGTGTATCATATTCATCAAGTAGAATAATAACCTTCTTCTTGTAGTACTCGCTTAAAAAATATGACAGATCTTTAAGGGAATCCTGAGCTGTTACATCATCAATCCTATCTGTCATGTCTGACAGCTTACGCCTGTCAGCTACTGTGAAATCAGGATAATCCATCAGATAACGATACTGCCTGTATACATCCGCAATTATCTTCTTAACCTTCTGTACCGCATCCTTATAATTTCCCTGCTTTACATCAGCAAAGCTTATAAATATAACAGGATATGCTCCCTGTAGCTTGCGGTATTTTACGCTGTTCCAAATAGAAAGTTTCTCAAAAATCTCACTTTTTTCCGAATAATGATTTGAGAAAAAATAATTAAGCATACTCATATTCAGAGTTTTTCCAAAGCGGCGTGGTCTGGTAATAAGCGTGATGTCATCCGCACTCTCCCACCATTGCCTGATAAAATCAGTCTTATCTATATAAAAATAATTGTTTTCACGAAGGTATAGAAAATCCTGTTTTCCGATGCTTATAGTCTGTGCCATACTTTCTTCTCCTAAAATCATATATGCCTATTATATAATTCTTTTGAAACGATTACAAGCAAAGAAAGATACCGCTTACACCCCATAACTACAGCTTGCGCTGGAAATAAAATACAAATGATAATGGTAGCATAGAAATCAAAAATATTATAATATAGGTTAAATATACATTACAGGTTCTTTATCACTTCAACTCTGGTTACCATGCCTTCGCGCATACTATCCACTCTAAGTGCACAATCCTTATAATACACGCAGGCACCTATTGCAACCGTCTTTCCCTCTTCACTCAGCTTGTCGCTTATGACATTGCGAAGAATTTTTGTCTTTTCCTCTGGAATTTTGGCTCCGGTTATGAGATTCGCGTGTGCTACTGTCTGGCTGCCCCGGCATATCATGTGATCAGCCTCATCAAAACTGCAGAACAGGAATTTTCTGATTGTAAACAATGCTGCTATCGCGCCAATTCCAACAAGAGTCTCATATACGTTGAGGTGCTCGACTATCATCTGTCTGGCTGTTGCAAAAAGCAGAACCTCTATTATCGTGCCTGGCTGATGCGTACAGAGCATCTTTACAAACTCCACGCCTATAGCAAGCGACATGGCATATTCCATGTAATACTCCAGTTCAAGCTTGTCATGCCATATATCAAAAAAACATTGACCTACAAGCTTTATAATAAGTATCGCTATCACAAATACGAGAAATGCAGACAATACCAGTTCCACGTAGGTCGCTATGTTTTTCATGGTTTTCCTAAAAAATTGTTTCATCATTCGATCTTCCTCTCAGTTATTGTATTATTGAATGAATTGCTCCCGGGATGCTCATATCCACAAACAGAGCTATCATAAATGATAGCTCTGCCTGTATTGTTAATATCTGTTTTATTATGTACACAAACTTTCCATACTGATTTATTATTCGGTGTACCGGCAAATATTTGCCGCTTCAGGACACTCAATTCTTAGAACAGGAATGCCACACTGCATATAGAAACAACTGCAATAAGTATAATAAGTAACGGTCCACCGATTTTTACGAAATCCGAAAACTTGTATCCTGCCGGAAGTATCTGCATATTTACGGCTGTTCCGAAAGATGTTGCTATTGCAAGGTTTGAGCAGGCACCGATTACGATTACCCATGGAATAGGACTGATTCCAAGCGATAATGCAATTGCTATACAGATTGGTGTAAGCATTGCTGCTGTGGCATTGTTTGACATGATGTTTGTCAGTACACTTGTAAGCACTGCGATAACTACTGTAAGAAGCACAACCGATGCGTTCTTTCCTCCGAAGAGGTTGAGTACGGCGTTTGCGATTAATGCTCCACCACCTGATACATCAAGTCCTGTTCCGATTCCTGATATTGTTCCGATACATACAAAAACATCCCAAGGAAGATCCGAATATGCTTTTTTTATCGAGATACAGCCTGTTCCAAGTACTATTGCAGCACCTATAAGACCGATTGTGCCGATGTTAAAATAGCTCTTGAATGGCTGGAAACCGCTTAATACAAATAATACTATGCATAAAATCATGGTTCCGAGTGCCACATAGCCCTTCCATGCCGGAGCATCTGACTCCTGTTCCTTCTCGAGCTTATGTATCTCTGCAACTGAATACATATTTCCCTTGTCGAAGTCAGGACTATTCGGTTTTAATACCTTGTCGAGGAGCTTGTAGCCGATGGTTCCCCAGAAAATAATCTGTACAACTGCTGCCGGAAACATGATCTTTGTCATGTCAAACATTCCCATGCCTTCCTCATAACCGGCATATCCCTGTAATACTGAGTTTGCTGCAAGCTGTGAGGTTGAGCCGATCAGTGAACATGCACCGCCGATAACGGCTGCTGTTCCGGCTGGGAAAATAACCATTTTTGAGCGGATTTTTCCACATGAGTTTGCTGCTACGATTGCGATAATAGGCATCCAGATAGCAACAGTTCCGTTGTTACTCATAAATGCTGACATCAATGAACATACAGCACTTACCGTCACTATAAACCGCCTCTCCGTCTTGGCAAGAAAAGAATTTCCGATTTTTTCTCCTATCTTTCTTGCTATTCCGGTTTCAAAAAGTGCGGCACTTACAACACACATTCCGACTACCATCGGCCAGCCTGTTGCGCTGAATCCGCTGTATACTGCGGATAGCTCCATTTCCGGAATAAACATTGCCATTGCTACCGAACCCAGGATAGCAACCACGCTTATCGGCAGTCTGTTCCAGACAAACAAGCCCATTGTAATTAATACAATTATAATTGAAATAATACTAGAATCCATATTATATCCCCCGATATATTTTTATTTTAAACCTCTGCCCAGTCAGCACCCTTCCATTTCTCGTGCTCATATACTGACTTGTCGGCTACATATGGCCACTTTTTACCTTCTGCTACTGCCAGACAGCCCTTGACACACATCTGTGCCATCTTGATTACTGCCTCTCTTGTCTGGGCTGCTGAATGCGGACTTACGATAAGATTTCTGCAGTTTAATAACGGATAATCTGTTTTTGGTGGCTCACTGCAGAATACATCTGTTCCCGCGCCGGCGATAACTCCGTTATTTAATGCTTCTACGAGATCTGCTTCGTTGATGATTCCTCCACGGCTGCAGTTTATTATAAGCGCCGTCGGTTTCATAACAGAAAGCTCCTTCTTTGAGATCATGTTCCTGGTCTGATCTGTGAGCGGTACATGGATTGATACCACATCGCTGTCCTTTAACAGCTCCACATAATCCTCATAATATTTAGCACCATAGCCTTCTACCTGCTCTTTTGTCATAAAAGGATCGTACGCTGCAATGCTCATTCCACAGCCTTTGCAGATTTTGGCTGTTTCTCTTCCAATTGCTCCAAGGCCAAGGATTCCGACTGTCTTTCCCTCAAGCTCGAAAGCCTTCTTTGCTCCACGGATTTCCCAGTTTCCTTTGCACATCTCATTCTGTGCCTCGATAAGATTCTTTGACAATGCAAAAATCATTGCTACCGCATGCTCAGCAACACTTCTGTTGTTGGCTCCCGGTGTGATAACCACCGGGATACCAAGCTCTGTTGCTTTTTTTACATCAACCGAATCGTATCCTACGCCTGTACGTCCGATTACTTTGAGCTTCGGGCTGTTTTCTATAGCATTTGCATCACATTTTGCAATTCTTACAATAAGAGCATCTGCATCCTTCATCTCGTCAAGATAATTGTTCGGATCCTGATTGTCAGCTACATATACATCAGCTATTCCATCTAAAAGCTGCATTCCTTCAGGGCATACAGCCTGTGTCATTACAAACTTCATATTAATTCATCCTCCCCAGAGCTAGTTCATTCCTTTGTCAGCATTCTCTTTTAATACCTTTGCAAGCGCTTCCACGCCCTCATCGCACAGATAGTTGAATGGACGTCTGCAATCGCCAACAGGATATCCGAGCATTGCAACCGCTTTTTTAACAACTGTGTTAGGATTGCCGTATTTGAATACAGCTCTGAAGCTTGCGATAGAATCCTGTGCTGCCTCTGCCTCCTCAAGCTTGCCCTCTTTGAAAAGGTTGTAGATTGATGAAAGCACATGTGGATAAACATTTGAGCATCCTGCGATTCCTCCGACTCCTCCTTCTTTTAATGCAGGAAGAATGAGCGAATCATTTCCTGATAAAACATAGAACTTCTTGTCAAGTTCACGTGTCTCTGTGATATATGCCTTTAAGTTATCCCAGTCACCGCTTGAATCCTTAGCACCGATGATAAGGTCAACATCCTTTGCAAGCTTCTTTACTGTCTCAGGAAGCAGCTTGTTTCCTGTACGGGCAGGAATATTGTAAAGAACAATTGGAGTATCTACATGTTTGGCAACCTCTACATAGTGATCGTATAACTCCTTCTGTGACGCAACCGCAAAGCTTGGAGTGATTATTGAAAGGACGTCAGCTCCGAGCTTTTCTGCCTCCTTGCTCATCCTGATAGTATCCTGTGTTGAAATGCAACCTGATCCAGCATATACAGGTACTCTTCCTTTTACCTGATCAATTGCAGCTTCAAGGACTTCGCATTTTTCTTTTTCATTTAAGATATATCCTTCACCGTTTGTTCCAAATGGGAAAATTCCGTGCACACCGCCATCGATAAGTCTGTCAATCTGTGTTCTGAGCTCGTCAGTGTTGATGCTCTCATCTGCGTTCATTGGTGTTAAAATTGGTGTAATAATTCCTTTTAATTCTGTCTGTTTCATGTTTTTCTTCTCCTTTTAAACTTGTTTAATTTTGTTTATTTTTGATTTAATATTTTGTCTGCAATCTTTACCAGTACATCTTTGGTTCCGAACCCACCTGATTTGGATATTATCTGCTGCACAAATCCGTGATTTTTCAGATTGGAAACAACCACACCCTGTTCTATCTCACATACCGGTGTAATCTGGGTACAGCCTATCAGCTTCATATACCCCATCAAAGTATCGCCGCCTGTCATAAGTATTGTCGTATCCTGCCTATTTGCTGCCAGATGGTCAGCTATGTGTCCATGTGCCGTTGGAATCAGGGTTCTTACATCATTCATAGTCAGCTTATTTGCTTCCATAAAGCCCTTTTTGTCTTCTTCCCGGTCTATGGAATCAATGATGAGACATCTGTCTTTTTCACATTCTTCCTGCATTTTGCGCAAAAACTCCAAGCCCGCCTGCGTGCTGTAATAATCCTTCTGCAATTTTTGTTCTACGGTCATATGGATTCTTGAAAATCCGTGTTCTTCGGCATAGTCAAGCTGATTTTGCGTAATCATATTCAAGCTGCCACATTCCACAAGAAAATTTTCACTCTTCCTATAGCTTTGCGGCTTCACTGCATCAAATCTGAGCTTGTCGGCAAGCGCTTCCGCAAGTGCGGCACATCCGGCAATAATACAAAGCTCATCTTTTTCCTGCAATTCATCAAGCCTTTCTTCTATGTCTTTGTGTTTTTCCACATCGCAGATTACGATACGTTCATCGCTTTTTATATCATTCAAAGCTTCATTCCGCTTAACACAGGCACATTTCAAAGATGTCTGCTGTGCGATAATATCAGGTATGTACGACATCTTTACCGGTTCAAACGGATCCTGCCCGAATACACTTTTTTCAAGAAGCTGTCCCTGTATGTAGTGAGTTCCGTTTACCGTACAGCGGTCTATCTTCGGATACCCCGGCAGAAAATAAACTTTGTCGTGTCTGCTTCCGTCCAAAACTGCCTGAAGCTCACTTCCGATATTCCCGCGGAGCGCAGAGTCCGTCTTTTTGAAAATAATAGGAATCTTAATTGCTTTTGCCCATCCTGTAATATTTTTCACAGCATCATATGCCTTAGCTGCAGGCATTGGTCTGGTCTCAGAATCTATAACCAGAACCTCTGTTGTCTCATCTATATCCCCGATAGCTTCCGGCATTTTTGTAAATACCTGGGTGGCAATTCCCTTATTCACAAACTGGATTCCGGTATCCAATGCACCGGTAAAGTCATCTGCTATGATCAACAGCTTTACCATCGCATTTCCTCCCGCTATTTTTTGTTTACTGCAAGCTTTGTCGCATAGTCAATTGAATTTACAAGGCTTAACTCATTCGATTCGCCTTTTCCTGCAAGGTCAAAGCCTGTACCATGGTCTACCGATACCCTTATTACAGGAATTCCGAGTGTTACATTTACACCTGCTACCGCATCCCATTTCTTTAATTCTTTGTTGTATACAAAACCTTTAACCTTCAGAGGAATATGTCCCTGATCATGGTACATTGCTACAACTATATCATACCAGCCTCCGATTGCCTTAGAGAATATGCTGTCAGGCGGTGTCGGTTTTTTCTCAGGAATATTGATTCCTTCTGCCATTGCCTCATCTATTGCCGGCTGGATTTCCTCAATTTCCTCTGTTCCAAACAGTCCGTTTTCTCCGCAGTGTGGGTTAAGACCTGCCACACCAATCTTTGGATTCTCAATGCCTATCGCCTTGCAGGCATCATTTGCAATTCTTATAACTTCAAGGACTCTGTCCTTCTTTACCTTGTCACATGCCTGCCTGAGAGAAACATGCGTCGATACGTGTACAACCCTCAAATCCTCGTGCGCAAGCATCATTGTGTACTTGTCTGTATGGGTATACTCTGCATAAATCTCTGTATGTCCCGAATAATGATGTCCTGCCATATTTATTGCCTCTTTATTTAAGGCATTTGTGACAGTTGCGTCAATCTCGCCGCTCTGCGCAAGCTCTATTACCTTTACGACATACTGAAAAGCAGCCTCTCCACACATCTTTGATACTTTTCCGAATATGTGTCTGTCCATGTTCACAAGATTCATGTCGTACACATCAATCGTTCCGTACTCAAACTTTGCAGCTTTAATATCGTTAATCGCATGAATCTTTATTTGTCCTTCTTTTCCTGCGATTTTTACTGCCTCTTCCATGCATGCAGCATCACCGATAATCACCGGACGACACTGCTCATATATTTCCGATCTTGATAACGCTTTTACTGAAATCTCAGAACCGTTTCCTGCAGGATCTCCCATTGTAATTCCGATAATTGGCTTTTTCATAGGTCCTCCTTTATTTTAACACCTTAAGATATATGTTTCTGATATTGTCAAGACTTAATTCTTTCATATTGTTTACAAGAAGTCTCTGCTGTTTGCTTCCGGCATCAACAAGGAAATCCAGGTCCTCCGGCTTAACACCGAATTCCTTTAAATCTGTTGGAATGTTTGTAACCTTTACAATGTCAGCAATCTGATCGATCATGTACTGTGCTTTCTCATCCTCAGATTTTCCTGCAAGCTCAGGGTAAACAGCATCGCAAAGTATTGCAAGTCTCTTGCTGCATGCGTCCTTGTTAAATTCCATAACATGTGCAAAAAGTATGGCATTTGATACACCGTGAGCAATGTGATATTTGCCTCCCAGTGGATATGAAAGCGCATGAACTGCTGTTGTTCCGCTTCCTGTAATTGCGACTCCGCCATAGAAGGCTCCGGTCATCATATTGCTTTTTGCTTCCATATTGTCCGGATTGTTATAAGCTTCCCTGATATTGTGGAAAATAAGCTTGGCTCCGGCTGCTGCATAGGTATCGGAAAACGGTGTTGCTTTCTTTGAGGTGAAGCACTCAACCACATGGGCCAATGCATCTACACCTGTTGCTGCCACAATTGATTTTGGAAGCTTTCTGATCATATTCGAATCCAATACCACATAGTCCGGAATCATACTGTCATTTACAATTCCTTTCTTTGACTGTTCCTCCGGAACCGCAACGATTGCATTGCAGGTTGCCTCAGATCCTGTTCCGCATGTTGTCGGAATCATAACCGTCTTAATCTGTTTCTTTGCAAGCATCGGATCATTGAGCAAATCTTTTATAGTATAGTCTGCATCTTTTAATACGCAGCAAAGCTTTGCTGCATCCATAACACTTCCCCCACCGATTGCTATGATAAGATCTCCTGATGCGCTCTCCACTTCCTTCATAACCTTTTCAACATCCTGATATGATGGTTCACAAGCAAGATCATCAAATACCTGATACTCTGTCTTGTTTTCCTCAAGAATCTCTGTCAGCAGATCTAAAAGTCCTGTTGCGCGAATGCCTTTATCCGTAAAAACTATTACTTTTTTTGCATTCTCTTTTTCTATTACCGCTTTCACATTCTCAATGCTTCCTGCTCCGCCAAAGATACATGACGGAATTTTAATCTGATAACTCATATATTACCTCTCCTTTGTTATATTGTTATTCTTGTGTTTTATTTTTGAACATCTCTTTGAACTAATCATATAATATCTGTTTTTTGTGCCTCGTTCAACGCGTTGTTTTGTTATTTTTGTTCTATTTTGAAACATAAACTACATTTATTTGTTGTATTTTGAAACATACTGTAATACAATATAGTTAAATAGTAACAAAACATCACTAGCGCTATCTTCACGTTTCATTTTTAAACATTAAAATAACCACTTAACATTTACAAATCCCAAAAGGAGAAATATATGCAGAAAACCAAGATTCTTGCAGTCGCCCCTTACGAGGGCATGGCTGACATACTTACCGATATAGCACAGTCGCGCGATGACATTGCTCTCACTGTCCAGACCGGTGATCTGTTCACCGGCCGTGATATCGCAATGCAGCTTGCACATAAAAATTACGACGTTATCATTTCGCGAGGCGGTACAGCAGAGCTTATACAATCTGCTGTTGAGCTTCCCGTCATAGATATATCCATCTCTGTTTACGATATACTTCTGAGCATCAAGCTTGCCGAGAGCTACAACGGAAAATTTGTAATTGCCGGTTTTCCCGGAATCACTGCAAATGCACATCTGCTGTGCGACCTGCTTCAATATGATATTGACATAATCACTTTCAAGGACTCGGTAGATGCAGTCAATCGCCTTAAAGAAGCAAAAGAAAACGGCTGCACGCTTGTCCTATGTGACGTGACCGGTGCCAGAGCCGCAAAGGATATCGGATTAAATTATAATCTTGTAACCTCCGGCAGGGAAAGTATAGAAAACGCCGTTGCCGAGGCTGTAAAGCTTGTGCATTCTTCCAATTATGTCCACAAGCAGAAGGATCTGTTCCAGTCGCTTCTGACCGAGGATGACCGCGAATTCTTAATTTACTCGCCTGCAGGTACTCTGTGGTTTTCAAGCATCGCAATAGATGAAATGAATACATCGTTGATGAATTTTGTACAGACATACATTAAGTCATTTTTGAAAGTTTCGAACCAGACCGTTTCGCATCAGATACGCGATAACGTCTATACTCTGTACAACCGCCACCTGATTTACGAGGACCAGAAGTACACTGCAATTACTATATGTAAGAGTCCTGCATTAACCGCCGAGGACGACCCTGGATTTCAGATTTACAATATTGACAACACCTCCTCCAACGACTTTGCTGACGCTTACAACGGAACCGGTAAAGCAGGCAAAATAGCGCAGATAATAGAAGAATACGCTAAAAGCCATCTGCCTGTGCTTATTCTCGGAGAAAACGGAACCGGCAAAGGCAAGGCTGCATCACTTATTTACAAGCAAAGCAACTATAAGCATGCTCCATTTTACAGTATCGACTGCTCTCTGATAAAAGAGCGTAAGTGGCACAGTCTGCTAAACAATGAAAATTCCCCTCTCAATGAAGTTAACAGTACAGTATTTTTCGAAAAAGCCGATGCTCTTAGTCTGGAACAAATTGGTGATTTGTTTCAATATATAGACCAGACGAAGCTTTGCACGAGAATGAGGCTCATAGTCTCTCTTTCTACCAACAACTCCAAACAGCCTGCATTTGCTACAATACGCACTTTCATGGAGAATCATCTTTCCTGCCTTACCATGAATCTCCCACCGCTTCGAGAGCGCATTGACGATTTTTCCGGTATAACCGCGCTCTATCTGCACCGGTTCAATGTCTCCCTCGGGAAACAGATAATAGGCTTTGACGTTGACGCAATGGAAAAAATGCTCTCGTACAACTGGCCTAACAATCTCGACCAGCTGCAGCATGTCCTTAAAGAGCTTGTCACAATAACAAAGACACCATATATCTCCTGTGACACCGTAGAAACTATCCTGAAACAGGAACCCGACTACGGACGCGTCTTTGATGATTCAGTTAAATTTGAGGGAACTCTAGATGAGATAAATTATCAGATCATTCTCCAGGTGTTACACGAAGAACATGACAATAAAGAAAAAACCGCCAGACGGCTCGGCATAAGCCGAAGCACACTCTGGCGGATCTTAAAGAACAATAATTAATGCTTAATCAATTTCTCCCTGTGGGATAAATACCTGAACATCAGCATTCTCGTCAAGCTCTATAAATACTCTTGTATCTTTGCCGACCAATCCCTTAAAATGTCCGGTGAATTTCTCTCCGGACTGGGTTGTTCCGGTAACATCCATGTTGTATACGCTTGCAGCATCTGATGAGATATTAATTGAATCATGGCTGCCAAGTGTATTGACAGTCTGCTCTTTGCCATCGTTCCAGGTTACCTCGATATTCTTAACATTAAAATAAGTCTGGTTTATAAGCCGGATAGTTGTTGTCTCTTTTCCGTCCTGCGCTGCATAAATACAATTAGTACCTATTAACACTCCTGCCATGATAGTAACTAATGCAAACGTAGCAAGAACTTGTTTGTTTATTATTTTATTCATTTCTGAATACCTCCTTATAATGGCACTCCATTATCTTCGCGGATATTTTATCACAAGATATATTAATTAAACAATTGTCAATTAGCTCAAAACTTTTTTATTATTTTATGTTTTTATTGACACTTTTTCAAAGCATTTGACATTATTTTTGGGTTTGTTTTGTACCTAAATTTTATATGAGCGTATTTAGATAAAAATGGACGAAGCATGGTATAAATGATATAATTAAAATGAATGATGGAATAATAAGAAATGGGAGAAACTGTTATGGGATTGTTATATGCAATATTTTCAATTTTTATCACGCTATTTTTCCCAAAGCAAATTACGGATGTGATTTGTTATGGAAGACATCGTGATAGAGAAAATATAAAGAGTAAAAAAATATATTGTCTTATATATGTTTTTTGGACATTATTTTTTGGTTTGTTTTGTCTTATGATGGGTTCGGCATCAGGTGTAAATAATACATTTGATAGAGTTTTGGATTATTATGGATTGAATTTTGGCGAATATGATTATTTTGAGGCGGCGTCCATATATGACGAGCATGATTATAAACATGAAGGTGATTTCACTCTTGTATACTATATCAGAAAAAATGAAGATAATTTAGATGATTTAATTAAACAAATTGTTCAAGAAAATAATTCTATATACAAAAGATATCAGCTCAGTGAAATTGACGTGGTATATGAAACGAATGGTATTTATTACATATGTGAAAAGGGGGAGGTGATTGCAAAGGTAGTAGTAGAAAACGATGGATTGTTAAAAAAAGTAAGTTATCAATGGAGTAGAGAAAAATTAGAACAAAATCTAGGAGGTTAACAGTATTGTTATGAAAAAAATTATATCCTGGCAAGCCTATTATTTTCTTTCATCCCTATCTGTCAATAGTTAGCTGATTCTCAAATGTTCGCTAACTGATTCATAAAACTTAAACAATGGAATGTCTTTATAGTCTATTCCTTCATCCAAGTCTTCTGAATATAACAAAATGGTGCTTTTAGAAGTGTTTTTCATGTCTATATGTAAACACAATACATTTATAAAAAAATAATCGAAATAATGAATTTCACATTTTATTACATCTTGATATTCATATTTATTCCCATTAATATAGAAGAAATCTTCATATATCTCATACTCAAATTCCTTTATGAATAATTTCCTTGTTGCTTTTTGATAAATATATGCTATTCCTACAATCATAAATGCATTCATAAAAATAAATGGAAATCCATTTATATTCAAGCACAACCTATTAATTGAATATTCCTCAGCAAATACTGCCACAATTAACACCAAGAAAAATATAGAAAATCTACCAAATAAGTGCTGTATTTTTATCGTTTCCATATAATATCTCCTCGTATTTGCATAGTAACCAATGTTCCAAATCCATTTTCCTTTTCTACTATATACTTCTTATCAATTTTTCGTTCAAAGCAGGCAAATTCCTTTTTACTGAAAAATAACATAGTCAATGTAATTTCTTCATCTTTTAGTTTCGATATTGTGATCCATGTCTTATGATAACAATCAAGACCTAGAATTTTCTGAAGGTTTTCTTTTAGTCTGGCACTATTTTTTATTTGATTTACTTCCTTGTTAAGTACTAATACAAATCCTATATTTCCAAATAAACTGTAGATATCCATATTTTTTCTATCTGAAAACCATATTATTGGTGTAAAAATAGCCAACGACATACATGCTGCTAAATTTAAGGATATAAAATCAGCACTTACATTTATATCTAGTGCTAATATTACTAATAAACACGCCCATGAAAGTATATTCACAGCTGCCAATATCTTCCACAAAATATTAATTCTTTTCGTCTTTACTAAATAGTATCCCGCAATAAAAATAAGAGCTATGTACATTCCTTCAACAATCTCTTTATTCAAATTCATTACTCCCTTCATGCACTTTAAAATTAATAAAGTAGGTCACGAACGACACTTTCTTGTCATGAATGGCATGTTTTTACCTTGCTTTCTAAAAATATTCAATTGCCATACCATTTTGTTTTTTTACAAGAAAACTGTTAAAAGCTATCATTTCAATAGGTAACACAGCTAAAATGATATACGAAAAGATTCGTGTTATTAATGGCAATCCCATAAACATTGACGGATACAATATTCTAATCACTATTTCAATAATAATTAATATCGCTCCCAACAAAATTCTCCCTTTTTTAAATAATATATCTATTTTGCTCCAATTTGTTTCTTCACTGATTTTTCTATAACACCATTCACTTTGAATGATTCCAACTAACATTCCACCGAAAATCACAAATGAATAATATGGGTGCTCTCTACTAGCAATTATTGCCACCACAAAAAATAGATCAATCACACCTGTGATTAAGTGAATTATTTTCCGGCTCCATCCATTCAAGCGAAAAAACAATGTATATTCTCCAATTAAAAAATTAAGGGGAATCAGGATCGTAATAAGTCCTGACTTTTCGAAATTCAAGTATTCCATATCACTTACCTCTTATATAAGATGATTAAATGGTCAAAAGGTATCATCGATGCATGGCCGCTGCACAGTCTGTTGCATCATGCTGCTTTATAAATGTGTATCGCATTGTTTCCCTTTCGTATGCTATATATTAAAAGCTTATTTTCTAATTTCTTCTGTCTAACAAAGCCTCATTTTTAGAAGCAAATCTTATAAAAAAACTGTTTGGCAACTCTGTATTTTTAAAAATCACAATATAAAATATTATAAGAATCAATTTTGTTACGTTTGATACATTTTCTACATTAACTAACAAAATATCATCCCACTTATAACCAAGAACACTGCCTATAGAACTCGCCAATACATTAAATGCAATAAAAATAAGTAAAAATTGTCTACTCCATATATTTTTTGTCCAAAAAGATTTTATATATTTACGTGATAGTATCAGCACAATAACAGAAACTACTATAAGAACAATGCAAACTAATGGTTTCTTATAAAGTTCAAATATATACTGCAAGCTAAACATGTTTATTAAAATCCCCATGCCGCGTCCGCCAAATATTCCCGATTCATTCAATTCACATTCAATTTTCTTGATTTCTGATATCATAGAAATATAATACACTGCATAAAACATCAAACATCCAATTAATAATAAGCTAATATTCTGAAACTCATCTCCGGCCGTTGTCTTGTCTAATATATAGTAACTAATTATACCTAGTCCCCATATAATAAAATGTACGATATATTTTTTCACTCTTCACCCCTGCATTTAGTTTGTGATATCTCTTATGATATATCACAAACATTAAAATCTTTTCTTATCTTGGAATGCTGAATTAAAGGTCCTATCTGTGTTGCTCCTGATACCTCTACCTTCTTGAATTTGAATAGAATATTAATACAACTCTTATTATAGCCAATATTAATGCACTAATTATAATTACAATTATATTCATAACCATATTATCCGACCACGTAAATCCACTTATACATCCTATAATCGCACATACACACCAAAATTCTATCCACTTTTTTAATTAAGAATTCTTATTTTTTTTCAGCATAATTTCACCCTTATAATAATTTTCACATCATACTTTTCAAATACGTTTAATCAATACTACATAATCTAAAAGCAAATTACTATATATGTCCGTGACATACCAAATAGCATCATTTCCTCTTCATCCATAACAGCATAGCTGCTTGGAAGCACCAATGCTTCATCATAGCACAAAGCGGAACATTATTCTCTAAAACTATTTTTCAACAAGACAACTACTAATCAGTTCTTCCAACATATCGTTGCTGGCATTTGCCGATCTGACACTGGCGGCTATCATCTCTTCTTTTGAAACATCGGTAAAATCAATTTCAAATCTACCATTGTTCAAGCATAACTGCTCAATGTATATTCTCTGAGTCCTTCCATTACCTTCTCTAAACGGATGGATCATATTAATCTCACCCAGGTAATAGGCTAGTCTCTCGCTCATTTCTTCCTTATCGGTTATGTCAGCTAAGAAATTTTCCTTTTTCAGCTTACGATACAAATCATCAAACTGGCTTTCGATAAACTGCACCAAACAGAAAACGGTTCCTTTGGAAATATCAACCGTTCTCGTCTTGCCCGCCCAAGAATATACATCACTGAATAAATGCTTATGTATAGAACAAATATGCTTAAAAGAGAAATCTCCAGTAACGCCTTGACCTACAAGTTCTGCCTGACGCACCGCTGAATAATCTCTTTCAGCCTCATGCAATGTATCTAAATCTCTTATATCCAGTTTATTCTTTAATACATTTGTTCCCGGATAACAGTACTTGGCATCCTGTTCATCTTCATAGAAATAATCATACTCTTGATCCTTCAACCTGCTTCTTGGATACTCTGTATTTCTTATTTAATTCTGAAATTGCATCTGCAGCAGAAACTTTCTTGGTTAAGACATTCCTTACTCTTTGACGACATTCTGCATCAAATGGCATGCTTTCCATTTTGAAGCTGGATTCAATACTGCTTACTCTTCTATCAACTGTCATACGCGTATCCTTTCCCCTTTCCCTTTCACAGAAAGGTATTTGTTCTTCTATAGTATACCACAAAACGCTACATCTATATATACTACAAATTTCCGTATTCACTTTTCTTACCACTTTATACCACTGTGATACGATATTTTGCGATACTTTACGAGGTTTGCAAGCTAATCACTAAAGACCTTCCAGCCCTCGTAAATCAAGCATTTCCGCCACTTTCTGTCATCTACTTCTCATCAACGACCTGGAAAATGAAAAACTTAAGATAATACGACTCCGGTACATTAGCTGAGTTGGCCCACAGTATCGGATGATCCGGTCCCTGTGTGCGGAACTCCACCTGGCGCAGCCTCTTGTGAGTGGCCTTTGCCGCTTCCTTGACCGTTTTTGCAAGCAGCTCCTGCGTCATGAAATGAGAGCATGAGCAGGTAGCCAGAAATCCACCATCCTTAACAAGCTTAAGTCCCTTCATGTTAATCTCGCGGTAGCCCTTTATCGCATTTTTGGTAGCCTCGCGCGATTTTGTAAATGCCGGAGGATCCAGAATGACTACATCATATTTTTCACCATCTGCAGCGAGCCGTGGCAGCTCATCCAGCACATTTGCCACGCGAAACTTCACTGTGTCTGAGAGATTATTTCTCTTCGCATTTTCTGTAGCCTGCTTAACCGCATACTCTGATATATCAAGTCCTGTGACCTCACTTGCCCCCGCAATTCCTGCATTGAGGGCAAATGTACCCATGTGCGTGAAGCAGTCGAGCACTCTTTTCCCCTTGCAGATGCGCTGCATAGCAAGCCTGTTATACTTCTGGTCTAAGAAGAAGCCTGTTTTCTGTCCATTTTCCACATCGACCATATAGTGAACTGCGTTTTCTACTATCTCCACATTTGTGTCAAACTCGGCTCCTATAAAACCTTTTACCTTAGGAAGACCTTCTTTTCTGCGCTCATTTGCATCACTGCGCTCATATACTCCACGAATATTTATTCCGTCCGCCGCCAGCACTTCCTTTAACAGTTCAACGATTTTCACCTTAAACTGCTCCATTCCAAGTGCAAGACACTCCACCACAAGCACATCTGCGTATTTGTCCACTGTAATACCCGGCAGGAAATCAGCCTCTCCAAATATCACACGACAGCAGTTTAAATCAGGTCTGCCGGTTGTACCAATGCCTGCCACACAAGCCTCACCGGCAGTGTCTGTTTCACCTGCTGCAGACACATTGTCATTGCCTCCTGCCATCACCTGCTTGCGATAATCCCAGGCATTTTGCACTCTCATCCTGAGGAAATTGTCATCAATCAGCTGGTCTGCTTTTCTTGTCATCATTCTGATACGGATTTTTGAATTCTGGTTTATGAAGCCGCGCCCCATCGGATATCCGTCAAAATCGTGTACCACAACAATATCTCCGTTTGTAAAGGTGCCTGTGATTGTGTCTATTTCATTGTCAAAAATCCATGCGCCACCTGCCTTTATAGTGCGTCCTTCGCCTTTTTTCAGTGTTACAATTGTATGATTTTCCATATTTGTTCCTCTTCTAAATTACTTCATTATTCCTTGCTAAAATCTGATTATATAGTTTATCTGAAATTCTATAGCCTTTAGAAATAAGTTTATCTGTCGACATTCCATTTCAATTATATGAAATCCCGGCAATATTTACAATACACAAATATTTCTGCAAAACATGCCGATATATATTATGATTAAAGGGTCAAAAGGTATCATTGATGCATGCTTGCATGCAATTCGATGTATACCTTAGTGACCCGCACTACACCGAGAAAGTAG
>OMBL01000136.1_pt1 | contig 41527 bp, 30 predicted proteins | sample 1644871 | NCBI WGS metagenome assembly OMBL01 (sample SAMEA103958115, study PRJEB25191) | human gut metagenome | biome: human-associated habitat [ENVO:00009003]; feature: intestine environment [ENVO:2100002]; material: feces | place: Germany | collected 2013/2015
GCAGTATCCTGCAGACCCTGCTGGGCACCTGCTCTCCCATGACCGGCATTGAGCCGGATTTCCACTGTGACTATGGCTTCAACATCCATACCCACGGCTTGGCGGTCATCAATTATAACTGTGTCATTCTGGATACCTCTCCGGTAAACATCGGAGCAGGTGCCTTTATTGCCCCCGGCGTATGCCTTGCCTGCTCCGGTCATGCCATCGATCCGGAGCAGCGCAGCCACGGCATTGGCACCTCGTCACCCATTACGCTGGAGGAAAACGTCTGGATCGGCGCAAATTCCACTGTCTGTGGCGGCGTTACCATCGGGGCAGGCTCGGTTATCGGGGCGGGAAGCGTCGTCACTCATGACATTCCCGCCGGTGTCATCGCTGCAGGGGTGCCCTGCAAGGTGATCCGCCCCATTACCGAAAAAGATAAGTTCAAGCCGGAGGATATTCTGTTCTGAGAAATCCAGATCGAAAACTCTGAAAAAAGCACTCCGGGGACATTTTTGTTTTTCGCCATGTTTTTCTGCGGGGAGAAGGCATGGTATACTGAGAGCGACAACTCGGAAGTTGGAGGATACACGCATGAAAATTGTAATCATTAATGGAAGTGCCAGAAAAGGAAACACGCTGACAGCAATCAATGCATTTATAAAAGGAGCATCAGAAAAGAATGAAATTGAAATCATTGAACCTGACAAACTCAACATTGCACCATGCAAGGGATGTGGTGTCTGTCAATGCTCTAAGGGATGCGTCGATAAGGATGATACAAATCCTACAATTGATAAAATTGCTGCCGCAGATATGATTCTTTTTGCTACACCAGTTTATTGGTGGGGAATGTCAGCACAATTGAAACTTATCATTGATAAGTGCTACTGCCGTGGATTGCAGTTAAAAAATAAAAAAGTTGGCACGATTGTTGTAGGCGGTTCTCCCGTAGACAGTATCCAGTATGAGCTGATTGATAAGCAGTTTGACTGTATGGCAAAATATCTTTCATGGGATATGCTTTTCAAAAAATCATATTACGCAACAGCCAGAGATGAACTTGAAAAAAACAAGGATTCCATGAACGAACTTGAGGGGATCGGAAAAAATTTATAAAGCACGTTCCAAATTCCAGTTGTGCGCCCAGCTAAGGGTGTGTAGTCAAGCCGGTGGGATTCCGGTTTATCCAAGGTTTAGCCAACCAGATAATAGCGAGTCTTGGGATGATGCCGGTAACGGCATCTGACAAGCGTAGACAGCAAGAAAGCAGGGTTGAATAGTGATTGAGCTTCGAAACGTTAACTTCAGTCGGTCGACGTCTTAACTGGTGCGGAAGACAATATCATGTAATGCGATATGGCGAGTGTTATGTGGCACTGCGGAGTCAGAGAACCAATCATGTTTTACATTATGAATACACATCAACTGGGGAGAACCTGCCATTTCTCGAAGAAGAGTATGAAATTGCAACTGAAAACGGAGTATTTCAAATGAATGGTAGGTGGTCGGACAATCCCATAGTACTGTAGAAATCGGGCAATGCCGATGGAGGGAAGGGGATTGCATAGTAAAGGTCTTACTGAGGACACATTATCCGTACTCAGGGACGGAGGAAATAATGGAAACGAAATTAGTGAGAATAGCTGAGATATCGGCAACATCAAAACATCCTATATTTACATCAGTGTACCACTTGATAAATGAAGATATGCTAAAGCAATGCCATAAGGAATTAGATGGGAACAAAGCAGTCGGAATTGACAAGGTAACTAAGGATGAGTATGGGAAGAACCTTGATAGAAATATCAAGGAACTGGTACAGAGGTTGAAAAACAAATCCTTTAAGCCACTTCCGTCACTGAGGGTATATATACCTAAAGGAAATGGAAAGAAACGACCATTAGGGATTGCTTCCTATGAAGATAAGATTGTACAAATGGCAGTGAAGAAAATACTGGGAGCTATTTATGAACCGAGATTCCTAAACTGCATGTATGGATTCAGACCGAATAGGGGGTGTCACGAAGCAATAAAAGAAGTATACCAACGGATAAGCTATGGAAAAATCAGCAATATCGTAGATGCCGATATCAAAGGTTTCTTTGACCATATCGACCATGATTGGATGATGAAGTTCCTTGAATGGAATATACAGGATAAGAACTTATTGTGGCTAATACGTAAATACCTTAAAGCAGGAATAATGGAGCAAGGAAAATTCGAGCCAACAGAGGAAGGTTCGGCACAAGGCTCAGTAATGAGTCCGATGCTTGCAAATATATACATGCATCATGTGCTGACGCTGTGGTTTAAGCTGGTGGTGCAAAGGGAAATGCAGGGAGAGTGTTTTCTCGTCAACTTTGCGGATGATTTTGTTGCAGGATTTCAATATAAGTCAGAAGCTGAAAGATACTATAAAGAGTTAAAGGAACGAATGGAAAAGTTTGGACTGGAGCTGGAAAGTAGTAAAAGCAGACTGATTGAATTTGGGAGATTTGCAGAGCAGAATCGTAGAGCAAGAGGAGAATGTAAGCCTGAAACATTTGATTTTCTGGGATTTACCTTCTACTGTAGCAAAACTCGAAAGGGAGGTTTCGTGCCAAAGGTACAGACTTCAAGAAAGAAGTTTGAGCAAAAGGTTAGAGCATACAAGAACTGGATTTACGATAATCGAAATCGACCAATGCGAGAAATAATTAAAGAGTTGAACGTAAAACTAATTGGACACTATCGGTATTATGGTGTTACATGGAATTTTCGGAAGATAACAACATTCCTGCACAGAGTACAACAGTTTCTATTCAAAGCCATGAATCGGAGAGGTTGTAGACGGGCATACACATGGAATGGATTTGTGGAAATGCTCAAGTATTACCCATTAGCAAAACCTAAAACGTACTATTGTTTATATTGAAGCGAATGTTACTATGAGGAGCCGTATGCGGGAAAGCCGCACGTACGGATCTGTGAGGGGCTAAGATTGAGAGGTCTTAGTCTACTCGACTGTCAATTAAGGTGACATTGAAAGAGCCAGCCCATTCAAGGTGCTGGCTCTTTCAAAAATTCCATTCTAATAAATCGCACGATAACTTAGTGTAAAAATGAATACCCATTAGTGAAAAATGAATAGAAAATGAATAAAAGCGTGTGTTTCGTATAATTATGAGCTAATATGCATCAGACACACTTTTGTAAAAAGGGAGTTAAAAATTAAGAGCTCCCGATTGACAGCACAAATAGTGTTGTCAGCCGGGAGCTTTAAAGTCTTTATCTGCTCCTTTGTTACGGCCTTTGTGTCATCAAAAGCACGTACACTTCTTCTTGCTTCAAGTAATGCATTAAATTCCATGATAAAAATTAAACCCCGCCCTATTGCCAATTTGATACAAATTTTCCGACTCTAAAATAAATTAAGGAAAAACACATAAAATATTTGAAAAATAAAGTCTGACGTAGTAGAATAGTAACATTGCACGAAAGAATCATGGAGAAACCGAAAGGGGGACAAACATGCATAAATTCAGACAAAAATATATAGGAGACAGGGCATTTTATAAGCGCTATCTCATGCTGGCCATACCAATGATAATCCAGAATGCAATCACAAATCTGGTAAGCTTTCTGGACAACATTATGGTAGGACAGCTCGGAACAGAGCAGATGTCTGGAGTAGCAATCGTAAACCAGCTCATATTTGTGTACAATCTGGCTGTGTTTGGGGCAGTGTCAGCGGCAAGTATATTCGGAGCACAGTATTTTGGCAAGGGAAATCATAAGGGGCATATGTATTCCTTCAGATTCAAGCTGTATGCAGCGCTGCTTGTTACAGCAATAGCGATGACACTGTTTATCACGAACGGAACAGGTTTCATATCACTTTATCTGACAGATACGGCAGGAAACGGTGCCACGGAGGTAGCACTGGCATATGGAAAGGAATATCTGGAAATTGTTATGATAGGTCTCATACCGTTTGCGGTGACACAGGCCTATGCGACAAACATAAAGGAAACAGGACAGACTTTTGTACCGATGATTGCAAGCTTTGCAGCAGTTGGAAGCAATGCGGTGCTTGATTTTCTGCTCATCTTCGGAATAGGACCGATACCAAAGCTGGGTGTGGCGGGAGCAGCTATTGCCACGGTGATGTCGCGATATATTGAGACAATAATAGTTGTGCTGTGGGCACATAAAAACAGGGATAGGAACAGATATCTCGAGGGCGCTTACAGAGGAATAGGAATGCCGTTTGATGAGTTTAAGACTATATTCATCAAGGGACTGCCACTCATGCTCAATGAGCTTTTTTGGGCAGCAGGCATGACAACGGTTACACAGTGTTATTCAGTACGTGGGCTCTCGGTAATCGCAGGTTTAAACATTGCGACAACGATAACAAACCTTTTCAATATAGTGTTTATACAGCTTGGCGCATGTATCAGCATAGTTGTGGGGCAGTATCTTGGAGCCGGTGAGCTTGAAAAGGCAAAGGATGCGGATAACAAGATGATAGTGTTCAGTGTGTTCTGCTGTTCTATAATGGCGGCGGTCATGCTTCTGGTAGGCGGACTTTTCCCTCAGATATATAACACAACAGATGAAATCAAGTCACTCGCAACAAGCTTCATAGCGGTATCAGCGATAATTATGCCATTTTGTGCATTTACACATTCGTCGTATTTCACACTCCGCTCAGGCGGCAAGACACTGGTCACATTTCTGTTTGACTCCGTATTTACGTGGGTGATAGTGGTGCCGGTGGCATTTGTGCTCGCCAAATACACAGCACTTGGCATAGTAGCAGTGTACTTCCTTGTGCAGGCCACAGAGCTGATAAAGGTAGTCATCGGATACTTCATGGTGAAAAGCGACGTGTGGCTCGTGCAGATGGTATAGGAATGTAAGGCATTATCTTGCGGAAAAGTAAAATAAAAGTTATACTGTAGCAAAAGTCAGCGTAACAGTTCTAACCCAGAATGAAACGGAGCATAAAATGAGCGAAGAAAAACAGCACAAGCGCCGCGTGCACTATAGCGGAAAATATCCCAAAAAATTTGAGGAAAAATACAAGGAATTAAATCCGGAAAAATACAAGGATACAATTGAGCATGTCATCAGCAAGGGAAATACCCCTGCGGGCATGCACATATCCATAATGGTAAAAGAAATCATAGATTTTCTGGACATAAAGCCGGGACAGACAGGCTTTGATGCCACACTCGGATACGGTGGCCACACAAGGGCAATGCTTGAAAAGCTTGAAGGACATGGACATATGTTTGCTACAGATGTTGACCCAATCGAGTCTGAAAAGACAAAAAAGCGTCTCGCGGAAGCAGGTTTTGGAGAGGATATTCTCACCATAAAGCTTCAGAACTTCTGCACAATAGATGAGATTGCAAAGGAAGTAGGAGGCTTTGATTTCATACTTGCCGATCTGGGAGTTTCATCAATGCAGATAGATAATCCTGAGCGTGGATTTTCGTTTAAGGTGGATGGACCGCTGGATCTGCGTCTTAATCCAAATGCCGGTATCAGTGCAGCAGAGCGGCTTGATAATATATCCCGTGAGGAGCTTTCGGGTATGCTCTATGAGAACTCAGATGAGCCGTATTGCGAGGAGCTTGCAAAGGCAATCACAGACGAAATCAGGAAGGGCAACCGCATAGATACGACCACAAAGCTTCGTCACATTATAGAGCAGACACTCGATTTTCTGCCTGAAAAGGATAATAAGGACATCATCAAAAAGACCTGTCAGCGCACATTCCAGGCGCTCCGCATAGATGTAAACCATGAGTTTGAGGTGCTATATGAGTTTATGGAAAAGCTTCCGGGAGCATTAAAGCCCGGTGGAAGAGCTGCCATCCTTACCTTCCATTCAGGAGAGGACAAGCTGGTCAAAAAGGCACTCAAGGCAGGATATAAAGCAGGAATATACAGCGACTATTCCAAGGATGTGATTCGTCCATCAGCACAGGAATGTGCTCAGAACGGACGTGCCAGGTCCACGAAGATGCGCTGGGCGGTCCGTGCGGAATAGAAAAGAATAAAAATAGTTCTAAAACACTATTGCTTTATTGAGAAAAATAGTCTACTATGAACGTGTTATATGACTGACGGATAAGTGGAATAACCACATGAAATATAACAAATAAGAGCCGACCGTCTGGGCGATAAACCCGGACAGTTGGCTCTTTTTGATTATAAAATCAGCCATAGTCGTATAAATAACCAGGGAATGTATCTCAAAAGAAACAACAGGGATATTGACAAAAATACTGTAGTAAGTATATACTAACCACAGTTAAACAAAACTAATCAAACGAAGTAACATTCATACATTTTAAGGAGGATATTACAATGATAGAAATGAAAGAGTGGGATGGATTTGAAGGACGTCTTTGGAAAGAGGAAATCAACGTCCGTCAGTTTATTCAGGACAACTACACTCCATACGATGGAGATGAGAGCTTTTTAGCTGATCCGACAGATGCTACAAACAAGCTGTGGGATGCGCTTCAGAAATTACAGAAAGAGGAGCGTGCCAAGGGCGGAGTTCTTGACATGGAGACAGAGGTTGTAACAGGAATCACAGCTTACGGCCCTGGATATATAGATGAGTCATTAAAGGACCTCGAGCAGATTGTAGGTCTTCAGACAGATAAGCCGTTAAAGAGAGCATTCATGCCTTACGGTGGAATCAAGATGGCAGTACAGGCTGCTGAGACATATGGTTACAATGTAAGCGACAAGCTCAAGGAAATTTTCACAAAATATCATAAGACACACAACACAGCAGTATTCGATGCATACACACCTGAGATGATGAAGGTTCGTCATGCAAAGATCCTTACAGGTCTTCCTGACACATACGGCCGTGGACGTATCGTAGGCGATTACCGTCGTGTAGCATTATACGGACTTGATTATCTCATCGAAGAGAAAAAGAAGGATAAGGCAAACTGTGGCTGTGGACAGATGACAGATGATGTTATCCGTTTAAGAGAGGAAATCGCAGAGCAGATTAAATGTCTTGAGGATATGAAGAAGCTTGCAGAGATTTACGGATATGATATCTCAAGACCTGCAACAAACGCAAAAGAGGCAGTTCAGTGGTTATACTTCGGATACCTTGCAGCAATCAAGACACAGAATGGTGCAGCAATGTCAGTAGGACGTGTATCTACATTTCTTGACATTTACATCAAGAGAGATATGGACAAGGGCATCCTCACAGAGCAGGAAGCACAGGAGCTCATCGACCATTTTACAATGAAGCTTCGTATGGTTAAATTTGCACGTATCCCTTCATACAACCAGTTATTCTCAGGTGATCCTGTATGGGCAACACTTGACGTGGCAGGAACAGGTGTGGACGGACGTTCAATGGTTACAAAGACAGACTTCCGTTTCCTCCATACATTAGAGAACATGGGACCTGCACCGGAGCCAAACCTCACAGTATTCTACTCATCAAAGCTTCCTCAGACCTTCAAGGATTATGCAGCCCGCATCTCAATTGAGACAAGCTCAATCCAGTATGAGAACGATGACGCAATGAAGCCGGTATGGGGCGATGATTATGCAATCTGCTGCTGTGTATCTGCAACACAGACAGGTAAAGAGATGCAGTTCTTCGGAGCACGTGCAAACCTTGCAAAATGTCTCCTTTACGCTATCAACGGTGGTGTTGATGAGAAATCAGGTGAGCAGGTAGGACCAAACTACGCACCTATCACAGCAGAGTACCTTGACTATGACGAGGTAATGGCGAAATACGACAAGATGATGGACTGGTTAGTAGACATCTATGTAAATACATTAAACCTTATCCAGTACATGCATGACAAATACTACTATGAGGCAGCAGAGCTTGCACTCATGGATACAGACTTAAAGAGAACATTTGCAACAGGAATCGCAGGATTCTCACACGTAATCGATTCTCTTTCAGCAATCAAATATGCAAAGGTCAAGGTAGTACGTGACGAGAGCGGACTGGCAAAGGACTTCGAAATCGAGGGAGAGTTCCCTAAATATGGAAACGATGATGACCGCGCGGACGAAATCGGTGTATGGCTTCTTAAGACATTCATGGACAAGTTAAAGAAGCATCACACATACCGTGATTCAGAGCCTACAACATCAATCCTTACAATTACATCAAACGTAGTATACGGAAAAGCTACAGGAGCAATGCCTGACGGACGTAAAGCAGGAGAGCCGCTTTCACCGGGAGCAAACCCATCATACGGCGCAGAGCAGAACGGACTTCTCGCATCCTTAAACTCACTCACAAAGCTTCCATATGAGTGGGCGCTTGATGGAATCTCAAATACACAGACCATCAATCCGGGAGCACTCGGAAACAACGAGGGAGAGAGAATCGACAACCTTGTAAACGTAATGGACGGATACTTCGATCAGGGTGCACATCACCTTAATGTAAACGTATTCGGTAAAGAGAAGCTCATCGATGCAATGGAGCATCCTGAGAAGGAGGAGTACGCAAACTTCACAATCAGAGTATCAGGATACGCAGTTAAGTTCATCGACCTCACAAGAGAGCAGCAGCTCGATGTAATCTCACGTACATGCCACGAGAGAATGTAATATAAAAAAATATCCAACATTCCAGAATGTGCAGGCCAAGTGCCTGCATATTCTGATTTTCTAAATAACACCACAGCGTAAGGAATTTTCGGAAGGTGTGTAAAAGCCGGTCGCGTCAAGCATAGAAAACCTAAATCATAATTCATACAGCCTCTTAGCCCGAAGAACCTGAGCATTGCTAAGTCCCGGTCGGCGGGTTGCCGAAAATTCCGTACCATAAAATAAAAGTAGTAGCAACAACCTGAAGGAGGTAAAACATGGGAGAAACACTAGGAAGAGTACACTCGGTAGAAAGCTTTGGCTCAGCCGACGGCCCGGGAGTGAGATATATAGTATTTTTGAAGGGCTGCAATATGCGCTGTAAATACTGCCATAACCCGGACACATGGGCCAAATGCGGCGAAAATGACGGTGTAAAGCTGATGACACCGCAGGAGGTGCTAAAGACCGCCATGCGCTATAAAGCGTACTGGAAGCAAACAGGCGGCATCACAGTAAGCGGAGGTGAAGCACTTTTGCAGATAGACTTTGTCACAGAGCTATTTAAGCTTGCAAAGGAAAAAGGTGTAAACACATGCCTTGACACATCAGGAAATCCATTTACCGTGGAAGAACCGTTTTTCGGCAAATTTAATGAGCTGATGAAATATACAGATCTCTTCATGCTGGACATCAAGCATATAGATGACGAGGAGCACAAAAAGCTTACGGGACAGACAAATAAGAATATCCTTGATATGGCACAATATCTCTCAAAAAACGGTAAAAAATTGTGGATACGTCATGTGCTTGTGCCTGGAATCACCACGGATGAGAGATATTTAAATCAGCTTAGAGAGTTTATCGACACACTTAAAACAGTGGACAGGGTTGAGGTGCTGCCGTACCACACACTTGGCGTGTTTAAGTGGAAGGAGCTTGGTATACCGTATCAGCTTGATGGGGTGGAGCCTCCGACAAAGGAACAGATAGAATGTGCAAAAAGAATATTAAATTGTCAGAATTAGTTTTTAAATACCATTGCTAACAACTCATTAAGTTGATAAAATATAATAAGTGGAGAAAAATAAGGCAGAACGAGGCGAGTATAATGAGCAGTATAGTAATAGGAACACTGTATGGGCAGATGAGTTTTATGTGTCTGCTGATACTGGGAGTCATATGTTTCAGATTTATGAAATCTGATGATAAAACATACAGCAACCATCAATTTCTGACAGTAGGCATGCTTACGGTGGCAGCGGTTGTGGTGGATTATATTATAGCTATCATAGTATATGACCTGTGGGCGCCGGAAAAACTGGTACTGGACACATTTACGGTCATTTACTTTATATTGATAGCGCTGCTATCATATCATTGGTTTTTGTATTGTGAGGCAGAGCAGCAATCTGTATTTATCCGGCTTAAATCCGGAAGAATCGTGCGCATAGCAGCGCAGGCTGCCATATGTATCATGATGATTACGGTCATGTATCTGAAGTGGACAAGCTTCAGGAATGAGATGATTACAGAAGCTGTTATAGCATTTATACCGGCTATATATAGCTGCATCAGGGCATTTTACAAGTCATTTCTGCCAGAAAATTATGTGAACCGCGATAAATACAGGCGCATGGCTTCGTTTGCAGTGCTGCCTGTTATTATGTTATTTATCCAGTATTTTACACCGATGCTGCCTTCGTTTGTATGTGGGGTGACACTTGGCTATATGCTTGTGTACAGTAACAGCCAGAAATCACTCATTTCCACAGATTTACTGACCGGTATGAACAACAGGAGTGCTTTTGATAAATATATCAGTGCAAAGGTAAGGGCAGGGGCAGGGTCAGGCCATAGCAAGCTGTATCTTTATGTGATAGATGTTGATGATTTAAAATCAATAAATAAGGAATACGGTCCACTCGAAGGAGACAAGGTGCTTGTGGCGACAGCTTTTGCGTTGAAGGCGCTTGCGGCAGAGTATGATTTTTATATAGCCAGATTTGATGCAGATGAGTTTGTAGTCGCCTTTGATACGACAAGCGGGAATATGATGCAGCTCATTCGCAAAAGGATAGAAGAGCGGGTTCCTGAGACTGCGCAAAATATGCAGCTTGAGGCACCGGTGACTGTCACAATCGGAGTGGCAAAATACACAGGTCAGAGTATGCCGGCATGGATAGCTGAGGCACATATGGCGCTTGAGAACGCACGTACCTTAAAAGAGGGAAAAGGAAGGTCGGAAAATAAACTTCAAAAAGAATTGTTTGACGCGACAGACATGCTGTTATCGGAAGCCGAGGTACGTCATGAGAGCTCTGATGAGCTTGACCTGGATGGCCTAGATGAGAAGCTTTTTCCGGTGTTATCAGAGGCATCGCAAAGAATATATATGTTTGTCACAAATATGGAGACCAATGTGACCAGATGGTCCAAAAATGCATTTGGTTTTATGGGAATTGACAGTGAATATGACTTAAACACAGAGGACAGATGGAAAAGCAAAATACATCCGGATGATATAATGATGTACCAGAAGGAAGTGGATGCGGTACATTCGGGGAAAAAGGATGCATTTAATCTCACCTACCGTGTAAGGGATGAGGATGGAGTGTTTGTGAGCTGTACAGGTCATGGCCGCATAATAAAGGGTGTGGATGGAAGTCCTGATATTTTTGCAGGCTCAATACTGAATCATGGCATATCGGATTCGGTTGATTCTGTTACCAACCTCTGGAATATGAAGATGCTTGGAAGCTGTCTGAATGACTATATTTTCAGATATGAGTCGGCAGCAGTGCTTATCATCGGAATAACAAAGTACGGACACATCAATGATACCTACGGATACGAACTGGGCAATGAGGTATTGAAGAATTATGGCGATGAGCTTTTAAAGCTAGTGACCGGAGACCTTCACGTATTCAGAATGGATGGAACAAAGTTTGCATTCATCAAGCCATATGCAGAGCCTGATGAGCTTAGTGAGCTTTACCTTAAGGTGAAAAAAGTAGCTGAGGCTGGGGTGAAGCTTGGCGATGGAATGGTTCAGCTTAGGCTGGCAGGTGGAGCAGTGACAGCAAAAAACTACTCCGGAACACCGTATAATCTGCTAAACAGCGCCACATATGCACTCAGCATATCAAAGCATGAAAAGCACGGAGACCTTGTATTTTTTGACAGTACCATAATTCATGACAATATGAAAAATATGGAGCAGATTGCGGAAATCCATAAGAGCGTCATGGACGGCTGTAAGGGATTTTTCCTGTGCTATCAGCCGATAGTCAGCGCCACGGACGGAAGGATAGTCGGAGCTGAGGCTCTTATCAGGTGGAAGAATGAGAAGTACGGACTTGTGCCGCCGGATTCATTTATCCCATGGCTTGAGGAGGATCCTTGTATTTACATACTCGGAAACTGGATTATTGAGACCGCGCTTGTGGCTGCAAAGAGATTCAAAAAGTTCATACCTGATTTTTTCATAAATGTAAATATAGCGGCCACACAGCTTGAAAATACGGCATTCCGCACAGATGTGCTCAATATGGTTGAGAGACTTGATTTCCCGAAAGAGGATCTTTGGATAGAGCTTACCGAAAGATGCAAGGATTTAGACCACGATTTCTTAAAGAGGGAGATATCCTTTTTCAAGGAGCATGGTATACAGATAGCGTTAGATGATTACGGAACAGGCTCGGCATCACTGAGTCTGGCGCTGGAGCTTCCGGTGGGCGAGATAAAGATAGACCGATCATTTACGAAGGATGTCATGGATGATGAATTAAAGCAGGAGATTGTCGAGTCCATTCTTGTTTTCACCGGACGTATCAGGATGCGTTCGTGTATAGAGGGAATTGAGACTCATGAGATGGCGGAGTTTTTGAAGCAGTTTGGACCTATGTACTATCAGGGCTACGCATACTCCAAGCCTGTTGAGGAGGAGACATTTATGTCTCTCATAAAGGAACAGTCGGGCAAATAAACGGATATGCTTGCGTATCGCAACTGTAAATGTGCTGAACAGTTAAAATTTACAATAACAATTTGCGGGAGTTACAACATGGGAAAACCAGATATCATTTATGAAGACAACGACATAATCGTCTGCTGCAAGCCGGCGGGAATTGCTACACAGACCAGGCGTATAGGGCAGCAGGATATGGAGAGCTTCATAAGAAATTACAGGGCGGCTAAAAATGAGCCGCCTTATGTCGGCATAGTGCACAGACTCGACCAGCCGGTAGAGGGAGTGATGGTATTTGCCAAGAATCAGAAAGCAGCGGCTTCTTTAAGCAGACAGATAAAGGAGCATACAACTGAGAAATATTATCGTGCGGCAAGCAGAGGGCAGGGGGTGTCAGGAACATATAAGGAAGAAGATAATCATGCCCCGGCATGGCATACTCTTACAGATTATATTTCATTCGACAAGCGTACCAATACATCAAAAATCACAAGCGAAAAAGACAGGCTGGCAAAAAAAGCTGTGCTTCAGTACAGGATAATATCAAATGAATGCAATAAAACAGAATTTGACATAAAGCTTCTCACCGGAAGGCACCATCAGATACGTTTGCAGCTTGCAAATATTGGCTATCCACTGATAGGAGATACCAAGTATGGGAAGCCTGCCTCAAATAACTCAGGAACGGGAAGCAAATCCGGACGCACCGGTGGCGGTGTGAGGGAGCAGCTTGCACTTTGCTCCTACAAGCTTGTTTTTGACCATCCTGCGACAGGGGAGAGGATGACATTTGAATTACCATAGTGCTGTTGGGAATAAGATGAATTAAAGTGTATGGTCTTTTTTATATGAAGAAAAATACAGTAGACAATATTATTTATATTATCTATTATAAGTTCATAGGTTAGTTACTTGAGTGGTTAACCATGCAACCATACCGCAAATATGAGCGAAATTAGCTGTGTAGCAGCGATGCTAAACAGAGTGCAGATAAAGTACAAATATCGTGCGGTTTTGCGAATGTGTGTGGTGGTTCTGGATAGTTACGATAATAAAAAGTACAACAAGTAGGTAATTGCGGAACAAGTGCGCACTCCTGATTAAAAAGCGGTAAGAATTCTGCAACGGAATAATTAATGAAGATGATAACATACGTTCCGGTCATTCCATGGCTGTTCAGGGATATGCCACTATACAAAGCAAAAGCTCTGGAAATCAACTCCATACTTTAATGGTATTTGATGGTTGGAATGAATATGTACGATATTTAAATTTAGATTTTGGAAACTGGACTGATTTGCGAGGTACAACTTTTAATGGATAAAAAAAAGCGACTACTTATTCTAATATTTGTATTAATATTAAGCGGAATTGTTGTGATATTCATACATAAAAATGGTTCCATGAAAGGAGATTCTATTATGGAAGAAAATGCTATTTCCGGAGATGATAATACTCATTGGTTCCATTCAAACGGTATCATCACATCCATAGATAACTCTCAAAAAAAAATCTGTGTTGATATCAGTCAAAAAAATAATTTTTTTGATGGTACCAATATTACATTAAATTGCAACAAATCATCTCTCGACATTACATATTTAGAGGCTGGTCAAGAAATTACTTTCTATTTCTTTGAGAATAATGTACTTGACACTGAAGTTGCAATAGAGAAACTAAATATCGTTACACCATAACCTTTAGGGATTAGATAGTGTTCATCTAATCCCTTTTATTATGCTATGACATAATATTGGCACATCTCTGTGATTGAAGTGTAAATTTACACATGCTACAATAAGTATTGCTTATAGTTTTCTTTATTTTCAGCACCTATAAATGGTGCTTTTTTGTACCCGTAATTCATTCAATCACTGACAACTTGTTCTAAGTATTTTATACGTACAGCATACTTAACCATATACCAAACGTAAACTGTACATACAGCCATACGTATAACGTTTTCTATTTGTATAGAAAAGAGGCGGAGCATGTGAATGAAATTCTGAATCAGGAGAAATCAATCTATATTCAGATAAGCGAAATGATAGAAAACGACATACTGCGGGATGTGCTTTTGGAGGATGAGCGCGTGCCGAGCACAAACGAGCTTGCAAAGCTGTATGCGATAAATCCGTCTACAGCGGCAAAGGGCATAAATATACTTGTGGATGCAGGAATTTTGTATAAGAAAAGAGGGATTGGAATGTTTGTGAGTGACGGAGCAAAGGAAGCAATAAGGACAAAGCGGAAAGCCCGTTTTTGTTGAAGCTGAACAATATGACGTAGCGAAAAAATAAAAACTAGAAAATTTTCGTCTACATGACGAAAAACAGTAAAATTTTTAATGTTTATCGAAAAATATTCTATAGTGATTCCCGAAATATTTTTGTATACTAGCCTTACCAACAAAACAAAGGGGGACAAAAATATATGAAGAAAAAATTTGTTGCAATCATGATGGTAGCTGCTATGGCAGCGTCAATGGCCGCTTGTGGATCAGATGGGGGTTCTTCTGATACACAGAAAGGGGGAAGCAGCACAACGACATCAGATGTTGCAAACAAGGACAAGCCACTTGTGTGGTTCAACCGTCAGCCATCAAACAGCTCAACAGGAGAGCTTGACACAACAGCACTCAACTACAACAAGGATACCTATTATGTAGGTTTCGATGCTAATCAGGGAGCTGAACTTCAGGGAGAAATGGTAAAAGAGTATATCGAGAAGAACATTGATACGATCGACAGAAATGGGGATGGCGTTATCGGATATGTACTTGCAATCGGTGATATCGGACACAACGATTCAATTGCAAGAACAAGAGGTGTTCGTAAAGCTCTTGGAACAGGCGTAGACAAGAGCGGCGAGATTGACAGTGCACCGGCAGGAACAAACTCAGACGGAAAAGCAGCTGAGGTTCAGGACGGCAAGATTACTGTAAACGGCAAAGACTATGTAGTAAGAGAGCTTGCTTCACAGGAGATGAAGAACTCAGCAGGAGCTACATGGGATGCAGCTACAGCTGGTAATGCAATAGGAACATGGACAGCATCATTTGGTGATCAGATCGATGTAGTTGTTTCAAATAACGATGGTATGGGAATGTCAATGTTCAATGCATGGTCAAAGGACAACAAGGTTCCAACATTCGGATACGATGCCAACAGTGATGCAGTAGCAGCTATCGCAGAGGGCTATGGCGGAACAATCAGCCAGCATGCTGACGTTCAGGCTTACCTCACACTTCGTGTACTTAGAAACGCACTCGATGGTGTAGATATTGATACAGGTATCGGCACAGAGGATGATGCAGGAAACGTATTAAGCGATGATGTATATGTTTACAAGGATGATGAGAGATCTTACTACGCATTAAACGTAGCAGTTACAGCAGATAACTACAAGGATTTCACAGATTCAACAGTTGTATGGGCACCTGTTTCAACACAGCTTGATTCAGCAAAGCACCCTACAAAGAAGGTATGGCTGAATATCTACAATGCTTCAGATAACTTCTTAAGCTCTACATATCAGCCACTCTTACAGAAGTATGATGATCTCTTAAATCTTGATGTTGAGTACATCGGTGGTGATGGACAGACAGAGTCTAATATCACAAACAGACTTGGAAATCCAAGCCAGTACGATGCATTCGCAATCAACATGGTTAAGACAGATAATGCAGCTTCTTATACAGCTCTTTTGAACCAGTAAAAGTATTTAAAGCACTTAGTTGGGGAGGGAAAAATCTCTCCCCAAAATAAAGTGTATACAGACGACAGCAAATATAGAGTTAGGAGCAGGAAGTATGGGCGATAAGAATAATGAAAACATCTTATCGATTCGTGGCATGAGCAAGTCATTTGGACGAAACAGGGTTCTTGACCACATCAATTTAGATGTGAAAAAAGGTACTGTAATGGGTCTCATGGGGGAGAACGGAGCCGGTAAGTCGACAATGATGAAATGTCTTTTTGGTACATACCAGAAGGACGAGGGAACTATATATCTGGACGGAAAAGAGGTAAGCTTTTCAGGTCCTAAGGATGCACTGGAAAATGGAATAGCGATGGTGCATCAGGAGTTGAACCAGTGTCTTGAGAGAAATGTCGTAGACAATCTGTTTCTCGGAAGATATCCGGTCAATTCATTTGGTATGATTGATGAGGGACGCATGAAAAAAGAAGCGTCTGAATTATTCAGAAAGCTGGGAATGACAGTTAATCTCGAGCAGCCGATGAAAAATATGTCAGTATCACAGCGACAGATGTGTGAGATTGCAAAGGCAATATCATACAACTCAAAGGTTATAGTATTGGATGAGCCTACATCATCACTTACGGTACAGGAGGTTGAAAAGCTGTTCCAGATGATGAGGATGCTTCGTGACCAGGGTATTTCACTTATCTATATTTCTCACAAGATGGATGAGATTTTTGAGATATGTGATGAGATTTCGGTTCTTAGAGATGGAAATCTGGTCATGACAAAGAGCACAAAAGAAACAAATATGAATGAACTGATTGCAGCGATGGTTGGACGAGTACTGGAGAACAGATTCCCTCCGGTAGACAACAAACCAAAGGATGTAATCTTGTCAATACAGCATCTTTCGACAAAGTACGAGCCACATCTGCAGGACATCACATTTGATGTGCATGAGGGGGAGATATTTGGACTATACGGACTTGTCGGAGCAGGTCGTACAGAGCTTCTTGAGACGATTTTCGGAATCAGGACAAGAGCTGCGGGACGAGTATATTTTAAGAACCAGCTTATGAATTTCACCTGTGCAAAGGAGGCTATGGACTATGGCTTCGCACTTATCACAGAGGAAAGAAAAGCAAATGGACTTTTCCTTAAGGGAAACCTCACCTTTAACACAACAATCGCAAATCTCGGTTCTTATAAGAATGGACCGGCACTTTCAGACAGCAAGATGACAAAGGCCACCTCTGATGAGATAAAGATTATGCACACAAAGTGTATGGGACCGGAGGATATGATTTCGGCTCTGTCAGGAGGAAACCAGCAGAAGGTTATCTTTGGTAAATGGCTTGAAAGAGGACCGCAGATATTCATGATGGATGAGCCTACAAGAGGTATCGATGTAGGTGCCAAATATGAGATTTACGAGCTGATAATCAATATGGCAAAGCAGGGTAAGACAGTCATTGTAGTTTCATCTGAGATGCCTGAGATCCTTGGTATAACAAATCGTATCGGAGTCATGTCAAACGGACGGCTCTCAGGAATTGTCAATACAAAGGAAACCAATCAGGAAGAACTGCTGAGACTCAGTGCAAAGTACCTATAATAAAGGGAGAAGACGGATATGGCTAATAGTAAGATTTTAACGGCTGAGCAGGAGCGTGCTCTGCGCCAGCCTATCGACGAATATGTTGGTGGAATACAAAAAGAAATTGATGCACTCAGAAAAGACGGAACTACAAAGGTTGTAGAGTGTCAGTCAGCGATAGCAGGCATCAAGAGAGATAAAACTCTTTCAAAGGGCGAGAAAGAGTCAGAAATAGCAGCCTGCGAGAAAGAGCTTGCAAAGGCAAAGGCTGTTGAGGCAAAGAACAAGGATGAGATTTCAAAGCTCATTGCCAAGGCTGAAAGCTATTTAAAGGAAAATTTTGATTCAAAGTATTACAATGCCGTTAAGGCAAGCTGTGAGGCGGAAAAGGCAGAGGCGCTTGCTGCTCATAATGAGAGAATGGCAGAGCTTGATAAAAAGCACAAGGCTGCTCTTGCAAAGACATCAGACAGCACTGAGATAAAGGAAGAAAACTACGTACACAAGAATCGTATTTCCAATGAGAAGCTTGAGCTCGAGAAAGAGTATCAGACGATCAAGGACAAAAAGCATGAGGCATACAGCTACAAGTATCACCTGATTGATATGCTTCGTCTTTCAAAGTTCACATTTATGGAGAAAAGAGCTCAGAAATGGGAGAATTACAAGTATACGTTCAATAGGAGAAACTTCCTGTTACAGAATGGTCTTTATATTGCAATTATACTTATATTCATAGCGCTTTGTGTCATAACACCGATAAAGAAGGGCACACCTCTTCTGACATACAACAACATACTGAATATTCTTCAGCAGGCTTCACCGAGAATGTTCTTAGCACTTGGTGTTGCAGGACTTATCCTCTTAACAGGAACGGACCTTTCTGTTGGACGAATGGTTGGTATGGGTATGACAACAGCCACAATCATCATGCATCAGGGTATCAATACAGGCTCTGTATTCGGTCATATATTTGACTTTACAGGAGTACCAACAGGTGCAAGAGTGGTTATCGCATTACTTGCATGTATCGTGCTTTGTACATTCTTCACAAGTATTGCAGGATTTTTTACAGCGAAGTTTAAGATGCATCCGTTTATTTCAACCATGGCCAACATGCTTGTTATCTTCGGTATCGTAACATATGCTACAAAGGGAGTTTCATTCGGTGCTATTGAGCCAGTTATCCCTAACATGATTATTCCAAAGGTAAATGGTTTCCCAACCATCATCATCTGGGCAGTAGCAGCAATCGCAATTGTATGGTTTATCTGGAACAAGACAACATTTGGTAAAAACCTCTACGCAGTAGGAGGAAACCCGGAGGCAGCAGCAGTTTCAGGTATCTCAGTATTTGCAGTAACTCTCGGCGCATTCGTGATGGCCGGTATCCTTTATGGATTTGGCTCATGGCTTGAGTGTGCAAGAATGGTTGGTTCAGGTTCAGCAGCTTATGGACAGGGCTGGGACATGGATGCAATCGCAGCCTGTGTAGTTGGTGGTGTATCATTCACAGGTGGTATCGGTAAGATATCAGGTGTTGTAACCGGTGTATGTATCTTCACAGCACTCACATACTCTCTTACAATCCTTGGTATTGATACAAACCTTCAGTTCGTATTCTCAGGAATTATCATTCTTGTAGCAGTTACACTTGACTGTCTGAAATACGTTCAGAAGAAATAATATCGCAAGAAAATTTCTTTTTCATACTTCCAAAATGATCAGCAGAGATGTCAGGGTGGCATCTCTGCTTTTTGCTTTAATAGTTACACTTTTGTTTATGTAAAGCTATAAAAGAATATATCAGATGTGGTATAATATAGTATAAACAGAGTAACTATTCAGAATAGTTACCCGGTATAGCAGGGAGAAAACATAAAATGTATACATTATTACTGGTTGATGACGAAGAGGATGTAATAGAGGTAATCGAGAGAAAGGTATCCTGGGAGCAGATTGGTTTTCATGTGGTAGGACATGCGGGAAATGGCTTCAAGGCGCTTGAAATGATGGAGGACATGCAGCCGGATGTTGTGATGACTGACATACGTATGCCTTACATGGACGGACTTGAGCTGTGCAGTAATATCAGGCAGAGGTTTCCTGCGACGAAGCTCTTGCTTTTCACAGGCTTTGACGATTTTGAGTATGCAAAGGAGGCTGTGCATCTCGAGATAGAGGAGTATATTTTAAAGCCACTCAATCTGGCTGAAATCACGGAGGTATTCAAAAAGCTTAAGACAAAGCTGGATGATGAGCTGAATGAGAAGAAAAACACAGACATATTGAAGCAGTATTATGCAGCATCGCTGCCTGTTTTGCAGTCAAATTTTTACACGACACTTATCGAGGGACGCATACCGGAAAATGAGCTGGGCAGGTACATGCGTGACTATAAGATTATGCTTGAGGGACCATATTACTGCTGTATTATCATACATACCTCCGCAAGTCAGATGCCGCAGGGCATGGATATCAGACTGCTTGCAGTGTCAGTAGAGAGACAGGCACAGGCTGATTTAAAGGAGCGCTGGAATGGCAGGATTTTTAACTATCTCGGTGATACGGTCATGATAGCCCAGCTTGTGCAGCAGGAGGATATCTCTGAGCTGACAGATGAGTGTGACAGATTTTGCAAATATGTAAATCATGTAATGGGAGCAAAGGTAACTGTCGGAATCGGGCAGGTGTGTGAAGGTATACAAGAGCTGGTGAGCTCTTATCAGAGTGCGAGGGAGGCAGTATCCTACAGGGTGCTTTATGGCAGCAACAGGGCAATAAACATGACAGAGGTTGAGCCACAGCGACGTATATCAAAGGATGGCGATGAGGGAAATGAGCTGTCATATTTATTTAAAATGATTTGTATCGGCAAGATAGAGGATGTGGGACATGCTGTTGAAGCGTATATGCAGCACAATTTTATGTCGCAGCAGTCACTTGAGAACTACCATGTGGCAGTAATGGAGCTGATCAGTGAGCTATATCACTTCATGAGCAATAATGAGCTAAATGCGCAGGAAATATCTGGAAGTGTAGGCAGGCTTTATAATGAGCTCTCCAATTTTGAGCCGGTAGTGCTCAAGCAGTGGCTTTTGGATTTTTCAAGCAGGCTGCATGATGATATGGCTGATGCCAGATACAACTCCAAGAAATCACTCATAGACAGTGCAAAGGATTATGTGCACAGGAATTACAGAAGTATGGACCTTGGACTTGACGATACATGTAAGGAATTAGGAGTATCTAACTCGTATTTTTCAAGTCTGTTCAAGAAGGAAACCGGCAGCTCGTTTGTGGAGTATCTGACGGATTACAGAATGGACAAGGCTGCCAGAATGCTTTTGGAGACAGACGACAAGAGCTATGTCATAGCCCAGAATGTAGGCTATGCGGATCCGAACTATTTCAGTTATGTTTTTAAGAGAAAGTATGGGGTTTCCCCATCCAGGTACAGGACAGAGTATGAGAAGAATAAGGTATAAATCAGGCAATATACAATCCATAATAATGCTCTCATTCTCACTGCTGTCGTTTGCAATAATGCTTGTCACAGTTGTGGTTATGTATATAAAATTTGCCGATGCATCGCAGGACAGTATCATAGAGAGCAATCATAAGGTGATGGACCAGACAATAGACAGTGTGGAAAGCTATCTGGTCAATATGAGGCAGGTTTCGGATGCGGCGTATTATAATGTAATAAAGGAGAATGATATTTTAAAGCAGTCTGACAGCATACACGATGGCATGAGCCTGCTCTATGAGTCAAACAAGGAATATCTGCGCAGTATTGCCTTGTATAATCAGTATGGAAGCCTTATAGCTGCAGAGCCTGTTGTGTCCCAGAAGGAGGACCCGAATGTGACAAAACAGGACTGGTTCATAGAAGCTATGGAGCGCATGGAGAATATACATTTTTCAACACCTCATGTACAGAATCTGTTTGACGATGGTTCCATGAGATATCATCTGGTCATATCATCAAGCCGTGCCGTGGAGCTGACCTCCGGTTCAGAATCACAGATGGGTGTGATGCTTGTGGACATGGATTATTCGAGTGTATCAAGGATGCTTGAGAGGATAAATACATCGGGAAAAGGACAGTATTATTATCTGTGTGATGCAAATGGCAATATTATTTACCATCCGCATCAGATACAGTTTGATGGAGATGTTCCGGAAAACAGCGATGTTGCGGCAAAGTCGCAAAACAGTATATATGATGATTATCTGAATGGAGTGCATCGTAAGATTATGGTAGATACAATCAGCTACACAGGCTGGAAGCTTGTATGTGTGATGCCATACTCCATCTTTACCAATAAGATGGCGGATGTGAAGCAGTTTGTTTTTGTTATAATGATTATTATGGCTATGATGTTTGTGTGGATAAACAGAGTGATAGCTATACGTATTTCAAAGCCGATAATGAAGCTGGATGATTCTGTGAAAAGGTATGAGAATGGCAATGAAGCAGATATTTATGTAGGCGGTTCCTCAGAGATACGGCATCTGGGATACTCTATACGTAATTCATATAAGCAGAACAATGAGCTCATGAAAAAGATCGTATGGGAGCAGAACGAGAGACGAAAGAGCGAGCTTGATGTGCTTCAAAGCCAGATTAATCCGCACTTTTTGTATAATACTCTTGACTCCATCACATGGATGATTGAAGGAGGCAAAAACGAGGAGGCCTCGTTTATGATTACGCAGCTTGCAAAGCTTTTCCGTATCAGTCTGTCGAAGGGACATACCATAATACCTGTACGAGATGAGCTTTTGCACGCAAAAAGCTACATGAATATTCAGAAGGTGCGCTATAAGAACAAATTTGAGGTGAGCTTTGAGGTAGACGAGGAAATAATGGACTACTGTGCGGTGAAGCTGGTGCTTCAGCCGATTTTGGAAAACGCACTAAATTACGGAATCAGAGAGCTGGACGATTTCGGAGAGATAGTAGTCGGAGGCCAAAAAGTGGGAGAGGATATCATCATAACGGTATCAGACAACGGAATGGGCATTCCGGAGAATGAAATTCCGCTTTTGCTGACAAATACGGACAGGGTTCACAAGAAGGGCTCGGGAGTGGGGCTTGTCAATGTAAATAACAGGATAAAGATACTGTTTGGAGAGCGCTATGGCCTGCATATAGAAAGTGAGCTTGATGAGGGAACAGTTGTGACAATCAAAATCCCGGCAATTGTCTATTCAGAGGAAAACAGACTTCAATTTGAGGAGCATCATATAGTATGAAGCAAGTACAATTCCCTTGCTGCATGGGAGGTGTGAGAGTGACAGTGAAAAATAAATGGACAAATATGAGCAAGAATAAGAGAAACTTCATCATAACAGAGCTGCTACTTGGAGTACTACTTGTGATAGGAATAGGTTTTATCGCATACAATAAGCTCAATGAGAAACCGGAGCGTATTGCAGTTGTGATGGCTGATGTGGATGAAAGCCACAGTGCTGCGTTTAAATATGGCATGAAAATGGCGGCCTCTGAGTATGGTGTGGATGTAGTTATGATAAGTAAGGAAAATCTGAACAATATGTCAGATGAAATTGATGTCATAAAGCAGGAGATAAACAAAAAAGCTGATGCGGTCGTTTTCAAGCCGACAGCAGAAAAAATGACAGAAGAAAAAAGCCTTAATACACTTATCCGGATAAATAAAAAGACACCGATAATGGTAGTCGGAGACCAGGCGGGAAGCGAGAGCTTTAAGTCGTTAAATACAGTGGAGTTTGACCAGTACAGCATGGGTGTGGAACTGGCACAAAAGCTTCTTGCTGACAACAACGGAACACTTTCAGGTAAAAAAATAGGAGTCTATTGTGAAAACACTGAATCCGATGCCTGTAAAAAACGTATTGATGGCATAAAGGATACTCTCGCGGAGAGCGGCTGTGTTGTGATGTGGATTGTATCAGGTGTTTCGGATACCGGGGAGAAAATAAATCTGCAGTCACAGAGAAAGGTTGACATAGTTCTTGCAATAGATGATGCAAGTGTGGTTGAGGCGGCAAAGGAAGCCTCTGATAATAATCTGCAGGGTGCATTGGTATATGGGATAGGAAACTCAACAGAGGCTATATATTATCTCGATTCGGGCTGGACAGAGGCTCTTATCACACCTGATGAATTTGCTGCCGGATACAAAAGTGTTGTAGGGCTGGTCGATATGCTGCGTGGCAGTAGAAAATATTCAGTAGAGGAAAAGCCGGTATCCTACCAGCTTCTTACCAGAAAAAATCTGTTTGATGAAGAAAACAAGAAGCTTTTGTATGCAATCAGCCAGTAGTGGGGGAACAATAAATGAGAAGCAGAATAAGAAATACCATGATAATACTGTGTTTTGCACTGATACTGTCATTTGTCTCGTGCAGCAACACAAGAGTTGACGAGAAAAAACAGATATATATAGGCGTGACCTGCTATGACCAGAAGGATACATTTATCGGGGAGCTGATAGAAACTTTCAAAAAGGAGTGCGCAAGTCTTGATACAGACAAATACGATATCAGCATGACAATCATGGATGCTGCAGGCTCACAGCGTGCACAGGATGATCAGGTGCAGGAGATGATAGAGGACGGCTGCAATGTGCTGTGTATTAATCTGGCAGACAGAACAGATTTGTCGCATATTATAAATGCTGCAATGGAGAAGGACATCCCGATTATTTTCTTTAACAGGGAGCCGGTTGATGAGGATTTAAATCGCTGGGATAAGCTGTACTATGTCGGGGCCAGGGCAAAGCAGTCAGGTCAGATGCAGGGGGAACTCATTGCCGATTATATAAAGAATAATCCGGGTGTGGATAAAAACGGTGATGGCAGGATACAGTACGTTATCCTGGAGGGAGAGATGGGACATCAGGATGCCATCGTCAGGACGGAGAGTGTGACAGAGAGCATGAAGAATAACGGTCTTCAGATAGAAAAGCTGAGCTGTCAGATAGCAAACTGGAATCGTGCTCAGGCGCAGAACCGTATGACACAGCTTATAGGTCAGTATAAAAACAGCATAGAGCTGGTTATTGCAAACAACGATGCAATGGCACTCGGAGCGATAGACGCATATGAAAAGCTTGGTGTGACGGAGTCGAATGTACCTGCATTTTTTGGAGTGGACGGCACAGACGATGGGCTTGAAGCAGTGCAGCAGTCGAAGCTTGCGGCAACAGTCTACAATGACAAGGAGGGACAGGCAAGGGCTATGGCTCAGCTTGCCTATCTGGCAGCCACCGGGGGCAGCATGAAAAACATAAAGTTTGAGGATAAAAAGTATGTTTATCTGCCGTATGAGAAGGTGACCCCTGACAATGTAAATGAATTTGTGAAGGATGAACAGTGAGCTTATTTATGCTCGTTCCTCCACTCCCTCGGAGCTACTCCGTATATATTTTTAAAGGCGCGTGAGAAATGAAGCTGATTTTCGTATCCAACGGCAGAACCAACATCTGCGATGGATAAGGAGGTCAGCTTTAAAAGCTCTGTGGCCTTTATCATACGATAATTCATGAGAAATTCCTGAGGTGAATGTCCAACGGAATTTTTGAAAATCTTGCCCAGATAGCTTCGGTTTATGCCGCAGACTCTGGCAATATCTTCGATTGAGATATCATTCTGAAAATTCTGCTCGATATAATTCATCGCTTCTTTTATATAAAAATCACTCATTTTCCCATTTGGAATGTGTTTTGATGATTTGGCTGACTGCATCAGATAATCCAGAAAAAGGTACATATGCCCAATCAGGTGATATGGTGATTCTGAGGGGTGTCTTGTGATGTAGAGCATTTCCTCAACAAGCTTTTCGCGGATATCCTTTGAGTGTGTGTGATATACAGGATTATTTTGGGTAAGCTCTGTTGTGGTGAGAGCCTCCTTGACGCGCAGACCGTCAAACTCAATCCATATGTATTCCCAAGGAAGCTTGTCATCTGCGATATAGGTATTTATCTGGCCGGGAAAAATCAGAAAGCCCTGCCCGCTTTTTATGTTGTAGGTTTGTGTAATGCCCTTTGCATTATCGGCCATCAGAGTGCCGGTGCCGGACAGTACATAGTGGAATAGATAGTGGTTTCTTGTGGCAGGACCAAATGAATGTCCCGGTTCGCACTGCTCGTGGCCGAACTGGTACATACACAAATCTATGAAATTTACATTTGGAAAAATATTGAAGGAAAGCTTGTCCATGTTAGTCACTCCTTATTGATTAATACTATAAATATACCCTTATGCGACATTATATGCAATTATAGCATATTTTATAGCATATTGATATAAAAAAGCAAAAATAAAGGTATTTATTGTATGCATAATGGTATGTTATAATCGGTTTATCAGGAAAAAGAGCAAATAAAACAGAAAAGGAGTGAAAAAATATGGCAAAAAGAAAGATTTGTCAGGCTATGGCGGTTGTGCTGGCACTCGGAATGTGCACGACAGGACTGACCGGATGTGGAAATGAAAAGCGGGCGGACGGAAAAACTGAGATTGAGGTGGTTTCTTATAAGCCGGAGGCTGTTAAGGCTTTCGAGAAGATTGAGAAGCAATTTAATGAGACTCACGATGATATTCACCTGACTATATCATCTCCGAATGAGGCTATGACTATTTTAAAGACACGCTTCATCCGTGAGGATTATCCGGACATCATTGCAATAGGTGGAGATATCAATTATTCAAATTTCCTGGATGCAGATTTGTTTGAGGATATCTCAGATCTGGATGTAGTGGACACTGTAAAAGAGGCATATCTGGATATGGACAAGGAGCTTGAGTTCATTCCAAAGGATGGCACCTATGCACTTCCTTACGCCGCAAATGCAGCAGGAGTGCTTTACAACAAGGATATGTTTGCGGAGAATGGCTGGAAGGTGCCTACAACCTGGAGTGAGTTTACAGCACTGTGCGATGAGATAAAGGAAAGCGGAACACTTCCTTTGTATCTAGGCTTTAAGGATACATGGACCTGTCTGGCACCGTGGAATGCTCTTGCAGTAGGTCTTTGTGATTCAGACACCTGTAATCAGGTAAATATGGGAAATACGACATTTGAGGAGGTATATTCTCCGGTTGCCGACAAGATACGCACATTACTTGATTATGCAGAGGACAATCCATATGCTTACAGCTACAATGACGCATGTACAGCCTTTGCCAGAGGTGAATCTGCCATGTACACGATAGGAAGCTATGCTATTCCTCAGATTAAGTCAGTTAATCCTGATATGAATATCGGTTCATTTACTTTCCCGGCAAATGATAATGAGGCTGACAATGTGTTAAATTCAGGAATAGATTTACAGTTTTCAGTTATGAAGGCCTGCAAAAATAAGGAAGCAGCATACGAGGTGCTTGAATATCTGTACAGCGATGAGACAATTCAGACATATCTGGATGACCAGGGCGGAATTGCCTGCAAGGATGGAGATTTCGCAATACCGGATACACTGAAGGATATGCAGGAGTATATAAAGGACAACCGTATGTCAGATTATCAGGATCATCATTATCCAAGCGAGATGAGCGTGGATGCCATGATTCAGACATATCTGCTTGACACAGGCGACAATGCAAAGGAGAAGTTCTTAAAGAAATTTGATTCAGACTGGAAGCGTTATAACAGAGATCTGATTCGTGAAGTACAGGATTACCAGAAGGAACAGGAGGATGCAAAATGAAAAAGAAAATGTCAAATAGGGACAAGACATTCTGGGCAGTTGTGATACCTGTTGTGGTTTTATTTTTCGCATTCAACACACTGCCGATGATAAAGGGTGTGATTTACAGCTTTACAAACTACAAGGGCTATGGCTCATATGATTATGTCGGACTTAGAAACTATACAGACCTGTTTACCGATGCCAGAGTCGGAAAGAGCTATCTGTTTACCTTTAAATATGCGATTGCAGGAACCGTACTTGTAAATGTATTAAGCCTTGTGATGGCAGTTGCGCTAAACAGCAATATCCGCGGTAAGAGTGCATTAAGAGGTGTTTATTTCGTACCGAATATCCTTGGCGGACTGGTTATTGGTTACATTTTCAGCTTTATTTTTACATATATTCTGCCGGTAGTAGGAAATACCTTCAACATCGGTTTCTTACAAAACAGTATTCTGGCGAGTGAAAAATATGCATGGATTGGTGTGCTGATTGTCGGGGTATGGCAGGCGGTTGCCATGAATACCATCATTTATATATCCGGACTGCAGACAGTGCCTGAGGATGTTTACGAAGCCAGCATGCTCGACGGAGCAGGCAAATGGAAGCAGTTCTGGAAGGTTACATTTCCACTCGTTATGCCATTTGTTACAATCAATCTGGTGCTCAGCACAAAGAACTTCCTCATGGTATTTGACCAGATTATGTCATTGACAAAGGGCGGCCCGGCGCAGAGCACTGAGTCAATCTCATACCTGATTTACAGAAATGGTATGGATGGAGGACAGTTTGGCTTCCAGAGTGCAAACGCAGTAATTTTCTTTGTTGTAATTGTGGCTATTTCACTATTCCAGATGGGCGTTATGAATAAGAAGGAGGAGCAGTTATAATGAAAAAACAAAAAACAAACTGGGTACTTACCATCGTTTTAATATTGGGAACCTTAACCGTATTTTTCCCACTGTATATGGCTGTTATCATTGCCTTCAAGAAACCGAGTGAGATGACAAATGATGTCGCAGGAGCTCTTTCATTCCCTTCAAAGTGGAGCTTTTCAAACTTCACAGAGGCTATGAAGGTGACTGATTTCTGGCATTCTCTCGGAAACAGCTTACTTATCACTATTGTGACCATTGTTCTCGCAATCCTTATCCATTCGATTGCAGGATATGTTATCGGACGAGGCATGGCAAGGAAAAAGAGCTTCCGTTTCATATATCTTTACATTGTAAGCGGTATGTTTGTGCCATTCTCAATTCTCATGATGCCTCTTGTAAAGCAGACTGCGCAGATGGGACTTGGAAACAGGGCAGGAGTTATCATTTTATATCTTGTATTTTACATGCCAATGAATGTATTATTATATAGTGGATACTTGAAAAATATCCCTATGGCACTTGAGGAGGCTGCAGACATCGATGGAGCAAGCACATGGACAACATACTGGAGAGTTGTATTTCCTATGATGAAGCCTATGCATGCGACAGTAGCCATCCTGACAGCACTCGGTACCTGGAATGATGTCATGACACCGCTTGTCATCATGTCAGGAACAGGACAGAATACACTGCCGTTGGCACAGCTGAATTTCCAGACACAGTTTGGAACCAACTACAATCTGGCATTTGCATCATATATTCTGGCTTTGATACCGATACTTATATTCTATATAATCTGCCAGAAGCAGATATTAAACGGTGTTGCAAACGGTGCAATCAAGGGATAATTTTTAAACACTATTTTAACAATAATATGGGGTGATTTTATGGCAATTATATTTAATCCAAACAAGAAAATTTTTACTTTACAGACAGCTCACACCACATATCAGATGCAGGTGGACAGACTAGGCTATCTGCTGCATCTGTACTACGGAGCAAAAAGCACATGTGATATGGACTATGTACTGACATACGCTGACAGAGGCTTTTCAGGCAATCCTTACGCAGCAGGCATGAACCGTACATATTCGCTTGATACACTGCCACAGGAGTATCCGACACTTGGCACAGGCGATTTCAGAAATATTGCGCTTGATATCAAAAATGAACATGGCACGGAGAGTGTTGAGCTTCTTTATAAGAGTCATGAAATCAGAGACGGAAAATACGCTCTGAAGGGACTTCCGGCGGTGTGGGCATCTGATGACGAGGCACAGACTCTTGAAATAGTTCTTGGCGATGATATCGCAGGCGTTGAGGTGCATCTGCTTTATGGCGTGCTTGAGGCTTGTGATGTCATCACAAGAAGTGTGCTCATTAAAAATACAGGCAGTGGGAATATTACAATTGAAAAGGCTCATGCTGCCTGTCTGGATATGGTTTACGGAGACTATGATGTGATCAGATTCTACGGTAAGCATGCCATGGAGCGCAATCTTGAGCGCACACACTTAGGACACGGCACACTTTCATTCGGAAGCCGCAGAGGAACCTCGAGCCACCAGTACAATCCGGCGGTTATTCTCGCACAGCGAGATACTACAGAAAATGCAGGAGACTGCTATGGTATGCTTTTTGTATACAGTGGCAACTTCTCATGTGAGGCAGAGAAGGATCAGATTAACCAGACACGCCTTTTAATGGGGCTTTCCGATGAGCTGTTTTCATATCCGCTTGCGGCAGGAGAGACCTTTACAGTGCCTGAGGTGATTATGTCATACTCGGCAGACGGTTTCTCACAGCTTTCACATCAGTACCACACCTGCATCAGTGAGCATGTGTGCAGGAGCAGATTTGCACATGAGGTAAGACCGGTGCTCATCAATAGCTGGGAGGCTGCTTACTTTGACTTTACCGGTGATACGATAGTAGACCTTGCAAAGGAGGCCACATCACTGGGCATAGATATGGTGGTCATGGATGACGGCTGGTTTGGAAAGAGAGATGATGATAATTCATCACTCGGAGACTGGTTTGTGAATGAGAAAAAGCTTGGCGGAACGCTTTCAGAGCTCATCGACAGAGTGCATGCACAGGGAGTGAAATTTGGAATATGGATTGAGCCTGAGATGGTGAATGAGGACAGTAATCTGTATAGAGAGCATCCTGACTGGGCTATCCAGATTCCGGGAAAGCTTCCTGTACGCTCAAGAAACCAGCTTATTTTAGACTTTTCGAGAAAAGAAGTCAGGGACAATATTTTCGATCAGATCTGCGCAGTGTTTGACCAGGGAAAAATCGACTACGTGAAGTGGGATATGAACAGAAGCATGGCTGATGTGTATGCAGGAAATCTTGCATACGACTATGTGCTTGGAGTGTATGATTTTATGGAGCGTCTGGTGACAAGATATCCGGATATACTTCTTGAGGGCTGCAGCGGTGGCGGTGGACGATTTGATGCAGGCATGCTCTACTACAGTCCACAGATATGGTGCAGTGACAATACAGATGCCATAAACCGTACAAGAATACAGTATGGCACATCGTTCTTCTATCCGGTATCATCCATGGGAGCGCACGTATCGGCAGTGCCAAATCATCAGACAGGCAGAGTGACAAGCCTTAAAACAAGAGGCATCACAGCCATGGCAGGAACCTTTGGCTATGAGCTGAATCCGGCCCTTCTTTCAGATGAGGAAAAGGAAGAAATCAGAGAGCAGATCAAGACCTTTAAGAAGTATGAGATGCTTATAAATGAGGGCACCTACTGGCGTCTTACAAGCCCATTTGAGGATGAGGTGGCTGCTTGGATGTCTGTTTCAAGGACAAAGGACAGGGCGCTTGTGAGCGTGGTTCGTCTGTATGCGGAGGCAAACGCGGCTACTTGCTATGTGAAGCTTAAAGGCTTGGAGTCTGATGCAGTATATATTGAGGAAAATACCGGCAGGCAGTACACAGGTGCAGCACTGATGAATGTAGGAATACCGCTTCCGTTTGCCGTAAAGGAGTATGAGGCATATCAGTTTTCATTTATCAGGCTTGATGAGGCAAAGAAGCTGTATGATGAGATAAAGAAGGTGTGCGGCAATCTAAAATTAAATGAGGCTGACACTGCAGATAGTGCTTCTGATAACCGTATTGTAATAAGCATCTACGGCGGCTCAGGCTCAGGAAAGACAACGATTGCAGCAGCCCTGCAGCAGTATTTTCTTAACGATAATACAGCCTGCTATGTGCTGACCGGGGACAATTATCCACACCGTATTCCGATGAGAAACGACGAGGAACGCCTTAATGTGTATAACGAGTCCGGCGAGGATGGCTTACGTGGATATCTTGGAACACCTAAGGAGATTGACTTTGACAGGATTAACAAGGAGCTTTCAGAGTTTAAGGCAGGAAAAGATATAATTGAGATAAAGCATATGGGCCGCGAGGACGGTGATATCTCATATGACGAGACTGATTTCACAGGAATTAAAGTGCTCATCTTAGAGTGGACCCATGGAGGAAGCGAATACCTTAAGGGTGTTGATATACCTGTATTTCTGGAGAGCTCGCCTGAGGAGACAAAGGCGCGCCGCATTAAGAGAGGACGTGACGAAAACGCCGCAAGCCCTTTCATATGCCGCGTGGTAGAATTGGAGCAGGAAAAGCTTGATTTGCAGGGGAAAAATGCGCGTATCGTAGTTGGAAAGGATGGCAAAGTCTATGAACAATAAACCTATGCTTAATGCATATCCTGACAGTCTAGGCGGTAAGCTTTCCGATATCGCAGCGCTGCTAAAAAAGAAGGAAATGCAGGACACATTTTCATCATTTTATATTCTGCCAAGCCTGTATCATTCGGATTTGGACCGCGGATTTTCGGTCGTGGACTACAATCTGAATGAGGAGCTTGCGACAATAGAGGATTTATCGCAATTAAAGGAGCTGGGGATTGACTTAAAGCTTGACTTTATTTTAAATCATGCTTCGGCACAGTCACCACAGTTCAAGGATCTTGTGGAAAAGGGCGATGAGTCGGAGTACCGGGATTTTTTCATAGACTGGAACAAATTCTGGGAAGGTCATGGAGTCATGACGGACGAGGGCTACATACAGCCTGATGAGTCATGCTTAAAGCAGATGTTTTTCAGAAAGCCTGGGCTTCCGATTCTCATGGTTGAGTTTCCGGATGGACGAAGGGTGCCATACTGGAACACATTTTACCAGGAGGTGCATGGCAGAGATTATCTGGGGCAGATGGATTTAAATATAAAGTCCGAAAAGGTGTGGGATTTCTATCGAGAAACACTTAAAAAAATAGCATCTTACGGTGCGGCTATTGTGCGGCTTGATGCATTTGCCTATGCGCCTAAAGCACCGGGGAAAAAGAATTTCCTGAATGACCCTGAGACCTGGGAATTTCTACAGCAGATCCATGAGCTTGCAGCTCCGCTTGGGCTGACTCTGCTGCCTGAAATACATGCGGCATATGAGGAGAAAATATACAAAACCCTTGCAGATAAGGGCTATGCCACATATGATTTCTTTTTACCGGGACTGGTAATTGATGCGATTGAGAACAGGAGAGCAGATTACCTTGCAAAATGGGCGCGTGAGGTTGTGGATGATAAAATCTCCACTGTCAATATGCTTGGCTGCCATGACGGCATACCTCTTCTGGATTTAAAGGGTCTGCTTCCGGAGGACGATATTCGCTCGCTTATAGATTTGATTGTATCCCGTGGCGGCATGGTCAAAAATCTTCACGGACAGAAGAATATATATTATCAGGTCAATGCCACATATTACAGTGCGCTTGGTGAGTCTGACAGCAAAATGCTTCTGGCCCGTGCCATTCAGATGTTCATGCCGGGCAAGCCGCAGGTATGGTATCTGGATCTCTTTGCAGGCAAAAATGACCATGAGGCGGTAAGACGCGCAGGAGAATCAGGACACAAGGAAATCAACAGGACAAACCTCAGTGCATCCGATATTGGGGAGGCACTAAAAAAGGATGTTGTTGCAAAACAGCTTGAGCTGCTTCGCATGAGAAATACCCATAAGGCATTTGAGAAGGGGGCTGTCATAACAGTAGCAGGAGAAGGGCCAAAGCTCTCAATCCGCTATGATAACGGTGAAGCATATGCGCTTCTAACGGTGGATTTTGAAGCCGGAGCGTATGAGATAGAGCTGAGCTGATTTGTGTATTACTTATATGAAGCAGTTAGAATATATTTATCATAAAAGATGCGATATCAAAAAGGAACCGGATTTTCCGGTTCCTTTTTTGCTGCGTAGAATTATTAACATTCCAGTATTTATCAGCTGTTAAGTATGTGTAAACGATTTCATGAATTAGCTTTGAAAACCTGTACTTCTGGTGTTTATATTGCACTCAAGCAAACGAGCTACAGCCGTTGCTGGAAGAAGCAAAAGAAGTGGATGGCTCATAGAGGATAATAAAGAAAGAGAGGTTCATGATGTTAAATGTCATGGACCTCTCTTTCTTTAGGGGAAAATTATAAATGTTTCAAATAATTTTCTACATTCTGATACTCAACGCCATTTTCCATGACGGAATCTTCACCACGATAGAGCACACATCGCTTGGTAATCTGGCCAAATCTCTGACTTGTTTGATTCAGTTTCTCTTCGTCAACTAAGAAGCGGGCTTGCATTGGAACAATTTTCGAGCTGTGTTTTATTTCGTAGCATTCACATGTATTGAGTTTAGCATCGTAAATTACCATATCGTATTCGCCGACAGCAAATTGCAATTTGAAAACACGTTGATGCCTTTTAGCCGATTTGAATGTTTCTAAAAGTACGATGTCTTCCATCATACGACCACGCACTTCTTCCAAAATACGTTCAGAAACTAACATTTTTTCGTGCTCGCTCAATGTAGAGAATAATTCATCTTTTGTCAAAGAATGAACCAATGCCTGTGCCTGGCAATAACGCATGCCTGGTTGCGTGAATAAAATATTCTCTAGTGGTTCGGCACTTGGAATTACCGTTTCTCGTGGAACGTCAACAATCAGGTCAAGTGCTTTCAAATATTCTTTGATTTCCTCTATGTGAGCATTTGTAATACCAATAGATTGTTCTTCTTTATTGTGAATCTCCAACATATCCATTAATCGTTTGGTTACTGCTTCTGTATCGATTTTATCCAAAATATCTGTACGCTGTTTGGGATTACGATCTCTTCGCAAAACATCAGCAGCTGAACCCAAATCATGAGATTTGAATTTGTCGGTCAGAATACGAATAAGGAAACGATGATTCATATCCTCAATGATTCGATTGATAGCACCTGTTAGTTCACCTGCCTCATAGAGTGATTGGAGATGACGAAAATATCCTCCGTCTTGACAACAACTCAGGGAGTGCTGGATATTTTTACAGATTGCGGTATCGATATAACGCCGTGTGGATTCGTCATCACGGAACGAAGCATCCTCTGAAATAACGTCTTTATCATCAAAATCCAGTTCTCCTGCACGAAGTGTGCCGCCATAGCGAATATACTCGTCAATACTGTCGATACCGAGTAAACGACTATGTTCACGGAATGGAATAAAGGTAGTGTGAATCGTAACAGCTCGATCATAAAGTTCCTGATGAAGCGCAAACCAAAAGCCAAGAGAATCTGTTCCGGATAAAACAATTTTCATACCTTGTGCAGCGTAGATATCAGAGAATAGTGCTGCTGAATCAATAAAGTCGGGCATTAGGGTTACTTCGTCAATAAAAACATATTCATATCCCAGATCAAGGAGTTTGCCCAAATCACGATTCATCGCTGCCATGGTATCGCTCCCTTTTGCTTTGATGTATGCTGATTTTGCGGACTGTGATGGAGTCATTCCTAAAACAGCCTGACGCAGCATTGTTGTCTTTCCTGTTCGTCGCAGACCAAATACCAAGCATACACGATCTGTTTCCTCACTGTTTAAATATGCCTGTAACTGTCTGAAACAATCACGTTTTCCCCAGTTTTTTACACCTTTTGTCAGTGCCAGAAGACGTTCTCCGATAATGACAGAAGTTTCAAAATCTGTAGATTTAGATGGATCAATAGAACTGTGTTGTTTCAGTTCTTTCAATTCTTCTTGAAGCTGTTTGCGCCTTTCAACACCTGCAAAAATTTCTTCGCGTTCGTTCTTTTTAATGTACTTGCTTTTGCTTTTTCCATTCTCTGTCCATTGCAGATAAGGCTGCTCTTTGCCGTAAATTTTCTTCATGTTGATAGAACCTTGTGGTAAGGCTGCTATCTCGTTTTCTAATTCATAAATTCGTTTGTAGATATCCATAATATCACCCCGTTTCTTACAATCTATTATAACCCATTTTGAGTGAAACATCAATGGGTTATAATGGGTTATAACGTCAAAAAATGTGGAAGTGAAACGACTACTTTTTTGTCGTGAACAAAAGATTGTGAAATCAAGATGGATAAAGTATAATAATCATAAGTTATTTTTCTGGGAACTATGCGTATTGTTGTAAAAAACAACGGCATTGTAGTATAGTTAAAATGTATTGATAAGCCGGAAGAGCTGCTGCAGATATAAGAGGTAACAATATGGAATACGAACACATAACCCACTCCTTCGAGCCTGTCTATGATGAAAACAGCCGCATACTGATCCTCGGCACTCTGCCGTCCGTTGCATCAAGGGAAAACAATTTCTATTACGGACACAAGCAGAACCGTTTTTGGAAGCTGCTTGCGTATCTGTTGGATGAACCGGTGCCGGAGACGATAGATGAGAAGAAATATATGCTGTTTAAAAACCACATAGCCATATGGGATGTGATACAAAGCTGTGATATCAAGGGTTCGAGCGACAACAGCATCAAAAACGTCGAACCGACAGATATAAGGAAAATTCTTGCCACAGCCGATATAAAGCAGGTCATTGCAAACGGAAATAAAGCAGGGGCACTTTATAAGAAATATCAGCTTCCGCTGACAGGCATGGAGGCAGTCACGCTGCCGTCCACAAGCCCTGCAAATGCGGCATGGACCTTTGAAAAACTGTGCGCAGCATGGGGAGATATCATAAAAGTGTAAAGGGGTTAACGGGCAGAATCAAAACCAGATGAAAAGGAAATGATGATTTGGATGTATGGAATAGTTCTTTTTTACAACATTATACTCTCGTTGCAGTAGAGGAAAATTTGCTCGTTGGATTTGGCGATATAGATAAAACTGGCTATCTTGATAGGCTGTATGTTCATAAAACATGCTTATTCTACTTCTAAGGGGTGTTAAAATGTTAGATTATCAGTTAGTATCATCTTAAAGGAGGGATACTATGGATCTCATAAAAACAGGAAAATATATTGCTGACAAGAGAAAATCGTTAGGATTAACCCAAAAACAAGTTGCGGAGAAACTTGGGATGAGTGACAAATCTGTTTCAAAATGGGAACGAGGAGTTTCCCATAGTTAAAGATACCACACCAAATATGATGAACCCACGCTTATACACTACCAGCTATAATAAGCCGTAAGGACAGCAATTTGACACTGCTGTCCTTTCTTTATATAAAATTGCAGTACACAGAAAAAAGCTGTAAAATAATAAATATATTTGTCCTTGTAACAATTCTCGGACATTTGCCTGTTATACTATCTGCAAAAAGAAAAGGAAGTGACAATATGAAGCAGATTTTAATTGTCGAAGACGATAATCTTTTGAATAAAACGCTTACTTATAATTTGGAATTGGACGGTTACACAATAACTTCTGTTCTGAATGCAAGGACAGCCGCTGAATCATTAAAAACAAACATTTTTGATTTGGTATTGCTGGATATAAATTTACCAGACGGAAATGGTTATGACCTATGCCGTCTTATCAAGCCAGAGCATCCTGATACAGTAGTTATATTTCTAACTGCCAACGATCAGGAAAGCGATCAGATACGAGGATATGAAGCTGGTGCAGTGGATTATATCACGAAACCTTTTTCGATTAGTGCTTTGCAGCGAAAGATCAAAGCCATGTTCGCTATGTTGGAACATCACAAACCAGCTAAGGATATTTACGAGGATGGTAGCCTGTTTCTGGATTTTTCGGAACAATTTGCAAGTTTGAACGGGAAACCATTAGCGCTTTCTGCGATGGAATATAAAATGCTGAACCTATTTCTTAAAAATCCGAAGCAGGTACTTACCCGCCAACAACTTTTGGAAAGGCTGTGGGACATTGATGAAAAATATGTAGATGAACATACCCTTACTACTTCTATCAGCCGCATTCGCAGTAAGATTGAAGCGGATGGCGACACATATATCAAAACGGTTTACGGTATGGGGTATCAATGGACAGGAGGCGAAAAGAAATGAAACTGAATAACCTTTCTGCTAAGAAAATTTGTAGACTGATTAGTGCTGGCATGGTTTTCTCTATGCTGGTAATTACCGGTATTCTCGGCGGTATAATGCAGGATATACGAATTTTCATAGCAGGTGGAACATTGACACTCTGTGCATTTTTCTGGATTTGGCTATTGGTGCTGTCTTTTGGAAAACGCCTTTCTCATTTTACTTCTAATTTGTGCCGGACGCTGGACAACATGATTGATGGAAACGAGGAATTACAAAAGTCAAATGATAGTGAAACTCTTTTTGCCCGTATCAACCACCGCTTAATCCGGTTGTATGAGATTATGCAGGAAAATCGGCACAAGGTAGACATGGAACGACAGGAGCTTCAAATGCTGATTTCTGATATTTCGCATCAAGTCAAAACGCCTGTCAGCAATTTGCAAATGGTAACGGACACACTTTTAACAAAGCCTGTTTCAGAAGAAGAACGGATGGACTTTTTGCAAGGCATACGCAGTCAGACTGATAAACTGGATTTTCTGTTCCAAGCACTGGTTAAAACATCCCGGTTAGAAACCGGAGCAATACGATTAGAAAAGAAAGACAGCAGCTTATTCCATACGCTTGCACAAGCTATGAGCAGTATTGTATATGCCGCAGAGAAAAAAGAAATTGCTGTATCCGTGGATTGCCCGGAAAATTTGATAATCTCCCATGACAGCAAGTGGACAAGCGAAGCCCTTTTCAATCTGCTGGACAATGCAGTAAAATACACTCCGTCAGGTGGAAAGATTTCTGTATCAGTGGTTCAGTGGGAAATGTACGTAGAGGTCAAAGTGACCGACACCGGCAGGGGCATTTCAGAAAGCAATCAGGCTGCCATCTTTCGGCGCTTCTATCGTGAGGAAGAAGTACACGATCAACAGGGTGTGGGAATAGGTTTGTATTTGGCTCGTGAGATTGTAACAAGGCAAGGGGGCTATATCAAGGTCGTTTCAGAGCTGGGGCAAGGCTCAGAATTTTCTATTATGCTTCCTGTAAGGTAAGATACAGCCACTTTTTTTGAAATGTCCGAGCGTTGTAACATTTCATCTCGATTTTCGATAAAAATTTTTCCTACCTCGGACATTTGTGTAACATTTGTGGTTTACAATGACTTCATCAACAGGTAGAAAGCCTTGAAAGGAGCATTTGAATATGAGCATTTTACAAACAATCGACTTAAAGAAGTATTACGGCACAGAACCAAACATCACTCGTGCCCTTGATGGTGTAAATTTTACTGTGGAACAGGGAGAATTTGTTGCCGTAGTTGGAACTTCCGGCAGCGGCAAGTCTACGTTACTCCACATGATGGGAGGACTTGATACCCCCACTTCCGGCAGCGTGATTGTACGGGGGGAAGAACTTGCGAAAAAGAATGATGATGAATTGACAATTTTCCGCCGTCGTAACATAGGGTTTATTTTCCAAAACTACAATCTGGTTCCGATTTTGAATGTATATGAAAACATCGCCCTGCCTGTGGAATTGGATGGTGATACCGTAGATAAGAAATTTATGGACGAAGTTGTGTATATGCTGGCTTTAGAAGATAAGCTGGAAAATATGCCAAACAATCTTTCAGGCGGTCAACAGCAGCGTGTAGCGATTGCACGAGCTTTAATTACAAAGCCGGCGATTGTCCTTGCTGACGAACCGACTGGAAATCTCGACAGCAAGACCAGTGCAGATGTGTTAGGGCTTTTGAAACGTACCAGCGGAGAATTTAATCAGACCATTGTAATGATTACTCACAATAACGAGATTGCCCAGCTCGCAGACCGCATTGTGCGGATTGAGGATGGCAAAATTGTAGGTTAAAGGAGGTGGGAATTATGAATTATCCTTTTGAAAATGATACAGAGAGAATAGAGAAAAGGATTGCTGAAAAGAGTGTATTCTCTGAAAAGAATAGGACATTTCTAATCAGAGTTATCATCTTGATTGCGGCATTTCTGTTGAGCTTTTCTGGTATTCTTTTGTGCAATGCAACGCTTAGTACGCAGCAGATCGCCCATGTAAATAATACAACTGAAGCAGTAGGAACTGTTTTAGGAATTGTTATTGTACTTCTTTGTACGGCAGGGCTGGCTGTCAAAAATATTCTTTATGTATCTGTACTGCAACGAGTACATGAATTTGCACAATTACGGGCAATCGGCGCAACATACCAGCAAATTAAATCAGTGGTCAAGAAAGAACGTGACAAAATAGCAAAACCTTGCATTGTGTTGGGAACAGTCATCGGTTTTCTGGTAAACATAGTTTTACCACTTCATTTTTACTGGATACCAAGCATTGTATGTGCGGTAATCTCCGGCATATTTATTTGGATTATCACAGCTTTGGCTTTTCAAGCACCAGCGAAAATGGCTGCATCTACATCACCAATAGAAGCACAACATACACAGGCAACAAACTATTTTAGAAGTGTTGGGGCAAAGCGTAAACTTACGCCTATAAGAATCGGGTGGATGTATTGTAGAGCCAATAGAAAGAAAGCTGCCTATACATTTTTATCTCTCATTATGAGTGGGATTTTAATGTTCGGTGTTTTTTCAATATTGAATGCGATAAATCCCGAAAGACTTGCGTCACAACCTTACCAGGGAAATAGTGATGTATTTGTACTACTAAATTCAACGGCTGATGAAGAATCCACCTATGATTTAATGAAATCTACACCATTTACAGAAGAAAAAAAGCAAAAATTGTATAACATTTCAGGTGTAAAAGATGTTTATGAATTGTATATGCTGGACGGCATTCTGACAAATTCAGAGGGGGAAAAATTTGAACTGTCCATTGAAAATGCTGTAAATCCAGAAACATTTAAAAATGAAATTGTTGAGGGTATGCAACCAAGTCATGAATTACAGAATGGAGCAATTCCTGTTGCTATCAATAGACAGTCTCCTTATTATCAGAAACTGAATATGCAGCTTCAAGTTGGAGATTATCTGCCGTATATCATAGATACAGGATATGGTCAAAAAGAAGTGGAGTTAGTTGTAAGCGGATTTGTAGAAAACAGCGATACTGGGCTTGTTATTTATACAAGTGGTGAAAATATGAAATCACTGTCAGAAATGAATTGTACGCTTGCATGGTATATTTGTTTGGATGATAACGGAAAAGACGTAGCAACAGAGATAATCAAAGAAATTTTTATAGATGACGACAGAGTTGATGTGTCTGTTTTGGCTGATGATGTTATGGCATTGGAAGATTACTTCCATAATGCGAAAGTCATCATTACAGTTTTGGTGGTGCTTATTAGTCTGTTTTCATTTATAAATATGCTGAATACCAGCATTACAAATGCCATTGCCAGAAGACACGACTATGCACTACTGGAAGCTACAGGTATGACAAAATTGCAGTTGCGAAAAGTACAGCAGTCGGAAAGTTTCATCTATCTGGTTGGAAGTTTTATAGGAAGCTGCATTTTAGGCATACCAATCGGATTGCTGCTTTGTACCCAAATATCAAAAATTCCCGGACTTTCATACTTTGAATATCACTTCCCAGTTCTTTTTGTGCTTTTATACTTTGCTGCGGTTGTGATGGTCTATCATGTAGTATCAGTATATCAAAAGAAATCTTTGCAACAGCACTCAATTATAGAGCGCATTAGAACGATAGGCTAAGTTTTAATAATCCGTCAGCTCCACAATTACATTACTCTGCTGATACAGCCAGTCCGTAAATTCTTTCGGGCTGGCT